>Ga0315287_10003237_pt1 | contig 15686 bp, 10 predicted proteins | sample YL17G11_0_MG_FD_205037 | JGI IMG/M metagenome (GOLD analysis project Ga0315287, IMG submission 205037) | Sediment microbial communities from Yellowstone Lake, YNP, Wyoming, USA - YL17G11_0 | ecosystem: Environmental > Aquatic > Freshwater > Lake > Sediment | place: USA: Wyoming | collected... | reverse complement strand
GGAGGAGTCCGTAGGCGACCGCGTCCTCGATCGCGTTCCATGAGGCAGCTATCACGTTCTCGTGGACACCAACGGTGTTCCACCGCTCCTGCCCGTCACTCGTCTCGACCAACGTGCGGGTGACGGCACCCGTTCCCTTGACACCTTCGAGGATGCGGACCTTGTAGTCGACGAGCTCGAGGCGATCGAGTTCCGGGTAGATCTGCACGAGGGCGGCACGCAGGGCGTTGTCCAGCGCGTTCACCGGTCCATTGCCCTCCCCGGTCGAGATGATGCGCCGACCCGCGGCATGCACCTTGACGGTCGCCTCACTGAGGACGCGTCCGTCCTCGACCTGCTCGACCATTGCCCGCCACGACTCCACCCGGAAGTACCGCCGCCGCTCGCCTTGCAGCTCGTCGAGCAGCAGCAGTTCGAACGACGCATCCGCCGCCTCGAAGGACCAGCCGCGCGACTCCAGGTCCTTCACTCGTTCGACGACGCGGGTCAGGGCGTCGGGGTGAGTCGCCAGGTCGTAGCCGAGTTCACGGCCCTTGAGCTCCACGGAGGCCCGGCCGGCCATCTCGGTCACCAGGATCCGCATGTCGTTGCCGACCACGGTGGGGTCGACGTGGTGGTACAGATCGGCGTTGACCTTCAGCGCGCTGGCGTGGAGCCCAGCCTTGTGGGCGAACGACGAGACGCCCACATAAGGCTGGTGGGTGTCAGGCGGGAGGTTGGCGATCTCGGCCAACGCGTGCGACACCCGGACCATGTCGCGCAGCCGACCCTCCGGGAGGACCCTCATGCCGAGTTTCGTCTCCAGGTTGCCCACCACCGCGAACAGGTCGGCGTTGCCGGTGCGTTCGCCGTACCCGTTGGCCGTGCACTGCGCGTGCGACGCCCCGGCTTCCACTGCGGCAATGGTGTTGGCCACCGCACAACCGGTGTCGTCCTGGCAGTGGATACCGAGCCGGATGTCCACCTGCGAACGAACGGCATCGACCACCCGCGCGATGCCGCTCGGCAGCATGCCGCCGTTGGTGTCACACAGAACGCCCACATCGGCGCCGGCTTCACCGGCGACCTGTAGGAGCGCCACGCCGTACGCCGAATCCGCGCGATAGCCGTCGAAGAAGTGCTCCAGGTCCACGAACACACGGCGACCGTTCGAGACCAGGTGCGCCACCGTGTCGCGCACCATCGCGAGATTCTCCTCCCGCGTCGTACGCAGCGCCTCGTGCACGTGCCGCACGTCGGACTTCGCGACGATGGTGACCACCGGCGCACCGCTGTCGAGCAAGGCCTGAACCTGGGGATCCTCGGCCGCCCGAGAGTTCGCTCGACGGGTGGCGCCGAAGGCGACCAGGGCGGCGGTCTCCAGTGACAGTTCGCCAGCGGCCCGCGCGAAGAACTCCGTGTCCTTCGGCATCGCACCGGGCCAGCCGCCCTCGATGAAGCCCACACCGAACTCGTCGAGCATCCGGGCAACGGTCAACTTGTCGTCGACGGAGTATGAGATCCCTTCCCGCTGGGCGCCGTCGCGCAACGTCGTGTCGTAGACGTGGAACGAGTCATCGAGTGCGGCGGAAGTCATGCGGACCTCACCTCGGGGCGGGAACTCGGTGGTGGGCGCCGGCCGCTCTCGAGGAGTTCACGGGTCGACCAGCGTGTGCATCCAGCCGTGCGTGTCAGGCGCGCGCCCGGTCTGGATGTCCAGCAAGGCGTCGCGCAATGCCATGGTGATCGGACCCGGCTCCCCGTCCCCGACCGTCCAGGACGCATCGCTGGACTTGACCGAACCGACGGGTGTGACCACGGCAGCCGTTCCGCAGGCAAACACCTCGGTGATCTCGCCGCTGGCATTCCCTGCCCGCCAGTCGTCGATGTTGATCCGGCCTTCCTCGGCCCGGAACCCCAGATCGACTGCCACCGAGAGCAGCGAGGCCCGAGTGACACCGGGCAACAGCGTTCCCGTCAGGGCTGGCGTCACCAGTCGCGCCTCGGCGCCTGTTCCGTACACGAAACAGAGGTTCATCCCCCCCATTTCCTCGACCCATCGACGCTCGACCGCATCGAGCCACACGACCTGATCGCAACCCTCGCGAGCGGCCTGGGCCTGGGCGATGAGCGAGGCGGCGTAGTTGCCGGCGCACTTCGCTTCACCGGTACCGCCAGGCGCGGCCCGGACGTATTCCTTGGACAACCACACCGAGACCGGCTTGACGCCCTGCGGGAAGTACGCACCAGCCGGTGACGCGATGAGCAGGAAGAGGTACTCGTTGGCGGGGCGCACCCCGAGACCCACTTCGGTGGAGAACATGAAGGGTCGCAGGTAGAGGGACTTCTCCATGTCGTCGGGGACCCAGTCCCGGTCGACATCGACGAGGGCTTCGATCGAGGCCAGGAACAGTTGCTCGGGCAGTTCGGGCATCGCCAGCCGATGGGCCGAACGTTGGAAGCGGCGTGCGTTCTCGCTCGGGCGGAACGTGCGAATGGAGCCGTCGGAATGGCGATAGGCCTTGAGGCCCTCGAAGATCGACTGCCCGTAGTGGATGAAGTTGGTTGCCGGATCGATCTCGAGCGGTCCGTACGGCACGAGTTCGGCGTCGTGCCACCCGGACTCCTCGTCCCAACTGATCGCCACCATGTGGTCGGTGAACACCCGGCCGAATCCGGGACTGGCCAGGATCGCGGCCCGCTCGGCGTCGGAGCGGCGGCGCTCGGACAGCCTTCGGGTCACGAGAGAGGCGCGGGCGGCTCGGGTGGTAGCCGCCGGATCGGCGGTCGAGGATGTGGCGGCCGCGGCCTCGTTGCGGGCGTCGTCGATGGCGGTCATGGGCGGACGCTACTCCTTGGGAGCCGCGGGTCCGAAGCGCATTCTGGGGCCTGCCGCATCAGCGGCCAACGGCTGCAGCGAGGGCATCGCCGATCTCGGCCGTCGAGCGCGGGGTCTCGCCTCGGGTTGCCAAGTCGGCGGCCACCGCAGCCTCGACCTCCTCAGCGGCAACGGTGAGGCCCAGGTGCTCGAGCATCATGGCAACCGACAGCACCGTTGCCGTCGGATCGGCCTTGCCGAGGCCCGCGATGTCGGGCGCCGAACCATGAACGGGCTCGAACATGCTCGGGTGCGTCCGGCTGACGTCGAGGTTTCCGCTTGCGGCCAACCCGATTCCGCCGGCGATCGCCGCCCCGATGTCCGTGATGATGTCACCGAAAAGGTTGTCCGTGACGATGACGTCGAACCGCTCGGGCGTAGTGAGGAAGAACATCGATGCGGCGTCCACATGGCAGTAGTCCGTCGTGACACCAGGGAAGTCGTCGGCGACCTCGTCGAAGACTCGCGCCCAGAGCCCGCCGGCGTTGACCAGCACGTTGGTCTTGTGGACCAGTGTCACCTTGCCCCTGCGACCCTGGGCACGCTCGAAGGCATCGCGTACGACGCGCTCCACGCCGTACGCGGTATTGAGACTCTCCTCGACCGCCACTTCGTGAGGGGTGCCCGGCCGCAATGAGCCGCCGGCGCCGGCATAGGGGCCCTCGGTCCCCTCACGACACACGACCATGTCGATCTGCGCAGGTCCCTTGCCCGCCAGCGGCGTAGCGACGCCGGGGTAGAGCTTCACCGGGCGAAGGTTGACATGGTGATCGAGTTCGAACCGCAACTTGAGGAGCAGGCCACGCTCCAGGACCCCGGGCGGCACGCTCGGATCACCGACGGCCCCGAGCAGAATCGCGTCGTGGCCCCTCAACTCGTCCAACACGCTCGGAGGGAGGACCTCCCCGCTGGCGTGATAGCGACGCGCACCCAGGTCGTACTCGGTGCGCTCGAACACCACGTCGTGCGCCGCACTCACCACGTCGAGGACCTTCAGCCCCTCGGCGACCACGTCGACGCCGATTCCGTCACCGGGCACCACGGCCAGCTTGAAGCGTGTCTGCATGCCCGTCAGGCTACTGATCGTCCCACCATCCGACACGGACGTCTCGGCATATGGACACGAGCCGGTGGGTGACACCCTGCGGACCGCGTCCGGCCTTCCCGGCTGCTAGCCTTGTCGGCGTGTATGCGGGACTGCTCCTTAGCAGCCGCGGCGGGGCCTTCTAGGGCCGGCTTCCCTGCCGCGGAGTCTTCTGGTGCCGGTCACCGACCATCCCGCCCGCAAGGAGATCCGCAGTGACCCCCCAGCCAGCCGCTCCGCACCAGCCCCAGCGCAACGCCCAGCAGCCGTCGGCCATGCCGTACGGCCGGTACCAGCCCTTCACCCCGATCGGACTCACCGACCGCAGCTGGCCGAACGCATTCATCGACGAAGCCCCGCGGTGGTGCGCGGTCGACCTCCGGGACGGCAACCAGGCCCTGATCGATCCCATGACACCGGCCCGCAAGCGCAAGATGTTCGACCTGCTCGTGCGGATGGGCTACAAGGAGATCGAGGTCGGATTCCCGTCTGCGTCCCAGACCGATTTCGACTTCGTCCGTGAACTCATCGAGAAGGACCTGATCCCCGACGACGTGGTGATCCAGGTGCTGACGCAGGCTCGCGAGCACCTCATCGAGCGGACCTACGAGTCCATCCGCGGAGCGCGCCAGGCGATCGTGCACCTGTACAACTCCACGTCCACGCTCCAGCGCCGCGTCGTCTTCGGGCTGGATCGACAGGGCATCAAGGACATCGCCACCCACGGCGCGGCGCTCTGCCTGAAGTACGCCGAGGAGATCGCGCCCGAGGTGGACGTCTTCTACGAGTACTCACCGGAGTCGTACACCGGCACTGAGCTGGAGTTCGCCGTGGAGGTCTGCAATGCGGTCAACGACGTGTGGCAGCCCACTCCTGACCGCAAGACGATCCTGAATCTGCCTGCGACCGTTGAGATGGCGACGCCCAACGTGTACGCGGACTCGATCGAGTGGATGCATCGCAACCTGGCCTATCGCGACTCGGTGGTGCTTTCGTTGCACCCGCACAACGATCGCGGAACGGCGGTTGCCGCTGCCGAACTCGGCTTCATGGCGGGTGCTGACCGAATCGAGGGATGCCTCTTCGGCAACGGCGAACGCACCGGGAACGTCTGCCTGGTGACGTTGGGTCTGAACCTGTTCAGCCAGGGCATCGACCCGCAGATCGACTTCCGGGACATCGATGACATCCGGCGGACGGTGGAGTACTGCAACCAGTTGCCCGTGCACGAGCGTCACCCGTACGGCGGCGACCTCGTGTACACCGCCTTCTCCGGCTCTCACCAGGATGCGATCAACAAGGGCCTGAACGCGATGGCCACCGACGCGGCTGCCGCCGGGGTGTCGGTCGACGACTTCCGCTGGCAGGTGCCGTACCTGCCCATCGACCCCAAGGACGTCGGACGTACCTACGAGGCCGTCATCCGGGTCAACTCGCAGTCCGGCAAGGGCGGCGTGGCCTACATCATGAAGACCGAGCACGCCCTCGAACTCCCACGACGCCTGCAGATCGAGTTCTCCCAGGTCATCCAGCGTCACACCGACATCGAGGGCGGCGAGGTGCTGCCGGACACCATGTGGTCGATCTTCACCGACGAGTACCTGCCCAATCCCGATTCTCCGTGGGGTCGCCTCGCGCTGACCTCGCTGACTCAGGACTCGGCGGTCGACGGCGAGACCTCGGTGACCGTCGTGATGACCGACAACGGGGAGCCGCTCACCCTCGATGGTCGAGGCAACGGCCCGATCGCGGCGTTCTGCAACGCCTTGGAGCAGCACGGGATCGACGTACGGGTTCTGGACTACCACGAGCACGCGATGTCCGCCGGTGGCGATGCGAAGGCAGCGGCCTACCTCGAATGCGCGGTCGGCGAACGAGTGCTGTGGGGGGTCGGAGTGGATCCCTCGATCATCACCGCGTCGCTCAAGGCCATCGTGAGTGCGGTCAACCGAGCCCTGCGCTGACCCCAACGTGCGGGTACGGGTCCCCGGACTGAATCTCCGGACCCGGATAGCGGGCTCGTCCTTCGACTTCGGTCCGTCGACTCGACAGCCTTGACGTCGGATCGGGTACGTCAGAGCAGGTCGACGCTGCGACCCGATCGGGCGCCGATCTCCTCGGTGATGGCCTCGATGACCGGCGGCGGGACCGTCGAGTCGACCGTGAGTGCGATCAGCGCCTGTCCGGCCACCTCGTCACGGCTGACCTGCATGCCCCCGATGTTGATGCCGGCGTCACCGAGGATCCGACCGACCACGCCCACGACGCCCGGCCGGTCGCCGTACTGGAAGAACACCATGTGCGCACTGATCGGCACGTCGATCTCGAATCCGTCCACCTCGACAAGTTTCTCGATGCCCTTGGGACCGTGCAGCGTTCCGCCGACGGTGACGATGTCTCCGTCCGTCTGGGTGATCCGCACCACGATCAGGTTGCGGTGGTCGGGGCTCTCGACGTCGGTGTCGAGCGAGACCGACACCCCTCGGTCGGCCGCGAGGAGCGGCGCATTGACGTAGGACACCGGGTCTTCGACGAGCGCGCTGAGCACACCCTTGATGGCGGACAACTCGAGGATCTTCACGTCGAGCTCGGCGATCTCGCCGCGCACCTCGACGTGGACGGAGTCACTCGCCGCTGTTGTCAGGCTGGATGCGATCAGGCCGAGATGCTCGGCAAGTGGCATCCCAGGCTTTACGTCCTCCTCGATGGTGCCGCCCTTCACGTTGACGGCGTCTGGGACCAACTCCCCGGCCAGCGCCAGGCGTACGGAGTTGGCAACCGAGATCCCGGCCTTCTCCTGCGCCTCGTCGGTGGAGGCACCGAGGTGGGGGGTGACAACGACGGACTCGAATTCGAAGAGTGGAGAGTCGGTGCACGGTTCGGTCGCAAAGACATCCACGCCGGCACCTGCGACGCGGCCGTCCTTCAGGGCCAACGCCAGCGCCGACTCATCCACGATGCCACCGCGCGCAGCATTGATGATGTGGACTGTGGGCTTCACCTTGCGCAGTGCCTCATCCCCGATGATTCCCAGCGTCTCCGGGGTCTTGGGGAGATGCACGGTGATGAAATCGCTCTCCGCGAGGAGCTCGTCGAGGGTCACCATCTGGATGCCCAACTGAGCGGCCCGCGCCGGCTGCACGTAGGGGTCGTAGGAGATCAACCGCACGCCGAAGGCGGAGAGCCGCTGGGCGACCAGAATTCCGATGCGACCGAGTCCGATGACGCCGACGACCTTGTCCGCGAGCTCGACACCGGTGTACTTGGATCGTTTCCACTCGCCGCGCTTGAGAGCGTCATTGGCCGGCACGATGCGTCGTGCTGACGCCAGCAGCAGGGACACGGCCAACTCGGCCGCCGACACGATGTTGGACGTCGGCGCGTTGACCACCATGACACCGGCCTGGCTGGCGGCCTTGACGTCGACGTTGTCCAGGCCGACCCCCGCGCGAGCCACCACCTTGAGCTTCTTGGCTGCGGCGAGCGCCTCGGCGTCGATCCTCGTGGCCGAGCGAATGAGGATCGCATCCACGTCGGCAATGGCGGCGAGCAGTTCAGCGCGGTTGGCACCGTCGCAGTGCCGGATCTCGAAGTCGGGGCCGAGTGCCTCCACGGTGGCCGGGGAGAGTTCTTCGGCAATCAGGACGACGGGCTTACTCACGGCTTTGCACCTTCGCGGTCGATTGTGGGCGATGCGCGAATGCGCCACCCGAGCCTACCGAGTGGCTCGTGAAACGGTTCACGAGGCCCGTCCCGCTCCACATCGACTGCCACTGGGGAACAACGAGCACCTCGGAGTGACTCCCGAGCAGCCCTGTCGCGTCGACGTGGGGTCTAGCGGGCGGCGGTGCCTTCCTGGTAGTCGCTGTCGGACGTCTGCACCCAGGACATCAGTCCGCGCAGGTTGCGTCCGACCTCCTCGATGGGGTGGGCCTCGCCCTTGGCGCGCAGCGCCTTGAACTCCGGCCCTCCGGCATCCTGATCGGCGATGAAGCGAGCCGCGAACGTGCCGTTCTGGATGTCGCCCAGCACCGCTCTCATGTTGTCCTTGACGTGCGGGTCGATCACCCGGGGGCCGGAGACGTAGTCGCCGTACTCGGCGGTGTCCGACACCGACCAGCGCTGCTTGGCGATGCCACCCTCGTACATGAGGTCGACGATCAGTTTGAGTTCGTGCAGACACTCGAAGTAGGCCACCTCCGGCTGGTAGCCGGCCTCGATCAGCGTCTCGAAGCCGTACTGGATCAACTGCGACGCGCCGCCGCACAGGACCGCCTGCTCGCCGAAGAGGTCGGTCTCGGTCTCCTCGGTGAAGGTGGTCTTGATCCCACCGGCGCGCAGCCCGCCGATGCCCTTCGCGTAGGCCAGCGCGAGATCCCAGGCCTTGCCCGTGGCGTCCTGCTCCACCGCGACCAGCACGGGTACGCCGCGACCGGCGACGTACTCGCGACGGACCAGGTGACCGGGGCCCTTGGGGGCGACCATGGCCACGTCGACACCCGCCGGCGGCGTGATGTAGTCGAACCGGATGTTGAAGCCGTGACCGAAGAAGACGGCGTCACCGTCGACCAGGTTCGGGGCCACCGCATCGGCGTACAGGTGACGCTGCACATGGTCGGGGGCCAGGATCATGATCAGATCGGCCTCTTCGCACGCCGTGGCAGGATCGACGACACGCAGCCCGGCGGCTTCGGCCTTCGAGCGGCTCTGCGACCCCTCGGGCAGGCCGACCCGAACGTCGACCCCCGAGTCGCGCAGGGACAGCGCATGAGCGTGCCCCTGGCTGCCGTATCCGAGGACCGCCACATGGCGAGCCTGGATCAGAGCGAGATCGGCATCGTCGTCATAGAACATCTCGGCCACGGGACTCGGGCTCCTTCGTACGAATTTCGTCGGGATGTGCGGGCAGGTTAGGCGGTGGGACGGGTGTGGGTGACGTCGGGGTGAACGCTGCGCGAGTCACGCGGAACGATCGGTGGAGCGCACTGGACGCTCGGAGATCGCGCGTGATCCGCGGGCGAGGGCGACCATTCCCGACTGCACGAGTTCCTTGATTCCGTACGGTGCGAGCACCCGAAGGAACGCCTCGAGCTTCTCGCGCGAACCGGTCGCCTCGATGGTGACGGCATCCGGCGCCACATCGACGACCTTGGCCCGGAAGAGAGTCACCGTCTCGAGGACGTTGGAGCGGAGGTGCTGGTCGGCCTTGACCTTGACCAGGACCATTTCGCGCGCCACCGTCGCGCTGGGATCCAGCTCGACGATCTTGAGCACGTTCACCAGCTTGTTGAGTTGTTTGGTGACCTGCTCGAGCGGGAGGTCATCGACGTTCACCACGATCGTCATGCGAGAGACGTTGGGCGCCTCCGTCTGACCCACCGCGAGCGACTCGATGTTGAACCCGCGCCGGGAGAACAACGCCGCGATGCGTGCCAGGACACCCGGCTGGTCCTCGACGAGGACGGAGAGCGTGTGCCTACTCATCCTGTTCAGTCCTCCCTGTCCCAGATGGGTGCGATCTCTCGCGCGTGCTGGATGTCGTCGTTGCTGGTTCCGGCGGCCACCATCGGCCACACCATCGCGTCACGATGAACGACGAAGTCGACCACGACGGGCGCGTCATTGAGACTCATCGCCTTCTCGATGGTGGCATCGACCTCATCGGGCGAATCGCAGCGCAGTCCATGGCAACCGTAGGCCTCGGCCAGCTTCACAAAGTCGGGAATCCGGTGCGAGTGCAGGTCGGTGTTGGAGTAACGCTCGTTGTAGAACAGCGTCTGCCACTGCCTCACCATGCCCAGCGAGGAGTTGTTGATCAGGGCCACCTTGATCGGGATGTCGTTGATCGCGCACGTCACCAGTTCCTGGTTGGTCATCTGGAAGCAACCATCACCGTCGACGGCCCACACAACCCGATCGGGACACGCGACCTTGGCACCCATGGCCGCCGGTACGGCGTAGCCCATGGTCCCCGCGCCACCGGAGTTCAGCCAGCTGTTCGGGCGTTCGTACGAGATGAACTGCGCGGCCCACATCTGGTGTTGTCCGACACCCGCCACGTAGATGGCCTCCGGCCCCACGATGCGGCCGAGTTGTTCGATGACGTGCTGGGGAGACACCGAACCGTCCTCGGGGTGGCTCCAGCCCAAGGGGTAGGTCTCTCGCATCTGGTTGAGCCGGGCCCACCAGGCCGCGTAGTCGCCGATCCGCCCCGCCGCGTGCTCCCCCTCGATGGCCGCGATCAGCTCGAGGATGACCTCGCGAGCATCGCCCACGATCGGGATGTCGGCGGTGCGGTTCTTGGAGATCTCGGCCGGGTCGATGTCCGCATGAATCACCGTGGCCTCAGGGGCGAAGGACGACAGAAGACCGGTGACGCGGTCGTCGAAACGGGTCCCCAACGCGATCAGCAGGTCGCTCTTCTGCAACGAGCCGACGGCCGCCACGGTGCCGTGCATCCCCGGCATCCCCAGGTGCAGGGTGTGCGAGTCCGGGAAGGCGCCACGTGCGGTCAGCGTCGTGACCACCGGGATGCCGGTCAGTTCGGCCAGCCGACGGAGTTCGGCCGACGCACCGGAGCGGATGATCCCGCCACCGACGTAGAGGACCGGCCGCCGGGACTCCACGATGGCCCGGGCGGCCTCGCGGATCTGACGTGGGTGCGGCTTGGTGGTCGGGCGATAGCCCGGGAGGTCGATCGACGTCGGCCAGTGGAAGCGGGTGGGTGCGGTCAGGGCGTCCTTGGAGATGTCGACCAGCACCGGGCCCGGCCGACCGGTCCCCGCGATGTGGAACGCCTCGGCGATCGCCCGCGGGATCTCGTCGGCGTTGGTGACCAGGTAGTTGTGCTTGGTGATCGGCATGGTGATCCCGCGGATGTCCGCCTCCTGGAAGGCGTCCGTGCCGATGGCCGAACTGGGGACCTGGCCGGTGATCGCCACGATCGGCACCGAGTCCATGTGGGCGTCGGCGATGGGTGTCACCAGATTGGTGGCGCCCGGGCCAGACGTCGCCATGCACACCCCGACCCGGCCCGAGGCCGCGGCGTACCCCTCGGCAGCGTGCCCTGCCCCTTGCTCATGGCGAACCAGGATGTGGCGCAACTTCGTCGAGTCCATCAACGGGTCGTACGCGGGCAGGATCGCCCCTCCCGGGATCCCGAAGACGACCTCGGCCCCCACCGATTCCAGAGAGCGCACGAGGCTGCCCGCCCCGGTTGTCATGTCGGTGTCTGAATCGCTCATGGTGTCCTCGTCCTGGGCCGGAAGCGGTGATGCCTCCGGGGGTGTGCGGTGCTCATCGTCTCAGGTTTGGGGCCGAACACAGAAAAGCCCCTCTGCCCGGCGGGGCGAGGGGTGCGCGCGCGGATCGGCTCGCTGGCCTATCCGGCGCGCGAACTAACTACAAGTCGGGCGGTGTGCATGCCCGAAGCGTCCACGTCGTGCCCGGTTCCAGTCAAGGGGGTTGCCCGCGCGTCTCACCATCCGGAACGCAGCAACGGACCGGGTCCCCCGCGCGCCCGCCACGTCAGTCGCACACCGCGCCGTTCGCGGCGGACCCGACCAACCGGGCGTACTTGGCCAGCACCCCACGACGGTGACTCGGAGGCGGCGGCGACCAGCCCTCCCGCCGGCGGGCCAACTCAGCCTCCGGCACCAGCAGGTCGAGGGTCCGGGCGGAGACGTCGAGCCGGATCCGATCGCCGTCGCGGACGAATGCGATCGGACCACCGTCACTCGCCTCCGGGGCCAGATGGCCGACGCACAAGCCCGTCGTACCTCCCGAGAAGCGACCGTCGGTGACCAGAAGCACGTCCTTGCCGAGGCCCGCCCCCTTGATCGCCGCGGTGACCGCCAGCATCTCTCGCATTCCGGGACCTCCTCGGGGCCCCTCGTACCGGATGATCACCACGTCGTTCGGCGCAAGAGCCCCGTTCTCGACGGCCGCCATCGCATCGGCCTCACCGTCGAAGACCCGAGCCGATCCCTCGAAGACCGACGCATCGAAACCGGCCGTCTTCACCACCGCACCCTCGGGTGCGAGCGAGCCCCGCAGGATCGACAGTCCCCCGGTCGCATGGATCGGGTCCGAGAGCCGGTGAATGATCTTCCCGTCGGGATCCGGAGGGGTGATGTGGGCAAGGTTCTCGGCAACGGTCTTGCCGGTCACCGTCAGGCAGTCACCATGAAGCAGCCCGGCATCCAGCAGCGCCTTCATCACCACTGGCACGCCACCGACGGTGTCGACGTCGCTCATCACATAGCGTCCGAACGGCTTCACGTCGGCGAGATGGGGAACCTTCTCGCCGATCCGGTTGAAGTCGTCGAGCTCCAGACCGACGTGCGCCTCGTGGGCAATCGCCAGCAGGTGCAGCACGGCATTGGTCGAACCACCCAGCGCCATCACCACGGCGATCGCGTTCTCCAAGGACTCCTTGGTGATGATGTCGCGCGTCGTGATTCCGCGTCGAAGGAGTTCGACGACCGCGATCCCGGAGCGATGCGCGTAGCCGTCACGGCGGCGATCGACCGCGGGAGGAGCCGCGGAACCCGGCAGCGACATCCCCATCGCCTCAGCGGCGCTGGCCATCGTGTTGGCCGTGTACATCCCGCCGCAAGCACCCTCCCCGGGGCAGATGGCGCGTTCGACGGCGTCCACCTCGGCGCGCGAGATCAGGCCGCGCGCACAGGCCCCGATCGCTTCGAACGCATCGATGATGGTCACGTCTCGATCGCCGATCTTGCCCGGCAGCGTGGACCCGGCGTACAGGAAGACCGCGGCCACATCGAGGCGCGCCGCCGCCATCAACATGCCGGGTTCGGACTTGTCGCAGCCCGCCAGCAGCACGCCACCGTCGAAACGTTCGGCCTCGAAGACCGTCTCCACGGAATCAGCGATGACCTCCCGAGACACCAGTGAGTAGTGCATCCCCACGTGACCCATCGAGATCCCGTCAGAGACCGAGATCGTGCCGAACTCGAGCGGGAACCCCCCCGCTGCATGAACCCCGTTCTTGGCGGCGTCAGCCAGCCGATCCAGCGAGAGGTTGCATGGGGTGATCTCGTTCCACGACGACGCAATCCCGATCTGTGGCTTGACCCAGTCGTCGTCGCCCATGCCAACCGCACGAAGCATCCCGCGCGCGGCGGCCCGCTCGAGGCCGTCCGTGACATCACGACTTCGGGGCTTGATATCGGGCGTTTCGCTCATGACCGGGAGCCTATGTCGCGGTCCGTGTTCGGTGACGTCGGGTCAGGTCCGAGTGACCTCGTTGAGCAACAGCTCGTCGGCGAGGAATCGTCGGAGTTGCTCGGCGACGAGCCGATAGGCCCTGGGGAGGAAGGCCGACGTGTTCCCTCCGACGTGGGGGCTGATCAGCACACCGGGTGCGCGCCACAGCGGATGGTCGGGCGGAAGCGGCTCGGGATCGGTCACGTCCAGAGCCGCGCCCAGTCGGCCGGCCTGCACTTCGGCGAGCAGCGCGTCGGTGACGACGACAGGTCCACGCGCCGCGTTGACGAGCAGCGCGCCGTCCTTCATGCGGGCGAGGAACGCGGCGTCCACCATCCCAACGGTGTCGGGCGTCTGGGGCACCACGAGCACGACCACATCGGCCCGCGGGAGCAATCCGGGCAGCTCGGTGATTCCGTGGATCCGGTCCCCGTTGGCTTCGGTGCGTCGGGTACCTGCCACACGAGTGACCTCAACCTCGAACCCGCGCAGCCGCGCCTCCACGGCCCGACCGACATTGCCGTATCCCACGATCAGCACGCGCTTGTCCGCCAACGCGTCGTAGCGTCCGTACAACCACTGCCCGGACTCCTGGGCGCGAGCAAAGTCATCGATGCGGCGAAGTCGGGCGATCATCAGCCCCACGACCAACTCGGCCGTGCTGGCGTCGTGGACCCCGGCGGCATTGCACAGCCGGACACCGTCGGGAAGGTGCGGCCAGACGTTGTCCACACCGGCGGTCAAGGTCTGCACGACCTCGAGTGATGGCAACGCGCGCATCGCCTCGAGCGTGTGCGCAGCGGCCATGTACGGCGGGACATAGAAACGGATCTCGTTGTACTCACCAGGACCGAGGGGGTCCGAGCCGTCGTACACCGCCACCTCGAGGGTCTCCGTGACCCCGCCGAGAACGTCCCGGTGATTCGACCAGGGCAGCATCACCGTCGGTTGGCTCACCCGTCAGACGCTACTGCGTCGATCACGGGCTGGCCGATAGCCTGCCGACATGCAGACTCGGTCACTCGGTTCGTCCGGCATCGACGTTGGCGCCCTCGGACTGGGTTGCATGGGTATGACGTTCGCGTACGACATCTCTGAACAGGACGACGCCGCGTCGATCGAGGTGATTCATCGAGCGTTGGACATCGGCGTGGACCTGCTGGATACCGCGGATGCTTACGGACCGTTCACAAACGAAGAGTTGGTGGGCAAGGCGATTCGCGGACGTCGCGACGAGGCCGTCATCGCCACCAAGTGCGGCGTGGTGAGCTCACCGGACTTCAATCACGGACGCAATGCGTCACCCGACTACATCAGGGACTCCTGCGAGGGTTCACTGCGTCGACTCGGCGTCGACGCCATCGATCTCTACCAGCTCCATCGCGTCGATCCGCTGACCCCGATCGAGGAGTCGTGGGCGACCTTCGCGGCCTTGGTCGCCGAAGGAAAGGTTCGAGCCATCGGACTCAGCGAAGTGACACTCGACGAGTTGAAGAGATGTCAGGCGATCCACCCGGTCTCCAGCGTTCAGAGCGAACTGTCCCTGTGGACGCGCGACTGGACCGTGGACGTGCTGCCCTGGTGTCGCGACAACAATGTGGCATTCCTGGCCTTCTCTCCGCTGGGTCGCGGCTTCCTGACCGGTGCGATGACGGGACGGCACTTCGCCGCGGACGACTTCCGCTCGACGTTGCCGCGATTCTCGCCCGAGGCGATGACCGCCAACCAGGCGCTGGTGGACTCGGTCACCGAGATCGCCGGTCGGCTCGACGCGACGCCGGCCCAGGTGGCCCTTGCCTGGGTACTCGCCCAAGGCCCCGAGGTCATACCGATACCCGGCACCAAGAAGGTGTCTCGACTGCTGGAGAACGCGGCGGCCGCGGATCTCACGCTGTCCGCCGAGGACCTGCGGACTCTCGAGGAACTCCCTCCGGTGACCGGGGGCCGCTACTAGTTCAGAGTCGCCTCGGCGTAGACCGTCATCGCGTCTCGCTCGAACTCCGCAAGACCCGGGTGAACGGCGTCCTTGCGGGACCGGAACTCGGGGTGATCGACGTACATCTGGCCCAGGCCGATGTACGACTCCCGATCGGGGGTCCAGAACTTCATGATGACTGCATGGTGAGCGGCCACGACCTCCTGGACGGCCGGATCCGCGGGTTCGGCTCCCGCGACAAGAAAGGATGCCAGCGCCGTCTCCAGCGCCTTGAATGCCGGGTTGATCGACGCCGCGTCGGACTTGCTCATCCGCGCCACCCGTCGCCACGATTCGTCGATCGCCTCCTGCGCCTGCGGGCCGTAGCGCTCCACGAGCTCGGCCTCGTACTGCGCCTGCTTCTCGGCGTCGAACCCGTCGAACAACTCATCCGGTCGCATCGGTGCGCCTTCCTCGAGGTGGTCAATCGTCCTGGTGATCGTCGCCATGAGCCGGGACAGCCGGTCGCGCTCGTTGCGGACAGAATCCAGGTGCGCGCTGAGTACCGTCACCTCGTCGGATTCATCGGCGAGCACGCG
>Ga0315287_10003236_pt1 | contig 15688 bp, 9 predicted proteins | sample YL17G11_0_MG_FD_205037 | JGI IMG/M metagenome (GOLD analysis project Ga0315287, IMG submission 205037) | Sediment microbial communities from Yellowstone Lake, YNP, Wyoming, USA - YL17G11_0 | ecosystem: Environmental > Aquatic > Freshwater > Lake > Sediment | place: USA: Wyoming | collected... | reverse complement strand
TCTGGCATGTTCTACATCACCAAGACCGTTGGGACGAAATCGAGGATTATCAAGTATGTCATTTGGACCCCTTGGTTCGTATCCATAGTGGTATTGTTGTTCATCCATGGCATAAAGAAGGTTGACCCTTTGGCCGCGACGACCTATGGCCTTTCCGTCACGGACGTTCATGGTTATGTGATTTTGTACTTCATCCTAGGCTTAATCATTACGCTTGCAATAACTGTCGGCAAGCGTTCGTTCTGCCATCACGTTTGCTGGATGGCACCATTCCTGGTAATAGGCGATAAAGTCGGCAGGCTGTTACATGTGCCGTCCCTTCATCTAGAGGCAAGCAAAGATAAGTGCAACGCGTGCGGCCTCTGCTCGGCGAAGTGCCCTATGTCTCTGCCTGTTAAAGAAATGGTTGCATCCGGAGAAATGAGGAACACGGACTGCATTCTGTGTGGCGAATGCGTAGACAACTGCAAGAGAGAAGTGATCAGCTACAAATTCGGTTGATGCGTGTATGGCGCCCAACAAACTTCTCCTGGCGACGTCGTTAACCGCGCCGTGCGCGGTTTCCGAAACGTATCAGCCATGACCTTGGCCTGAGAGGACACATGAGGAATAGATACGTCATAGCCATGGATGTCATGCTCAGCGAGGCATTGCTTGCGAAAGTGTATTTCGCAACGGTCTTCAACGAAAGCGTTCGGCATGTTCTGGATGTCCCCGCCATGCTGTTCGTGGCGCCATGCCTCCTGCTTGACCATTGCTAGAATCTCCGACTCCCATTTGACGGCCCGAATCACAGCGCAGTGATTTGGCTCTCTGCCTTGGTGTACGGCGGCATCTCAATCGGTTTGATCGCCGTGGTTCAGAGAACGTGACATTGCAGAGGCCAACATCCGGCTGGTGGGTAGCGTCGGCCCGCGGCCGGCCTCGCACCCACAGCCGGGGCGTTCTGTGTAGAGAAGAAGACTAAATATGAAGCAAGTAACCATCGGCAATCGTTCGTTCAGCAAAGTTCTATGCGGGACTAATGCGTTCTGGGGTCATTCACATTACAGTGAGGCCCGAAACGCGGAGTATCTGGATCGTTTTGATGATGATACGATTGAGCGGACAATACAGCACTGCATCAGTTTGGGTGTCAATACGATTGAGTCGTGCACTAATGAGCGGATTGTCTCGATCCTCTCAAGACTTCGGGGGCGCAATCCGGCCCCCATTCACTTTGTGGGGAGCACCCGGATTGACGAAACATCGGAATTGAAAACCCACCAGCAAAAGCTGTCATTTCTGATCCAGAACCGAACTGACATATGTGTTGTTCACGCCCAATATGTTGACCGTACCAACAAAGGCGACTCGATAGCCGGTCTGGAAGAGATGGTCGACAAGATTCATTCCGCCGGATTGCTGGCGGGCATTTCGACCCACCAGGTGGCGACAATCGAATTGTGTGAGAATCGCAACTATGGAATCGACACGTATCTCTTCCCTCTGAACCTATCCGGGTTTGTTTATCCAGGATACAAGGGGCGGGAAACGGTTCAGGAAAGGGTGAATACCGTTCGCGCTGTTGCCAAACCGTTCATCCTAATCAAGGTGTTGGCAGCGGGACGAATTCCCCCATCGGAAGCTCTCCCGTTTATTGCTGAGAACGCTAAAGCCAATGATCTAATCTCCTTGGGTTTTGGAACGCTAGACGAGGCGACGGAATCGCTCAAGCTCGTCGAGGCACTTTTTTGAATCTGTTGACTGAAAGGCCATAGAACAAGACGCTGGCAGGGTAGGGGTCACATTTTCATTTTCAATTGGCTAGTTTTTGGAAAGCCTGCCTTTCTGTGCATGGCCCGTGCTTGCCCTGCCAAGGACTGGTGCAACTTGGCGGGTTCAAGGACCGGCGGCTTGTAGCACTTCCCGCCAGGATCAACTGGTCGTACCGGTGAGACAGGCTACCAGAATAAGTAACGTCCCCGGATAACTACGGATATATTAAACAGGCAACAACCATTCATGTTAGCGACTGTCTGAGGATATTGTGATGACATCATGTACGAAGACAATCATTGGAATCGTTGTGGGTATCAGTGTAATTGGCTTAGGCCCCGGATTAGTTATCATTGATGGATTCCTGGCATACCGAACGGCAGTACATCTGGTGTCTGAGACGGACCATCATGCCATATTGAAGGCGGGTAGGGATCTCTTGAGCCAGGTGCCCAATCCGGAGAATTGGACGCCAGATGGATATAAGATACATAGCCGCATCGGCATACCAGCGAGGATGCGGTTACCGGAGGTCCTCCAGGATTTGTCAGCACGTTCCATCAAGATGGACTCGGATGGCTACCTAGTCATTGAAATAATCAGTCGCAGGGCTCCCATTGGGTTCTGTATCTATCCCGAAGACTTCAAGCCTCCAGACCCTTTCTTCAACTACGGCGATCTGAAGCTTGTCGAAGGACTTTGGTACTACGACGGGGAATATAACGATCCTGAATCTGAATACGCCAAGAGATTTGACGCCCTACTAAAGAAAAACAAGTATGGAGTCACATCTTCATTTGTCAATTAGTAGCCTGTGTGCGGGATTCGTTAGGAGGGGTCGCGAGGCCGCCTCTTCAATTGGCTAGTTCAATGTTAGCCTCGATGACTCCTCGACGAAAAAACTTGTTTTCCCACAAAGGATCGCCGCCAATGAAAAATGTTGAAAATATGAAGCATCTCCTTGCGATGTTCCGCCTCCTCACCGCATTCCTGTTGACTCCTCTGGCCGCGATCGGCAATCCCGAAGCAAGACCGGCGAAGCCCAATATCGTTTTCATCCTCGCCGACGACCTCGGCTACGGTGACTTGAGCTGCTACGGTCAGCAGAGGTTCAGGACACCGAACATTGACCGCCTCGCCACCGAGGGGATGAAGTTCACCGCGCACTACTCCGGCCATAACGTCTGTGCTCCCGCCCGCTGCACCCTGATGACCGGCAAACACCCGGGACATGCCTATATCCGCGAGAACCGCGGCGGCTTGAGGCCGGACAAGGAAGGCCAGGAGCCCGTGCCAGCCGGCGAGCTAACACTGCCGCTAACGCTCAAGAAACTCGGCTACACGGTTGGGGGTTTTGGTAAATGGGGTCTTGGCCCAGTCGGCAGCACAGGCGATCCGCTCCAGCAGGGCTTCGATCGCTTCTTCGGCTACAACTGCCAGGCCGTGGCACACAACTACTACCCGACGTACCTGTGGTCTAACGACACGAAGATAACTCTGAACAATCCCAAGTTCGCCGCCCACCAGAAGCTCCCCGCCGGGGCCGACACCCATGCGCCGGAGACCTACGCCCAGTTCGCCGGCAAGGATTACGCGCCGGACCTCATTGCGGAGCAGGCACGACAGTTCATCCACATCAACAGGGACCGCCCCTTCGCCCTCTACTTCGCCACGACTGTCCCGCACCTCGCCTTGCAGGTGCCAGAGGACTCGCTCAAGGAGTATGAAGGCCGGTTTCCCGAGCAGCCGTATCCGGGCGGACGTGGCTACCTACCGCATCGCACTCCGCGCGCGGCGTATGCGGCTATGATTACCCGCATGGACCGCGAGATTGGACGCCTAATGGACCTGGTCAAGCAACTTAACCTCGACGAGCGGACGATCTTTGTTTTCACCAGCGACAACGGCCCGCTCTACGACCAATTGGGCGGCACGGATGCCGAGTTCTTCAACAGCACCGCCGGCATGCGCGGGCGCAAGGGTTCCTACTACGAAGGCGGCTTTCGCGTACCTTGCCTGGTACGCTGGAAAGGAAGGATCATCGCCGGTACCGCCAGTGACCGCGTGACTGGATTCGAGGACTGGCTGCCCACGCTGCTCGAGCTTGCCGGTGCCAAGGCCGAAACCCCTGGGGGCATCGATGGCATCAGCTTTGCTCCAACGCTGCTGGGCGGAAGGCAGGAGCCGCGTCCATTCCTTTACCGCGAGTCACCGGGCTACGGCGGGCAACAGGCCGTACGCGTGGGCCACTGGAAACTCGTCCGGCAGAACCTCAACGCCAGCCCCAAGGCCGCACAACAGCCGACTACCGAGCTCTACGATCTGGCCGAAGACCCAGTCGAAGCGAATGACGTTGTTACACGGCATCCGGACCTCGTGAAAAAGCTCATTACCATCGCCCGCGAGCAGCACATGAAGTCGGAGCTGTTCCCAATCATGGCGCTGGATAGGCTCAAGTAGCCCATCAACACCACCTAGGGCATGCAATGAAACACCCGCTCAGATCACTCCTTCAGCTTGTTGTATTGCTCTTCGCCGTTTCATCGGCTCGGGCTCAAGGCACAGGACTTACCGGTGATTATTACGACAACATCGATTTCACCAGCCTCAAGTCCTCTCGCATCGACCAGACGGTGAATTGGAACTGGGGCGCAGCCGCGCCGACCAACACGATGGGCGCAGACACGTTTTCCGTGCGATGGTCGGGGCAAATCGAGCCGCTCTACTCGGAGACTTACATGTTTTTCGTCAAGGCGGACGACGGCGCACGCCTGTGGGTCAACGATCGTTTGCTCGTGGCTCGCACGACCTACTCGGCTGCGGCGCTCGAAATGTCGGGGCGCATCACGCTCCAGGCCGGCCATCGCTATAACCTCATGCTGGAATTCATCGAAGGCAGCGGCAACGCTCAGGTCAGCCTGTCATGGTCCAGCCCCAGCCAGGAGAAGGAAATCATCCCGCAGCGCCGGTTGTTTCCGGCTCTGGGCGTGCCCGAACGCGGATCAATCCTCGTAGAGCATTGGCTGAATCTGCCAGGCACAAACATCGCCGAGCTCACCGCCTCGGGGAATTTCCCGAGCAAGCCCGACACCCGCGATTTTGTCACAAGCTTCGAGTGCCTTCAACTGAACTGGGCCGACAATTACGGCACACGCGCCAGCGGATTCATCGTGCCGCCGACCAGCGGAAATTACGTATTCGCCGTATCGGGCGATGACGCAGTCCAGCTTTTCCTGAGCACGGACACCAATGCTGCGAATAGGCGGCTCATCGCGTCGAATGCCGTGCCCACGGCCTTCCGCCAATTCACGAGTCTAGCCGGACAGATCTCCGCGCCGATTGCCTTGCTTGCGCATCAGAAGTACTTCGTCGAGTTACTCCACAAGGAGGGCACGGGCAACGACCATTTCTCCGTGGCGTGGCAGACCCCGGGCAGCACCAGCTTCACGGTGATTCCCGCAGACACGCTTGTGCCAGGCGGATTGCATCTCGCGCAGCCGGCCGAGACGAATTACCTCGACACGCTCGCGCCGAGCCATCCGCGACTGCTCGCGTCGCCGGAGCGTTTCGAGTGGCTCAAACGCGCGATCGCGTCGAACACGATCCCGCAGCTCACCGCGTGGTGGGCGACAATCAGCAAGTCGGCAAGCGGCATCCTGTCGCAGCCCGTGAGCGTTTACGCGCCTGACAATCGCGGAACGATCCTGAACATCAGCCGAAAGGTGATCGACCGCGTTTACAAGTGCGCGCTGGTTTACCGGATGAATGGCGACACAACTTTCGCCGAGCGAGCCTGGGCCGAGTTGCAGCAGGTCGCCTCCTCGAATTTCCCCGACTGGCATCCGGGGCACTTCCTCGACACGGCGGAGATGACCCACGCTGCCGCGGTCGGCTACGACTGGCTCTACGACTACTGGACGCAGCCGCGCCGCGACACCATCCGCAACGCGATCATCACCAAAGGACTCAATCAAAGCCTCACGCTCTACAAGAACAACTCAAGCTGGGTCGCCTCGAGCTCGAACAATTGGAACCTCGTCTGCAACGGCGGGATGATCATGGGCGCGCTCGCCATCGGCGAGAAAGAAGAACCACTAAGCGAATACATCCTCTCCAAGGCCGTCGCCTCAGCGGGCCGGGTGATGCGCCACTACACGACCGACAACGGCGGTTGGTACGAAGGCCCGGGCTATTGGGACTACACGACGGACTACAACATGCACCTGATGGCAGCATTGGAGTCTGCGCTGGGCAGCGACTTCGGCTTGAGCGACACGTGCGATGTTTGGGAGACGGGCATGTTCCCGCTCTACATGGTCGGGCCCACGAGACTCTCCTTCAACTTTGCCGATGCAGGCGCGGGCAACATGCACGGGCCGCAGTTGCTCTGGATCTCGCGCCGCTTCAATCGGCCTGAACTTGCCTGGCACGAGCGAAACAACGGCGGTTCTGAGGTGCTCGATTTGCTTTGGTACGACACTCGCGGTTCTGACCCGCAGACCATGGGTTTGCAGCCGGACAATTATTTCCGCGGCCCGTCCGGAACGACGTCGTTCTCCCCCGCCGACGCCGTCACCCTGCGTTCGGCCTGGCAGGACGCCGACGCCACCTTCATCGGTTTCAAGACCGGCGAAATCGGGGCCAGCCACGGCCATCTCGACGCAGGGAGTTTCGTGTTCGACGCCCTCGGCAAACGCTGGGCGCACGACCTTGCCGGCGACGACTACGCTTTACCTGGTTATTTCTCTGAACCGCAGCGGTGGACATATTACCGCCTGCGAGCAGAGGGCCACAACACGCTTGTCATCAATCCCGGCAACATCGCGGACCAGGTTGACGGCGTGAAGCCGCCGGTTGTGCTTTACACGAGCGAGCCGAACGTCGAGCGCAGCGCAGTTGTGGCGGACCTCACGAGCGCATACGGCATCACCCGAGTTTGGCGCGGCGTTCAACTCTTCCGCCTCCGTCGCTGGGCGCTGGTACAGGATGAAATCCAGGCGGCGTCGCCCGCGACCGTGTGGTGGTTCATGCACATCAACACGAGCACCACCGCGCAAATTGATGCCGACGGATCCGCTGTGATGCTCACGCAATCGCCGGATCGCGTGTGGTTGAAAGTGCTTTCAGGTGGCGCCTCATTCTCGATTGCCAACGCCGTGCCGCTGCCGACTTCGCCGAATCCGTCCGGCCAGAATACCAACGCCGGTTACCGCAAGCTCTCGCTCAGGCTCTCCGGCGTGACCAACACCACGCTCGCAGTCCTGATGGTGCCGCTCAATCCCGGCGAGAATCCGCCCACGACCTTGCCGGCACTCACGCCGCTGGCCGATTGGGGTGCGCCGCCGGAGGCACCGCCCATCGCCAGCTTCGGCATCGCCACGACACCGGAAGACACTGCGGTGGACGTCGATTTGTGGCCGCTCGCCTTCGACCTCTACACGCCGACGAACCAGCTTCAGTTTCGCGTGAGCGGTGCGACCAACGGCTCCGTCGCGTTGCTCGCAGACGGCCACACCGCCAGCTTCTCCCCGGCCACAAACTACTTCGGCCCAGCCAGCTTCAACTTCAGCTTCACCGACACGCGCCCCACGCCGCTCTCCGCATCGAACGCAGTCAACGTCAACGTGACGAGCGTGAACGATCCGCCGCTGGCCGGCCCGGGCGGTGCACACGCTACGGAAAACAGCTTCGTGGACGTTGACCTTTGGACGCTCGCATCCGATGTCGAGACGGAGCAATCGAATCTGCTCTTCGCCGTGAGCAGTCCGGTCAAGGGCTCGGTCTCGCTGCTCGCCGACGGCCACACCTCCCGCTTCACACCCACGGCGAACTTCACGGGCGCGGCCTGTTTCCAATACACCGTCAGCGACCTCGCCGAGGACCCGCGCACCTTCGCGCATTACAGCTTCGAGCCGCCGCTGGACCTGGCGGGCGGGGTCGTGCCGGATGTTTCGCTCAACGGCCGCGACGCAACCTTGCTCGTCATCGGCGCAGGCGAGGCCCAACTGACCGACAGCGTGCCGGCGGCACTATCGCCGATGAACAAGCAGTCGCTCGCGCTGACCGAAAACGGCGACTACAACGGCGGCGAAATCCGGAGAGTCGTGGACGCTACCGAGATGAACTTCAACGACGAGGACTGGACGGCGGCCTGCTGGTTCAAACGCAACCGGACCACGAACGACGATTTCATTTTCTACCTCGGCACCAGCGACGGCTTCGGCTCGGCGGACGAACTGCAGCTCTATTGCCCAAACGGCTCGACGAAGCTGACGCTCTGTCACTACAACGCGGGCAGTTCCACGATGGGATCTGGCATCAACTCCTCCGCCACCGCCGGCGTGGGCCAGTGGCATTATGCTGCGGTCACCTTCACGCGCACGAACGCCAGCGAGGGCTTGTTCGCCCTGTACCTCGACGGCGTGCTCATCGGCGGCAAGGCGGGTGGCGCAACGCTCGCCATGCCGCAGCCAACGCCCGTGATCTTCGGAGGCCATCACTCAACGACGTTCAAAGTCACGCGATGGTTCGACGGCTGCATCGACGAGGCGGTGATTTTCCGGGGCGTATTATCTGCAGAAGAAATCAGCCGGCTGGCTGCACATAATGTCACTCGCTTCGGCGGGCTGACTTCGACGAACATCGTCGTTATCACCGTCCAACCGCCGAACACGGCGACGATTACGCCGGTTTCCGACCGCACGCTCATGGTGAACGGGAGCATCACCAATGGATTTTAACGCTCGACATCGCGGCTTGAACGCGGGACCGTCCGGTATGCAATACGACGTCAATCTATGCGGGCTCCGCGGTCGCAATGCTCGCCTGGCCAACGGCCGCCATTGGCTTCTTAACGCCATTCTGCTCATCCTTTGGCTGAGTTCATGGGCAGGCCCCGGCAGGGCCAGCGTCGCAGATGCCGCATCTGCGACGAAGGTGCTCATCAGCAGCGACCACAGCAATTGTGTGTATCGCACGGGAGAGACAATTCGCTGGAGAATATCAGTGACCGGACAAGTCTCGTCCGGGGGAGGGGCGCTGTCCTACACAGTGAAGAAGGGAGGCTTGACCGTGCTCTCGCAAGGCAGCCTGACGCTGAGCAACGGAGTGGCCGAGGTGGACGCGGTCATGGACGAACCAGGCACGGCGATCCTGGAAATCATAATTGCAGGACTCCCTGCCAAAACCGGGAGAACCCTGGCTGGAGTTGCCGTTTCCAACGAAGGTATCCGTCGCTCCTCGGCACGCCCGGATGATTTTGACGCCTTCTGGCTGGCCAAAATCGAGGAGTTGGCCAAAGTTCCTATTGATCCTCAATTGGTTCGCGAGGAAAGCGACAAGGCCGGCGCCTATTGTTGGAAGATCAGCATGGGCAACATCCGGGGAACGCGCATCCAGGGATGGCTTGGGGCGCCCATCGCCGCAGGCAAGTGGCCGGCTATGCTGATCGTGAACGGGGCCGGAGTGTACCGCCTCGAGAAGTCCTCGGTGGCCAACCGCGGCGCCAAGGGTTGGATCGCTTTGAATCTGAATGCGCACGATTTGCCGGTGGATGAGAAGACGGAGTTTTACGAGCAACAAACCAAGGGCGGGCTGAAAGACTATTGGACCATCGGCAATGATGACCGTGACAGCAGCTACTTTCTGCGGATGTATCTTGCGTGTTATCGCGCGGCCCAGTACCTGAGCGAAAGGCCCGACTGGGATGGCAAGACTCTACTCGCCATCGGCAGCAGCCAGGGCGGGCTGCAAGCCATGGTCGCCGCCGCGCTTCATCCCAAAGTCACTGCGGTGATCGCGGGTGTTCCCGCCGGATGCGACCTCACCGGCCCCGAGGTCGGCCGAAGCCCCGGCTGGCCGGCCTGGTTCTACAAAACCAAGGGTAAAGACCCGGCCAAAGTGATCCAGGCCAGCCGCTATTACGACGTGGTGAATTTCATGAGGCAAATCCGTTGCCCCGTGCTCGCAGGCGCAGGGTTGATCGATGAAGTATGTCCTCCGGCAGGAATCATCGCCGCGATCAACGAGCTGAAAGGAGCCCGGGAGCTGATTCTGTTACCTGGAGCGGACCATATGGGAGCAAACAATTCCCATCAACCTTTCAGTGAACGTTCCAAGGCATGGCAAGCCGCCTTGCAGGCCGGCAACCCTGTTCCGCCTCCTAAATAGAGATCCGGACCAGCCTGCAGCTTCTCCCATGGACGACCCAAAACCAGATTTTTCCCGCAGGGAATGTCTCAAGCTGGTGCTAGGTGTAGGGCTTGCCCGGGCGATCCCACCTGGCCAGGTCAGTTTTACCGCCGTTTCCGGCCGGGAGGGTGACCCTGATGAAGTCGTTATTTCACCCAAACCTTATCCGGGGCCGCTGCAGAATCCTTTGATGGGATTCATTGGGCCGCCCAACGGCAGGCACCCGTACGCGACCCTGGCGCGTGAATATGTAAAATGGAATGCGGTCGAGAATTTTGCGTCGGACGGAGTGGAGAAACTTCGCGCCCATAGCGAAGCCCGGTGGAAGGGAGTGGAGCAGCGAAACATCAAGATCATTCCTCGTGTGTTCATGGAATGGCCCAAGGGATCGGGTATGAGCAGCTATTGGCCGATTGACTCCTACTGGCCGGCGGACATGCCTCGCGATTTTGGGAGTGCTCAATTCAAAGAGCGAGTGGTGCGAATGATCGCCAAGATGGGGCAGGCCTGGGACAACGATCCCCGGATTGCCTTTATCGAGATGGGCCTCATCGGGCCATGGGGTGAGCAGCACCACCCCTCCCCGGACCTTGAGATGCAGAAGCTGCTGGGGGATGCTTTCAAGGCGGCATTCAAGCACAAGCTGGTGATGAACCGGTACCCGTGGGAGTTCGTTGACTACGAGTTCGGCATCCACTGGGATTCGTTTGGGAATCCCGGTTGGGAAATGCTCCGCCACGTGCCTGAGTTGGAGGGGCGGATGGCGGAACGCTGGAAGATCGCACCCATGGCCGGAGAAATGGCCTTTAGCAGCGATCCGAACGTGAAAGTGGCCCGCCTGGCCCTGACGCCGACCGAGGCGGTGGCCAGCCAGACGGACACCCTGATCCGCTATATCCGACGATGGCACTGGACCGCCCTGGGCTGGGTCGGCAACTACGATGTGAAGAACCAGGAGGCGGCGCGTGGAGCGGCTCGCATCCAGGCGGCTTTCGGTTACCGGTTCGTGATTGACGCGGTGCGATATCCCAGGCGGGTGGAACCGGGAAGCGAAATGCGGATTGCCTTTGCCGTGCGAAACCTGGGGGCCGCTCCAATCTATTATAATTGGCCGGTGGAGGTGAGCCTGCTGGAAAAATCATCGTATAAGCCCGTCTGGAATGAGGTGTTTGAAAATGTGGATATCAGGAAATGGCTGCCTGGGGATTTTTCGGACAAGGGAAAAGGCCGGCTGGTAGGCGACAAGGCTCACGCTGGGTTTGAGTGGGACAGCGGCCTGGATTATGACATTCCTGCGCCGACCATATATGTGGCCGGAGCCTTCAGGCTTCCTCGCGACCTGCCCCTGGGAGAGTATATACTCGCGCTCACGATCCTCGATCCGGCCGGAGACCTGCCGTGTGTGAAGTTTGCCGTTGTGAACTATTTCAACGGGGGGCGAAGCCCGGCTGGGCTCATTGGCGTGGGCGTTCCTATCGCAGCCACCCAACTGGATGAGGCGATTTTCGCCGACCCCGGGGCGGACAAATCGCTGCACTATGTGGTGCCCCAGGCGGCTGAATGACTGCCGGCCTGGCCATTGACAACCGGCAACCGATCCCTCGCTGTTCGTTGTTCGCCATTCGTTCTTCCTGTGAGAGTAGGGTAGAACTCCGGGCCATGGCTGACTCCAATCTCAAACAGGTCTCTCGCCCACGTCTGATGCTCAGTCTGAGTGCAGGCATCGTGGCCATCTCGTGTGCCTCGATCTTCGTCCGCTTCGCCCATGCTAAAGGCATGCCAGCCTTGTCGATCGCGGCGTGGCGGTTGGTCTTTGCATGTGCCGTGCTGCTGCCCTGGGCACTGATCCGGTACAGAGACGAGATTCTCGCCATTCCATTCAGGGACCTTGGGATGCTGGGTGTATCGGGTGTGTTTCTGGGTTTGCACTTCGCCACCTGGATCGCCTCTCTGGAGTACACCTCCGTGGCCAGTTCCGTGGTTCTGGTGTCCATCGGCCCTGTGTTCGTGGGCATAGGGTCCTGGGTGCTCCTGGGCGAACGGCCTGTTATGTGGCTGATCGTGGGACTGGCCCTGGCCACTGTAGGCAGCATCGTGATCGGGTTGGGTGACCTGGGCGGAGGGAGGAATCGCCTGCTGGGTGACGTCCTGGCCCTGGCCGGGGCGATGTTCGTGGCCGGGTATCTGATGATCGGCCGGAGGGTCCGAGGCCGTCTATCTCTCTATGCCTACATCGCCGTGGTGTACGGCGTGGCCATGGTCGCACTGCTGGTCATGGTCTGGGCGTCAGGACAGCCGATGTTGGGCTTCTCGCCGGCAGCCTTTGGGTGGGCCGCTGCCCTGGGCCTGGCGCCCCAACTCGTAGGCCACTCGATCCTGAACTGGGCCTTGCGGTATCTCTCGGCCACGCTGGTGGCCATCGTCACACTGGCCGAACCCATCGGCTCCAGCCTACTGGCCTATCTTCTACTGCACGAGTCGATCACCCTCTCCACGGCCCTGGGCGGCGTCGTGGTTTTGACGGGTATCGGCCTGGCCTCACGATCCAGCCGGAGCGATATCGTATCCTGATGACCTCACGTGTGTTCATGGTGGGTGGCGTTCTTCATGCTCAGTGACGATAGTGCGGATGGCCCGGCAAAAGGCCAACGGCAGATATTTCGATGGGTTGAAAACCCAGCTTCATCGCTGGCGATCCGGGTTTGAGACGCAGATCACCTTTCTCAAAGTCCACGAACAGCGGATTAACGGCAAGGCTGTGAGTTTCGACGCCGAAGGGCTGCTCCTTTTCCAAGTGCTTACGGCCCCAAGCAGGATCATCCAGGCAGAAATACAGATTGTTGTCGGCCTTGCAGTCTCGCAGACTCGGCTCGCCGCCTGTGCCATAGCGGCGATCTTGGATCATGGCTGGATACGCGTTTTGCCTTGAGACAATGATGTTGCGTTCGATGCGCGAGCCGGTGACAGGATTCACTTCAAGTCCAATGTAACCGCGAACGATTCGCTCAGGACGAATGGGCCGCCGGCTGGGCAGAAGGTCCGCCACAATATTGTTGACGATATGATTGACGCCTTTACTGCAAATACCCTGACCGATGCACCGCGTGCGGAAGATAATGTTGCCTTCGATGATGGTCTCGTTCTGGTCGTCGTCACACCGGATGCCATCCGCCATGCCATCGCTATCACAATGGTGGATGTAATTCTGGCGAATCATATTTCCGCCACCGGTGCCGGAGATGTAAACACCGTCGCCGTCACCCATCGTTTCCATGACGTCGTGGATGTCATTGCGCTCAACTACGTTCTTGCGCGCGTGCATGAATCTTTCACGCTCATACCAATCGGGCGGCTTTTGGAAGTCTCCGATCTCGGACCACCTGACCGTTCTATCAGCCGTAGGGTTTTTGGGATTCCACCCTGCGCGCGTGCTGAGGGTGATGCCGCTGTAGGGCGCGTAGTTAATGAGATTGTTGGCGATGCGATTTTCGCCACTCTGCCAGACCATCACCGCCGGTGAGGCCCAGTGAATTTCGCCGGTGTGGTGAATCCAGTTGTTGATTACCTCGTTCTGCTTGTTCAAGTCCTTGGTTCCCGGACCGTATCCAGCCAGCAATAGGCCTACTCCGCCGATGTGGCTGATTTCGTTGTCCACAATCCGGTTCTTCTGACAGTGTAGATCCAGGCGGATTGCCGTCCCGCTGGTGGCGGTGAAGCGGCAGGCTTGCACGATGCAATGCTCCGCGCCGCGGAAGCGCAGAGTGGCCGTCGGGCGGTCGAACATCTCCCAGTGATGCTGCAAACCCCAGCCCGTGTAGCCTTGCCATTGATATCGCTCGGCGTGGCTGAACGTCAGGCCGCGGAAAATCAATCCACGTACCGGCTCATCGCGCGGGCCGTCGTAGTCAATCTTCCCTTCGACTCGCACCAACTCCGTCAACTTCGGCGCGACAATGTTCCCGCCTGGCTTTTCGCCTCGCGGCCAGAGATAAACCTTTCGCTCGCTGGTGCTCACAACCCACTCGCCGGGTAGATCGAGGACCTCCAGGACGTTTTCCACCCACGCACTGATTGGAACGAATTTTACTTTGCCGATTGGGCGTGAGGCCGGCGTTAGAGTCGTGGCAACGCGATTGTTCTCATCCACCGATGCCAGCGGCAGGATGGACATCTCATAATCGGCAGTGGGGATGACCAGAAGTTCGGCGTCTTTCAGGTCCGGCCAGTTGCGCATCGCCCCGGTAGGGAAAGTGAATTTGTCGGGATATGTGATCTTGTCGGCTGACTCCGCTGGAGCAAAGCCTTCACCTCTCGCCCCAGGCAACCGCTCCGGTCCGTCGTACAAAGTGAAGAACCGATCAAGTCCTTGCGGCAATTCGGCAACCCATACTTTGCCTCGCGCCGCTGCCGGCAGATGCATCGGGTATTCGCGCAACTTTCGCCAGTCGCGGACAGGCACGCCTGAACTCAAAATGGGAGTCTCGTTCTTATAAGCGGCGTAGGTGATCGTTCCACCTTTGGGCGCGGAATCTTCGAGCGAGAAGACCAACGTTTCGTTCAGACGATAAAGCCCGCCGCGAATTCTCACCACAATGTCCCTTTTTGATGAATTCTTCTTCAACTCGCGCACTGCGTCGCGCGCGCAAGCGAGCGTCGCGAACGGCCCATCGGTGTGGGCCTCATTAGGTTTAGCCAGTCTCCCGGACCAGCGATCATCCCCGTTCGCGGCTACAAAGAAATCGGCCGTGGTTGCTTCTTCCGCCCCACGAGCCCGTGTAAACATCGAGGCAAACAGGAGAAGTGGGATGACGATGCTGCCATTCGAAAACAATTTCCTCATCTCGCGTCTCTCTTTCTACCGTGATGTTCGGCGCACGTGACGTGTCCTGTCCGATGAAGTTGGGTTGCGTGGAAACTTTAAATGCTGACGCATAGCGCCCCAGTAATTGATCCCCAAGCAGACGTTTCGAGGTCGGCGGTTTTCATTTGCCAGATCAAAATTCAACTCTTCAGCAGCACTGGTTCGACAAAGTCTCCATTCATATTGTAGGGGAACTGCCAGACTTTGTCGCCGTACTCGGACTTCTGATCCAGCGTGAACCAGATGCCGCGATAGCCGGTTTCCTTGGCGGAAGAGATGATTCTGGGAGTAGCACGATGCGCGGCTGGCGTTTGTCCGCGGCGAGTAACGAATGCGCGAGCGCGGCAGTGAGTGTGGTTTGGATGAAGGTTCGTCGGTTCATAGAAATGCCTCGTCGTTTTAGCGGTTAATCGGGCAAGCTAGGTGGTCAAAATACCTCCATGACACGGCTTCTGTCAACTACTAGTTACTAGCGAGTCATCACCTACACTACCAGGAGGACCTGCCTAGCCAATCGTTAATCCCACATAGATAGAGCTTTCGTCATAGTCGATAATCAGCTCTCCATAGTTGTATCCATCAGGGCGGAATCTGTATCTTCTGCCAGATCCTTTGATCTCATCTCTGTACCAGGAAGGCACAGGTGGGGAGTCGAAGTATTCATTCCCATCCTCGTCGTACTTCTTTTTATGCGTAAGGTAGTCATCCGGACGAATCAGTCTCATCCTGTCCTTGGAGTAGTAGTGGCACTCCACTCCAAGTAACACCGGTGATTGGGCCAAGAACCGGTCAATGTCCGCATGAGTCGCATTGAATCTCAAATGCTCCTTTCCAGAAAACCACGTTGACCAGGTAATGACCTTGATGCCAGTTGCAGAC
>Ga0315287_10003235_pt1 | contig 15688 bp, 11 predicted proteins | sample YL17G11_0_MG_FD_205037 | JGI IMG/M metagenome (GOLD analysis project Ga0315287, IMG submission 205037) | Sediment microbial communities from Yellowstone Lake, YNP, Wyoming, USA - YL17G11_0 | ecosystem: Environmental > Aquatic > Freshwater > Lake > Sediment | place: USA: Wyoming | collected... | reverse complement strand
CGATCCTGCTCGGCATCGGCTGGGCGGCGGGACGGCTGACCCGCTCACCCGAGGACTTCTTCCTCGCCAACCGCTCGCTGGGCTCGTGGGTGACCGCGATCTCCTCGACCGCCTCCTCGGAGAGCGGCTGGGTCGTCCTCGGGGCGGTGGGCATGGCTTATACCCACGGCGTCGCGGCCCTGTGGTTCGCCCCCGGCTGTCTGCTCGGCTACATGGCCAACCTCTACCTGCTCGCGCCGCGCCTGCGCCGCGAGGCCGAACGCACCCGTGCCCTGACGCTCCCCGACCTGCTCGCCAACCGCTTCGGCGACCCACTCCACGTGGTGCGGCTGGTCGGCGTGGTCATCATCTTCCTCTGCCTGGGCGGCTACGTGGCGGCGCAGATGACCGCCACGGGCAAGGCGATGCAGGCCATCCTCGGGATCACGTACCTTCAAGGCATCGTCTTCGGCGGCCTCATCATCGTCGTCTACACGCTGATGGGTGGCTTTCGCGCCGTCGCGTGGACCGACTTCTTCCAGGGCTTGGTGATGGTCGTGGCGCTGGTGGCCATGCCGGTGCTGGTCCTGGCCAAGGTCGGCGGCTACTCCGCGATGCTCGCACAGCTCGCTGCCGTCAAGCCGGAGCTGGTGACGCTGAGCGGGGGGCGGGTTTCCTTCGCGCTCTTCGGCTGGATCACCGGCCTTGTCGGCATCGGGCTCGGCTACCCCGGCCAGCCCCACGTCGACACCCGTTACATGGCGGCCTCGAGCGACGAGAAGATCCGCCAGACCCAGGTCATCGCCATGGTGTGGGGCGTTCTGGTGTTTTACGGCGCCGGTTACCTCGGCCTCGGAGGCCGCCTGCTCATGCCGCAGCTCGCCAGCGGTGGCGACCCCGAGCAGCTCTTCCCGCTGCTCTCGCGTCAGATGCTCCACCCTCTCCTCGCCGGCGTCATGCTGGCCGCCATCCTCTCCGCCATCATGTCCACGGTTTCCTCGCAGCTCCTCGTCGCGGCCAGCGCCGTCAGCCGCGACCTCTTCGAGCAGGTCTTCGGCGCAGCGCGGTCGGGACGCGCCTCGGTTCTTGCCGGGCGTCTCGCCGTCCTGGTCCTGGGCGTGGCGGCGCTGCTCGTCGCCCTTACCGATGTCCGGGTCGTCTTCTGGTTCGTGCTCTTCGCCTGGTCGGGCCTGGGCGCGGCGTTCGGACCGGTGCTGCTGCTCGCCCTGTGGACCGACGCCCTCACCCGCAAGGGCGCCATCGCCGGGATGGTCACCGGCTTCGTCGTCACCGTAGCGTGGAAGCTCTCGGGGCTCTCCGACCGGGTGATCTACGAGCTGGTGCCGGCGTTCGTCCTCGCCGCGGCGGCGGCGCTGCTGGTCAGCTGGCTCGACCGCCGCCTCGCGCCGGCCCGAGTTGCGAGGGGAGAGGGAAGAGGGGAGAGCTAGGAGCAGGAAGCGGCCTGCGCCTCGCGACTCTCCCCTCTCCCCTGGGCGGTTGGGTGGGGGGCTCCCCTCTCGCCTGTGGTTGGCTACACCGCCGGCACGCCGCCGGCACGCTTGGCCAGCTCCTTCGCCATCACGCTGCGGCTGCGCCCATAGCTGAAGTAGATGACGAAGCCGAGCAGGAGCCAGACGAACAGGCGCAGCCAGTTCTGCGCCGGCAGGGAGAACATCAGCAACAGACAGGTGGCCATGCCGAGGATCGGTACCAGGAGGCCGAACGGCGCCTTGAACGGCCGCTCGGCGGTCGGGTTGCTGAAGCGCATGATCAGCACCGAGAGGCAGACCATGACGAACGCGAGCAGGGTGCCGATGTTGGTCAGCTCGGCGAGGATGCGCAGGGGCAGGAAGGCTCCCAGTATGGCGACAACAAACCCGGTCAGGATGGTCGACTTCCAGGGGGTGCGGAACTTCTCGTGCACCGCTCCGAAGAAGCTCTGTGGTAGCAGGCCATCGCGGGCGATGGCGAGGAGCACGCGCGGTTGCGACAGCATCATCACCAGCAGCACCGAGGTGATCCCGGTGAGCGCCCCGAGCGAGACCAGGAACTGCGCCCACGGCAGGCCGACCTGCCTGAAGGCGTCGGAAACCGGGGCGTTGATGTCGATGCGGTCGTAAGGCACCATGCCGGTGAGCACGGCCGAGACCGCGATGTACAGCACGGTGCAGACGGCAAGCGAGGAGATGATGCCGATCGGCACGTCGCGGTGCGGTCGGCGCGCCTCCTCGGCATGCGTCGACACAGAATCGAACCCGATGTAGGCGAAGAAGATGATCGCGGCACCTGCGAGCATGCCGAGGGGCTGGCCGCCGGCGTCAGTCTGGCCAAACAGCGTCTTGCCGAAGAAGCTCACCCCGGTGAGGCCGAACGGGGCGAAGGGGTGCCAGTTGGCGGGGTTGACGTAGAAGGCGCCAACCGCGATTACGAACAGCACGATCACGAGCTTGATCCCGACCATGGTGGCGTTGAACGAGGCGCTCTCGCGGATGCCCTTGACCAGGATCACCGTGATGAGCAGCGTAATCACGATGGCGGGCAGGTCGAGGACGGTGCCGGTGCTGACGATGCGGCCCAGGCTGGGCTGGTAGTCGAACGGCGCCGTGTGCAGGGCAGCTGGCACCTTGAGGCCGAAGATGCCTATGAAGTCCTGAAAGTACGCCGACCAGCCGTGGGCGACGGTGGCCGACACGACCGTGTACTCGAGCACCAGGTCCCAGCCGATGATCCAGGCGAACAGCTCGCCGACCGTGGCGTAGGCGTAGGTGTACGCCGAGCCGGCCACCGGCACCATCGAGGCGAACTCGGCGTAGCACAGCGCCGCGAATACGCAGGCGATGCCGGACACCACGAAGGAGAGGATCAGCGCCGGGCCGGCGTTGTCGTGGGCGGCCTTGCCGGTGAGAACGAAGATGCCGGTGCCGATGATCGCGCCGACGCCCAGGCTGGAGAGCTGGATCGGCCCCAGGATGCGCCGCAGGCGGTTCTCGCCGTGCATCTCCTCGAGCAGCATGGCGAGAGGCTTCTTGGCAAAGAGCTGTCCGCGCATCGTCGCGACCCCCTTCGGCCCCGGGCCGTGCCCTCCGGCGCGGCCGGCCACCAATGGCGCGCAGTCTAGAAGAGGCCAGCCGCAGGCGCCAGCGAGTACTCAACCGGTGGGTACCACGCCACACCGCCTTTGCTTTGCTAAGCTCAGCTGTATGGCCATCGATCGCGGTAGTCGTGTCGAGCAGACCTTCGAGGCCGTCCTCTGGCACGGGAGGTACGTCGCCCTCGTCGCCGTGGTCGGCAGCGCCCTCCTCGCCGTCGGCACCCTCGTGGTCGCGACCGTCGACGCGCTCAAGCTCTTCACCCGGATGCTCGCCTACGTCATGCCCGGCTCCGATCCGGCGGCGCGCGCCGCCATGCGTTCGGGCATGATCTCCGAGATCGTCAAAGTCCTCGACATCTACCTCGTCGCCGCGATCATGCTGCTGTTCGCGATGGCGCTCTACGAGCTGTTCGTGTCGCGGATCGACGCCGCCGAGGGATCGGACTTCGCCGAGCGCGTGCTCGTGGTCCGCAGCCTCGACGACCTCAAGAACCGGCTTGCCAACCTCGTGCTCCTCATCCTGGTCACGACCTTTTTCCAATTCGCCCTCGAGCTGAACTACCGGTCGCCCCTCGATCTCCTCTGCCTCGCGGTAGGGATCGTGCTGATTGGCGTCACCGTCCACCTCGGCCACGCGCGCGGCGGGGCTGCTTCGTCACGGGGTCCATCGCCGGGGCGCGAGCCGCTCTCGCCAGCGCCCTGACCTCGCGCCGCGGCTCGTCGGCGGGTTCCCGTATCGGAAGGCAGGACCCGAACGGCAGGCGGTTCTCAGTCCACGGAGCGCAGGCGCTCGGCCCACGCCTCGGCTGCCGCCCGCCGGTCGGGCTTGCCCGAGGGCGTGAGAGGGATGCCTTCGACAAAGACGATCCGCCGCGGGCGCTTGAACGGTGCGAGTCGCTGCGCCAACCACGCCGTCACGGCTGTCTCGCGAGGAGGTGGTTGGTCAGCCACGATGGCCACGGCCACCACCGACCCCCAGGTCCGGTCGGGAACGCCGAAGACCAGGGCTGCGCGCACGCCCGGGCAACCGCGCAGGACGTCCTCGACCTCGACCGGGGCGACGTTCTCGCCGCCGGTGACGATGAGGTCGTCGCCGCGCCCGAGAACGTGGAGGTTGCCACGCTCGTCGAGCCGACCAAGGTCGCCGGTCGCTAGCCAGCCGTCGCTGGTGAAGGGACTGGCGTGGGCCCCCATTGGCAGGTAGCGGTCCATGAGGACACCGCCGCGCACCTGGATCTCGCCATCGACGACGCGCACGTTCACCCCCGGAAGCGGCGGCCCGACGCCGGCAGATGGGTCCGGGGCCCCGCCCGGCATCTGGGTCGCCACCTGGGAGCAGGTCTCGCTCAGCCCATAGGTCGGGCATACCGGCCAGCCTCGCCGCGCCGCCTCGGCGAGCAGGCTCATCCCAACGGGGCCCCCACCCGTAAGGATGGCGCGCAGTGGCGGGGCAGGCCGCTCGCTTCGCTCCATGAGTCGCTCGAGCTGCGCCGCCACCAGCGACAGCAGCGTGACCCGGTCCCGTGTGACGGTCCCCTCGAGCGTCGCGACGTCGCCGGCCTCGGGCAGGACCACCGGCCGGCGCGCGATGAGGCACCGGGTGATGATCGACAACCCGCCAACGTGGGCCGGAGTCAACGAAAGCAACCAGCGGTCGTCGTCGCGCCACTCGAGGCGTGCCGCCGAGGCGGCCGCCGCGGCGAGCAGGGCCCGGCGTGACAACACGACCCCCTTGGGCGTGGCGCTGGTGCCGGAGGTGAGCACCACCACCGCCTCGCCATCGCCCGGATCGCGCACGGCGGCGGGAACCCGGCCCGCCGCCGCGGGCGGGATTCCCTCGAGGTCCAACGCCTCGGGATCGATGCGCCCCGCCGCGTCCCGCTCGGCGGAGAGCAGACGCGGGTGGATCAGGATCGTCGGGATGCCGACCTCGAGGAGCGCGTAGAGACGGACGAGGAAGTCGACAGAGGCATTGGCGACGAGCCGCGCCCTGCGCGGCGCCCGGCCGCCGAGACCTCGAGAGGCGAGCGTTCCCATCTCTCCCGCCACCCGCGGCGCCAACTCGGCGAAGGTCAGCTCCTTGCCCTCGACCGCCACGGCGACGCGATCGGGGGCTTCACGCGCCGCGCGCAGGAAGGACAGGCTCACCGAAACGCCTCGGGCTCGAGGCCGAGACCGGCTCGACCGCTCGGGGAGACGAACCCACCGTGGATTTGCGGGACCACGACCCCGGGCCAGGCGGCGAGACCGGCATGGGGCGCGAGCCCGCACGCCAGTGGCGCGACCGGCAGCGCCAATGCAAGCTCGCACGCCGCCGCCAGTGCGACCGGGCCATCGAAGAGATGGGAGATCACCACGCCCAGGCCCGCCTCACTCGCCTCGCGGGCCAGCTCCAGACAGCGCATCAGCCCCCCGAGCGCCATCGGCTTGAGCACCATGACGCGGCAGCTGCCAGTCGCGACGAGGCGTGAGAGCGCCCCGGGCAGCTGCACGCTCTCGTCGGCGGCGACGGGCACCGGCGCGGGCCCGAAGTCGAGCAGGGCCTCGGCCGCCACCGGCTGCTCGACGAACTCAAGGCCGAGAGGGGCGAGACGCTCGAGGTTGCGCCGCGCCTCCCGAGGCGCCCAGCCGCCGTTGACGTCCAGGCGCAACGCGATGTCGGCGGCCGACCGGCGCAGCGTCGTCAGCGCCGCGAGCTCCTCCTCGAACGCCCTGCGCCGGCCGCCCTTGACCTTGAACGTCGCGATCCCTGTGGCACGCCAGGCGGCCACGGCTGCGACGAGCTCCTCACCGTCGGAGCCGTCGACGAGCGCCGCGAGGGGCACCGCGGCAGCCGGCGGCCGGCCCCCGAGCAGCTCGGCCACGCTGCGTCCGAGCACCTGCCCGGCGAGGTCGAGAAGCGCCGTCTCCACCGCCATGCGCGCGGCGGGGCTGGCGATGGTCGCGGCGGCACCGAGCCATTCGACCGGGTCGGCGGAGAGCTCGAGCGACAACGGGACAAGCTCGAGGAACCCCCGCAAGGCACGCTCGCACGCGCCCTCGTCCTCAGGCGAGAAACCCGGCAGAGGCGAGGCCTCACCCAGACCGCCGCGCCCCTCCCGGTCGCGGAGCACGAGCAGCCAGCCGTGCCGTGCGTCCCACGAGCGCCTCGCGGCGCGGGCGGTTGTCGCACCGCCGAAGCGCCGCACCTCCCCGCCGACGACGGTCAGCGCCCGAGCCATTGCGGCACGACCAGACCGGCGGAGAGCAGCACCGTGTGGACGAGGAGGAGACGCCCGGTGGCGGCCAGCGCGGCGTTGAGGCTCGGCCCGTCCTCACTCCTCGCCACGCGACGCAGCAGCGCGGCGGCCAACGGTAGCGAGGCGAGGGCGAGAAGAGCCCACGGCGGCGCCGCGCCGGTGAGCACGAGGGCGAGCGTGCCGGCATAGGCGAGCGCGAGCCAGACGGCGAACTCGGCGACGCCGGCGCGGCGGCCGAAGCGCGCCGGGATCGTGCGGCGGCCGGCGGCGCGGTCGGTGGCGTGGTCGCGCGTGTTGTTGACCACCAGGATCGCCGTGGCGAAGGCGCCCGCGATCAGCCCGCCCCACCACGCCGCCACGGGCACCGCCAGCACCTGCACGTACGCGGTCCCGGCCACGGCGGCGAAGCCGAAAAACGCGAGCACGAAAGGCTCCCCCACCCCGAGGCGCGTCAGCGGGAAGGGGCCGGCGCTGTACGCGACGCCGGCAAGAATCGAGAGCACCCCGATGGCGATCACCGGCCACCCCGCCACGACCGTGAGGTACACGCCACAGAGCGTGGCAAGCCCGAACGCGACCACCGCCCCCCAGCGAACCGCGGCGGGTGTCAGCAGACCGGCCTGCGCCACCCGCAGCGGTCCGAGCCGGTTGGCCGTGTCGGTGCCCTGCTCGAAGTCGGAGACGTCGTTGACCAGGTTGGTCGCCGCCTGGATGGCCAGCCCGCCGAGGAGCGCCGCCGCCGCCGGGCCGAGCCGGAACCCGCCCGCGTGCACGGCGCAGGAGCTGCCCAGGATCACCGGCGCCGCCGCCGCGGGCAGGGTCTTGGGCCGCACCGCCAGGAACCACGCCCGCCATGACGAAGGGGGCAGGGAACGGGGGCCAGGGGACAGCGAGGCGCCTCCAACCCGCCCGTCGGACCCCGGACCATGGAGCCCGCCACCCGTGGCGGGAGACAAGTTGTTTAGGGCGGGGGCCGTTCCCTGTTCCCTGTCCCCTGTCCCCTGGATGAGTGGGTGGCCTCTCATGGGAAGCGGGGGAACTTCTTGAAGTCGGGCTTGCGCTTCTCCAGGAACGCCTCCTTGCCCTCCCTGGCCTCCTCGGTCAGGTAGAAGAGGAGGGTGGCATCGCCGGCGAGCTGCTGCAGCCCGGCCTGACCGTCGCAGTCGGCGTTGAGGGCGGCCTTGAGCAACCGGATCGCGGTCGGGCTGTTGGCCAGGATCTCCCGGCACCAGGAGACGGTCTCCTCCTCGAGGCGGTCGAGCGGCACCACGGCGTTGACCAGGCCCCAGCCCAGGGCGGTCGCGGCGTCGTACTGCCGGCACAGGAACCACAACTCGCGGGCGCGCTTCTGTCCGATCACCCGCGCCATGTACGAGGCCCCGTAGCCGCCGTCGAAGCTGCCCACCCTCGGGCCGGTCTGGCCGAAGCGGGCGTTGTCGGCGGCGATGGTGAGGTCGCAGACGAGGTGGAGGACGTGTCCGCCACCGATGGCGTAACCGGCGATCATGGCGATCACCGGTTTGGGCAGGGTGCGGATCTGTCGCTGCAGGTCGAGCACGTTGAGCCGCGGCACGCCGTCCTTCCCCACGTACCCGCCCTCGCCGCGGACGCCCTGGTCCCCTCCCGAGCAGAACGCCTTGTCGCCCGCTCCGGTGAGGATGACGACCCCGACATCGCGATCATCGCGGGCGAGGGCGAACGCCCGGATTAACTCCTCCACGGTGAGAGGGCGAAAGGCGTTGCGCACTCGCGGCCGGTTGATGGTGATCTTGGCGATCCCCTCCGCGCTGGTCTGGTAAAGGACGTCGGTGAAACCTGTGTGATCGATCCACTTGGGAAGACTCATCCTCGTCCCTCCCCCACGCCGCCACCCGCAGCGGCAAGCAGGATCTCCACCACCACCTGCGGGCGCTCCAGGACCACGTTGTGGCCGCATCCCGGCACGATTTGCACCGTCGCCGCGGGTAGGCGCTCGGACATCATCCGCGCCGAGAGCACGAACTTCTCGTCCGCCTCGCCGGCGACCAGTGTGACCGGGGTACTCACGGCGGCGAGAGCGGGTGCGAGATCCGGCATGCCGCCGAGCCCGAGCACCTCGAGGGCGCGGGCGAGCCCCTCGGCGTCGTGCCTCACCCGCGTCTCCCTCTGCTCCGCCAGCGTCTGTGGCGGGAGGTCGTCCTGGGACGCGAACAGGGGCAGCTTCTCCCACTCGGCCAGGAACGCCGCGACACCCATCGACCGCAGCAGCTCGGACCAGCGGGCGTCGGAGCGCCGACGCTCGTGGCGCTCGCCGGCAGCGGCGAGGCCGCTCGAGGCGCCGATCAGCACCCCCCTCTCGAAAAGGCCGGGATGGGCGACGAGCAGGCCGAGCGCGAGGCGTCCGCCCATCGAGTAGCCGGCGACCCGCCACGGCCCGGGGCCGATCCGGCCCACCACCCCGGCGAGTTCGTCCACCGCCCCCTGGAACGTGCCCGGGCCACCATGAGATGCGCCGCCGTCGTGCCCCGGCAATGCGGGCGCTACCAGAGCGGCGCGGGAGGCGACCAACCCCGCCACCTTCCGCCACGACAACGGGCTCCCGGTGAAGCCGTGGAGGAGGAGCCAGCGCGGCCCGGCGGCCGGCCACACCCACACCGGCTGCCCGGCCACGACGCGGCGCTCCGGCTCCACCTCACCCCCCGCTGCCCGCGAGCAGCCCGCGGGCGCGCTCCCACAGCTCCCGCCGGCGCTCGCGGAGCGGCCGGCCGTGGATGTGCGCCTCGATCAGGGTATGCCCCACGGCGGCATGGGCCGCCTCGAGGGCCGTCGCGAGGGCACTCGCCGACTCGACCCGGTGGTACGCCAGGCCGAACATCTCCGCCGCCCCGGCGAAGCGCACACCCTGGGGGGCGACGAAGAGCTCGCGCACCGTGGCCTCATCCACCGCCCCGCCGGCGAGGGGGAGCAGCTCGAAGAGCCGCCCGCCGTCGTTGGCCAGCACGACGATCACCACCGGGGCTTTCGCGTGCCGCAGCGTGGCGAGCGACCCGAGGTCGTGGAGCAGCGCGAGGTCCCCGAGCAGCGCCGTGACCGGCAGTCCGGCGGCCGAGGCGGCGCCGGCGGCGCCCGCCACGCTCCCATCGATGCCGGCGACCCCCCGCGCGGCCAGGACGGCGACGCGGGCGAGACCGGGCGGGCAGGCGAGGTCCACCTCGCGCACGGCGAGGCTGTTGGCCACCGCCAGCATCCCACGGGCCGGGAGGGTGGAGACGACCCCGCGCGCCACTGCGCTCTCCGACAGCTCGCCGCGCGCGGATTCCTCACCGAGCTGCTCCGCGACGGCGCGTGTCGCCGCGACCTCGGCCTCACGCCAACGCTCCCCCCACCCCGTCGCCGCGCCGGCTCCCTCACCGAGCGCGCCGGCGAGGTTCGCGAGGGTGGTGCCGAGGTCACCCAGCACCACGCCGGCCGCGTTGTTGGAGGGGTCGTTCCAGCCATGGGCGGCGACGATCCAGCGCGGCGGCGCCTCGCCGCCCTCCAACCACCGCCCCCACGCCGTCGAGGTCAAAGGACGACCGACCTGCAGCACAAAGTCGGGCGGGTCGCCCGCCACGAGCCCCTCGCCGGGGCAGAGCAGCTCGAGCTGGCCGACGAGACCGGGCGGAACGGTATCCGCGAAGCGGAACTGACTCGCCGCCTCCGCCAGCACCGGGAAGCCCAGGCGGCCGGCGAGCGCCGCGAGCGCAGCCACCGCGTCACGCTGACTCAACGGCCCCGGCCCGCAGACGATGACGCCGCGCCGTGCCGCGCTGCACCGCGCCGCGAGCGCAGCCACCGCCGTCGGGTTGGCCACCCTGACGGGGGGGAGGAAGCGCTCCCCCCCGCGACGGAGATGCCGCCCCTCGTCCCGCAAGGTGCGGTCGTCGCCGTCCTCGGCGGTCGGCTCGAGAGGTTTGCGGAACGGGGCGTTGACGTGGACCGGGCCGGGCCTGGGGTCGAGGCTGCGGGCAAAGGCCATCGTGCCCGCACGCCACACCCCCGCCAGGGCGCGCGCATCGGCGTCCGGCGCACCGAGGTCGAGCGCGACGCGCACGTGGCCGTCGTAGAAGCCGGCCTGCCGCGTGGTCTGCGCGGCCTGACGGTCGAGCAGCTCGGGCGGTCGGTCCGCGCTGACGACGAGGAGCGGGAGGTCGGCTTCGTCCGCCTCGATCACGGCCGGGAAGTAATGGGCGCCGGCACTCCCTGAGGTGCACACCGCGAGCGTGGGACGTCCCGTGACGCGGGCCTGCCCGAGCGCGAAGAACCCCGCCGCGCGCTCGTCGACCACGACACGGACGTCGAGGTCGGCGTGGCGGGCCGCCGCCAGAGCCAGAGGCGCCGAGCGCGAGCCCGGGCTGACCACGACCTCGCGCCCGCCGGCGGCGGCGAAACCGTCGAGGAAGAGCTCGGCCCACAGCAGGTTGAGGTTGCCGACGTTCACGGCGTGAACCCCAGGGCGTTCAAGGCCGAGCGGAGCTTGAGCTCGGTCTCATCGAACTCGGCTTCCGCGCTCGACCCCGCGACGATCCCGGCGCCGGCGTACACCCGAAGCGACGTCCCGGCGACGAGGGCGCAGCGGAGCGCCACTGCCAGCTCCCCGTCCCCGCCCAGCGAGAGCCGCCCCACCGGACCGGCGAACCACCCTCGCGGCTCGCTCTCGCGCCGCTGCAGCCATCGCATCGCCGCCGCGACCGGGTCTCCGCCCACCGCGGGAGTCGGATGGAGCAGCCCGGCGAGCTCCACCGCCGGCACACTCAGCGCGAGTCGCCCCCGCACCGGCGTCCACAGGTGAAGCAGCGACCGCAGCGTGCGCACGGCGGGCCGAGCCGGGACTTCGAGGCTGCGACACAGCGGGCGCAGGACGCGGAGCACGGCGTCGAGGACGATCTGCTGCTCGAGGCGCTGCTTGGGGTCGGCGAGGATCTCGTCCTCCGCCCTTCCGGCCCCGCGCGTCGCACGCGAGCGCGCCGCCGAGCCGGCCAGCGCCTCGCTGGCCACGGCGAGACCGCGCCGGGACACCAGCAGCTCGGGGCTCGCTCCCAGGAAGGTCCGTCCCTTGAAGCGGAACGCGAAGCGATACGCGTCGTCCTCGCCGGCCAAAGCGGCGACATGGGCCCGGACGTCCACGCCATCCGCCACGGTGAGGAGGCGGCTGCGCGAAAGCACCACCTTGCCCAGCTCGCCGGACGCGATCGAGTCGAGGGCGGCGGTCACGGCCCGCTCCCACGCCTCGCGTTCGCCATCCTCCACAGGCGGCAGCACGAAATCCTGCTGGACCGGCGGTGGCGGCGCCCCGGCGAGTCGTTGCCAGAGGCTGTGCAGCTCTGAGGCGAGCCGCTCGCCGCTGACCGCGTCCCCGGGCGCCAGCGCGAGGGCGAGTGCGGCCCGCTTCCCGGCGTTCACGTAGGTCCAACGCGGGAGCACGAACCGCGTGTCGCCAAAGGCCTGCCACGGCCCCTCGTCGGCGCCAGAGTGGGTGAAGGCGAGCCCGCCGACGAGGGAGGGAATGGCCGCCCCGGCCTCGGGGTGCCGACACACCTGGACCGCCTCCTCCAGCTCCGCCACCCGCGCGGCCAGGCGGGCAAACCGCGCCGGGCCACGGGGCGCCAGCACCAGCGCCTCGCCCAGACCCGCGACGGCGGGACCCGACGGTGGCGCCCACAGCACGGCCGTGCCCCCCGGCGCATCGGGCCACACGCTCTCCGGCGGCGCCAGCGGCGCTGGCAACGCGACGAAGAGGATGCGGTCCTCCTCACGCTCCGCCAGGGCGTCGGTCAGGAAGCTCCCGACGCCGGGCGGGGGCGCTGCGGCTTGCTTGGCTTGTCCTCGCATGCGCGCCGGAGCTGCCTCCCGTCGAGACACCACCGCGACAGCGCCCGGCTGCGCGGCCGCTCGTCGCGACTTCGTCCGGGTGAGCGTAGCAACCCAGCCGAGTCGCCCGCAAGCTCATCCTTCATGCCCCTCGGGCGCGGGCTACGGTTGCTCTCCGATCATGCTGAGCCGAGCGAAGCACCACGGTACGAGCTACCGCCTTGCCTGACCGGCCTGACGCCGCAGCTGCTGGAACGAGGCCTATGTCTTGCGACGGAGAACGTTGAGGGCGGAGCCCGCTTTAAACCACCCCACCTGCTCCGCGTTGAAGGTGTGGCGGCAGGAGAGCTCGTCGAGGGTGCCGTCGGCGTGGTGGAGCACCACCTTCACCGGCGTGCCGGGGGCGAGGCCCTTCAGGCCCAGGATCGAGACCTTGTCCCCCTCGCGGACCTTGTCGTAGTCGGAGGGGTCGACGAGGTGGAGCGGCAGGAGGCCCTGCTTCTTGAGGTTGGTCTCGTGGATGCGGGCGAAGCTGCGCGCGATGATGGCGACGCCGCCGAGGTGGCGCGGCTCCATCGCGGCATGCTCCCGCGACGACCCCTCGCCGTAGTTCTCGTCTCCGATCGCGACCCACTGCCGGCCCCGGCCCTTGAGGTCGCGGGCGATCTTGGTGAACTCCATGACCTCACCGGTGAGCGGGTTCGTGCCCTTGCCCGCCTCGCCGGAAAACGCGTTGATGGCGCCGATGAACATGTTGTTGGCGATGTTGTCGAGGTGGCCGCGGAAGCGCAGCCACGGCCCGGCGGGGGAGATGTGGTCGGTGGTGCACTTGCCCCTGGCCTTCATGATCACCGGCAGCTCGACGTAGTCGTGCCCGTCCCACGGCGTGAACGGCGCCAGCAGCTGGAGACGCTCGGAACCGGCCTTGACCTCGACGGCGATGGCCCGCCCGTCGGCCGGCGGGGCGAGGTACCCCTCGGCCTTGAAGACGAACCCTTGCGGCGGCACCTCCGGAGCGGGCGGCGGCGCCGTCAGTGCGACCGTGCTACCCTCCACCGGGATCTCGTCGGCAACGGGGTTGATGTCGAGGGTGCCGGCCACCGAGTAGGCGACCACCACCTCGGGCGAGGCGATGAAGGACAGCGTCTCCGGGTTGCCGTCGTTGCGCGCCGGGAAGTTGCGGTTGAACGAGTTGACGATCGAGTTCGGTGTGCCCTTGGCGACGTCGTCCCGCTGCCATTGGCCGATGCAGGGGCCGCACGAGTTGGACATCACGGTGGCGCCAAACTCGGCGAAGACCGCCAGCAGGCCGTCCCGCTCGATGGTCGCGTAGACCTGCTCGGACCCGGGCGAGATGAGCAGCGGGACGCGGGCCGTGATCCCCTTGGCCATCGCCTCGCGGGCAACCGAAGCGGCGCGGACGATGTCCTCGTACGACGAGTTGGTGCATGAGCCCACGAGCGTCGCGGAGATCTTCGCCGGGTAGTTGTTCTCCTTGACCGCAGCCGGCACCTGGGAGAGCGGGCGGGCGAGGTCCGGCGTGTGCGGGCCGACGAGGTGCGGCTCGAGGGTGTTGAGGTCGATGTGGACGACACGGTGGAAGAACTTCTCGGGCGCCTCCTCGACCTCGGGATCGGCGGTGAGGAGGTCGCGGTTGGTGTCGCAGAGGTCGGCGAGGCTGCTCCGGTGTGTCGCGCGCAGGTAGACTTCCATGCGGGCGTCGTAAGGGAAGATCGAGGTGGTGGCGCCGTGCTCGGCGCCCATGTTGGTCACCGTCGCCTTGCCCGTGCAGGAGATCGAGGCGCAGCCCTCGCCGAAGAACTCGACCACCGCGTTGGTGCCGCCCTTGACCGTGAGGACGTCGAGGAGCTTGAGGATGACGTCCTTGGGCGCCGCCCACCCCGAGAGCCTGCCGGTGAGCTTGACGCCGATGAGCTTGGGTTGCAGGACCTCCCAGGGAAAGCCGGACATGACGTCGACCGCATCCGCCCCGCCGACGCCCGAGGCGAACATCCCCAGGCCCCCGGCGTTGGGAGTGTGCGAGTCGGTGCCGATCATCATGCCGCCGGGGAACGCGTAGTTCTCCAGCACGACCTGGTGGATGATCCCCGAGCCCGGCTTCCAGAAGCCGAGGCCGTAGCGTGCCGCCGCCGACTCGAGGAAGGAGTAGACCTCGCGGTTCGTGTCGATGGCGCGGTCGACGTCCGCCGCCGCCCCCGAGCGGGCGACGATGAGGTGGTCGCAGTGCACCGTCGTCGGCACCGCGGCGCGGTCCATGCCGGCGAGCATGAACTGCAGCAGCGCCATCTGGGCGGTGGCGTCCTGCAGGGCGACACGGTCCGGGCGCAGCTCGAGATAGGCCTTGCCGGCGTCGAGGGTGGCGTGCTCGGGATCGTGAAGGTGAGCGAAGAGCACTTTCTCGGTCAACGTCAGCGGACGCCCCAGGCGAGCGCGGATGACGGCGAGGCGCTCCCGCGAGCGCGCGTAGACCTGCTCAACCATCTCAGGAGTGGTCTCGACGACGGCCATTGAACACCTCCGCTGCTGCCCCCCGGGTTTGGCGCGCCCGGCGAGCAGGTGAAGTATAGACAAGCGTCGCGGCTCCCGCCCGGGGCGCGGGAGGGGGATCACATCCTCCATCCGTGCGTATACTCGACACGATGCCGCATCGCCTCAAGGTCGCCGACATCATGAGCCGCGAGGTCGTCACCCTCACCGAGGACGACACCCTGGCGGATGCGCGCACCTGCATGGAGCGCGGGCGGGTCAGGCACCTTCCGGTGCTGCGGGACGGCAAGCTGGTCGGCCTGGTCACACACCGCGACATGCTGGCCGCGTCATTCTCGGTGTTCTCCCAGGTCAGCGAGCAGGAGGAGCGTCGCGTGCTCGCGCAGGTGCCCGTCGCGGAGCTGATGCACGACGTCGTCACCGCCACGCCGGAGATGTCGGTACGCGAGGCCGCACGCGTGCTCCTCGACAACAGGTTCGGCTGCCTGCCGGTGGTCGACCGCAACGGGACCCTGGTCGGCATCGTCACCGAGGCCGACTTCCTCCGCCTCGCCGTGCGCATGCTCGAGGCGATCCAGGCCTGAACCCGACGGGATGCCCGTGCGTTGTACGGGTGTGGAGGTTCCAATGCGTCGCTCTGCTGCCCTTGCCGGACTCGCCCTCGCTCTTCTCTCCGTCGCCTGCACCCACCGGACGCGTGGGCCAGTGAGTTACCGCGAGACGAAGACGTTCCCCGCCACAGCTGGCAAGCTGGTGCGCCTCGAACTTGCGTCGCTGGATCTCCTCGTCCGGGCCGCCGAGGCAACCGAGATCACGGTCACCGTCGCGCTCGAGGCCCGCTCGGGCTCGGGACGCGCCGCCCAGCGCTGGGTGGCCCAGCACACACCGGTGTTCGAGGACTCGGAGTCGACACTCGAGGTCCGCCTCCCGCGCCGCTCCAACGGCGTTTTCGTCGTCGGCATGCTCCACACCAGCGCCACCGTCGAGGTCACCATCCCTCCCGGCTGCCGTCTCGAGGTGCGGTCGGCCTCCGGCGACGTGG
>Ga0315287_10003234_pt1 | contig 15689 bp, 12 predicted proteins | sample YL17G11_0_MG_FD_205037 | JGI IMG/M metagenome (GOLD analysis project Ga0315287, IMG submission 205037) | Sediment microbial communities from Yellowstone Lake, YNP, Wyoming, USA - YL17G11_0 | ecosystem: Environmental > Aquatic > Freshwater > Lake > Sediment | place: USA: Wyoming | collected... | reverse complement strand
CCCGCCGGATGGGCGAGAATGACGATCGTCATGTCGGTCGAATTACGAGCTCACAGGAGGCTCGCACCCCCGCCGCCGGGCCCGACGATCGCCAGCACGGCGTGCCGCGTGTCGAGGTAGCGCCGCGCGGCCTCGACGACCTCCGGACCTTTGACCGCGCGCATCTCGGCCGGGTACGCCTCGTCGCTGTCCGGGCCGAGGCCGTAGACGTAGCCGAGGGCTGCGGCCGCCGCGCGGGCCGAGGCCCGCTGCCCCGCGATCGCCCGGGAGCCGAGCAGGTGGCTCTTCACGCGGCCGAGCTCCGCCCGCGAGGGTCCACCGGCCGCGAGCTCCGCTATCTCCTCCAGCATCGCCTCGACGACCCGGCGCTCCTGGCCCGGCGCCGTCGCGGCGTAGAGCGCGAGGTACCCGGGCTCGATCCCCTCCATGGAGGCGGCGGACACCGCGTACGCGAGGCCGCGGGTCTCCCGGACGCCGGCGAACAGCCGGCCGCCGTGCCCGCCGAGGATCTCCGTCAACACCTCGACGACGTGCCGATCCGCGGCGGCGACCGTGGTCCCGGGGAAGCCGAGCAGGACGTGCGACTGCTCCTTGTCGACCGACTTGCCGACCTGCCGCAGCCGCCGCCCGGGGCGCCACGCCTTGGGCTCGCGGGCGCGCCCGTTGGCAGCGCGCTCGGACACCAGCTTGCGCCGGACGAGATCCACGGCCTCGTCCGGGTCCACGCCGCCCACCACGGCGATCACCATCCGGCCAGCCGCGGTCGTCCGATTCAGGTGCTCGCGGAGCGCGGTCCGCGTGATCGCCCGCACCGTGTCCTCGCTGCCGAGGATGGAGCGGCTGTAGGGGTGGGCGCCGAAGAGCGCGCCGTGGAACAGCTCGAACACCTGCTGCTCCATGTCGTCGCGCCCGGCGCGGATGTCGTCGATCTGGATCTGGCGCTCGCGCTCGATCTCGTCCTCGGGGAGCGACGGCGCGCGCAGGCACTCCGCCAGGAGGGAGAACCCCTCGGCGAAGTTGCGCGCCAGGAACTCGCCCTGGATCCCGAACGTGTTGCGGCCCGAGAAGCCCGACACGGTGCTCGCCAACGCGTCCATCTCCGCCGAGATCTCCTGGGCCGTGCGGGACGTGGTCCCGCGCGTGAGGGAGCTCGCGAGCATGGAGGCGAGCCCCGCGCGCTCCTTGGGCTCGTGGCGCACGCCGCCCAGGAACGCCACGCGCGCCGCGACGATCTTCGCGTCGGCGCTCGGCTTCACGATGACCGTGTCGCCGCCGGGGAGCTCCCTCACGATCGTCGCGACGGCGGAGCTGGTGCGGGCGCCGCGCGAAGGAGCTCTCGGCGCCGCGCGCTCCACGGCCGAGCGCACGCACGTCTCGAGCGCGTCGAGCCTGGCGCGACGCCCCCTGCCACGGCCCCCCACCCAGGGGACCTTCGCGGCGTACTCCGCGATCGACGGATCCGGGACGACCGCCGCGACGGTCAGCGCCGTCGGTTTCAGGTAGCGCCGCGCCACCGCCTGGAGCTCCGCCGGATCGGCCGTGACGAGCGCTGCGATGTAGTGCCGCTCGAAGTCCTGATCCTTCGTGTGCAGTCCGTAGTAGCCGAGCTTGCGCGCCACGCCGTCGACCGTCTCCTCCGAATAGACCGCGTCGGAAAGGAGCACGGCGCGCGCCTTCTCGATCTCGCGGGGGCTGATCGGATCTCTCACGAGCCGCGCGAACTCGCGGGTCACGGCGCCGACGAGATCGGAGATCTGGTGCGGCGCGGTCATGGCGAACACGCCGAACACGCCGGCGTCGGCGGGCGTGAACGCCGCGGCGCGGATGTCGCTGGCGAGCGCGGCCTCGCGGCGCACGCTGTTCTCCAGCCTCGAGCTCGCGCCCTGGCCGAGAACCGCTGCGAGCAGGTCGAGCGCGGGCACGTCCGCGTGCGTGAGCCCCGGGATCGGGAGGCCGAGCGCGACCTTGGCCTCGAACACGGGCAGCACGCAGTACGATTGGCGCAGCTGCGCCTGGCCACCCTCGTCGACGCGCGTCGCGCGCTTCGGGACCGGCCGCGCCGGCCACCCGCCGAAAACGCGCTCGATGGCGGCGCGCATCCGCGGCGTCTCGAAGTCGCCGGCGGCGACGATCACGGCGTTGGCCGGGACGTACCACCGCGAGTGGAAGCGCCGGACCGTGCGCGCGCCGAAGCGCCCGACCGTCCGCGGCGACCCTATCACCTGCCGCCCGTAGGGGTGGCGGCGGAACATGCGGGAGAACAGCGCCTCCATCACGGCGCGCGAGGGGTTGTCCTCGCCCATGCGGATCTCCTCGAGGATCACGGCGCGCTCCCGCGCGAGCTCCCCGGCGTCGATGGCAGGGTTCTGGACCGCGTCGGCGAGCACCTCGAGCCCACGCTCCGCCCGATCGCTCGCCAGCGTGACGTGGAACACCGTCTCGTCGTGGGAGGTCCAGGCGTTGACGTACCCGCCGGCGCGCTCGACGTCCCGCACGATCTCGCCGACGCCGCGGCTCTGCGTGCCCTTGAAGAGCATGTGCTCGAGGACGTGGGCGAGGCCTGCCTCCTCGGGGGCTTCGTCGGCGCCGCCGACGCCGATCCACGCCTGCAGCGCGACGACCTTCGAGGCGTGCGACTCCCGGAGCACGACCTTGAGACCGTTGTCGAGCTGGTCGATGACTGCTTTCATTGGGAATCGCGCGGCGGCGCGTCTACTTGGTGCGCGGCCTCTGGCGTGCCTGCTTGCGGCGGCGGCGGGCGGCCTCACGGCTCTTGATCCGCTTGAGCTCGCTGGGCTTGAAGTAGTGCCTGCGGTTCTTGAGCTCGCGCAGCACGCCCTCGCGCGCGAGGCGGTTCTTGAGCTGCCGGATCGCCTGCTCGACCCGATCGTCCTTCACGATGACCTCGAGGGGGCGGCACTGGACGGTCTCGCCGAACCCCTCCGACCGGCGCCGCGGTCGGCGCTCGCCGTCGCGGTCTTCGTGATCCCGCTCTTCGCCCTCGGAGCCTTCGGTCGCCAGCGCCCGGGCCGGCATCTCCGGTCGCTCTTCGCCCTTCGGGGCCTCGCCTTCGGTGATCACGTCGTTCTCTTCCACGGTCATTCCTCTCCTCGTCAAAGCGCGCGCACAATGGCACCGGGGGTTCTTGCCCCGCGCGAGACAGGGACCATAGTCGCCGCCCGGAGTATTGGCAAGAGATTTCGAGACGATTTCAGAGCTTCGCGAACGCCTCGGCCACCCGCTTCAGGCCCTCCTCGATGTTGCGCATCGAGGTCGCGTACGAGAGGCGGATGTAGCCCGGCGCGCCGAACGCCGATCCGGGCACCGTGGCCACGCGCCCCTGCTCGAGGAGGTACGTCGCGAGCTCGACGTCGGTGGTCCCGCTCCCCATCCGCGCGCAGATCTCCTGGACGCAGGGCAACACGTAGAACGCGCCCCGGGGCTTCCGGCAGGTCACGCCGGGCATCTCGTTCAGCCCGCGCACCATCGCGTCGCGCCGCGCGGCGTACTCGGCGCGCCAGCCGTCGAGGAAGTCGGCCGGCGACGTGATCGCGGCGAGCGCCGCGGCCTGGCACATGGAGGCGGCGTTGGACGTCGCCTGCCCCTGGATGGTCGACATCGCGGCGATCACCTCGGGATCGCCGATGCCCCAGCCGATGCGCCAGCCGGTCATGGCGTAGGTCTTGCTCACGCCGTCGACCACGAAGACGCGCTCCCGCCCCTCGCCCGCGACCGCGAGCGGCGAGACGTGGCACATGCCGTCGTAGATGAGATCGCGGTAGATCTCGTCGGCGACGATCCACAGCCTGAGCTCGAGGGCTCGCCGCGTGATCGCCGCGATCGCCTCCCGGGTGTACAGGCCGCCCGTGGGGTTGGAGGGCGTGTTGATGACGACCGCTACGGTCCGGGGCGTGACGGCGCGATCGAGCGCGTCGGGGGTGAGCACCCAGTCGTCCTCGGCGCGCGTCGCGGCGATCTTGGGCTCGCCCCCGGCGAGGAGCACCTGATCCGGGTACGAGACCCAGTACGGCGCCGGGATCACGACCTCGTCGCCGGCGTTCAGCACGGCCTGGAAGAAGCCGTACAGCGCGTGCTTGGCACCGGTCGAGACGATCACCTGCTTCGCCGCGCACGGCACCCCGCGCACGCTCTGGCTCTGCGCCGCGACGGCCTCCCGGAGCTTGGGCAACCCCGCGACGGCGGTGTACCGGGTGACCCCGTCGTGCAGGGCGCGCACCGCGGCGTCCACGATGTGCGGCGGCGTGTCGAAGTCCGGCTCGCCGGCGCTGAACGAGATCACGTCGATCCCGCGCGCCTTGAGCTCCTGTGCTTTCTGAGTGACGGACAGGGTCGGCGACGGTTTGATGCGGCTGAGACGGGATGAGATCTTGCCCACGATCTATGCTCCTTCGCCCTACTTCTTCTCGATGTCCTTCTCGCTCGCCGAGGGCTTTCCATCCTCGGGTTCGTCGCCCTTGAGCCCCTTCTTGAAGTTGCGGATCCCTTCGCCGATCCCCTTGCCGAGCTGCGGCAGCTTCGATCCGCCGAACAGGAGCAGGATCGCGAGCAGGATGAGGACTATCTCCCACAAGCCCGGCCTGCCGAACAGCGGAACGCCGTACACCATTGCGAGCGTCATGTCACCGTGTCCTTGTCCGATGCGCCGCGCGTGCGGCACGGTAAACTCATACCCCATTCAATTCTTTTGAACAACGGAACTTCGCAGCGCTCGCGGGCCCGACGCGCGCGGGATTCGGGCCGCGGCGATCATCGCGGCGGCGAGGACCAGAACCGACACCGCAGGCGCGAACGCCGACGCCGCAGGGCCGAGCGAGCCGGTCGCGAGGAGCGCCTCGCCGAGCCTTCCCGCCGCGTGGAACGCGAGGAAGAGGATCACCGCGCACGCGATCGCAAAACCTCGGCGCCGCCACGGGATGACGAACGCCAGGGCGGCGGACGCGCACGCGAGCGCGAGCAAACCGACGGGCGCTGCGGCGCGCCTGAAGAAGGCGAACCTCCAGACGCCCGGATCGACGCCGTCCGGTGCGGGCTCGAGGAGCGCGGCCGTGTCCTCGGCCAGCGCTCGGGGCAGAAAGGCGTCGAGCGCACCCGGAGAGCCGCCGATGGGAGCGGCGAGCGCGAGGGAGTCGAAGCGCATCGACAAGGGCGCACCCCCGCCCTCGCCGCCGGCGAAGAAGGCGTCCCCGCCCTCGAACGCGAGGGAGATCGCTCCGCCCGGCTCCTCGCGGAGCTCGGCGGCGGCCGCGACGATCTGGATGGTCCTCCCTGGGTCCCGCGCGTCCTCGACGAGCACTCCTTCGAGGCGCCTCCCGCGGACGGCGTCCGCGTAGACCGTGACGCCGGCGGCCGGCTCCACGAAGCTCCCGCCGGAGATCCTCCCCGCGATCGCCCGTCCCGCGAGCCGGACGGCGTCCGCCCGAAGCGCCCGGCACGCGGTCGGGGCGGCGAAGAGCCAGATCGCCGCGCACACCGCCGCCGCCGCGATCGCCATGGCGAAGGGGCCGATCGCGACCGAGGAACGCCGGACGCCCGCTGCGTCGAGCGCCACGAGCTCGCCGTCGGCCGACATGCGGCCGCCCACCGCGAACACCGCCACCGCGAACGCCGGCGCGAGCGCCCAGCCGACGACCGGGACGAGGAGGTAGGAGAGATCCCTCGCGATCTCCGCGCAAGAGGCGCCGGCGCCGAGGAAGAACGGCGCGATCCGGAGCAGCTGGGTGACCAGGAACAGGAGCGCCGCCGCGGACAGCGCCGCCGCGAACCACGGCAGCATCTGTCGGCCGATGTACAGGGCGATTCGTGCCACGACCGCAAGCAAAACATCTGCTCGTCTTCTCGTAAAGCCTCTGCTATGAAGCGTTTTGCCAATCGACGGGGTCGAGGAGGAGAAGCGGCGATGAGCGCGAAGAAGCTACTTTCGGACATCATAGAGCTCGATTCCAAGATCGCGGAGCTGCGCGATTCGTTCGACGAATGCGAGGAGGCGGAGCAGATCCGCGCCCTCAAGGAGGTGCTCGAGCGCGAGCTCGCGGCGGTCGTCGAGGAGGAGCCCGTCTCGATCGCGCTCGTCCGCGCGACGGACATGACGATCCCGCTCGGCGCGCGCGGCGCGGAGCTCCTGGCACGTGGCCTCTCGCACGTCAACCCGGACGTCCGCAGGCTCGCCGGCGAGGCGCTGCTCGGCATCGCCGAGGACGGCCTCGTCCACATCCGCCCGGCCATCGACTACGCCCTCGGCGCCGGCTGCCCGGCCGCGGAGGAGATGCCGTTCCTCCTCGCGATGACCGAGGACGCTGAAACGTCGAAGACGATCGCGGAGTTCCTGAAGAGCGCGGATCCGGACGCGGTCGCGGCGGCCGTCGAGGCGCTCGCCGACTTCGGCGATCCGGCGTCCGTGCCGGCGCTCAAGGCGCTCACCGGCGACAAGCGCGTCGTCGCGGTCGAGGGCGAGGAAGAGGGCGAGGAGCTCCACGAGTGGACGATCGGAGATCTCGCCGGCCAGGCGATCGAGATGATCGAGGACGAGGAGGAGTAGGCCATGAAGCGCGACTTCCTCTGCGTGACGGACTTCACGAGCGACGAGATCCGGGCCAACCTGCAGCTCGCCATCGAGGTGAAGGCGAAGACGAAGGAAGGGAAGTGCCCGGACGTCCTGCACGGCGGCGTCGGGGCGCTGATCTTCCACAAGGCGTCGCTGCGCACCCGCTGCTCCTTCGAGGTCGGTTTCCGGCAACTGGGAGGCAGCGCGATCTACATCACCGACAAGGAGATCGAGCTCGGCAAGCGCGAGTCGATCTACGACGTCGCCAAGGTGATGTCGCGCTACTTCGCGGTGATCTGCATCCGGACGTTCTCGCACGATAGCGTGGTCCAGCTCGCGAAGCACACGGACGTCCCAGTGGTCAACATGCTCACCGATCTCCTGCACCCCTGCCAGGTGATGGGCGACATGCAGACGATCCTGGAACACCGCAAGACGATCGACGACCTCTCGATCGCGTACCTCGGCGACGGCAACAACCTGACGAACACCTGGATGCGCATGGCGCAGCGCATCCCCATGGATCTGCGGATCGGCACGTCGCCCGAGACGCTCCCGGACGCCGGGATCCTCGCCGAGACCAAGAAGTGCGGCCTGTCGCAGGTCACGGTCCACCACGACGCGGTCGCGGCGGTCAAGGGCGCGGACGTCGTCTACACGGACGTGTGGGCGTCGATGGGGCAGAAGGACAAGGCCGAGGAGAAGGCCAGGGCGCTCCAGGCGTTCCAGATCAACAAGGCGCTCCTCGCGCACGCCAAGAAGGACGCCCTCGTCATGCACTGCCTCCCGGCGGAGCGCGGCCGCGAGATCACGGACGACGCGATGGACGGCCCGAACTCGGTGGTCTTCGACGAGGCCGAGAACCGCCTCCACGCGCAGAAGGCCGTGTTGATCAAGCTGCTGGGAAGGTAAGGCGCCCTACTTCCGGAAGAGCTTCTTCATGAAGCCCCCCTTCTCCTTCTCCTCATTCGTCTTGCGCATCTCCATGAGCCGCAGCTCGCGCGCGGCCTCGACGTTCCTCGGAGCCACCTGCAGGACCTGCTGGTAGTGCATCTTCGCCTCGGTGGGCCTGTCGGTGCGCATCAGCGCCTGGGCCAGGTAGAGGTGCACGCGCTCCGACTTGGGAGAGAGCTCCTCGGCGCGCCGCAGATGCGTGACGACGTCGTCGACCGCCGCGTTCGGGCCCCGCATCATGAGCTGCAGCCTCGACCACACGGCGAGGTACTCTCCCTCGTCGGGGTTGATCATGCGCGCCTGGTCGACGAACTCGAGCGCCTTGGAGAGCTGATCGCGCTTCATGAGCACGACCGCCTTCTGGAACAGCTTCTCCGCCTCGAGCGCGTCCCGCACCTCGGCCTCGGCCGCGCCAGGCGGCATCACGGACGTGCGCTTCATCCCCTCGCTGATCGTCGTGCCGTACTCGTCCCGCGTCTCGGGGTCGATGAGCGTCGTCTGCGCCTCGGACAGGTTGTAGAAGATGTACTCGAGCGTCTCCTTCAGATCCGCGAGCTCGCCCGCCGCCGCCCGATCCGGGTGGAACAGCTTGGCGAGCTTGAAGAACGCCTTGCGCACCTCCTCGACCGGCGCGCCGAGCGGCAACTCGAGCATCTCGAAGTAGTTCTGGTTGGCGAGCTGCGACGCCTTGGCGAGGATCCGGTCCCTGTGCGCCTTGGCCTCGGGCGACAGCGCGGCGACTGGCGGCGGCTTCGGCGGCGCCACGGAGTCGAACCGCGGCCGCTGCTCCGGCGGCAGCGACGGCTTGCCGGTCTCGGGCGCGGCGTCGAGCAGCTTCACCTCCTGGGTGATGAGCGCGACGTACAAGACGCCCCGCACGTCCTGGAGGTTGAACTTGCCCATTCCCATGAGCTCGTCGAGCGTGCGCGGCCTCCCGGCGAGCGCGACGCAGATCTCCTGCTCGCGATGGTTCAGCCGGAACCGCCGGAGCGCCTCCATCGACTCGAAGGAGATCCAGCGCCCCTTGAGCGCGTCGAGCACCGGCTCCATGCGGATCCTGAGGCCGTGCGTCCTCACGCCGGCCATGAGCAGCGGGTACGGATCCAGCGGGAACACCTCGTCCGGCCCCTCGCCGACGAGCAGGTTCACGCGATCGTAGAACGCGTACTCGGCGTCGGTCATGGCGAACACGTCGACGAGCTTGAGCAGCATCTGGGCCTTGAGCCCGCGCACCATGGTCGCCGCGTCGATGACGCCCTGCCGGATCAGGATCTGCCCCTGGAAGCCGCCGTTCGCCGCCATCTCCCGCTGGCACGCCTTGAGCTGCTCGTCGGTGAGCAGGCCGAGGTCGAGGAGGACCTGCCCGAGCCCCTTGCCCCTGTTGCTCGTGCGCACCTTGCCCGGCATGCCGTCGCGGAAGTAGACGGTCACCGTGTCGTTCCTGGAGCGGACCTCGAGCGTGCCGCCGAGCCTCTTCTGCACCAGGTACACGAGGATGTGCGGGAACGGCTTCTTGCTGAAGTTTCCCTGCGCCAGCGGCGGCGGTCGGTTGTCGGTCAACACGTCGGCTCCCCCTCGATGTAGACATCAGCAATATTCCACAACTGCCCGCCAGGTACAACGACCCGTCCGACAGGTCCGACGCGTCTGACGCGTCCGACGGGTCCCGCCGGTTTCTCAGAACAGGTCGAGCTGGCGCCGCGCCGGGTTGTCCGGCAGGCGCGCCTCGCAGCGTACGATCGACTCCTCGGGGAGCCGCGCGAGGAACGGCGATGGCCCGCCCTCGAGAGGGGCGCCGAACAGCGTGCGCCGGCGCGAGAAGCTCAAGATGGCGTGGCGCCGCGCCCGGGTCACGGCGACGTAGAGGAGGCGCCGCTCCTCCTCGGGATCGACCTCGAAACCGGGGATCTCGAGGGGGAGGAGCCCGCGCTCGGCGCCCGCGACGAAGACGATCTCGAACTCGCGCCCCTTGGCCGCATGCATCGTCATGGCGGCGACCTTCTGGCTGCGCGGATCGTGGGGCTCGTCCTCGCCGATCGCGGCGCACGGGACGCCGGCCCGCCCGAGCGCCTCGAGGATCTCGCGGCGCTGCGCCTTCGTCCGCGTGAGCACCGCGAGGTCGCCGAAGCCGACGTCGCCGAACTCCGCGTCGGCGCCGCGGCCGGAGTCGACCGCGAAGTGGCTCGTGCCGCCCAAGATCCGCTCGATCCGCACCGCGATCTGCTCGGCCTCGGACGCGGGGGTCGGGCAGGCGACGATCTCCACCTTGCCCCCGCCTCGCCGTACCTCGAACTCGGGCGCGCCGGGAAGGATCGCACGCGCCACGGCGTGCACGGTGCCCGTGAGCCGGTAGCTCACCCCGAGCGCCGCGCGCACCGCTCCCGGGAACGCCGCCTCGAACCTTGCGAAGTGGCCGGGCCGCGCGCCCCGGAACCCGTAGATCGCCTGGTCCGGATCGCCGATCGCGGTGAGCCGGAGCCCGCCCGGGGCGAGGCGCGCGACCAGGGCGGCCTGCACGTCGCTCACGTCCTGGTACTCGTCGACCGACACCGAGCGGAAGCGCGCGGCCACCGCATCGCGGACGTCGTCGCGCGTCAGGAGCGCGAGGCCGCTGTCCAGGAGCGCGTCGAGATCCTCCTCCCCCTCGATCCGGGGCGCGCCGCCGCCGTAGACGTCGAGCAGGTGGAGGCAGAGCGCGTGGAACGTCGCGACGAACGGCTTCCCCGCATCGTCCGAGGCCGGCAGCGCCGCGTCGAGGCGCTCGCGCAGCTCGGCCGCGGCCTGTTTCGTGAACGCCAGGGCGAGCACCTCGCCCGGCAGCACGACGCCGGCGCGCACCTGCCTGCAGATGCGCGCCACGAGCGTCCGCGTCTTGCCGGTCCCGGGCCCGGCCACGACGAGCAGCGGCCCGGATCCTGCCTCGACCGCGCGCTGCTGCGAGGCATCCAGGCCGTCGAGCGGATCACCCGCACCGAGCGCGACCTCGCAGGCCTTCGCCACGCCCCGCGGCCACTGTCGATCGCCGTCGTCGCTCCGTACTCGCCGCTTCGGCGCCTTTGCCCCGCTCCCGGCGCCGTCCATGGACAGCTGGCCCGCGAGCGTCGCCCGTTCTCCTTCGGCGAAGATGCGTACGGTGCCGAACTCTCCGTCGTAGCCCGCGTCGATGGCGAGCTCGCCCGCCCGGACTCGCCGCACCGCCTCGGCGAGCACGGGGCCGCCGGCGCGCTCGATGTCCTCGAGCGGCGCCTCCCGCAGCACCACGAGCTCCGGGCCGAGCTGCGCGAGGACGCGCTCCGCGAGCGCCGCGGCCCGCCCGGACGACGGGCCCGCGCCGACGACCTCTCCCGCGATCTCGGCGAGCGGCACGAGGCTCGAGAACGCCGCCGCCCCCTCGGGTCTCGCCCCGGGCGGCCTGTCCGCGAGCTCCTCCACGCGGCTCATGACGCCGACCGTGATCAGGGCGCCGCAGGTGGGGCAGCGGCCGCCGAGCTCGCGCGTGCGCCCGGGCTCGAGCCTCTGCCCGCACTTGCGGTGCCCGTCGAGGTGGTACTTCCCCTCCTCGGGGAAGAACTCGATCGTGCCGCCCCACCCGCGCCGATCGCGCAGCGCCTCGAGGAGCGGTTCATAACCGATCTCGATGTCGAGCAGGTTCGCCTCGCGGCCGAGCTTGCCCGGCGAATGCGCGTCCGAGTTCGAGATCAGGGTGAGCCGATCCAGGCCGCTCACCCTCCAGTTCATGGCCGGGTCCGAGGACAGGCCGGTCTCGGCCGCGAAGACGTGGGACGCGAGATCGCCGAAGCACTCCTCGAGGGAGTCGAAACCCGACTTGGAGCCGAGGAGCGAGAACCACGGCGTCCAGACGTGCGCCGGCACCAGGAACGCGAGCGGGTCTGTCTCGAGCGTGATCTCGAGGAGGTGGCGCGCGTCCAGACCGAGGATCGGGCGGCCGTCGGATTTCAGGTTGCCGATGGCGGCGAGCCTCTCGTTGAACCGCTCCGCCGCGCCGAGGGACGGCACGAATACGAGGTTGTGGTTCTTGCGGGTCCGGCCGTCCCGTTTGTAGATGTTGCTGATCTCCACCTCGAGCACGAACCGCACCTCGCCGGCGCAGGCCCCGGGCAGATCCGCCTCGGCCGCGCGGCGCGCCTCGGGCTTCAGGCGGAGGAGCCCGTCCTCGGCCGGCTCGAGCTGCTCGCGGATCTCGGCGAGCCAGCCGGGGTGCGTGAAGTCGCCGGTCCCGACGAGGCCGATCCCCTTGGTGAGCGCGGCGCGGTGCAGGGCGACGAAGTCGAGCGCCCGGCTCGTGGCGCGGGAGAACCGCGAGTGGATGTGGAGATCCGCGATGAGGCGCATGGGCGCGATCTACTCCACGATGCCGAAGTCGTAGATGGCGCCGCGGATGGTGACGCCGCCGACGTAGAAGACGACGAGCATCTTGCCGCCCTCGAGCTCGAGGATGGACGGGTAGCCGACCTCGACGACCTGCGGCGCGAGGATCGAGATCATGTCGCTCCACGTGGCGCCGCGGTCCATGGAGTAGATGAAATTCACATTCGTGGACGTGAACGCATCGTTGAGCCACCGGAACGCGGAGACGAGCACGCCGTTGCTCAGTGCGTACAGGTACGGCGCGTGGCCCACGAAGCCGAGATCCTCGTACCCGGACCAACTCGCGCCACCGTCGTCCGTGACTGTCTGCCACAGATTCCCGGCGTAGCCCGGGCTCGCGCCCTCGGCCGTGCGCAGCTGCACGACCCAGCGGTTCGGCCCGAGCGCGAGGAGCGCCGGCTCCTGGAGCCAGGTGTCCGGTGCCTGCCCCTCGGCGATCGGCAGCTCGGCCCAGACGCCGCCGCCGTCGCCGCTCGCGAAGAGGGAGATGCGGGAACGCGGCGCGGCCGGATTCGTCGTGTTCCACGCGAAGCCGCCGTAGTTCTGGACGAACAGCGTGCCGCCGATCTCGCGGATCGGGCTCGAGCACGCGGTGACGACCACCGGATCGCCGACCGCGTCCGTCCACAGGTCGTCGGCGCCGAGGTACGCGCCCGGGAAAGTCATCGACCCGTCCGGCACCATGGACGTCTCGGCGAGCGACATCCCGAGATCGTCGGACCGGCCGAAGAACACCTGGTGCACGCCGAGAACGCCGTTGACCCTGTCCTCGTAAACGTACTGGAACCAGTTGACGAGCACGTCGCCGGCCGCGGTCACCGTCACCGACGGATCGCGGTCATCGACGTCCGGCGTGTCGTGGAGCACCATGGGATCGCTCCAGTCGAGGGCGTCCGGCGCGCCCACCTGGCGCACGATGCGGCCCACCGGGTCCACGCCGTGCTCGTCCGCCTCGCGGTAGACGAGCAGGATCTCGCCACTCGGCAACCGCGCAACGTCCGGGAACGCGACGTGCCCCGAGGCCGCGGTCCGGATGTCGAACGGCCCGGCCGAGAGCTCGAACGCGCAGTCCTTACCGGCGAGGTCCGGCCACGTGTCGGTGTCCGTGTCGGAGTCCCCGCCGTCCGGCGCCCCGGCGTCGCCGTCGCCCCCCCCGCCGCCGCAGGCGAGGAGCAGGAGGAATGGGAGGCATGGGAAGAATGCGATGAATGGGAGATTCGCTTTGGACATGGGAGTATCCTATCCGAAGCGCGGCGCCCGCGGCCACGGTTTCGACGCCGCGAGGACGGGGCTTCGGGGCGCCGGACCGCCATGGATCGTCGCGCGTTCCTTCTTGACACTTGAAAGGGGCTATGGTCTGGTTCTCCGCTCGCTGGCGGTGCCGCATAGTCGACACCACCCGCTGGAGAAGCGGAGGATCGTCGTGACGAAAAGAACGTATCAACCGCACAGGCGGAAACGGCTTAACAAGCACGGATTCCGGGCGCGCATGGCCACCCCGGGCGGCCGGCTCGTCCTTGCCGCCCGCCGCCGCCGAGGCCGTCGCCGCCTCACCGTATCGACCTACAAGAAGTAAGGTCAGTCGCTCACCATGGTCTGCCCGACCGATGAGAGCTTCCCAAAGGAAGTAAGAATTCGCAACCGCGCGGAGTACCTCGAGATCCAGCGCACGGGCGCCGCCGTGCACGGCCGCCTGCTCCTCGGGATCGTGCGCCGGGCAGAGGGCCGCGGCGCGACGCGGCTCGGGATCACGACGACAAAGAAGCTGGGGCCTGCCGTGGTCCGGAACCGGATCCGTCGCCTAATCCGGGAGGCGTTCCGGCGCAACCGCGACGCGCTCCCCAAGGGGCTGGACATCGTCGTCGTCGCCAAGCGCGCATCGGTCGACTGCACCGCGGCCGAGATCGCCGGCGGCCTCGCGGAGATCGGGCGTCGCGCCGCGCGCCTCGCGGAGCCAACTCGATGATGAAGCGGCTTCTCCTCATCGTGATCCGCCTGTACCAGCTGACGCTCGCGCCGCTCTTCGGCCCGTGCTGCCGCTTCGAGCCGTCGTGCTCGCACTACGCCGCGGAGTGCGTCGACAGGTTCGGCGCCGCACGCGGCGCCTGGCTCGCGATCAAGCGGCTCGCGCGGTGCCACCCCTGGGGCGGCCACGGCTTCGACGCGCCGCCACAGCTCGCCGGGCGGACGAAGGGAACCTGAGATGAAATTCAACTGGAAGATCGTCCTCGGCGCGATCGCCGTGTTTTTCCTCGTCTTCGTCATCTACCGGCAATGCTCGAGCAAGGGGCCGCCGGACTACGACAAGATCCAAGCGCAGCAGCGCGCCGCGAACGAGACCGAGTACCAGGGAAAGAAGTCCGCAGAGCGCACGAAACAGAAGGAGGACGCGCAGGCCAAGGCCAGGGCCGCGCGCAAGGAGCGGCCGGAGGAACAGCTCGTCACCCTGGAGACCGCCGACTTCAAGACGCAGCTCACGACGCGCGGCGGCTCGCTCGCGTCCTTCGAGCTCAAGAACCCGCAGTACGTCGAAGCGCCGTTCGACTGGAAGACCGGGCGGCGGGACAAGGAATCGAAGAAGCTCGTCCCTGTGAACCTCGTCACGACCAACACGAAGGAGTACGAAAAGTACAACTCCCTCAGGTTCGAGGTGGCCGAGGGGATCGACGCCCTCCTGTCGGACGCGGACTACACGCTCGTGGAAAGCACGGCCAAGAGCGCGGTGTTTCGGCTCGATCAACCCGACCTCCCGGTGATCATCACGAAGAAGTTCGAGATCGACGAGCGCTCCGGCCCCTACCAGATCTGGCTCACGGTTCAGGTGCGAAACCGCTCCGCCGAGAAGGTTGCGTTCCGCGCCGGCGTGACGCAGACCGGATACCAGAACCCGGAAGACACCAAGGGCGGCTTCCTCATCTTCTCGAAGCCGCCGGACCTCCAGATGGGCTTGTGCAGCGACGGCGGCAAACCGGTGCGCCACAGGTTCGATTCCGAAGACCTGCCGTACTCGGGGCTGAACACCGCGTTCGCGGCGGTCGACACGAACTTCTTCATCGCCGCTATGATCCCGGGCGACAAGACACCGACGACGTGCCACATCTACCCCAACACTGCGTACAGGACCACGACCGGCAACCTGCTGCCCGTGATCACGGTCGAGATCAGGTTCGGCGAGACGTCGCTCGCGCCCGGCGAGGCGGCCCTCTTCAAGGTGAAGAACTACCTCGGTCCCAAGCGGTACCAGGTGCTCGAGCGCATCGGAAACGGACTCGAGAAGTCGGTCGACTTCGGCATCTTCGCGCCGATCTGCTGGGTCCTGCTCAAGCTCCTGTTCCTGTTCCAGGCGTTTGTCCTGAACTGGGGCGTCTCGATCATCCTGCTGACGGTCGTCGTCAAGCTGCTGCTCACTCCGCTTCAGCACAAGAGCTTCAAATCCGGCGAGAGGATGCGCGCGCTCAAGCCCGAGATCGACAAGATCAGCATCAAGTTCAAAGACAACCCGCAGGAGAAGCAGAAGGCGACGATGGCGCTGTATAAGCAGCACGGGGTGAGCCCGCTCGGCGGGTGCCTCCCGATGCTGCTCCAGCTGCCGATCTGGATCGCGCTGTACAGCACACTGCGCACGAGCCCCGAACTGTACCGCGCGGAGTTCTTCGGCTGGATCCGGGATCTCTCCGAGCCCGATCCCTACTTCATCACGCCGGTCGTCATGGGCGCGCTCATGTTCGTTCAGCAGCGCATCACGCCGATGACCGGTGACAACATGCAGATGAAGATGATGATG
>Ga0315287_10003232_pt1 | contig 15689 bp, 14 predicted proteins | sample YL17G11_0_MG_FD_205037 | JGI IMG/M metagenome (GOLD analysis project Ga0315287, IMG submission 205037) | Sediment microbial communities from Yellowstone Lake, YNP, Wyoming, USA - YL17G11_0 | ecosystem: Environmental > Aquatic > Freshwater > Lake > Sediment | place: USA: Wyoming | collected... | reverse complement strand
GCGCCGAGGCCGAGGCAGCCGCAGCCGCCGCCGAGGCCGCCAAGGCCGGGGGCGGCAAAGGAGGAGCAGCAGGCGGCGGGGGCGAGGGCGGCGAGGAGGAGGAGGAGGAGAAGAAGAGGAGGAGGACGAAGGAGCGCGCTTCCCGCCCTGAGAAGAGGGCGAAGCGAGGCGGCGGGGAAGTCGGGGGCGACGCCGCCCCCTCCTCTTCCGACGACGGCGACGACGGCGACGACGACGACGACGACGTCAGCCTCGTCTCCGACGAGCTCGACGACCTGAAGGACGGCGGCGGAGGAGCAGAGGAGGTCGAGGCCCCAGCCGGCGGCGGCGGCGGCCGCGGGAACGACGAAGACGGCTTCATCGACGACCGCGGGGTCACCCCGGGCTCCGACGACGACGACGGCGACCGCCGCGGGCGCGAGCCGTCGGCGTCCCCCGAGGGCTCCGAGGCAGAGGAGGCCTCCGACGAGGACGAGGGCGACGAGCTCGACAAGATGTTCCGGAAGCGCAAGGGGAGGAGCGCGGGGCGCTCCAGGGGGGGCGACGACTCGGCGGACCCCCTGGCAGTCTCCGCCTTCATCTCCCGCATGGAGGCCGTCGCCGACGCCGACGCCGCCGCCGTCGCCGCCGGCAGGCCCGCCGTCGCCAAGCTGCGCCTGCTGCCGCTCGCCGTCTCGACGCTCGCCGCGGCCTCGACCGCGCGCCTGTTCCTGGACAAGGGCGTCCTGGGCGTCCTGCGCCAGTGGATGGAGCCCCGCGACGGCGCGCTGCCCTCGCCCGCGCTGCGCGAGGGCGTGCTCTCGATGCTGGCGCAGCTGCCCGTCGACGCCTCGGACGAGCGGCGCCGCGGCCAGCTCAAGGCGTCGGGCGTCGGCCGCGTCGTGCTGTTCTACTCGAGGCTGCCCGAGGAGACCCCGGCCAACCGCCGCGCGGCCCGGTCGCTGGTCGAGCGGTGGTCCCGCCCCGTGTTCGAAGCGCACCGCGAGGACCTCGCCGACGGCGGGGGCGAGGAGGCGAGGGGGGAGCGGGAGCGGGGCGCGCTGGAGGCGAGGGCCGCGGCGGCGGCGGCGGCGGCGGCGCGCAACGCGCCGATCGGCGGCGCGGCGGGAGCGGCCGCGGCCGCCGCCGCCGCGGCCGCGAGGCGCCGGGCGGCTCCCCCGCGAGCGCCCAGGCTCGACTATGTCGTGAAGCCCCGCTCCGACGCCGCCGAGGGGACGGGAGGCGGCGGGAGCAAGAGGGGCGAGGCGTCCAAGGTCGAGGGGAGGCTCAAGGCGATGCAGCGGAGGGCCAAGGCCGGTGCTCCCCGAGCGGCGAGGATCAGCGTCGAGGGCCGCGGGCTGTGAGGGTTGGAGGGAGGGGGGGGCGTTGATTTTTTTGTTTTCTGAGTGCGTTCGTTTCTGTTTTGGTCCCAGTGTTACGAGAGAAAGAGAGAGAGAGAGAGAGAGAGAGAGATGAGAGAGCGCGCAGGGTAAAAGAAAAGGAAAGAGGTCGGGGTTGAAGGATGAGTTTTTTTTTTTGGCCAGCGTCGCCGCAAGAACCGTTCACTCTTTCGCTTTTTTTCCATTCTCTTTGCTCTTGCCTCTTGGCTGCATGCACCCCCCGCTCAATCGCACGGGATCCCTCTGCGCTGAGGTGCGTGCGTGTGTGTGTCTTGCACTCTGAGCTGTTTGCTGAGCCTCGAGTGGAAACACGCACGAGACACGGAACGCGAGAGAGAGAGAGAGAGAGAGAGAGAGAGCCGACATTTGACGTTCTCATTGTTTCCCATCGACCGTCATCGTAAAAAACCAAAACAGGAGGCCGCCGCTCTCAAGCTCTGCCACTCCGAGCACCCGTACGCCAAGTTCTGGGGCATCTGCAACGATCAGAAACTCGCGCTCGACGCCTGTTTCCGAAACGAGAAGAAACTGAAGAGGTAAAGACGAGGAGGCTTTGAGGAAGAAGAAGAAGAGGAAAATCTCGGCGGCCAGCAATTGCTTCAATGGCCATGACGACCTCCTCTTTTGCCGTTGGCTTTTGCTTTCCTTTTTTTTCTCTCTCTCTCCTCCTTTCGCGTTAGCGTTGAGGAACATCGTGTTGACGTTGTCGACATTAAAACTAGCAGGAATGGAGGAAAAAGGAAGGCGACAGAGAGGCGCGATGATGGGATCAAAAACTTGCAGAACGACGACGGACGGACGATACCGCAAACTCGCCTGCTCTCTCACCGCCTGCCTTTCCCGTCTCTCTCTCCCTCTCTCTCACCCATCCTCGACTGAACAAAAAACAAAACACCACGACAGGGCCGCCAACGCCGTGCGCGCCGTGCGAGAGAAGGAGCGCCTCGCCGCCCGCAAGGCCAGGACAGCAACGACGGAGAGCTAGAAAGAGCTCGAAGAAGAAGAAGGAAAGCGAAAATGTCGGCGGGCGACGACACGACCGCGGTGCCCCCCCGCTCCCGCGCCGATGACAACAACAACCAGAATCCTCAGGCCGCAGAGATCGCGCTCGGAGGAGAGGAGGAGGGCGAGAGAAGAGCGAGCCGGGGCGTCGTGGCTCAGACGGCTTCGAACGCAGAGGGCGGCGCGTTCCCTCCGCCTCTCCCGCGCGGAGCGGCGGCGGCGGCGGGCACTGTCCCGGGAACGGCGGAGGGAGGCCGAGGGAGGGGCAGCGCCGGCGAGAACGACCTCAATCCTTCTTCTGCTGAGGCTGGTGCTGCTGGCGTCGCTGCAGCAGCAGCAGCAGCAGCGGCGGCGGGAGCAGGAGCAGGAGCAGCGAGGAGGATGACGCGCGGGCGCTCGCAGCAGGCGGAAGCAACAGCGGCGGTCGGAGTGAGCAGCGGCGGCGGCGACAACGAAGCCAATAATGAAGTCAATAACGACGACGACGACAACGACGAGCGAGGTTCCGTGGGGGCCGCCGCGGCGACCGTTTTAGAAGGTGGAGACGCCTTCGAGGGCGGCGGCGGCGGCATCGGAGGTGGGGGAGGAGGAGGCGCTGGTGCGAACTCCGCCGGGGGGACCCCCGCGGCGACCTGGGCGAGCGCCGCCTTCGAGGGCGCCGAGGGAGGGAGGGAGGGGGAGAGAGGGGGCGACGGCGGCCCGGAGATGAGCGTCGTCGCCGGCGGAGGAGGAGGAGGGAGCATGAGGACGACAAGGCGCGGTGCCTCTGTTCTCGGCGGAGGAGGTGGAGGTGCAAGCGCTGCTGCTGCTGCTGTTGCTGCTGCTGCTGCAGGAGGCCAAGGCGGCGGCGGCGGCGGCGCTCGCTCGGCGAAAGTCGCGCGAACGGGCGCCGGCCGCAACAACGACGCCGCGGCAGCGGCGACCGCGGCAGCGGCCGGGGCTGCTGGCCCTTCAGGGCTCCCGCCCTCGCTGCCGAGACCGCCCAGAGCAGCAGCAGCAGCAGCAGCAGCGGGAACGACGAATCCTGCAGCAGCGGCAGGAGCCGCGACGCCGGCAGCGGCCGTCCTCTCGTCGGCGGCGAACGACGACGGCGACGGCGGCACCGGCGAAGAAGCTCAAAACCGCCGCCGCCACCGTCACCCTATGCCGCTCCCGCCGCCGGACAGGGGACAGGTCCCCGATGCTTCTGCGGGACCCGCACTGGCGGTCTTGGCCTCCTCGGGCTTCGATCCGGAGGTCGCCCACGCGGCGGGAGAAGGAGGCGGCAGGGCGAACGGGGGCGGAGGAGGAGCCGGAGCGGCGGCCGGCGGAGTCGGCGCCAACGGGGCCGGCGCCGCGGGAGGGGGCAACTCGTACTCGACGGGAGCGGACTTGGGCGCCGGAGCCTCTGTCGACGGAGGTGCCGTGGCAGGGATCGCAGGAGGGCACGATGGCGGCGGCGGAGCCGACGACGGCGCTCACACGAGGAACAGGAACGACGGCGGAGGCCGAGCGGGGAGGCACGCCGACCGGCACCCGCCGGCGGAGCCCGCGACGGCGGCCATCATCACTGCGGAGGGCGAAGACGACGAAGAGGGCGAAGGAGACGACGAGCTGGCGCAGGGCAGGGAGCAGCAGCAGGAGCAAGGGGGCACAACGGTGGTCGAGGAGGGAGGAGGCGGCGGGGAAGAAGAAGAAGAAGACGCCGCGGCGGCGGCGGCGACCGCCGCGGCGACCGCCGCCGCCGCGGAACAAGCCGCCGCCGCCGCCGCCGAAAAGCGCAACAGGGCCCTCGCCGCCGCCGTCGCCACCGGGAACAACGCCAGCAGGCCCACGATGAGCGACACCCACTCCTCGGGGGCGCACCGGAGGCCCCGCGTGCTGCTGTGCGTCACGGGGTCGGTCGCCGCGATCAAGGTTCCCCAGGTGAGTTTGGAAAAAGTGTCTGTGAGGGAAACAAGTGGTAATGAGGGTGTGAGAGGTTTGATCAGTGCGAGCGTCGGAGGCTAGGGTTTCTGTCGCGCTTTTCGTTTTTTCCCCCCCTCCATTTCCGTCTCACTTTTCCCGCCCCCCCTTCTGCCCCCCCCACCACAAAAAACAAACGCAAAATAGCTCGCCCGCCTCCTCTCCGAGTTCAGCGACGTCCGCGTCGTCGCCACCGACCCCGCCCGCCGCTTCTTCTCCGAGGACGAGCTCCCGCTCCAGGCGAGGCCGGTGCGCGGCGACGAGGACGAGTGGAGGGCGTGGCGGCGCGTCGGCGACCCCGTGCTGCACATCGAGCTGCGGCGGTGGGCCGACGTCGGGGTCGTGGCGCCGGCCTCGGCCAACAGCCTGGCCAAGTTTGCCAACGTGAGAGTTTGGAGATTTGGCTGGAGTTTTTTTGGGGGGGAGGAGAGAGGAGGAGAAGAGAAGAGAGAGAAGCCCCCCCCTCCCCCTTTTCGAAAAAAAACCTCGACAAATAACGAACAAAAAAACGAACAAAAAAAAGAACAACGAAAACAACCACACCAACCAAAACAGGGCCTCTGCGACAACCTCCTCACCTCGGTCGTCCGCGCCTGGGACTGGGACGCCAAGCCGCTGCTGCTCGCGCCGGCGATGAACACCGCGATGTGGGCCAGCCCCCTGACGGGGAGGCACCTGAGTCTCCTCAAGTCCCTGGGGGCGGGCGTCGTGCCCCCGGTCGCGAAGGCGCTCGCGTGCGGGGACGTGGGGATGGGGGCGATGGCGGAGCCCGAGGAGGTGGCGGTGGCGGTCAAGGGGGCGCTGGGGCTCGCGTAGGAGGGGGGAAAACCCCCGTCGGTGCCGTTTTTTTGGGTTTCTCTTTTTTTTGGGGTCTCGGAGAGTATTTTCTTCGAAAAGGACAGGGGGAAGAGCGGGTTCAAGGGACGTAGTGTTTTTCATTTCTACTCTGCCCTTATCTTCCCTCTCTTTCGCGGAAGAGAAAGAGAGAGAGAGAAAGAGGGGGGAGGGGGGGGGCGGAGCATGCTGGGGTTTTCGGAAAGTAAAAAAAGAGAGATCACCATCATCAAACAAAGAAGAAGAGAAAAGCTTTGGTTTTCACTTTCGCCTCCGTCTCTCTTCTCTTGTCTCTGTTCGTTCCATCGACCCCCGCCCCACCCCCCAAACCCTCTCGTAGAAACGCAGCCATGGCCTTCGCGGTATCGACGCGGTGAGCTTACAAACCTTTCCTTCCTACCAGCGCTTCCACGAATTAGAAGAGCGAGCGAGCAAATTGAGCGCGCGCGGAGAGAGCGGGCATCCCCTGTCCTTTTTTGTTTTTTCGAAATTTTGACGTGCGACCTCAACCGTTGAGAGAGAAGCCGCATGCCGGGCCCCCAAATTGCTCCCTGAAGCCTTTTTTGGCTCTTTTGACTCGCTAAGAGACATAATACCGCTCATATTCTTCCATCGAAAGGACAACCGAGAGGGTATACCTTCCGAGTGCGCGCGCGCGAGAGAGAGCGCGATTCTGGCAAGATGCAGAATCGCGCCGAGAGTTTTTCGTTCCCTCCAAGAAAGAGACATCGCTCACCGCTTCTTCTCGTCTCCCGTCACTCTCTCCCATTCGACAGCTCCGCCGCCTTCACCACCGCCGCCCCGGCCCGCCGCGTCGGTAAGACTTGTGACCAGGAGAGAGCTGTAAAAATCAAAGAAGAAGAGAGAAAGAGCAGCCCCTTTTTCCCTCACTTTTCGACCGAGGGCAAAAACTTGAAGCTCAACTTTCAAACAAAAATCCCTTTCTTCAACCTCCTCTTCTCTGCAGCTTCCTGCACCTCGGCCCTCCCCGTCCGCGCCTTCAAGGAGACCGGCTCCTCCGCTGCTCCCTCCAAGAGCAAGCAGGGCGGCCTCCGCGCCCTCAAGAACATCGAGCTCCCGAAGATCGACCTCCTCTCCAAGGTGGAGCTGCCTCAGATCGCCCTCGACGAGATCAAGCTGCCGACGGCCGACGACGCTGCCGAGCTCGCGGCCGAGGCCGCGTCGAGGGTCTCCCTCGCCTGGGAGCGCTCCGACGAGAAGCCCGCCGTCGTCGCCCTGGGCGCCTCCGCGCTCGTGGCCCTCGTGGCCCTCTCGGCCGTCGCAGCCGCTGTCGACGCCCTTCCCGTCGTCTCCGACCTCCTCGAGCTCGTCGGGCTCGGGGCCTCGGCGTGGTTTGCGTACCGCAACCTCGTCTTCGGCCCCGACCGGGACGAGCTCAAGCTGCGGGTCGAGGCCCTGTGGTCCAAGGTCTTCCCTTAGGCCCCCCCCCCCGAGTCCGGAGGGAAGGGGGAGAGCCCGATGCCGGTTCCGACGACTCGGCGACGATTTCGATCTCGATGAAAAACGTGAAGAGTAAAAAAAAAAAAAACCCCGAAAAACAGAACAAACGCCCCATGCTTAGTCCCCTCGCGTCCCTTTTTTTAATAATTAGAAAAAAAACACTTAAGAAAACGCTGCACGTTCGCAACCAACCCTCTGCCACCATTTTAGAAAACAATTACAAGAGACCTGCCCCCCTCCTCACCTTAGAGAGTGTAAAAGAACAACAAATAAAAAACACACAACAACAAAAAAAATTGAGCCCGAAAAAAGTTTCAAAAGTTTTGATCGTCAAAGCACCTCCCTTCCTACGGCCTCGTTGATCGCATCGGCGACGCGTTTCCTGTCGAGGGATAACAGTGCGTTTTAAAAGGTGGAATGAGGCGAATGAGCTAAAGGAGAAGAAAGAGAAGAGACAGAAAGAGAGAGAGAGAAAGATGTCGGCCAGCGAAAAGGATAAAAAAGGAGCAAAAAGACAAAAAAAATCTCTCCTACCTGTCCCTGGTCGCGAACGACGCCACCAGCTCCCTCCCGCGGTACACGTGGAACAGCGGCACCGACCGAATCTTCAGAGCCACCGCCAGGGCCGTCCGGCCCCCTCCTCCTCCCCCGCCCCCGTCGCCGTCGCTGTCGTCGTCGCTGCTGCCGTCGCCGTCCCTCTCGACGTTGTGTTTGAGGAAAACGATGTCAGGAATCTCGTCGCTCTCGCCGCCTCCCCGCTGCGCTGACTTGCAGAGCTTGACGAAGCCGGGGGCGATGTACCTGTTTTTTTTGGGTTTTTGGGGTTTAATATTGAGAGAGCAGAAAGAGATAGAACGAAGGGAGATGAGTTTTCTCTCTTCGGTTGTCGTTCTCGGAGAAGAAGAAAAAAAAAGAGAAAGGAGAAGAACAGAAAGAAAGAAAACTGGCGAGACACCACACAGCACTCACTTGCACGCCCCGCACGCCGTCTTGTAGAAGTCGACGACGACAATTCCTCGAGGGAGAGGGGAGGCGGAGGAGGAGGAGCAGGGGCCCGAAGGAGAAGGAGCAGGAGGAGACGGGGAGGAGGGCGAGGCAGAGCCCCCCCCCCTCGCCTCTGCCGCCGCGAGCGCCCGCTCGAGCTCGCTCTTCCTCGAGATCTCGGCGACGCACCCAACTGGGCAGGCCTCCCCTCCCTCGTCATCGAAATCGGTGGGCTGCTCGGACGCGGCAGGAGAGGGAGGACGAGGAGGAGGAGCCTGCTGCTGGGCGCTGCGGTAGGAGTCGAGGATCCCCCGGGCGGCGACGGGGGAGGAGGTGGGAGCGGCAGTTCTTGGGCGAGAGCGCCTCGGAGAAGACCGATGGGGTATTGACTCTGCCATCGTCGCCGTCGGCCTGTTCCTGCCGGCAGCTGCTCTCGGCCGCGTTACCAGGGCGGAGGCGAGCATCTCCGAGGGGCTCTGTCCGATGACGTGGAAATCGGATCGAGAGGAGGAGCCTCGGCTGGAAAGCGGCGGAACCGAGGGGCGGGGTTCGAGAACGTGAAAAGAACTCGACCGAAAGGAAAATGAAGGGAAAAAAAAACTCGATCGGAAGGAAAATGAAGGGGAAAAAAATCTCCGTCGTCGAGAGCCCACCCACGTCAGAAAACCTCTCTCTTCTCTCTTAAATCACCTAGCTCCTCTCCCTCTCTCAACTCGCAAAAGCCATGCGAGCCTCCCTTTCCGCTTCGCCGCGCGTCGCTGCGTTGGCAGCGCCGACGCTGTCGTCCTCCCGCGCCGTCGCCCCTGTCGTCGTCGTCGCGGCTCCTCCTCGCTCCCTCGCTCCCTCGCTCCGTCGATCTCCTCTCGTCGTCGCGACTCGGGCGTCGTCGACCGGCTCTGCCGCTGCTCCCGCGGCCGTCAACAAGCCGCCCCCGCCTTCGGCCAAGTCCCCGCGCATGTCAGAGGTGCGTCGCTTGTCTTGTCTCCAGAAAACAAAGAAAGAGACGGAATGCGCTTTAGGAAAAAGGGCGGAGGGAAGAAAGAAAGAACCAGTGATTGCCTTGCGCCGCCGCCACGACAGCAGCAGCAGAAAACCCAAAGTCGCTAACTTGGCCTTTCCTCTCTTTCATCTCAAAAAAAAACTCCCCTCCCTCCCCCTTCCCCTCCTCAACGGCCGACTCTCTTCCCAGCCCGCCGAGCCCGCCGACCCCGAGGCGGCCTGGGCCAAGGCCCGCTCCCTCCAGGCCGAGGGCACGCCCGTCTCCGTCGTCGTCACCGCCGTCAACAAGGGCGGCGTCGTCGTCGCCCTCCCCGTCGGGGAGGGGGAGGGAGCGGGAGGAGCGGCCGCCGCCGCCTCGGCCTCCGCCTCGCTGCGGGGCTTCATCCCGACCTCCAAGCTCGACCCCTCGCGCGTCCCGGCCGGCGCGGGCTCCTCGCCCCCCAGGTCCCTGGTGGGAACCTCAATCGCGGCCAAGGTCGTGCAGGTCGACGCCGCGGGGCGCAAGCTCATCCTCTCTGAGCGCGCTGCGTCGCTGGCCTCGCTCGCCGGCGCGATCGGCGCCGGTGACGTGCTCACGGGCGTCGTCACGCGCCTCGCCGACTACGGCGCGTTCGTCTCGCTGCAGTCGCCCGGCGACGGCGGCCTGCACGGCGCGGAGGGGCTCATCCACCTCTCGGAGCTATCGTGGGACGCCGTGCTGACGCCCGAGGCCGTCGTGCAGCCCGGCACCGTCGTGCGCGTGCGCGTGCTGGGCGCCGACGCCGACAAGGGGAGGATCCGGCTCTCGCTCAAGAGGATGGAGGCGGACCCACTGACGGAGACGCTCGACGCGCTGCTGCCGCTGGGCGCGGGGGGGGACGACGCGGAGCGCGTCGCGTCTCCCGCGGCGGCGTCGACGTCCTCGTCCTCCTCGGACGCCCCGGCGCCCTACGACCCGGCGCTCGTCCCGACGAGCATCGAGGGCGTCTGCGACGCGCTGCGCGCCGAGCCGGGGGTCGACGCTGTGAAGCTCGGGAGGCAGGCCGAGGAGAAGAGGGCCGTGTCGCAGGACCTGGAGCTGTGGATCAGCAGGGCGGTGGTCGCGGTACGAGTATTTTTTTCCCGTTTTTTCCGAAATCTTTTTTTCAGCCCCCCTCCTTTCCTCGTCCTCCTCCCCCCCCCCCCCTCAAAAAAAAGAGAGAAAAAACCTCAAAAATTTCGAAAACTCAATAAACTCTGAAACAAAACAAAAACAGGACGGCTACGCGCTGGTCGCCCGCTCGGGCCGCCTCGCGCAGGAGATCCACGTGACGACGACCTTGCCGAGGGACGCGATGAAGCAGGCGGTGACGCGGGTGCTGAGCAAGCTCGTTTGAAGATTTGAAGAAATTCTTCTTCTTTTTTTATTTCCAGAGTTTTCTTTTGACTTTTCTCCCCCCCCTCGAGAGCCGCGGGTTGATTTTTTTTCCAATGAGGGGGAGAGAGGTGACGAGATTTTTTTCATTCTCATTTTCATCGAGGCCTGCAATCAAGAGAGACTTGTCTATTTCACCTATAATTCCACTAAGGCCGACGGCAAAAAAAAGAAGATAAAGAAGAAATGAGCTCGGGAAAGCAAAAAAAAAGTATAAGTTTCTCTCTCAAGCGGCACGCGGCGACGACGCCGACACCGCCGCTGCTTCCGCCGTCGCCGCCTTCTTCGCCTCCGCTCCTCCTCCTCCCACCTCCCTCTTCTCCGCAGCAGCCCTGTCCGCCGCCGCGACCCTCTCGGCGCTTGCCCTGCCGTAGAGCGTCGTGCGCTGCACAGCGACCCGCTTCCCCCCTCCTCCGTCGCCTCGCCATTTCCTCGTTGAGCTCGTCGAATTCCTGGTTAGAAAACGACCGTCGTTTGCCTTGGACACCAGCAGCCTCATCGCAGCCGCGTCGACCCCCTGCCCGTGCTGCCCTCCCGCCGCCCGCGTGATGCTCTCCCGCATCAGCACCCCTCCCGCGTCGTTGCACCCCGCGTTGAGCAAGAAGGGCACCGCCGCGACCCCCAGCTTCGGCCACGAGGCCTGGATGTTGGGGATCGCGCCGCCGAAAAAGAGGCGCGCGACGGAGTGCATGAGGACGGCCTCCCTCCTCGTCGGTCCCGCTCGCAGCACGCCCGCGGCTGCTCCGGGAGACCTGTCGGGCACGAAGGGCAGCGGGACAAACTCCGTGAAGACCCCCCGGTAGGCCCGAGGGGCGGGAGGGGCGCCCCCCCGCTCGCCCCCGCTCCCGCCCCCCCGCTCCCGCTCGCCCCTCTCCTCCCTCGCGATCGCGCGCAGCTGCAGCGCCCGCACGGCCCGCAGGTGCCTCGCCCAGTCCGCGGGCGACTCGGCCCCCCCGAACATGATGGTCGCCGTCGCGCCGAGGCCCTCCTCGTGGGCCGCCCCCATCACCGCGAGCCACTCCCTCCCGGAGAGCTTCTCGGGGCAGAGGCGCCTGCGCGGGCCCGGGCGCAGGTTCTCGGCCGCCGTGCCGGGCAGCGAGCCCAGGCCGGCGGCCTTCAGCCCGCGGAGGTACTCCCTGACGGTCGCGCCCGCCTCGCGGGCCCCGTGGGTGACCTCGAGCGGGGAGAAGGCGTGAACGTGGACGCCCGGGGCGCCCCGCCTCGCCGCCGCGACGAGCGCGGGGTAGGTCGCGCCGTCGAACGCCGGGCTGATGCCCCCCTGCATGCACACCTCGGTCGCGCCCCCGCGCTCCCAGGCGTCCGCGGCCGCCGAGGAGACCTCGTCGAGCGAGAGGAGGTAGGGGCGCTCGGCGGAGGCTCCCGCGGGGGAGGGGTGGAGCTCGGCGCCGATGCGGCGGAAGCGGGCCCCAGCCCCTGCCGCGCGCCCCGCCCCGTCGCCTTTTCGGCCCTCTTGGTCTTCTCCTTCCGTTGCCGTTCCCGCTGCTCCTCCTCCGGCAGCAGCATCAGCACTGGAAGATGCAGCGGAGGCAGAGAAAGCGCAGAAGGAGCACGAGAGGGAGCAGACGTTTGTGTAGTTGATGTTCCTGAGAAATAGAGTTTTTTTTTAAATAGAAGAAAGTCAGTTGAGAGATGAAAAAAGTGAGTTTCTCTCTCTCTCTCTCTGCTCTCTCTCCCCCCGCAAACGCGCGTCTCCCCGCGCACCTGTTGACGACAAAAGTCACCTCGTCCCCCACTAGCAGATAACGGAGCTCGTCCGCGGCCGCGACGACGGCATCGAAGTCGGCGCCCCTCGCCGCGAAGAGGATCGCGGCCTCTGTCTCAGAGAGGTATCGCCGCGGCTTCTTCTTCCCTCCTTTCCCTCCTTTCCCTCCTTTTCTCTCTTTCTCTTTTGCGTCCTCCCTGTAGCTCTCGAGCACGCTGTCAAGGAGCTCTAGGAGCGCCGGGGAGGGAGCAGAAACAGAAGCCGCTGTCGTCGCTGTCGACTCCTCTTCTCCTTCTTCCTCTTCCTCCTCCCTCCTCCTGCTCTTCCTCGCGCCGCCGCCGCCGCCGCCGAGCAGCAGCGTGCCCCTGTGCGAGACCTCGACGCCCCAGCGAGGGGCGTGGCGAGGCGCCGGGGAAGGGAGGAGCGAAGAGAGGAGGGATGCCGAGGAGGAGGAGGCCGAGGAGGAGGAGGAGGGAGGGGACTCGGAAGAGGGAGAGAGGGGCAGGACAACGCCGCCGCTGCCTTTGCTTTCTTTTTCTTCTTCGTCGTCGTCCTCTTCTCCGCTGGCAACGACGAGCCTCGACTCCCTCCCACCGCGCAGCGGCGGCAGCCACCCTCCCCCGCTGCCCCCGCCAGGACGCCAGCTCCCGCCCTTGGACAGTCCGGAGGCGTCAGAGAGCCTCCTCGCGGCGCCCAGCGGCGACGACGCGAGAGTCGGAGCGGCGAGAGCCGAAGAAGGCGAAGGGGAAGATTTCGCGCTTTCCAAAGCCGAGGATTTCCCGTCGGAGAGCCACTCTCCGGAGAGGAACCGAGGGTACACAGCGAGCCTGGGGGCCAAGATCATCCCCTCCAGCGCCGCTGCCTCGCTCAGGAGGTCGAGGTGGGGCCATTTGGCTTCCGGGGAGACGTAGTCGGGAGTCAAAGGCGAGACCTTGATATTTGGAGTTTTTTTTTTTTTTTGAGAGAGAGAAAGAAGTGAGTTCCCCCCCCCCTGGTCCGAAAGTCTCTCTCGAAAAAAGAAGGAAAAAACCACCAAACTCACCCCGCCAAAATCGTCGGCCCCCGCCCTCAGCAGCGCCCTCCAAGACGCGATGGCGTCCCTCTCTTCCCTGGCGAACGACGACGAGGGGGAAGCCAGGGAGAGAAGAGAAGGAGAAGAGGAGGGAGGAGGAGAGGCCCCCCCCGTCGCCGCCGCCGCCGCCGCCGCCGCGCTCGGCGCCCTCTTCGCCGACAGCCAGGGCAGCACCGGGCTCAGGTTGGGCGGCGACTGGATCCCGACCCGCGGTCCCATCAGCAGCCTGGCCACGGCCACGGTCCAGAGCAGCTCCGAGGCGGCCGGAGGCGGGCGGCCGCGGTCCCCCATCCTCGTTCCCCGCTTGGGCTGGAAGGGCTGCACGATGATCTCCTGGAGGTGGCCACCGCCGCCGCCGCCGCCGCCGGGGCCTTCTCCGTCTCCCCCCGCGCTCCCGCTCCCGCTCCCCCCTCCTCCTCCGCAGTGGCAGTCCCTCAGCGCCAGGAGCGTCTCGAGCCTCTCCCTCCGCGTCTCCCCGATCCCGACCAGCAGCCCCGTCGTCGTCGGCACCCTCGCCGCCCCGGCGTCGCGCAGCCACGCCAGCCGGACGCCAGGGGCCTTGCTGGGGCTCCTCGAGGGGTCGTGCGCCTCCCGGAGCCTCGGGGCCGCGCCGCTCGCGGTCGTCTCGAGCATCAGCCCCTGTGAGACCGTGGCCCGCCGCAGCAGGCGCGTCTCCCCCGGCGTCGTCACCCCGGCGTTGGCGTGCGGCAGCAGGAGGGAGCCCTTCGATTTCAGGAGCTGGGAGCAGAGGAAGGCGACGTACTCGGGCGTCGAGGCGAATTCGGCGCCGTGCAGCTCCGAGAGCAGCCGCAGCTCGGCCGCGGCCTCGGGCCACCGGCTCTCCGGCCTGTCTCCCAGCGTGAACAGGGCCTCGGTGGCCCCCGCCGAGGCCGCGGCCGCGGCCGCGTCGAGCACCTCCCCCAGCGTCATGAAGCTCCTCCGGTTCCGGGCGGGGCCGGCGTGGCTCGCGAACGCGCAGTAGCCGCACTCGTCGGAGCAGAGCCTCGTGACGGGGAGGAAGGCCTTTGGGGAGAAGGTGCACAGCCTGCTGCCCGGGAGGAGCAGGGCCGCGGGGGCCGGGGGGGCCGGGGGGGCCGGGGAGCCGCCGCCGCCGTCGCGGCTCTGCCTGGCCGCGGCGAAGAGCTCCTCGAGGGCGGCCGAGGGCGGCGAGGGGGCCGCCGCCGCCGCGTCCCCGCCCTTTCCGTCGTCGCCGTCGAGGACTTCGAGGAGCGCCGAGACCTGGTCGAGGGAGACCCGCTGGGGCGGCGGCGAGCGGAGGAGGAGGTCGACGGCGTCCCGGGCTCGCGTGGAGAGCGCGGAGGGCGGCGCTGGGAGGGGTCGAGAGGACGATGGCCGGGATGCTGCCGCTGCTGCTGCTGCCGTCGCCGCCCTGCCTTTAGCTCCAGAGGCCGCAGCAGCTCGGGGATACGGGGGATGTCGCCTCGGGAGGCCTCCTCGTGTAGCTGGGGCGCCTAGCATCGTTGGCTTTACGGGCGCCTCCGTGCTGCGCGTCTAGTAAGAACGGAGGAAAAAAAGCAAAAAAAACTTGTGATGCCGGGGTCAGAATCGACGACGACGACGACGAAGAGGCGGCGGCGAAAAGAACGAGCAACGGCGGCGTTTTCCACTTTCCCTTCTTTGTTTCTTGCTCGAATAAAAGCTCCTTCCTCTGGAGATTTCTTCGAGTGCGCTGTTAGCTATCGAGAGCACCCTCTAGCTTCGCGAGAAAGAGCGGGCGAGGACTGCAGAGAGCAAAGCTTCTCTCTCTTCATTCAAGCCGGCGTCGTCTGCACTCTCAAAGATGGATCCGGCCTCCCGGGCCTTCCGCGTCCGAAGGACGTGCTTCCAGATGCTCAATGACCGCGGGTACTTGGTCGCCGAGGTGAGAAGAAGTATACAGAGAGAGAAAAATGGGGAGGAAGAGAAGCGAGGAAGAAGGAGGAGAGAAAGAGTTTGCCTTCGAAAAATCCCAGGCCGCCGCCGCCCGCTTTTCCGCCGCTCTCTCACCTTTGTCGACCTCCTCTGTGTCAAAAAAAAAACAATCAGGACGACCTCGACGCCACCCTCGACACGTTCCGCGACACGCACGGCGACGTCCCCCGCGGGGACGACCTGACGATTCTCGTTCCCAAACAGGACGACCCCACAGATCAGATCTTCGTGTTCTTCCCCGAGGAGCCGAAAGTGGTGCGTTTTGCCTCGTTTTGAACCTTTTTCCGACCTTTTCGTCTGCTTCGGTGGCTTGCACGGCGTGAGCCCTGAGCTGCGCGAACGAATGGGATTCCCTTGATGCTTCCGGGAGCAAAGGCAAGAGAGAGGAAGAAAAATAACACTCGAAGAGAAAAGAACCAAAAACTCAGTCTCTTTCTCTCCCCTTGAATCCTCCCCCCGCCCCCGAAACACCAAACGCGACGAAAACAAAATAACGTTCCCCCAGGGCGTGAAAGTCATCAAGACCTACGCCGAGCGCATGCGCGGCGAGGGGGTCCGCCGCGCCGTCGTCGTCGCCGGCGCGCCCCTGACGCCGTTCGCGCGCCAGTGCCTCGCCGAGATGGCGCCACGGTACCAGGTCGAGGTCTTCCAGGAGCAGGAGCTGCTCGTCAACGTCACGCACCACGTGCTCGTGCCCCCGCACACCGTCCTGAGCGGCGAGGAGAAGCAGGCGCTGCTGCGCAGGTACAGGGTCCGCGAGGCGCAGCTGCCGCGGATCCAGTTCAACGACCCCGTCGCGCGCTACCACGGCCTGGCTCGCGGGCAGGTCGTGCGGATCGTCCGCCCGTCGGAAACCGCGGGGAGGTACGTGACGTACAGGCTGTGCGTTTGATTCGATAAAAAAAGAGAGGGGAGGAAGGGGGGGGGGGAGAGAAGGAGGAGGGGGGGGGAGAGAGAAGGAGGAGT
>Ga0315287_10003231_pt1 | contig 15690 bp, 16 predicted proteins | sample YL17G11_0_MG_FD_205037 | JGI IMG/M metagenome (GOLD analysis project Ga0315287, IMG submission 205037) | Sediment microbial communities from Yellowstone Lake, YNP, Wyoming, USA - YL17G11_0 | ecosystem: Environmental > Aquatic > Freshwater > Lake > Sediment | place: USA: Wyoming | collected... | reverse complement strand
CCAGCTTCTCGGAGATCTCGAAGGCCTTCTTTGCCATGTCGTGGCACTCCTGGGGGTCGGACGGCTCCAGGAGCGGCATGTTCCCGAGCCGCGCGTAGTACCTGTTGTCCTGCTCGTTCTGGCTCGAGTGGCATGACGGGTCGTCCGCGGTGACGAGGACGAACCCCCCGCGCGTGCCAGTATATGCGAATGTCAGGAGCGGGTCGGCGGCGACGTTGACGCCGACGTGCTTCATGCTGGTGATCGCCCGGACGCCTGAGACCGCGGCTCCGATGGCCACTTCGAGCGCGACCTTCTCGTTGGTCGAGTACTCGAAGTAGATGTCGGCCTCCTTCGCCAGGCGGGCGAGGGTGTCCCCGATCTCCGAGGCCGGCGTGCCAGGGTAGGTCGTGGCGACGGTGATGCCGGCTTCGAGGGCGCCCCTCACGATGGCCTCGTTCCCCAGAAGGAGTACCTTGGACCCAGGTTCGGCGCTGAGAATCTTATCCATGATGCGTCCGTGATTGGAGAGGGGATGGAAATACCTTTTCCAGCTAGCCGGAAACACAGGTGTTTCCGTGGTTACAACCACCTTCTTGGTTGTGACGCCCGCGCCCACGCCGTCCGCTTCGGCACCTTGAAATATCCACACCAGCTTCGGCTGGTACGTGACAGGAAGGACGTTCTCGGAGAAGGTTCTCGCAAAGGCGTCGGGGTCAACCGACGCCAGGGCCGGAGACATCGTCGAAGCGTCCCCGGACATCGCCATGTCCCACGAGAACACGTTCCTGGTCCACAAGTCGTTCTCACAGCTGGGGCTCGACAGGCCGGTCCACCCGGAGAGGGTAGTAATCGTCCTGGACCACCGGACCCCCGCGAACACGTTGCAGACGGCGAACGTACACGCGAAGATACGCTCGATCGTCCGCGACTACGGCCTGGGGCGGTTCTTCGAGGCTGGCGAGGGCATCTGCCACCAGCTGATGGTCGAAGAGCGCCTGGCGAGGCCGGGCCAGCTGGTCCTCGGCACGGATTCGCACACGACGACATCGGGAGCGGTGGGCGCGTTCGCAACGGGCATCGGCGCGACGGAGATGGCAGGGGTCTGGGCGACCGGCAGCCTCTGGCTGAAGGTCCCTGAGACGGTCTCGGTGGACATCAGGGGGGCGCTGTCCCCAGGGGTGTACGCCAAGGACCTGGCGCTGCACCTCGCGAAGCTGTTCGGGCCCTCCGGGGCGGACTACAGGTGTCTCGAGTTCACCGGGGACTGCTCCCACGACCTCACGATCGCATCCAGGATGGTCCTGAGCAACATGGGCATGGAGGTCGGGGCCAAGGCCGCCGTCTTCCCCGCGGACACGGTCACTGTGGAGTGGTTCGCCGACCACCCTGACGTGGACGTGCGAGCGCCGCCCTCCGATGGCGATGCGGGATTCATCGACAGGGTACATTTGGCCGCGTCCAAGCTCCCGCCGCTCGTCTCCGGCCCGCACAGGGTCGAGGCGGTCAAGGCGGCGGAGGGGTTCGCCGGCGTCAGGATCGACCAGGCGTTCATCGGCTCGTGCACGAACGGCAGGCTCGAGGACATCGCCGCCGCGGCGGCGGTGCTCAAGGGCCGGAAGGTCGCCCCAGGCGTGAGGCTCATCGTCGGGCCGGCCTCGAGGCGCGTCATGGCGGAGGCGATCGAACAGGGCTTCCTCCAGACGGTGCTCGGGGCGGGAGGGACGGTCATCCCGCCCGGTTGCGGGCCGTGCCTCGGGGCGCACGAAGGTGTCCTCGGCCCGGGCGAGGTGTGCATATCATCGACGAACAGGAACTTCCCGGGCAGGATGGGCGCCGAGGACGCCGAGATATATCTGGCGAGCCCGGCGACGGTGGCTGCGAGCGCTGTCGAGGGCAGCATCGCGGACCCGCGGAGGTACCTCGCATGAACGCCAAGGGCCGGGTCTGGAGGTTCGGGGACGACATCAACACGGACCTGATCATACCGGGCAGGTACCTCGAGGACTACGACCCCGCCCACCTCGCGGCCCACGCGATGGAAGGCGTCAGCAAGCAGTTCGCATCCGCCGTCAGGAAGGGCGACATCATCGTCGCCGGGCGGAACTTCGGCTGCGGGTCCAGCAGGGAGCAGGCGGTCATCGCGCTCAGGCACGCGGGCGTGTCGGCCGTCGTCGCGAAGTCGTTCGCGAGGATATTCTACAGGAACGCGGTCAACCTCGGGATGGCGGTCATCGAGTCCGCAGAGGCAAGCGATGTGTTCACCGACGGCGACCTGGCCGTGATCGACATGGAGGCCTGGACGCTGTCGTCCGAGGACGGCAGGAGGTCCGCCCGGATGGTGGAGATGCCGGCGCACGCGCGTGCGGTCCTTGACTCCGGAGGGCTCGTTCCGCATATCCAGAGACGCCTCAAAGAGGCTGGTCTGGCCAAGAGATGATTCGGAGGCGGGTAGCCATCCGCGTAGGTCGTCGTTATCAAGAGAGGCACCTGTCCAGAAAGGTGCTTAAATCCCTTGTGCCCTCATCGGATGTGGTGCGGTCCCATGAAGTGCGGTTTCTGCGGCGCCGAGATACCGGGTGAGTCGAAGTTCTGCCTCTCCTGCGGCCGTGCCGTGGACATCCTCGCCGTCGAGCCCATCAGGCCGCCGGACGGGTCCGGCACCGACACGACGGCGATCGTGCTCCTGGCGTTCGCGGCGATGCTGCTCTTCTTCGGCATCGGCATGGCGATCACCATCTTCCTGTGGCCCGTCGCGGTCATACTCTTCGCGGTCGGCTCGGCGCTCCTCGTGGCGAGGCATTTCGTGCTAAGCTCCTACGCGAAGAGGGTCGAGAAGCACAGGCAGGAGCTCGCCGCGAAGGTCAAGTGCGTGTACTGTGGCACGATGAACGAGCGGTCGGCCGAGAAGTGCGTGAGCTGCGGGGCCGGGCTCTGGAATCGTTCGTAAGGCCGTCCTCGCCAGCTCCGCGGGCTGTCGCCAAAGCCTATTATACGGCTGGCCAATCACCATATGACGGGCCCGTGGGGTAGCACGGATATCCTGTTGGCCTTCGAAGCCGAGGACGTGGGTTCAAATCCCACCGGGCCCGCTCACAATACTGGCTACACTCGAGTGTGTGCACAAAACCACTGGAACACCGCAGCGAGCTAACAAAGAGACCAAAGGACACTTCTAACGCTCATTTTCTTGAACAGGGTCAGGCCGTCTTGCCCAGGCTAATCATAGTCATCTGGGCGTGCACAGGGCTTTCAATGTGTAGTATCCACCTGAGGAGAAAAGGCCATAGTGGCTGACAGGTCGCCCAAGATACGTCCAAATATCTTTGTCACCCTATTGGGACTGGATGGCACAGAATCTGGGTGGAAAATGGAGTCTTCTCGGCCTCAGCCGACAGGCATCCTATCCCATTCTTGTATTTCTGTCGTTGATATGCGTATTGAGCATTTCAGGATCCGCGCTTGGCAATCCAGTGGGCTTCTCAATCAGTCCCACAATCTATCTACTCTTCGCGTACCTCCTCTTGATTACGAACCTGCCAGTGAATCTACTCTTCTTCTCAGGTGCCCTCCTGATCATCTCGAAGATACGAGGGCCCAAGGTCGGAGGTATGCAAGAGAGAACGTCTCAGTATCTATGGACAATCATCCTCACGATGCTGATAGTTAGCATCGTGGGAGCGTTCATCGACATCTTCATCGTCTTCAATGATTACTTTTCCGGTAATCCTGTATTCGAATCATATTCCAATCGATTCGCGATAGCCACAGGATTGATATTCCTGTCAATCCTAGTACCATCACATTTCCTGATTGGTTTGAGACTGGAATCGAACCTGATTGTTTCGGCGGCGCTAGCATTTGTGAACCCCGTATTCTGGTACTTCATTTATCCATTGGATCTCAGCATACTCCTGGTAGTCGCGGCGATTCTTATCGTATTGCCTACCGATGCATTCCTCCTGAGACGGTTAGCGGTTTGGCACAGAGAGATGTCTGTCTTAGAGACAGAGTACTTGCCCCGCCTTTCAGGCAAGGCTCTGACCAGAATTTCAGTCACATACTTCTGTGTGCTGGGTATATCTTTCCTTCTGATGTTCTCTCTCTGGGGTTTTTCTGGAGAGACAGATGATGTTCGCCCCACAGCTCCTCTGTCAAGTCTTCATCTTAGCACAACCGCACCTCCACCCAACGTCCCTCCGTACAGCGTGAAGCTTTACTTCGGGGGATTCACACGGGACGTCACCTGGTCCGATCTCAGAATCGATCTCACTGACGGAGTAGGCAAAGTCAGCTGGTACCCGTCCACCGAAGGGTTGTCGGGAGGCGCGACTATAAGTTACTGCTGTGGCGTGAGTTCGCTGGGAAGCATGACAGTGACATGCAACATTACTGACGTCATAGGGGCTGGGATTCCTCTGATGGGCGATACAATCAATCTGACAGCCACGAGCGACGCGACTTTCCTGGCCACGCAGAACTACACGATATCCGTTATATACATCCCGGATGGTGGTTTTGTCTGTTCTCTTACCTTCAATGGAGTTCCTCTTGTTGTCAGTTAGCAGTAAGTGACAGCAGGCATAGCTCCTTCTCAATCCTGACGGCGTATCCGCAGACGAACAGGTGTTACCCAATTCGTGGATTCACGGGCCCGAGGGGCAACATGTCATCTCAAGATTCTTTGGCGGCCCTGTTGCGAAACTCCGGTGATTGAGATCTCTCACTCAGAGCCAGTCGAACAACGTCGGACCATCGGCGCCTGGCCCGTGCACCGGTTTTGCCCCATGCCTCACCGAATCGCCCCCACATCCTCCTGTCAGGGCGCTGATCTTGCAGGACGACCATCTACATGGAATGCTCGTTTTGCGGTCGGAAGGACCTGGCCCGACAATCTCTCGTGGTCATTCGCGCTCTCGACTGTTGCCATCGGTCTCAAAAGAGACGGTAGGGGGTCTACGGTTCGACCCAAGCGCGCTCCAGCGTGACGTGATGATGATCCTCTACGACCCTGGGAAGGGCGCACGGTCGGAACCGAATGGAGCGAGTCGCGAGGGGGCGGCGGTCATTCACGCCGCTGCCTAGTTTCGCAACAGAACCTTTGGCAATGTACCTCGGCCCAAATAATGAGCTTCGCGGACGGCATCATCGAGGTAGATGGCTCTGACGATCACGAATCCTCTGATGCAGGAATCCCGTCAGAGCGAGTAGCAGACCCGCCGTTGATATCCCACCGGGCCCGCCACTAAACATAGTCATCAAGACGTTATCCGAGTTCAATTCTCGCTGATTGAATCCAAGTCGTGACATACTGGTATGGTGTTGCAGCGATACCTGGCGGATATGGTGCAATCCTTTACACAAAATACACTGCCACGAACGAGATTCACGCGGGGGCAATCAGGGTTATGTAATCGAGTTCCGTGTCATTAGGCTCATACATTAAATGGATCTGAAGATATTCAATCGAGGCTATGGAATCCGGTTGATCGGTGAGAAGAGATATGCAGTCTCCGATGTTCAATATCCCATCGCTATTGGCATCTCTGATTTCAATTGTCCAGGAGATGGTGTCCATGGTCAAAGGACCGCTGATCCAAGTCGCATTGACACCGAAACCTGCCCCATCGGCCAAAGATGTCAGAACCAACGGATCTGGGAAATCGTAATCCGAGCAATTGAAATCATATGCCAATCTGATTCCGGTATCTGGCCAAATAGTGTTATTCAGGGAATACTCCACATCCATACGGAATCCGTTATCTATCCTTTGCTCACTCAGTCGCACGTAGTTTCCAGCGGAATAGTCTGGTACTAGTATGCCACGTTTGGTTAGAGGTAGATACAATCCTAGATAGGCCCCGTCAACCAATTCGGGGAAATCCCAGCCAAAACGAATCATGTAGCACAGAACGCCGCTCTCGCTATCCGGCCGCGGCAGTCCTTTGACGGTAATGAAATCCCCCGCGCTGAGGTTACCGTCACCGTCTGCATCGGAATAGTTGATTAGCCCACTTCTGCCACTGCCAGATGAAATCGGGTCGATTCGGTCTATCTCCGTTCCGTAATACCATGCTCTGGATGCGTCGATGTATTCCTGAGTGAAGCTATGCTCCCCTGCTTGTAGGGAGCAGTTGCTTTCTCCCAGTGGAAGTTCCTCACCCACCCAATCGAATGCCAATGAGATCTCGTCACCTTCAGAAGCTACTGTCCAGTAAAGGTCGCATGTCGTCGAATAGGCGAATAACAGAGTGGCAATGGGCAGGACAGAGAAGATTACAGGGAAGTCGAGTTGCGGGGAGTACACATGAGCCTCTTCGTTGTAACAGCTCCATTCGAAGCTCACATCTGCCTTCACTCGTTCTCCGACACTGAACGGGACCTGATCCCAATACACCAGGTGTAACATGTCAAAATCATCCAATTCGACTCGGTGAAGCGTTCCCGACGCAGTTGGGTCTGAAGTGATGTTCGTTACTGTTCCTTTCACAGTGACTGTCTTGTTTGCGAGCGAATGCTTGAAATCAGGTGCTGAGACTTCACCGGATACAGCCGCAGCGATGTCTTCAATTGTCCAGTAGCGGAAATACTGATTCCAAACGAATGCGGTTCCTGATACAATCAAGACTGCGGCAATCGCAACTGCCAAGAATTTCCTCTTAGACGCCGGAGTCGTTGGTTCTGTCATTCCCTGGCTATCCAAGCAACCAACCCCGGAGCCTCCACCGAGCAACCCATGTGAGCGAAGGTATCCGCAGCATATCAAAGTTGTTCCGTCAAGGGACATTTATCCTGTCGTCGATTGAGTTTGGAGAAAGAACGTTCGGCTACTGAAGGCGAAGACTACACATCGTCCATCATCTCGGAGGAAGGATCGTAGGGCGGAAGAACGGGGGAGGGTTTTGCGTCCGAGTGCATTCTACCCCGTGATTGACGCCGCTCCCTGGATTGCTGGCATGTTGACATGACGACACCCGCCGGGCCCGCTCCATGTTCTAGTTCCTTGTCCGAGGGATGGCCGCCCCAAGGCTGGAGTACGGACGAATCCTAAGGGATAGAAATGAATGGAGGGGAGGCCGATCGCTCGCCCTCTCTACCGCTCTTGTGGTTTCACCGCTACACGTTGTATGCATCGAGGAAGTTGCCCCATCCAGTGTTCGCCGCGAAGGCGGTCTGCCTGTAGGCGACCTCGTCGTAGTACCAGTCGTTGTAGGTCGCCCAGTAGAACGAGATCCCCTTGCAGTCCAACATCTTCGGTCCTCCCCAGAACTTGACGATGTACGACTGCAGTGCCGACTGCATGTTCGCCGTGGCCGTTCTGAGTTGGGTGTCCGTCACTCCCTTGGTACCCAGCAGATGGTATCCGAGGTCGTACAGGTCAAGGAAACTGGGTATCGCGCTCATGTAGTGCGTCGCCTTCACCGCTGCAGCGTAGTAGGTCTTGTAGGTGGGCAGCAGGTACAACATCCTCGCCGACCAGGTCGTGAACGTGTTGATCGTTGCCTTCAACTGCGGCAAGTCGATGGACGCGAGCGTCATCTTTCCGCCGTTGGTGGTGGTATAAAGAGCTCCGTATGCGTCCACCATCACGATCGACAGGTCCCTGGGCAGCATCGACGGGTTGTTCACGAGCGGGGTCAGAACCGTGGTCAGCGGGAGGCCATCTCCAGCCATGTACTCCTCGGAGGCTACCATGTACTGAACGAGGTTCGTCAGCGACACCTGGTACGCCACCTCGATCATTCCCATGTCGCACGCGTCGAACTCGAGGACGTTGATCATGTTACCCGCGTTCGCGATTGCACCCTGCAGTTCCGGCATGTCTATGGAGCTCGCGGATGTATCGTCCGAGCAGATGTAGTGCCATCCGTAGCCGTGGTCCCACAGCATGAGCGCGAAGTAGGTGGACGGCCAGAGGGTTGTTGCGCGGTCGATCCACCAAGTAAGAGTAGCCGGATCCCCGGTGTCCATCTCACCATAGGTCTCCACCGTGGTCACGGTCGTTCCAGAGACTTTCACTATTTCAGTTGTGGAAGTCGTCTTCAGGTCTACCATGGCGACCAAGTTAACCTGGTCGCTAGGCGGCACAGCCTTCAAGAATGGGAGAGTCGTCGAATCCCAGTAGTTCTCGAGGGAGTTGTCCGCCGCAACATAGATCGCGAAGGTCCACGACGCTGTCGTTTCCGCCCTGCTTGTCGGTGCCAACAGCAACATGCCTGGCACCAGCAGGACTGCCACCACTGCCATGCTCAAAACATAGTTCCATCTCTTCATCATGCCCAATCTTTCCCCTGCAGTGACTCGCCAGCGCGAGGTCCCCGCCAGTCGGTGAATGGCGTTCTGTCTATATCTATTGTCTCCGACTGCAAATTCCGGCCTCAATTGATCATCCTTTCTCGTTCTCATGGTTTGATGCGTCAAGGGCGGTTCCGGCCTCACAAACAATGATGGGTCACCCGCTTGGCCTCCTCTTGCGGCGACTCGGCGATAGGCATAAAGAATCGGGAGGGCGGCATCCGCCACCCTCCCTTGAAGCGTTGAGGTTTATCCTCCTAGTTGTAGTCAACCAGGAAGTCGTACCATCCTGTGTCCACGGCGAAGTCCAGGCCTGCGTACACGTACGACCAGGAACTCCACTCCCAGTCCGTTCCCCACCACAGGGTGAGCCCGCCGCACATCATGGTGCTGTCCGTGTTGTCGAGGTAGAGGACCGCGTTCTCCACAGCGGCGATCATGTCCTGGGTCAGGGCCCGGAGTGCCGCGTTGGTGATCTTGGTGTTCGCGAGCAGGTTGTTCCCGAGGTCGACCATGTCCACCTGGTACTTCGTCCAGAACACCGAGTAGGTGTCGCGGACCGAGGTCTTGTACGCACGGTAGTACGCGCCAAGATTCGCATGGATCGCGTCGCACCATGCATCTATCGTGGTCATGGACTGGGCCAGGCTCCCGATGCTTATGGCGCTCAACGTCGCGTAGTAGTACTCGCTCCTCGGGTCGTAGTACTGCGCCCATCCGTCGATCATGTCGCTCGCGACCTGGTCCGGAGTCCTCAACGGGTCAAGGGCCACGGGCGTGAACATGAGGTCGTATGGGAAGCCGTCGCCTGCCACTGTCTCCAAGGATGCGACCACTATGTCGACGAGCCCCGTGAGGGACACTGCGTAGAGTGTCTCGATGCTCGCCATCGAGCAGCAGTCGAAGGACAGGATGTCTATGTGCACCCCGGCAGTCGTTATCGCGGTCCTGAGCTCGTCGAGGTACATCCAGTCATCCGAGGTGTAGTCGCCGCAGAAGCCGTTCCAGGCGCTGCCGTGGTCCCACGCGTCTATCAGGAGGTGCTGCGCCGGGTAACGTGTGGCGGTCTGGCTTATCATCCAGCTTAGGGTCGCCCCGTCCCCGAAGTTCATCTCAGGGAAGGTCTCGACGATCCGGGCATCGCTCCCTTCGATCTCCCACAGTTCCGTCCCCGGATAGCTCTCTCTGTCGACGAAGGCAACTATGTTGACCTCCGCGCTCGCAGGGATGTTCTTCAGGTAGATCAGGCTCAGTCCTTCCCAGTATGTGTCGAAGTCGTTGTCTGCATCTATGTACATGCCTATGGTCCAGGTCGCGGTCGTCTCGGCCGAAGCGTTCTTCGAGGCCCCAACCATGAAGAACGCTGGCAGAACCAGACACGCAACGGCTATCGCGCTGGCTAGTCCCCTTCTTGATTCCCCATTCATGCTCTTTCCCCTGTGGCACAGGCCAAAAGGCCGCCCCACGGCGGGGTAATGGTGTTACGGGGATAAAGCGGCTCCCTGGGTGGTGTCTGACCAGCGCCAATATTGCGTTCGCCCCTATGAGAGATTTAGCCGTCAGAACCTTCCTTTGGCGCCACCGCCGCCGGACCTTCCTCCGCCGAACCTACCCCTTGTCAAGATGGCTCCGATCCAGATGAAGATCCTCCCTCTGGTCAATGCGCCCACCGCCAGGAAGACCACTATGGCGGTCGCGAGTTGCCAGTAGTCGATTCTTAAGAACTCGATGTCGTAGCCATCCTCGTTGATTCTGTCGAGGTCGCTCGTGAGCTCGTACACGAGCGCCTCGAGGACCTTGTTGCCGTGTCCTGGGTCGTGAAGGGGAAGAAGGTCGCTCCCTGGTGCAGGCTCCTGGTCGCACCGGCGTCCCGCGAGGTCATGGAGGATGCCATGAACATGGGGGTCATCCAGACGATACTCTCAGCAGGCGGGACCATCCTCCCGCCGGGATGCGGTCCGTGCCTGGGAGCCCACGGCGGCGTCCTCGCGCCTGGCGAGGTGTGCATATCCTCGAGCAACAGGAACTTCAAGGGCAGGATGGGCTCCGACGAGGCGGAGGTCTACATCGCCAGCCCGGCGACCGTCGCTGCCAGCGCGGTCACCGGGGAGATATCCGATCCAAGGGAGGTGCTGACGTTTGAGCTCTGAGGGCCGGGTCTGGCTTTTCGGGGACGACGTCAACACGGACCTGATCATCCCTGGGAGGTACCTCGACAGGTACGATGCGAAGCACCTCGCTGCCCACGCCATGGAGGGCGTCAACAGGGACTTCGCAAAGCAGGTGAGGAAGGGGGACCTGCTCGTCGCGGGCAGAAACTTCGGATGCGGATCCAGCCGCGAGCAGGCGGTCATCGCGCTGAAGGAGGCGGGCGTGTCGGTCGTCGTCGCGCGGTCGTTCGCCAGGATATTCTACAGGAACGCGATCAACCTCGGCCTTCCAGTGGTCATCTCTCCTGATGCGGTGGGCATGTTCTCCGATGGCGACCGCGCCACGGTGGACACGTCGGGCGGGGTGATGACGAAGGCGGGTGGGGGCCAGAAGGCGAAGCTCGAACCGATTCCTGCGAGGGCGAGGGAGATACTGGACAGCGGCGGGCTGGTTCCGCATGTGAGGGCGCGATTGAAGGCTGGGAATGGGCCAAGTTAAATCCAGCCGGAGGTCGATTCATGCTATGCCATGGCCGGGTTCGCTCTGGAAGACCAGTGGGGCCTGTTAGGCCTCGCGATCGTGCTGTTCATAGTGATATACGTCCTGCTGAGGCTCATCATCCATCGGCACTGAAACCAGTGCATGGAAAGCATATTATCCGTCCGTCCAATCACCAGTCAGGGTCCGTGGGGTAGCACGGACATCCTTTTGGCCTTCGAAGCCGAGGACGTGGGTTCAAATCCCACCGGGCCCGCCTTTGTTTCTCCAATCATGGGGCAAATTGATGGATCGGTAGGCGAAACGCGATGCGGTTGAGTTCTTGGGGCAATATCTTCTTGTACTCTCGTGCGAATCAATCTCGCAGCGCAGCTGGTGGTTCACATGTATCCGGTCGAATGGGTGTTAGAAGCATCGATTCCCTTGCTGATCTGATTTTTCTTCTCCGTGTTTGGCTACATGCGATCGCGCCACGGCGCATACAAGATGAACGTGAACATACTGGCCATCCTGGGGGCGTTCCTCGCCTTCGTTTCGTTCTCGACGGGTTGGTGTGTCGTAGAGCATGGTTTGGATTGGGCCGCAAGCTCTGACCTCGCCTTGTTCCTCCTCTTCACATATCCATTCGCAGTCGTCACCCCCTTGGCGGGGATCGGACAGGCGGGCGTGCTGTTGTGGGTGCTGGGCTATGCAAGTGAGAGCAACGCAAGCATCGATCCGTTCAGCGGCTACTTGATCGCCTGGATCTCTGTCATCCTCATGGTCGCGAGCATCGTGCGGCCAGTGATGCTGTCTCGGGACCGCACTGCGCCCGACATCTACGACCGACTGTTGACTCTGACCCTCAGACGTACATCGCGACCCCTGCTGTCCACCGAACAGACAACGCTCTCCTCGTCAGCATAGCGTTCTTCGTCCTCGGCTACGTGTATCTGGGGTCGGGCCAGGAAGCCAGTGCGCTGTTCCTGGGGTGTGTGGGGTTCATCTTCGTCGGGATGATGTTCTTCCGGAGGCCTCGTTCGGCAAAAACCGCAGACAAGTAGTCGCGGGACCCTGTCACAGGGGTCCGAATACCTCTGGACCCATGTCGCCGACCCGGCTCACGACGCCTTCTTGACATTGGAGTACTTCTTCTCCGGGTCGCTCGCGTCGCAGATGTCGTCCAGGATGCCCTCGACCTCCTGGTAGCGCTTCTCCGCCTTGTTCAGGCGCTGCTCCATCTGCTTCTCCGTCGACATGTCCCTGATCACGCACACGGCCCCGCTGAGGTTGCCGCCGTCGTCGCTCCTCAGGGACGAGGAGCTCATGCGCACCTGGGCCTTCGTCCCGTCCCGGCGCACCAGCGAGAACTCTTTCGGTGTGATCATCTCGTTCCTCGCCGTCGCCTCGATGAACGCGGTCCAGCCGCGCGTCGGGCCGCTCGCGATGATCTCGCCCATCCTCGTGCCTATCAGCTCGTCCCTCCCGTAGCCGAGCACGGCCTCCGACCTCTCGCTGCAGTCGACGACCCTCCCCGTGGCGTCGACGACGACTATGACATTGGAATCGATCGCCCCGAGCGAGCGGAGTATGCCCTCCGACAGCCGGTCCTTCTCCTGGGCCCTCCTCCGTTCCACGGAGACCGTGATCATGTTCTGGAGCTCCGCGAACAGGGGCATCGTCTCCGCGCCCTTCTCCACATAGAACGTGGCCCCCTCCCAGAGTGCCTGGATGGCGGTCCTGTTCTCTCCCTTGCCGGTGAACAGGATGAACGGTATGTCGTCCCCAGACATCCTCAGCTCCTTCAGGAGCTCGAGCCCGTCCTCGACGGGCATCCTGTAGTCGCACACGACGGCGTCGTACCGCTTCAGCCTCAGCTTCTCCACGGCCTCGCGGACCGATGTGGCCGTGTCCACGGTCTGCCCCGGCCTCCGCTCGAGCAGCGTCTTCTCGAGCCCGAGGAACCCCGTGTCGTCGTCCACGCAGAGCACATCGATGAGTCCGCGCCCGCCCGAAGCATCCGCTGCGTCCTTCGGATCCGCACCACTCCGTGGATGCACGTGCTTCGTCTCCTGAGCCGAGAAGGCACCCATGCTCTCCGCCATCCTCTCCAGGCGCCCGTCGCGAGCGCATTCGGTCCGAGGGCCACCCTGCTAAGCCCCTCGGAATCTACCTAGTGGCGGAATAACTACTCTCCCATATTTAGCCTGTTGCAGCCTAACATCAGACGCCGGAACTCGCCTGACGGGGCGCCGGCCCGTCGTCGTGCTCAGCGGTACTTCGTGTACCTGTCGAGCAGGTCGCAGATGTCGTTCGAGGCGTCCTTCGAGATCGCGCCGGCCTTCTCGCGCTCCTGCACATAATCCATGGCCGCGGCGATCGACATCCTAGAACCCTTTGCAATCACAGTGGCCACGACGGAGGCCGCAATCTCCTCGTCGACCTTGTGTATGGCCATAATCTCCCTGATGCTGTACCTGAACGACGATATCCTGTTCAGGTTGAGCATGGACGTCCGGACGGACTCGCTTGGAGGGTGTATCCGGGGTTCGTTCCTCCTCCGTCCTCTGTATTTTGAAGCGTATCCTGCCAAAAGCAGCTCTCCGTATGCATATCCGTACCGTTCTCAAATACTTAAGCCTTGACTGGCCATGCCATCCGCTGGTGGATGTCTGCACGGGATTTCCAGCGGCGGATGAGGATGGCCACATGCGCCGTTCCGAGGCCGGACCCGCGACCAGCGGGGCGGTCCCGCCGCAGCGCATCTAATCGAGGCGCATCGTCCCCGCGACCCTGAGTTTCCCGCCCTCGAGGTACGTCACGACGACGCGTGCCCCTGGTGCGTGGACGAACGGCTTCTCGAACGACAGCCGGAGCTTCACCTTCTTCCAGTCGGTCTGCGGCTCAGCGCCTTCGACCCTCGCAGGGCTCAGCTGCATCCAGTGCCCTATGTGCAGGACCATGCCCTCCTTGAGCGGGCTCGGCCAGTACTTCACGAGCTGCGCCTCGCCGACCAAGGCCGCGCTCTCCTTAACGGCCGTGTCCGTGGTCAGGACCATCCCGCGGTCTAGCTCGGTGTTGCTCACTCCTCTCAGCGCGAGCCCGACCCTGTCCCCCTTGACCGCCCAGTCGAAATCATCGTCGTGCTTCTGGACGGACCGCACCTCTGCCGTCTTCCCTCCGGGCATGACCCGCATCTTGTCGTGCTTCCGCACCATGCCCTCCGCGACGGATGCGAGCACGACCGTGCCCACGCCCTTCACGTCGAAGTGGTGGTCGATCGGGACTGTGCCGCTGGCAGATGCCTTCGCCTTCTCGATCTCCTCGGTCCTGGACTCCGCGATCTCCAGCAGGCGCATCTTCAGCGCGACCGGGTCGTCCTTGAAGAACTCGTACCCCTCGACGACCGTGCCCTTGGTGAGTGGCAGGACCTGCGCCTCCTGGAGGTAGTTCCTGAGTACGACGAACCCCTTCCTGAGCCCGACCGCGTCGAGCATCAGGATGCTCTCGCCGAGGATGTAGTCGATGCTCTCGACGACCAGCACCGCGAGGTCCGCCATGGATGTCGCGTAGAACAGCGGGGCGAGCTTCTCAGGATACTTCGTCGCCTCGACGATGGTGAGGGTCGTCTCGCCCTGCTTGACGTCGTAGAAAGTGATGTCCGTCGCCGTAGATTTCTTGCCCAGGCCGCTCGCGTACTCGACCGGCCCAACGACGACCACATTGAGGTTGGCCATGATGATGAGGGAGAGCATAGCCGCTCAAATAAGTTTCGAGGCGTCCACGCTCGAGCCCGTGTCATGTCCGTCTGTCATGCTCCTTTTCCTCGTCCTCCTCCAGCCTTTCGAGGATCCCCTTGTCGTCCTCCTCCTCGACCGGGTAGAGCTTCTGGCCGCACTTGTCGCAGAACCTGTTCTCGGGAAGGTTCACGGCGTCGCAGTACGGGCACCTCGCGACGCCGGAGGAGATCCTCCTCAGGGCGGCCAGCCTCTCGGGGTTGATCCTCGTCAGGGCCGCCAGGAAATTGTCCTTGTTCCCAGATTCACGCCTTTCCTCGGACATCGGCATGTAATCTGAGTCGTGGTTGATAAAAAATGGTGTTTCGGCCCCGTCCGCGACGGGGCCGTTCCCTGAAATGGAGGGAAATGGTTTGCGCTCACTCGGCCCTGTTCTTGTCGACCGTCTTGATGCAGCCCTCGAGGATGTCCATGCCCGTCGCGAGCTGGTCCTCGGGGATGGTCAACGGCGGGATGTACCGGATGTTGGACTTCCCGCAGGGCAGCAGTACGAGCCCCTTCTTGAAGGCCATGTCCGCGATCAAGTCCCTGCTCTTCGCGGCGTTCTTCTTGGTCTTCCGGTCCTGGACGAACTCTTGGGCGAGCATCATGCCCAGGCCCCTCGTGTCGCCGATGATCTCGTACTTCTCCTGCATCTCCTGGAGGCGCTTCTTCATGTCCCTGCCGATCCTGGTGCAGCGGTCGAGGAGCTTCTCCTCCTCCATGACCTTGAGCGTCGCGAGCGCGCTCGCGTGGGACAGGGAGGCTCCGCCGAATGTGTTGGAGTGCCTTCCGTACCTGTCGAAGTTGAGCTTGGCGTCGACGATGGTCGCGCCTATCGGCAGGCCGCCGCCGAGCGACTTGGCGCTGCAGATGATGTCAGGCACGACGTCGAAGTGCTCGACCGCCCACATCTTGCCGGTCCTGCCCATGCCCGACTGGACCTCGTCGTCGATCATCAGGAACTTGTACTTCCTGGTGATGTCGTAGATCATCTTGACGAACTCCTTCG
>Ga0315287_10003229_pt1 | contig 15695 bp, 12 predicted proteins | sample YL17G11_0_MG_FD_205037 | JGI IMG/M metagenome (GOLD analysis project Ga0315287, IMG submission 205037) | Sediment microbial communities from Yellowstone Lake, YNP, Wyoming, USA - YL17G11_0 | ecosystem: Environmental > Aquatic > Freshwater > Lake > Sediment | place: USA: Wyoming | collected... | reverse complement strand
CGCGACCTTGCGCTCGACCGGCCCCTTGCTGGTCGCCGGGTCGCCGAACTGCTCGACGATGACCACCGACTCGCCCTGCCTGACCAGCTTCGCGAGGTGCGGTTCCAGCGCGTGATACGGCACGCCCGCCATCGGAATCGGCGCGCCGGCCGACTGGCCGCGCGCGGTCAGCGTGATGTCGAGCAGCCGCGCCGCCCGCTCCGCATCGCCGTAGAACAGTTCGTAGAAATCCCCCATCCGGTAGAAGACGAGCTTGTCCGGATGCTCCGCCTTGACGCGCAGGTACTGCTGCATCATCGGCGTGTGGGCGGCAAGCGGGGCGTTCACCCGCCCCATTTTACGGGACGGAGCTACGCCGCCACCCTCGCGCGCGCTACGGCCCGACCGGAATTCGACCGGCGACGCGGAAATCGCCGCCGCCGGTGGGCATCACGATCACCATCTCCGCCGTCGCCGGGTTGACCCCGGTGAACGCGAGCGTCGTCGAGCCGTGCGTCACCATCACGAGGTTGCCCTGCTTCGGCGCATTCGCGACGAGCGTGCGAAAGGCCGCGAGTTGCCGCTCGCGGTTCTCGCCGTATTCGAACAGGTTGGCGAGCGCGGGCTCCGGTTGCGCGTCGACGCCGAACGCGATGCGCGCCGTTTCCATCGTTCGGCACCACGGGCTTGCCAGCACGAGCGCCACGGGCACGTTGCGCTCCTTGAAGCTCGCCCCGAGGCGCCGCGCTTCCGCGCGACCCGCGTCGGACAGGTTGCGCTGTGTGCGGCAATCGTCCAGCTTGAATCCCGGAGGATCGCCGATGCCCGGATCCGTGAGCGCATGGCGAATGAGCACGATCTGTCCGCCCTGCTTCAGCAGCGCCCAGAGCGCATCGTTCGCAAGTGCGGGGCCTTGGACGATTGCGAGGGCGACAGCAAACAGGAGTGCGCGCATGCGCGACACTCTAGCGCGCCTGTACCGGTCCGCAATACTACGAAGCCTCGGGAGGTTCGTGCAGTGCGGGCCTTCAACTTACCCCGGGCCTCATTTCGAGCCCTACGCCTGCGCTCAGGACAAGCTCCGCGAGAAACGTGCTCCTGAACAAAATCAACCGAGGGCCAACAGCAGGTTCCTCGCTTGGCTTCGGAATGCGGCGGATGTGAGGGTTTCGTCGACGCAATTCGACAGCTCGTTGGCGCCTGCCGCGTCAGCCCGCGAACGGCGTCTCGGGCAGTCCCGAAACACCCGGCGCGCACGCGAAGAGCGCGCCGGACAGCGGCGCGTCGGCGAGTGCCTGTTCCGGCAGGCGCACCGACGCCGACGTGATGTAGAGCGTGCGCAGATCCGCGCCGCCGAAGCAGCAGCTCGTCGGTCGCGGCACGGGTACGGGCACGCGCAGCGCGACGCGGCCCTCGGGGTCGAAGCGCAGGATCGTCCAGCCGTCCCACAGCGCGACCCACACGAAGCCTTCCGCGTCGACCGTCAGTCCGTCCGGGCGGCCCTGCGCCTCGGAAATTTCGACGAACGGCCGGCGATGCGCGATCTCGCCGCGCGCGAGGTCGAAGTCGTACACGTAGATCGTGCGCCGGCCGGTGTCGGTGAAGTAGAGGCGCGTGTCGTCGGGGCTGAACCCCAGGCCGTTGGCGACGGTGAAGCCGCTGTCCATCCGCGTGGCGGAACCGTCGGCGTCGACGCGGAACAGGCTGCCGCGATTGGGCGCGGCGCCCATGTCGAGGCTGCCGATCCACAATCGTCCGCGCCGGTCGCACTTGCCGTCGTTGTAGCGGTTCGACGGGCGCGCGGCTTCCGGGTGCGCGAACGGCAGGCGGCGTCCGGTGTCCGCATCCAGCTGCACGAGGCCGTCGTGCCGCGCCACGAGCAGTCCGCCGCGCGCGCGCGGCCACACGCCGCTGATCATCGCGTCCATCGGCACCGCGGTGTCGACCCCCGTGGCCGGATCGAAGCGGTGGAGCGCGGGCTTCAGGATGTCGACCCAGTGCAGCACGCGGGCGCTCGCGTCCCAGCACGGTCCTTCGCCCAGTAGCGACCGGACGTCCGCGACGCACGCGACGTCGATCGAGGGCGCGGCCGCCGGCCGGGGCGTGGGCGTCAGCGACATCGAATGGCCGCCGGCATCGTGCGAGATGCGGCGCGCCGCGCCGATCAGCCGCGACGCGAAGCCGTGCAGGCGCGGCGGCGCGAGCCGGGACGCCGGCCCGGAGAGGCCGAGCGCGCCGATCGGATGGCCCGCGTGGTCGAGGATCGGCACGGCGATGCCGCGCATGCCCTGCGCGAGCTCCTCGTCCTCGATCGCGTAGCCGCGCGCGTGCGCGAGGTCGAGGTCCGCACGCAGCGCAGCGACCGACGTCAGAGTTGCGGGCGCGTGCTCGCGCAACGTGAGGCCGTCGAGCAGCCGCCGCTGCGCCGTGGATTCCATGTACGCGACGATGCACTTGCCGAGCGCGCTGGCATGAAGCGGGCGCCGCGCGCCCACGGCCGACGCGGTTCCCGGCGCCTCGCCCGGCGCGTCGCTGCCGACGACGACGACGTGGTCGTCGGCGAGAACGCCGAGCTCGATCGTCTCACCGGTGGCTTCGGCCTGCGCGGCGAGCTCGTCGGCCGCCGCGACGCGCAGGTCGAAATCGGCCCACACGCGGTGTGCCAGCTCGAGCAGGCGCAGGCCCAGGCGGTAGCTGCGGTCCTTCGCCTCGAAGCGCACGAGCCCCTCGCGCATCAGCGTCGCGAGGATCCGGTGAAGCGTTGCCTTGGGGAGACCGCTCGCGTGCAGGAGGTCGGTGAAAGTAGGGGGATGCGGGGCCCGGGCCACGAGGTTGACCGTCGCCATGGCCTTTTCGACGGCCGCGATGCCCGTGCGCGGGTCCGGTTCCGGCGCGGCGGGTGTGTTTGGAGACACGGGGGTGAGCATCCACTTACCTCAATTGTTCCGTATAGTGGAACTAATGGATGGCCGCCGTCAAGTGCCATAGATCCGGACGAAACACCGCGCATTTCATGCGGCTAGGTATACTTGACCCGCCGCGCGCATCGCCGTACGCTGTGGTTTGACGGACAACAGCTGTTCCGTATCGTAGAACAACGGCCCGCCGCAGCCAAGCGAGCGGGTTCAGGTGGAGGACCAAGCTTGCGTCGCACGACGACCATCCCGGGCCATGGACCACTGCGCGAGCGCGCCGTGCCTCGCGCCAGCGATCTGCCGCCGAGGCACGCGTGACGCCCCCGACGCCGCGCCTCGAAGGGGTCTTTCCGGTGCTCGCGACCCCGTTCCACCCAGACGGGTCGCCGGATCACGCGGGTCTCCGCGCAATCGCGCGCTACGCAATCGGCGCGGGCGCCGACGGCGTCGTGTATCCGGGTGTGGCGAGCGAGTACGACACGCTGTCTGCAGCGGAGCGCACGCGCCTGTCCGACATCGTCGCCGCGGAGGCACAGGGACGCGTCGCGTTCGTCGTCGGCGGCACCGCGGCCGAACTCGCGACGACGGAGGCCGTCGCGCGCCATGCGCGCGCGCAGCACGCCGCCGCGATCATGGTCATGGCACCGAAGGCGATCACGGATCCGGACGGCGCAATCGCGTTCTTCCGCAGCGTCGCGGCCGCCGCGGCGGGCGTGCCGATCATGCTGCAGAACGCGCCGCCGCCCGCGGGCAGCGGGCTGCCCGTCGACGTCGTGCTCGCCATCGCGCGCGCCGTGCCCGAGATCGCGTACGTCAAGGAGGAGGCGATGCCGTCGGGCGCACGGATCACGCAGACCCAGGCCGGCGCGCCGCCGACGCTGCTCGGCGTGTTCGGCGGCGCGGGCGGGCGCTACCTCACGGACGAGCTCGCGCGCGGCGCCACCGGCACGATGCCGGCGTGCGAACTCACCGAGCTGCACGTCGCGATGTTCGGCGCGCACCGCGCGGGCGACCGTGCCCGCGTGCGGCACTGGTTCAACCGCATGCTTCCGCTCCTCAACTTCCAGGCGGTGTTCCGGATGGCGATGACGAAGGAAACGCTGCGCCGCCGTGGCATCATCGCGTACGCCGGCAAGCGGGCCGCGGGGCCCGAACTCGACGCCGGCGACCATCGCGAACTCACGGAACTCCTGGCCGAAGTGTCCGATCTGCTGCAACCTCCGGTGCGCGCCGACCATGCGTGAGCGCGCGACGATCCGCGCGATCGAGACGTTCGTCGTCTCTCTGCCGCGCGACACGCCGTATCTCGGCCCGCTCGGCCCCGGCGAGGCTGTGAACGCGAAGGGCTACTTCGTCCGCCGCGGCAACAGGACCATCTACCCGTCGACCGACATGTCGGTGATCGTGAAGGTCACCGCGGAGGACGGCACCGTCGGCTGGGGCGAGACGTACGGCATCGTCGCGCCGCACGCCGTGACCACGATCATCGACGACGTGCTGGCGCCGATCGCCGTCGGCCGCGACGCGCGCGACGTCGCCGTGATCCAGGAGGACCTCTACGACCTGATGCGGGTGCGCGGCTTCCACGGCGGCTATTACGTGGACGCGATCGCGGGCGTGGACATCGCGCTGTGGGACGTCTGCGCGAAACTCGCCGACCTGCCGCTCGTGAAATTGCTGGGCGGCCAGCGCGCCGAACGGCTGCCCGCTTACGTGTCGGGACTGCCGCGCGCGACGCTGGCCGAGCGCGTGGCGCTCGCCAGGGAATGGGTCGCCAAGGGATTCGATGCCGTGAAATACGCGGCCGCGGTGTCGCACGAGGGCATCGTCGCGGAGATGCGCGCGCTGCGCGAGGCGCTCGGGCCTGACGTGAAGCTGATGGTCGACCTGCACTGGAAATTCAACGCTGCCGAAGCCGTCCAGCTCATCGACGCGCTGGCGCCGTATCGTCCGTACTTCGTGGAAGCGCCGTGCGCGCCCGAGGACGTCGACGGCCTTGCGGAGGTCGCCGCGAAGTCGCGCGTGCCGATCGCCGCCGGCGAGGAATGGCGGACCGTGTACGAAGTGCTGCCGCGGCTGTCGCGGCGCGCAGTATCGGTGCTGCAGCCGGAGATGGGCCATACGGGCGTCACGCAGTTCCTGGCGATCGGCCGTCTCGCGGCGGCGTTCGAGGCGCGCGTGATGCCGCATGCGAGCATCGGCGTGGGCATCTTCCAGGCCGCGAGCCTGCACGCGGCGGCGACGCTCCCGAACGTCCCGTATCACGAGTACCAGCACTCGATCTTCGACAAGAACCTCGCGTACGTCACGACGACGATGCGCTGCGAAGCGGGCTTCTACCACCTGCCGTCGGGGCCGGGCCTGGGCATCGAGCCGAAGCCGGAGTTGTGGAATTACGTGGTGAAGCGGTGATGGCCGCGGGCGTCGCACGCGGCATCGCGGCCGGCCTGCAATCGGCGTCCGGCACGACGCCAATGAACTGAACGACGCCGGCGCTCACGCCGGCGCGAACGCGAAGGAGGAACCATGACGATGAAGAACATCTGCGCGTGCGTGATCGCCGCCGTCGGCCTGGCCGTCGGCGCATCCGCCGTGGCCCAGCCGAAGCCGATCGAGCTCGAGTTTCCGTCGTGGCAGATCGAGGAGCCCGGCATCGCCGACTACTGGACGGAACTCATCAAGGCGTATGAGGCAAAGTTTCCGAACGTGAAGATCAAGAAGCAGCAGGTGCCCTTCCGCGAGTACGTCGACAAGATGACGGTGCGCTTCGCGGGCAACAATCCGCCCGACATCGTGCACCTGCCGACGCGCAACTACCTCGCGTTCGCGAGCCAGGACTGGCTCGCGCCGCTCGACGCGGACCTCGCACAGACCGACGTCAAGGCGACGTTCACGAAGCTCGCCGACGAGATGACCTACAACGGCAAGGTCTACGGCGTGCTGATGATGGGCTACGGCATGATGTTCTACTACAACGAGAAGATGCTCGCCGACGCCAAGGTGAGCGTCCCGAAGACGAGCGACGAGCTGCTCAAGGCCATCGCCGCGACGACCGACGCCAACGCCGGCCGCTTCGGTTACGGCGCGCCGACCAACGAGCACCCGAACGTATTCGTCGAGATCGGCACGTGGGTGACGGGGGAGGGCGCCAGCCTGTTCAAGAACGGGCAGTACAACTTCACCGATCCGGCGGTGATTCGCGCGATCGACAAGTTCCGCGTCGCGGTGAAGAGCGCGCCGAAGGGCACGTCGAGCGAACAGGCGCGCCAGCTCTTCATGGACGGCAAGATCGCGATGCTGCGCGACGGCCCGTGGGTCGCGGCGGCGATCAAGAAGGCGCCGGATGCCACGCGCCCGAGCCTCAAGATGGGCATGATGCCGTTCGCGACGATTCCGGGCGGCACCAGTAACTCGCTGCACATCCCGGCGAAGATCGATCCGGAGAAGCGCAAGGCCGTGTGGGAGTTCATCCGGATGACGACCACGCCGGAATGGCAGGCGAAGTTCACGCTGCTGACGTCGTCGCCCGCGCCGCGCAGGAACGCGCTGCCGGCGGCCGACATCGCCGCGCGCCCCGACCTCGTGATGATCAACAAGGCCGCGGCCGAGGCCGCGAACCTGTTCCCCGAATCGGTCACCGTGCGCGAGAACTACAACGAGTTCGCCAAGGTATTCGTCGAGTCGGGGATGAAGCTCATGACGAGCGACCGTCCGACGGCGGACATCATGAAGGATCTGCAGGCGGACATGACGAAGCGGATTCCGCTCAAGTGATCGGTGGCGCGCGCGCCCTCACCCCAACCCTCTCCCGCGGGGCGGGAGAGGGAGGGTGTTGGCGGACGTCGTCGTGAGTGGCCGCTGCGGCAGCATTGCCGCGATCAGCCGCTGCGGCAGCATTGCCGCGTCAAGATGCCGCGGCAGCGCCTCGCGACCGAGGCGTGGCGAACGGCCTCAGGATTCCCTCTCCCCGCTTGCGGGGAGAGGGCTAGGGTGAGGGGCTGCGACCCTTCGCCGCAAGTTCACCGATAAAGCGCAAAGTGTCTTCGGTCCCGATCACCGCGCCGCGCCCTGGCTCCCTCGCGCGCCGCGAGCGGCGGTTCGCGTACGCGCTGCTCGCACCGGCGGTCGTCGCGGTGTTCGCGCTGATCGCGTACCCGATGTACCTGATCTTCGCGATGAGCTTTCGCGAAGGCAAGAGCCTTAATTTCCTCGCGCTCAACACGCGGCCGTTCGGCCTTGCGAACTACCAGATCGTCCTCGCCGACAGCGCGACCTGGCACAGCGTCTGGGTGTCGTTCGCCTACACGTTCGGCACGATCATCCCTGCGTTCCTGATCGGTCTTTCGACCGCGGTGCTGCTCAACCGCGTGTTCCCGCTGCGCCGCTGGCTGCGCAGCCTGATGCTGCTCCCGTGGGCGGTCCCGGGCGTGATGGTCAGCATCGTGTTCCTGTGGCTCTTCGACGCGTCGTTCGGCGTCGTCAACTACGTGCTGCGCACGGCGGGCCTCATCTCGACCGACGTCGCGTGGTACACGACGGAGTCGACGGCGCTCGTAGCCGTGATCGTCCCGACGATCTGGAAGAGCTATCCGTTCTTCACGCTGACGCTGCTCGCGGCGATGCAGTCGATCCCCGGCAACCTGTACGAGGCGGCGGAAGTCGACGGGGCGTCCGCATGGCAGCGGTTCGCCAACATCACGTGGCCCGGCATCCGCGGGCAGGCCACGCTGGCGCTGGTGCTGAACGGCCTGTGGGCGTTCCGCGAGTTCGACATCATCTACGCGGCCACGGGCGGCGGCCCCGCGAAGGCCACCGAGACGCTCGGCATCCGCGCGTACAACGAGGCGTTCGGCTATTTCTACATGGGCCGCGCCGCGGTCATCGGCGTGCTGATGCTCGCGATCGCGCTCGTCGCGGTCATGCTCGCGCGCAAGCAGCTGCGCAAGGAGTTCTTTTGAAGGGCGGCCCGCGCCATCCGCTTGCGTGGACCGTCGGCGTGGCGCTGCTGTGCCTCGCGCTGCTGTTTCCGTTCTACTGGATGATCGTCACCGCGGTGCTGCCGACGTCGCAGGTGCTGTCGCGGGAGCCGACGCTGGTGCCGGCGCTCGCCGATGTGAGCTTCCGGGCGTTTGCCGCGGCGTTCGAGCGCAAGCCGCTCGCGACGTGGCTGACCAACAGCCTGCTGGTGACGGTGGGCGCGACGACGCTTTCCCTCGTCATCGCGTCGCTCGCCGGCTACAGCCTGTCGCGCTTCCGCACGCGCGCGCAGGAGCTGACGGGGCTCACGCTGCTGCTGACGAAGATGCTGCCGGGCAGCCTCATCGTGATCCCGTTCTTCATCATGGCGACGACGTTCCACCTGATCGACAGCCTGTGGGCGCTGATGCTCGCCAACGCGGCGGTCGGCGTCCCGTTCGCGACGTGGCTGCTGAAAGGCTTCTTCGACGGCATCCCGCGCGACCTCGAGCACGCGGCGATGATCGACGGCTGCGGACACCTGACGGCGTTCCTGTACATCATCGTGCCGCTCGCGCGTCCGGGGCTCGCCGCGTGCGCGATCTACCTCGCGATCCTCACGTGGTCGGACTTCGTGTTCGCGAAGACGCTCATCAACGACCAGGCGCACTGGACGATCACGACGGGCATGGTGTCGTTCATCGGCGAGCACGGCATCGACTGGTCGGCGCTGATGGCGGCCGGCGTCATTTCGATGGTGCCGATGGTCGTGCTGTTCCTGCTGCTCGAGCCCTTCCTCGTGTCGGGGATGACGTCGGGCTCGCAGCGCTGACAGGCCGTCAAGAATAGCGCCTTCACACTACCCCCGTGCCTCATTTCGAGCGAAGCGAGAAACCTGCTTCTGAATGGAATCAACCAATTGCCAACAGCAGGTTCCTCGCTTCGCTTCGGAATGAGGCCAATCAGAGCGATTCGTCAATCTCATCAACAGACTGCTAGTGAAAGGCAATCCCATGCACGTGCTCGTCACCGGTTCCGCCGGCCGCGTCGGCCGGCGCGTCGTCGCCCTGCTTCGTGCGCGCGGCGACACCGTCACCGGCTTCGACCTCGATTCGCTTGGCCGCGACGACGCGGGGTACCGCGAAGTCCAGGGCGCGTTCGACGACGCCGCGGCGGTCGCGCGCGCGATCGAGGGCGCCGAGGCCGTCCTGCACCTGGGCGCGTTCATGTCGTGGCTGCCTGCCGATGCGGCGAGGGTCTACGCGGCCAACGCGACCGGCACGTTCCTGCTGCTGCAGGCCGCGGCGTCAGCCAAGGCGAAGCGATTCGTCCTCGCGAGCACCGGCGAGGTGTATCCGGAGGTGCGGCCGCGCTACCTGCCCGTCGACGAGAGCCACTCGCGCGAGCCGCTGTCCGTGTACGGGCTCACCAAGCTGCTTGCGGAGGAAATGACGGCCTTCCACCAGCGCGCGCATGGGCTGCCGTACACGATCCTGCGGTTCGCCCATACGCAGGACGCGGGCGAGCTGCTCGACCCGGCGAGCTTCTTCTCAGGTCCGCGCTTCTACCTGCGCAGCAAGATCCGCCAACAGCGCGCGTTCGGCAACGCCCGCGCGCTCGCCGTTCTCGAGCCGCTCGACGACGGTAACGAGAAGCTGCTAGTCCAGTGCGGCGAGGACGGCACGCCGTACCGGATGGCCATCGCGGACGCGCGCGACATCGCCGACGGCGTCGTGCTCGCGCTCGACGCGCCAGGCGCGCTGAACGCGACGATCTACGTCGGACCCGACGACTCGACGCCGCTCGACGAGGGCGTCGCGCTGCTGCGCGCCAGGACCGGCCTGCCGGTCGTCCGGGCGCGCCTGCCTGGCCCCGCGGTCGACTACGCGACGTCGAATGCCCGCGCCCGCGAACTGCTGGGATTCCGGCCGCAGTGGACGTTTGCGAAGATGGTCGACGACGCGATGCGCCGCAGCTGATCGGCCGCCTATGGGTTGTCGCCGCGCGCTCGGCGTGGCACGCTCGCGGCTCGCGCGCTCTTTTGCAAAGTCCACCCATGCCCGACTCGACGAACTTCGAAAGCCCGTTGCTTCCGCCGGTCCATGCTCCCTCCGGCTGCAACCCGCGCCGCGTGCGCAGCCGCGCATGAACATCACCGTGCTCACGCCGGCGCACCTTGCGCTCGGAACGCTGCGCGAGATCTGGGCCGATGGACCGCGGCTCGCCGTCGATCCGGCGGCCAAAGCGGGCGTGGACGCCGCGGCCGCCACCGTCGCGCAGGTCCTCGCCAGCGGCGAGACCGTCTACGGCGTCAACACCGGCTTCGGCCTCCTCGCACGGACCCGCATCGACGACGCGCGCCTCACCGAGCTGCAACGCGCGCTCGTGCGCTCGCACAGCGCGGGGACGGGCGCGCTGCTCGACGACGCGACCGTCCGGCTCGTCATGGCGCTCAAGGCTGCGTCGCTGGCGCGCGGGTACTCGGGCGTGCGCTGGGAGGTCATCGAACTGATCGTCGATGTCGCGAACGCCGGCATCGTCCCGTGCATCCCGGCGCAGGGGTCGGTCGGCGCGTCGGGCGACCTGGCGCCGCTCGCGCATCTCGCGTCGGTGCTGATCGGCGAGGGCGAGGCGCGCGTCGGCCGGCGCGTGATGCCGGGCGCGGACGCGCTTGCGGCCGCGGGCCTCGAGCCGCTCGAACTGATGCCGAAGGAAGGGCTCGCGCTGCTCAACGGCACGCAGGTTTCGACGGCGCTGGCGCTCGCCGGATTGTTCGCAGCGGAACGCGCGCTGGCCGCGGCGTTCGTTGCCGGCGCGATGACGATCGACGCGTGCCTCGGCAGCGACACGCCGTTCGATCCGCGCATCCAGGACGTCCGCGGGCATCGCGGCCAGCGCGACGCCGCGGCGCTCTATCGCGACCTGCTCGCGCAGAGCGACATCCGCGCGTCGCACGTCGACTGCCATCGTGTGCAGGACCCGTACAGCCTGCGCTGCCAGCCGCAGGTGATGGGCGCGTGCCTCGACCAGGTGCGGCATGCGGCCGGCGTGCTGCTGATCGAGGCCAACGCCGTGTCCGACAACCCGCTCGTGTTCGCGCAGACCGGGGAGATTCTCTCCGGCGGCAATTTTCACGCGGAGCCCGTCGCGTTCGCTGCGGACAATCTCGCGCTGGCGATCGCGGAGGTGGGCGCGCTGTCGGAGCGGCGCATCGCATTGCTGATGGACTCGAACATGTCGGGACTGCCGCCGTTCCTCGTCGAGGACGGCGGCGTCAACTCCGGCTTCATGATCGCGCAGGTGACGGCGGCCGCGCTCGCGTCGGAGAACAAGGCGCTCGCGCATCCGCACTCGGTGGACTCGCTGCCCACGTCGGCCAACCAGGAAGACCACGTGAGCATGGCGACCAACGCGGCGCGGCGCCTGTTGCCGATGGCCGGCAACACCGCGGCGATCGTCGCGATCGAGCTGCTCGCGGCCGCGCAGGGCATCGAGATGCGCAGGCCGCTGACGACGTCGCCGAAGCTCGGCGACGCGCTGGCCAAGGTCCGCGCGTCCGCGGCGTTCTGGGACCGCGATCGCGCGTTCGCGCCCGATCTGGCCGCAGTGCGTTCGCGCGTCGAGGCGGGCGTGTTCCTGCCGTTCGCCGCAGCGCTGTTCGACACCCAGTAGACTTCCGCGGAGGAGACCCCCATGCACCGCGACGATCCGCAATCCCTGGCCATTCCGCAGCCTGGAACGCGGTACGCCGACCGCGTCATTCGCGCGCCGCGCGGCACCGCGTGCACCGCGAAGAGCTGGCTCACCGAGGCGCCGCTGCGGATGCTCATGAACAACCTCGACCCCGAGGTTGCCGAGAACCCGAAGGAGCTCGTCGTCTACGGCGGCATCGGCCGCGCCGCGCGCAACTGGGAGTGCTTTGATGCGATCGTCGCCGCGTTGCGCGAGCTCGGCGACGACGAATCGCTGCTGATTCAGTCCGGCAAGCCGGTTGGCGTGTTCAAGACGCACGCCGACGCGCCGCGCGTGCTGATCGCGAACTCCAACCTCGTGCCGAAGTGGGCGACGTGGGAGCACTTCAACGAGCTCGACCGCAAGGGTCTCATGATGTTCGGCCAGATGACGGCGGGCTCGTGGATCTACATCGGCAGCCAGGGCATCGTGCAGGGCACGTACGAGACGTTCGCGGAGGCCGGGCGCCAGCATTTCGGCGGCAGGCTCTCGGACAAGTGGATCCTCACCGCCGGGCTGGGCGGCATGGGCGGCGCGCAGCCGCTCGCCGCCACGATGGCGGGTGCGTCGATGCTCGCGATCGAGTGCCAGCCGTCGCGGATCGAGATGCGCCTCGCGACGCGCTATCTCGATCGGCAGGCGCGCGACCTCGACGAGGCCCTCGCGATGATTCGCGCCGCGTGCGCGGCGGGCACGCCGGTCAGTGTCGGCCTCGTCGGCAATGCGGCCGAGATCCTGCCCGAGCTCGTGCGCCGCGACGCGCGCCCGCACATGGTGACGGACCAGACGTCCGCGCACGATCTCGTCTACGGCTACCTGCCCGCGGGCTGGAGCGTCGAGCGCTGGCGCGCGGCGCAGGCCGACCCCGCGCAGCACACGGAGCTGGTCGCGGCGGCGAAGCGCTCGTGTCGCGCGCACGTCGAGGCAATGCTTGCATTCCACGCGCAGGGCATCCCGACGTTCGACTACGGCAACAACATCCGGCAGGTCGCGTTCGACGAGGGCGTCGCGCACGCGTTCGACTTTCCGGGCTTCGTGCCTGCGTACATCCGCCCGCTCTTCTGCGAAGGCAAGGGGCCGTTTCGCTGGGTCGCGTTGTCCGGCGACCCCGAGGACATCCGCGCGACCGACCGCAAGGTGAAGGCGCTGTTCCCGGACGACGCGCACCTGCACAGGTGGCTCGACATGGCCGGCGAGCGCATCGCGTTCCAGGGGCTGCCCGCGCGGATCTGCTGGCTTGGCCTGGGCGAGCGCCATCTCGCGGGCCTCGCGTTCAACGAGATGGTGAGGACCGGCGAGCTGAAGGCGCCGATCGTCATCGGCCGCGATCACCTCGACACCGGCAGCGTCGCGAGTCCGAACCGCGAGACCGAGGCGATGCGCGACGGTTCGGACGCCGTGTCGGACTGGCCGCTGCTCAACGCGCTGCTGAACACCGCCGGCGGTGCGACGTGGGTGTCGCTGCACCACGGCGGCGGCGTCGGCATGGGGTACTCGCAGCACTCGGGCGTGGTCATCGTCTGCGATGGCACCGAGGCCGCGGCGAAGCGCATCGCGCGCGTGCTGTGGAACGACCCGGCGACCGGCGTGATGCGCCACGCCGACGCAGGCTATGCGAAGGCGATCGACGTCGCGAAGGCGAAGGGAGTGCGGATGCCGATGCTTCCGCGCTGAAGCCGCGCATCGCGACCGCACCCGGCGGACGGTCGCGACGCTTGGCGCTGCCGGCATCTTCGTGCCAATGTCCGTGACGTGGATGGCATCGACGCATTGTCGGCCAGCGCCGTCGGCCAGGCAACGCCGGGTGCGCACGGGGGAGGGCGGCGGTTGTCCGGGCACGGCGGTCGCGCTATTCTCGCCCACATGCCGTCCGCCGCACTCGACGAGCGATCGCGCGGAGAAGCGCTCGGTCGCGACGCGCAAGCGCCGCGGCTCCGCGGACGCCCGGCGCGACGAGTCCCACGCGCCCGTCGGGTCCGCGGCCGACGGTGACGGCGCGTGACGGATGTCGTCGTCTTCGACGGCACCTGCCGGCTGTGCGCCCGGTCCGTGCAGTTCATCCTCGCGCACGAGTCCGCACCCACGCTGCGCTTCGCATCGGTGCAGTCGCGTGCCGGCGCGCGACTCATGCGCGAGTTCGGCTTCGATCCCGCGGACGCTTCGACCTTCGTGCTCGTGAGCGACGGCCGCTGCCACGTACAGTCGGACGCCGCGCTGCGTGTCGCGCGCTTCCTGCGCATGCCGTGGCGCCTGCTGCGCGGGCTGCGTCTCGTGCCGCGTGCGCTGCGCGACGCGGTGTACGACGCGGTCGCGCGCAGCCGCTACCGCTGGTTCGGCCGCCTCGACGCCTGCATGGTTCCGACGCCGTCGGTGGCGGCGCGCTTCCTGGATGAATAGCCGGGATCGACGCGCTACTTTGCCGTTGCCGGTGCCGCCGCGGGCGCCGGCGTGCCGGCGCGCTTGCCGCCGACGCGTTCGTCGATGCGCTCCGCCATGTACGGGTAGAACGGATTCGACGACATCCGGATCAGCGAGTCGAGCGTGACGATCAGCGTGCCGCGCTCGCCGCGCAGCGCCATCGCGCCGAGGTTCGCGCCGTAGTTGTCGGACAGGTCGGGCCGCATGCCGTACAGCGAATCATCGATCGGGAATGGTATCGCGACGTGCGACAGCGAATAGACCTCGAACGGGTAGACGAGGCCCAGTTCGCGGACCTGCTCGGTCGTCGCGCCCGCCTCGACGACGCGCTCGACGACTTCGCTGTGGTTGCCGTCGGCGTTGGTGATGAGCACCGTCCGGAACGTGCGCGGTGGATCGGGCAGGAGCCGCGACAGCATCGTGTCGGTGCTCGAGCGCAGCAGCGTGCCGAACTTGGCGCTGCGGTTCACGTCGAACAGCACGAGCTCGCTGCCGTTCGCGGGCAGGTGCTGGTAGAACGCCGACACGATGGCGCGCGTGCTGACGGTGAAGTCGACGACGGACTGGAACGTGAGCGCAGGGGGCAGCTCGCCCAGCCGCTTGGCGCGCGCCGTGTCGGCGATCTGCTGCTGCAGCGCGCGCGTCAGCAGCGACGACTGCCGCGCGCCGTTCACGGGAAACGAGTTGTACTTGAACGGGTTGAACTCGGGCACGATGCCCAGCCACGAGGCCTTGGCGAACGCGGGAAACACCGCCGGCCACCCGAAGACGCCGGCGAAGCGCGCGAAGCTCGTGATGCCGATCATCGGCGAGATCAGCACCAGGCGGTCCGGTCGCGACAGCGTCTTGTCGTCGAGCGCGTCGAGCGCGTACTTGAGCGCGAGCGCGCCGCCGTTGGAGAAGCCCACGATGTGCAGCGGCGCCTTCGGCCCGACGCGCCGGCGCGCCTCGCGCACCGCGAGGCGCGTGGCCTCGGACCAGTCTTCCCATTCGACGTCGGTAAGCCCCGCGGGCACGCTGCCGTGTCCGGGCAGCCGCGGCGCGATGGCGACGTAGCCGTCCTCGCGATAACGACGCGCGATGTGGCGCAGGCTGTACGGCGAGTCCGTGAGGCCGTGCAGCAGCACGACCGCGCCGACGGGCGCGCCGTCGGGCTCCAGGATGTACGAGCGGTTCCAGTCGCGGGACAGGCGCGGCGGGTAGACCGGGCTGCCCTCGAAGTAGCGGTTGACCGGCACGCGCGCGTCCTCCGGCAGGCGCTGCGTGACGTTGACGCGCACTTCCTCCATGACCTTGTTCTCGGCGGCGAGATAGGCGGCCCAGTCCGCCTTGGCGAGATCGCCCGCGTGGAGTTCGTGCGGCACGTACGTGTGCCACGGCTCGAGCGGCTCGCTTTGCCACGCGTCCCACGAGCGCACGCCGAGGACCGTCAGCAGGATGACGACGACGAGCGCGGCGCTCCACTTGAGCAAACGGAGGACTTTCCTGGCCATGGCATGGGGGCGCGAGTGCGCCGCAGCGCCGCATCCGGATCGCGGTACGTTCCTGGGCTCTTAGGGTGCGTGGGGTGCGCGAAACGCGCGTCGCATCTGCGGCGGGATCGTTTCTGCGCGCGGAAAACGTTGCTTGCCCGCGCAGGGGTTGGTCGGGGTGAGAGGATTTGAACCTCCGGCCTCTACGTCCCGAACGTAGCGC
>Ga0315287_10003228_pt1 | contig 15695 bp, 14 predicted proteins | sample YL17G11_0_MG_FD_205037 | JGI IMG/M metagenome (GOLD analysis project Ga0315287, IMG submission 205037) | Sediment microbial communities from Yellowstone Lake, YNP, Wyoming, USA - YL17G11_0 | ecosystem: Environmental > Aquatic > Freshwater > Lake > Sediment | place: USA: Wyoming | collected... | reverse complement strand
ACGACCCCTCCTATTCCCTCGGCTCCCTGACGCTCTTCCCGGACAGGGTCGTGATTGCCTTCAGGAAGATGGAGCCACGACCATATGTCCCGGAAACGGTGGTCTCTCTCGACACGAACGAGAGGAGTCTCGACGGGGTGTTCGTCAGGGACGGCACAGTGGTCCCGGTCAAGGCCAAGTTCGCAGACGTCGCCATCATCCAGCAAAGACACAACGATCGGCGGAAGGGGCTACAGAAGAGAAAATCCCATGACCGCCGAACTTCGAGGCGGCTCTGCAAGAGAGAGGGGAAGAGGGAGCATGACCGGGTCGAGTACAGAATGCACCAGGTGGCCAACGCCGTGCTCGACTTCGCCGAGGAGAAGACGGCGGCGATAGTGCTCGAGGACCTCAAGGGGGTCTTCAAGCCGAGGGAGGACAAGGCCCTCAACAGACGCTTGAGCATGTGGCCGAGGAGGAAGCTCCACCAGTTCATCGAGTACAAGGCACAGTGGAGAGGAATACCGGTCCTGAAGGTGGACCCGAGGAACAGCAGCAGGAAGTGCCCGGTATGTGGGAGATTACAGGATTCCCGAAAGGGCACGGAGTTCGTATGCGAGTGCGGCTGGCGTCTCGACAGGCACATCAACGCCAGCCTGAACCTGCTGCAGACAGCCGTCTCGAAAGAGATGGTAGGGGGTTTACGGTTCGACCCCGGCGCGCTCCAGCATGACGTGATGATGATCCTATACGGCCCTGAAAAGGGCGCACGGTCGGAGCCGAATGGAGCGAGTTGCGAGGAGGCTGCGGCGTGAAGAGCCGCTGTCCAATTTCGCAACAGAACCTCTACGTCATTATGAGTTCAGAAGCGGAACTCTGGCAGAGATTGGTGGTGGTAGCGGGATGCGCATGCTGTCTGGCCGCTCTGGGTACGTTCGTGGTTTACACCCAGAGGCGGCCGAACATCAGCCCGATCCGCATAACGACCGACGGTAGCCTGACTTTGGGAAGGCGGAACTGGGTGTTGCGCTCAATCGGCGAGGTCGAGCTGGAAGGGCATGTTCTGGTATTCAGAGATGTGTGTGGCAAGAAGCTGGTCGAGACCTACGATTATCAAGCGGGGGACCTTGAGAGCTTCGTGACAGCCATGAGGCGCGTCGCACCTCACGTCGTTTTCAGGGTCGGCCGGGAGACAATGGCCGCCAGACTCGTGAGGATTCCGAAACAGTAGCGTTCGTTGCTGCGCACGACAGCCTTTTTAGCCCTGGTCAGGATATGGGCTCAGATGATCCTAGTCACCAAATGGTTCGGCAGCTTCCTGTGCGAAGAGGGCAAGGTCAGGAAGGCCGCGCTCTTCCCCAAGGACCCAGAGCAGATAGCTCGGAGGCTCGGGATGATGCGGGAAGGGCAGGTGCTCGAGGAGGAGGCCAGCCTAGCGTCTTCTGCCAGGCAGGTCGTCGACCGCCGGCTCAAGGAGTTCGGCAAGGTGGCAAGGTTCGATTCGTCGTTCATCAAGCCCGAGAGCTACGGGTTCACACTCGACATATACCGCGAGGCGACCATCGTCCTCGCGAAGGCCGCGGTGAAGAGCAGCGTCAGCCCGGACATGCACCTTGGCCAGGCGGTGAGGGCATACGACGACCTCGTGGACACCATAAACACGATCTCCCTGAGGCTCCACGAATGGTACGGCCTCCACTTCCCCGAGCTGGAGAACGTGACCTCCATGGAGTCGTTCGCGAAGGCCATATCTGACCACGGCTCCAGGCAGGAGGTCCTCGTCGCGCTGGACCTCCGCATGGACTCGATAGGTTCGGAGATAGCGCCCGAGGACCTGGCGTCGATCAGGACGCTCGCGGCCTCCCTCGTGAAGCTCATGGATGTCCGGGAGGCGACCGAGAATTACATCGAGCTGCGGATGCAGGACGTCGCCCCCAATATCACGGCGTTGGTCGGGCCGGTCATAGGTGCGAGGCTCATCATGCAGGCGGGGGGTCTCAAGAGGCTCGCCACGCTCCCCGCGAGCACCGTCCAGCTCCTGGGGGCAGAGAAGGCCATGTTCAGGCACCTCAAGAAGGGCGCGAAGCCCCCGAAGCACGGCATATTGTTCCAGCACTCCTGGGTCCACAGCGCCCCCATGTGGCAGAGGGGGCCCATCGCGAGGGCCCTGGCGACCAAGCTCTGCATCGCAGCCCGGGCGGATGCGTACACCCGGAGCGACCTCAAAGCCCTCCTGACCAAGCAGCTGGACAAGAGGCTGGCGGAGATACGGAAGGTCCATGCGAACCCGCCCAAGAAGCGGCCTGGCGGGCAGGACAGGCGCAGGCGCTGAAGGGTAAGTATTTTAAATACCCACAATTTATGGTCACAGGAAGTGGTACTCATGCCGACAGAGCAGGCCGAAGTCAGAACCTTGAAAGAAGGACGATATATGAACGTCGAGGACGAGCCGTGCAAGATTCTGAGCATATCCACTTCTAAGCCTGGGAAGCATGGAGAAGCTAAGGCGAGGATAGAGGCCCTCGGGATATTCGACGGGAACAAGCGCTCGGTCGTGTACCCTGTGAAGCACAAGGTCCAGGTACCGCTCATCGACAAGAGGAACGCGCAGATCGTGTCGCTCATGGGCGCCGAGGTCCAGCTGATGGACCTGGAGACCTACGAGTTGTTCCAGCTGCCGATCCCTGACGACCTCAAGGACTCCCTCAAGCCAGGAGAGGAGATCCAGTACATGGTCGTCATGGATAGGAAGAAGATCACCCGGGTGTGATCATGCCGAGCCGCGGGATGCTGAGGTTTCAGGACGCGGAAGAGGGTTTTGACGAGGCTGAGTTCGTTCTCCTGGGCGTGCCTTTCGACAGGACCACGACCTTCAGGAGCGGCGCGAGGTTCGGCCCCACCGCCATAAGGGAGGCGTCCTCCAACTTCGAGAAGGAGCTCTTCGAGCACGGGGTCACGTTCGACGACATCAAGCTCCACGACTCTGGCGACCTGTATGAAGAGGGCACCGTGGACGACATGGTCGTGGCAATCGAGGAGGAGGCCAGGAGGATAGTCTCCGCGGGCAAGTTCCCGATCATCATGGGCGGGGAGCACTCCATCACGCCCCCGGTCGTTCGAGCGTTCGGGAAGGACATTTCCGTCATCACGATAGACGCTCATCTGGACTACAAGGACAAGTACCAGGGACTCAAGAACAGCCACGCCTGCGCGCACAAGCGCATAGAGGACGCAGTCGGCAGGGGGAACGTGTTCGCGTTCGGCGTGCGGTCGTTCTCGGCGGACGAGGACGCGAAGCATGCCATGTTCGCGGACGCGTTCAGGATACACGAGCAGGGCTGCTTGAAGGTCTTCAGGGAGATGCTCGGGAAGCTGAAGCGCAAGCCGGTGTACCTGTCCTTGGACATCGACGGCATAGACCCCGCGTACGCCCCGGGGACAGGCACCCCGGAGCCGTTCGGACTCACCCCGCTGGATGTCAAGGCGGTCATCAACGAGATCGGCGGGAGGCTCGTGGGGTTCGATGTGGTCGAGGTCTGCCCCCCGTACGACAACGGCAACACCTCGATCCTGGCCGCGAGGCTGATCAGGGAAGTCGCGGCCGTCAAGTGGAAGGCGGCGCACAAGAAGTGAAGACGACTACCGCACGAGCTTCTTGACTCTTCCGATGTACTCTTCTGCCAGAGCCTGTGCCCTCTCAGGGGTCTTGGCCTCGGTGAAGACCCTGAATATCGGTTCCGTCCCAGACGGCCTCACGAGCACCCAGCCGTCCTTGAGGAACAGCTTCACGCCGTCGGTGGTGTCCACCTTGGCGCCCTTCGCCTGCTTCGCGAGCTCGGCCATCACCCCTTCCTTCTGGTCGTCCGGGCATCTGGTCTTGGTCTTGTGCTGCGCGTAGGAGGGTATCTTGTCCAGGAGCCCCGAGAGTCTGCCGTTCTTCGCGACTATCTCGAGCACCTTCGCGACGGACATCGCGCCGTCCCTGCAGTACTGGAACTCTGAGAATATCAGCCCGCCGTTCTCCTCCCCGCCGAAGATGCCACCCTTCTCCATCATGACCCTCGCCACGATCGGCGAGCCCACCATGGTGTAGATGACGCTCCCTCCGGCCATCCTGACGGCGTCCCCGACGCACATGGACGAGCCCACGGATGTCACGACCAGCCCGCCCTTGTTCTCGAGGGTCTTGTAGTATGCGACCAAAGCGAGGCTGCGGTCGCCGTACATGTACCTGCCCTTGTCGTCGACGAATATCGTCCTGTCGGCGTCCCCGTCGTGGATGACCCCGAAATCGAACCCTCCTGACTTGACGAGCTCGATCAGGTCCTTGGCGTTCTCGGGAACGGGCTCGCTGTTGTGACCGGGGAACGCGCCGTTCGGATCCGCGTTCAGGGTGACATACTTCACCCCGAGCCTGTCCAGGAGCTTGGGCGTGACGAACGCGCCAGCACCGTTCCCGCAGTCCACCGCTATCCTCAGCTTCGCGGCCTTGATGGCGCCAGCATCGATTTTGGAACATATCCCGGCGATGTAGTCATCGGCCGCGGTCGTATGCGCCCTGACCTTCCCGACAGAGGCCCAATCCGCCCTCCGGAACTGACCTTGGTGGAAGATTCTCTCGATGGCCTCCTCGTTCCTGCGGCTCATCTCGGTACCATCAGGGTCGATGCATTTTATGCCGTTGAACTCGGGGGGGTTGTGAGAAGCGGTGATCATGACCCCTCCTGACACCGCGTTGGTCTTGACAGCGTACTGTATCGTCGGCGTGGGGGCCATGCCGAGGTCGAGGACATCGCATCCGACCGCCATGAGCCCGGCGGAGCATGCGGACTTGAGCATCTCTTTCGATGTCCTCGCATCCGTCGCGATCATGACCGTGCCCTTCATGAAGGACCCGATCGCCATGCCGAGCCTGAGGGCGAAATCGCAATCCATCTGAGGGGTGTTCACCACACCTCTGACCCCGTTCGTGCCGAACAGGCGGGGTGCTTTCTCCGATTTCTTCCGGGCCATCTACGGTACATGTTCGAATCCGCAATAAAAGCTTCCTTTCATGGGACGAATTCCGGGACGGGGTTCCACCCATTCGAGGGTGTCCAGGTCGATCAGGTTGCGGTTCCATAGGAACTGCACCCACAAGTGTTAATATGCCACTCCCCGTTCGCCGTTTAAGGGGGCACTGACTGCATGGGATTCAAGGAATGGATTATTCCGCAGGAGAAACACTTCTTCGACCTCCTGGATACGCAGGCCGACATAGTCCTCGAAGGGGCGGAGGCGCTCTACGACATGGCCAAGAACTTCGAGCGCGTCGCCGAGAAGAGGGACAAGATAAAGGCGATAGAGTCCAAGGGAGACGATCTTGTCCACACGATCTCGGAGGAGCTGAACAAGACCTTCGTCACCCCGATAGACCACGACGATATCTCGAAGCTCACTTCACGCTTGGACGACGTCCTTGACTACATCGAGGCAGCCTCGCACAGGATGTGGGCGTACGAGATCAAGTCCGTGCCTCCTGACATGCTCAAGCTCGCCGAGGTCATCCTCGCAGCGTCGAAGGAGGTCAACCACGCGATCAAGGACCTCAGGAACTTCAAGAAGAAGAACGAGATCGTCAAGCACTGCATCGAGATCAACAGGCTCGAGAACGTCGGGGACGATGTCACCCACGTCGCCGTCGCAGCCCTTTTCAAGACGAAGGATGTGCTCGAGATCGTCAAGCTGAAGGAGATATACGAGCACCTCGAGGAAGCCACGGACAAGTGCGAGGACGTTGCAGACGTCATCAAGGACGTGTTCATGAAGAACTCCTAGGTGTTGCTAGATGGACATCCTTGGTTACTCGGCACTGGCGGCGGTCACCATCATCATGACCCTGGGGTTCGATTTCGTAAACGGGTTCCACGACTCCGCCAACTCGATCGCGACAATAATCGCGACGAAGGTGCTTTCGCCCTTGGCGGCGGTCAGCATGGCCGCTTTCTTCAACTTCCTCGGCATCATGCTGGGCCAGGAGGTCGCGAAGACCATCGGCAGAGGGATCATCGACACCGACCTGCTGAGGGACTGCGGCATCCTGCTAATGTTCTGCGCGGTGACTGGGGCTCTGATATGGGACCTGATCACCTGGTGGTGGGCGATACCCACCTCCAGCAGCCACGCGCTCGTGGGCGGCCTCATAGGTGCGGGAGTGGCTGCGGCGGCAGCCCTCGACGCCGTCGTCTGGTCTGGAACCCTGAAGACCATCGCGTTCATCGTGATCTCCCCTGCGGTCGGCCTGGTCGCCGGTTTCGCTCTCATGGTCGTCGTGATGCGCATTGCGAGGCGCGTGAGCAAGACGACTGTCAACAAATGGTTCAGGAAGCTCCAGATCCTGTCCTCCGCGTCCTACTCTCTCGCCCACGGGACGAACGATGCCCAGAAGGGCATGGGTGTGATCGCCATGGTGCTCATCATCGAGGCCGGTAGCGACCCAGCCACGAGCGTTTTCAGCGTGCCGCTCTGGGTACGGCTTGCATGCGTGTCCGCGATCGCCTTCGGCACGTTCTTCGGCGGCTGGAGGATCGTCAAGACGATGGCCTCCCGCATAACCAAGCTCGAGCCCTACCAGGGCTTCTGCGCCGAGACGGGGGCTGCGGCGATGCTGTTCACGACTGCGAGCATGGGAGTCCCGGTGAGCACGACCCACACGATATCCGGCTCCATCATGGGCGTGGGCGCAACGAAGCGTTTCTCTGCCGTCAGATGGGGCGTCGGGAGAAGGATAGTCATTGCCTGGGTGGTGACGATCCCGGCAGCGGCGACGATCTCCGGGCTGCTGTTCCTGCTGCTGCGGGTACTCGGCGTGTGAAAGTGACCTGCCGGTCAGTCGGCCTTCGCGTTGCTGAGTATCTGTGATTCCACGACGGCCCCGTCCGGGACGGTCACACCTGCATCGATGATCGAGCCCTTGATCCTGCACCTGGTGCCTATCCGGACATCCTCGAAGACGACCGATTGCTCGATCGAGGACCGCGGGCCGACGACGACGCGCTCGGAGATGTACGCGTTCGGCCCCACGACCGCGCCGGCGACCACCGAGCCGTCCGCAACGAACACTGGCTTCTTCAGGACCGCACCCTCGACCGCGCTCTTCCTGCTCAGGCTCTCGGTGTCTCCCATCTTGGTCCAGAACGCATTGAGCAGGCTCTCCCTGGTCCCGCAGTCTATCCAATAGCCCTCGAACCGCATGCCGTACATGCCCTTGCCGAGCAGCTTCGGGAAGACCTCCCGCTCCATCGAGACGAACCCCTTGCCGATGTAGTCCAGGACCTCGCGCTCGAGCGCGTACGCGCCCGCGTTGATGAGCTTCGAGAAGGCCTCCTCCCTCTTGGGCTTCTCCTGGAACCGCCGTATCATGCCGTTCTCGTCTATGTCCGCGATGCCGAACGGCGAGGGGTCCTCAACCTCCCACAGGGAGATGGACGCGATGCCCTTCCTATGCCTGTGGAACCTTACGAACTCGGTCAGGTCGAGGGACCAGAGGCTGTCCCCGTTTATTACGAGGAACGTGCCGTCTATGTAATCCTCAACGTTCTTGACCGCGCCCCCGGTGCCGAGCGGCTGCGGCTCGTCCACGAGAGTGATCCTCCGCTTCGGAGGGTTCCTCCGGAGATAGGCCTCCATCAAGTCCTTCTTGTAGCTCACGGGGACGATTATCTCGTCGACCTCAGTGGGCAGCGAGTCGACCACGTGCATGATGAGCGGCTTGCCCATGACGGGCACGAGCGGCTTGGGGATGCGGTATGTCAGCGGCCTCAGGCGCGTGCCCATGCCTCCGACCAGCAGAACTGCCTTCATCGAGCCCGAGAAACGGTTTGGACGTATAAAAGCATCAGCCGAGACGTGGCCGAGGCTGTTCGGCAGTTTTCAGAGCATTTGGCGCAGCTACTTCGGGGCTATGCTGACGACGTTGTTGCCGCGAAGAATGACAGTCCCGAGCCTCTTGACCTGGTCCCCGTTCGTCTCCTCGGTGTCCTCAAGGACCATGTTGAGGTAGTCGTCGAATCCCGTCAGTGTGCCCTCTAGGACCCTGCTGTCTTTGAGCAGCAAGGAAACCTTCTTGTTCATCGATTTCTCGAGTAAGCTTAGAGGCATCACCATCTAAATCACATTCTGGTCAATGCTCACTTCTGACTTAAACCTTTGTGTAGCGTGCCACAGCTGCCAGGATGCCCCGGGTCAGCGGGTCGCCCTGCCGCCCTTCTTAGTGAGTTCGGCCTCGAACCAGGCCTTGACCTCGCCCCTCGAGCGCGCGTCGATCCCGAAGGTCTCGATGAACCTCTTGGTCGTGGTGACCTGCACGCTGTTCTTCTTCGGCTTCGTCTTCACGAGCCCCAGGTCCTCCAGCGTCTTCACGTGCGCGTATACCTTGTTACCTATCAGGTCGAACAGCTTGCTCTGCAGGATGGGCTGATAGTAGGCGATGAGCGAGGCGGTCTTGAGGACCTCCTTCGGTATCTTCAGGTCTGCGAGCTTCGAAGCGTAGTTGTCGTAGTCCTTCTTGACCTGCATCGCGTACCTCGGGCCCATCTTCGAGACCTCTATCGCCCTTTCCGAGCCGTTGTACTCGTCCATGAGCTTCTGGAGGGCGGCCCTCACGGTGCGCGCGTCCAGGCCGGAGACCTGCTGCAGTTCTGTGACAGTTATCGGCTTGTTCGCGGAGAACAGCTCCGCCTCCACGATCCTTTCGCTCTTCACTTGACCACCGACACGATCTCTGCCTGAGTGCTCACGACCGTCGTCGCGTCTTCGAGCTGCGCGATGTCCCAGGGCACCTTGACCTCGACGAATATATCCCCATAGGGCAGCGACTCCTGCCACACGGACAGCTTGCCCATCCTCGCGAGGTAGAGGACGGATACGAACACCGTTATCCTGTCCTCCTTGCCCGATGTGTACAGGTCGGCCGCGGAGATTGGCCCGTGGCCGCACTTCTGGATGCGCTCCCAGACCATCGCGATGTCCTCCTCGAGGTTCTCCTTGTGGGCCTTGTCGTCGAAGTCGGGCCTGCGGTACTTCTGCATGAACTTGGAGAGCTCCTGTCTGATGTCGCTCTCCTTCTTAGCCTCTTCGAATGCGTCCAGTAGGTCGATGAGCGTGACGGGCCTGTCGGACTTGCGCCTGATCTTCTCTGCGATGGGCATCTCCTCGTTGTGCAGGAGCGCCTCGCCCGGGCCGAGTTCGAACGGATCGACGAACATGTCGAACCCCTCGGGGTTCCATCCGTCGAAGAGCATCTCGACCTGCTCGGGCCTGTCGACCCTCGCGAGCGCCTGCTCGCTCTGGAGCTTGAGTATCTCCCACGCCATGTACACTATCTTGCCTGCGATCAGGAGGTTGATCTCCGTGGCTTTCTTGACCTTGCTCAGGTACATCTTCGAGAACTCGATGAGGTTGATGTCCCAGGGGTTGAGCCTCTGCTGGACCACGAGCTCGAACAAGAGCGTGACGCTCCTCTCGAACGGGTCGTTCGAGGGTATCAGGGTGCCCTTCTGGAGCTCGTTGACCATGCCGAGGTAGCTCTCGATCCTGCTCTCGCGCTCGTCGTCCTCGATGATGGCCTTCTGGAACATCAGATGGTTAAGCAGCTGCCCGCAGTCCGTCTCCACAGTCATCATGCCTGGCTCGCCTCCTGCTGCCCCTGCGCGTCCGCGGCGTCGTCCGATGGCGCGTCAGCGCCCTCGCCGATGTTCGGCCGCATCACGATCTCGGACACTGCCTCCCTCGGCATCGTGACCCCGATGATGTGGTCCGACTCCTTCAGCGTGACCTTCCTGAGCGAGATCTGTATGAACTGGGCGTTCTTGGAGCTCCTCTTGACGGCCTTCGCGACGTTCTCCGCGTTGATGCCGTCTAGGAACATGTCCACCTCGTCCAGGAGGTAGAACGGAGAGGGCTCGTGCGCCTGTATCGCGAAGATGAACGCCAGCGCGGTCAGGCTCTTCTCGCCGCCGGACAGGGCCTCCATCCGGACTGCCTTCTTGTCCTTCGGTCTGGCCTTGATGATGAGCCCGCCCGCGATCGGGTTCTGCTCGTTCTCGAGCAGGAGCTCTGCGTCCCCTCCTCCGGACAGCTCCGCGAATATCTTCTTGAAATTGTCGTTGATGCCCGAGAATATCCTGTTGAAGCCCAGCTTCTTCTTCTCGTTGAGCTCGGCCACGAGCCTGAGCAGGTTGGACTTCTGCTTGTCGAGCTGCGATATCTCTCCCTTGAGATCGTCGAACCTGGCCTTCTTCTCGTCGAACTCGTCGATGGCCTTCAGGTTGACCGCTCCGAGGGTGTTGATGTACTTCTCGCACTCGTTGGCCGTGACCTTGAGGTCCTCGGCCGAGGGCAGCTCGACCGGCAGCTTCACCTGTGAGTACTGCTCGAGCTCCGTCTGGGACTCCTGCAGCCGCTTGTCCGCATCCGCCACCTTGGTCTGCAGGCTCATGACGAAGTCGCACCCGGTCTGTATCTTCGTGACGGTCTTCTCGATGTTCGCATCGGTGTCGGTCTTCTTCTTGTAGAGCGAGTCGCGCCTGGTCCTGAGCGAGTTGAGCTTGTCGCCCATCGACCTCTCCATGTTCAGGAGCGCCTTGAGCTCGGTCTCGAACTGCACCTGCTTCTCGGCGCTCTCCTTGGCCTTCGCCTTCTGCTCGGCGGTCTTCTCCTCGGTGTTCGCGACGCCCGCCTCCAGCTCGGTTTTCCTGCCAGTGACGAGCTCTATCTGCTTCGTGAGAGTCTGTATCTCGGAGTTGAGGTTCGCGACCTCGTTCGTCAGTCCGGCTATCTCAGACTCGAGCTTCTTGAGCTGCTGGGACAGCTCGTGGGGCGTGGCCTCCAGGAGCTTCTTGTCCCTCGACTCCTTCTTCTTCTTCGTCTTGTCGATGTCCTCTGTGAACCGTGAGACGTCTCCCTTGACCTTCTCAAGCAGGTCCAGGGTGTCGGAGAGCTCCTTGTTCTTGGCGGCCAGCTCGGAGTCTATCGAGGCGAGCTTCTGGTCGAACTCCTTCCTCTTCGTCTCGAGCGCGCCCAGCTTGACGCTCTCCCCGCCGTCCTTGGCGTTCGTGTCCCTGATATTCCCCTCGAGGTCCGCCAGCTGCAGCCTGAGCCGGCTCAGCTCCTCCTGGACCTTCTCGGCCTCTTCCACTGCCGTCCTCAGCTCCGAGGCCTTCTTCTCGATCCTGCTCTCGGAGGGCGCGCCGAACTTCATCAGGTGCTTGTCGAGCGTGCCGCCGATCATCGCCCCGCTCGCCTCCGCGAGCTCTCCCTCGAGCGTGACGAGCCTCACTCCGCCCATGAGCTTCCTGGCATCGCTGAGGGTCTTGACCACGACAGTGTCGCCGAAGACGAACCAGAAGGCGGATCGGTACTTCTCGTCGTACCTGACCAGGTCTATCGCGAACCCGGGGCCGCTGTTGGCCGCCAGGATCGCCTTGCCCCTGGGCCTTCCGTCTATCATCTTGTTGAGCGGGAGGAACGTGGCCCTGCCGAGCTTGTTCTTCTTCAGGTACTCGATGCAGCTCGATGCGACCTCGTCCGTGTCCACGATGATGGACTGCATCCTCGCGCCAGCGGCGACGTTGAGCGCGGTCTCGTAGTCCTCCTGGACGTCCGCGAGCTCCGCCACGGTGCCGTGTATCCCCTTGATCGCGCCCCTGTCCCTCGCCTCGATGAGCGCGGTCGTGGCCGAGTTGTAGCCCCTCTTGACCATGTCCGCAGCTTCGGCCTCCGCCCTGAGCTGGTTGTACTCCCGTGTGAGGCTCTTGATCGCGTTGTCGAGGTCCTGGTACTGCTGCATCAGCTTCTTCTCGCGGTTCCTGGCAGCGTAGTATTCCTCCTGGACCTTCTTGACCCCCTGGGTGGAGGTCTTCGCCTCGCTCCTCAGCTCCTTGATGGACCATTCGGAGTCCTTCAGCTCGAATTCGTAGGTCTTCCTGGTCTCCTCGAGGTTGGCGAGGTCTATCTTGAGCCTGGAAATGCGCTCGCCGAGCCTGTCCTGCTCGAGGTTGAGCGCGTGTAGCTTCTCCTCCTTCGATGTGACTGCGACCGAGAGCTCCAAGACCTCCTTCTGGAGGGTGTTGAGCTCGGAGTCCGATTTGGACAGCTCGTCCTGGTGTCCCTGGAGCCTCTTGCGCCTCTCCTCGAGCGCAGGGGACTTCTCAGCCTGCTCCTCTTTGAGTGGCGCGAGCTTGTCCTTGAGCGTCTTCAGGTCCTTCAGCACGGCCTTGAGGTCCTCCGACTGCGCCCGCCTGACGTCCTTGAGCGACTCCTCCATCTCCTGGGCGTTCGTGCACGCGTCCTTCGCCCTGGCGATCTCGATCCGGAGGCTGTCTATCTTCTCCTTGATCTGCTTCGCCTCCTCCCCGCCCCGTTCCTCGATCTCCTTCTCGACGGCAGCGAGGTCCTCGCCGAGCTTCGCGAGGCTCTCGGTCAGCTCCTGCTTCTTCGTCTCGGACTTCCCCTTCTCGGCGCTGTAGTTGGTGATCTGCTCGTTTATGGACGATATCTCCCGCTCGACTGCCTCCTTGCGCTTCAGCGCCAGGCCGGCTTTGGCGACGCTCAGTCTGTCGTGAATGTCCTTGTACTTCAGCGCCCCCTCGCGGTCGTTCTCCAGCTGCTTCATCTGCTTCTTGATCTCGTCGAGGATGATCGACAGGCGGCCGATGTTCTCCTCCGCGGACAATCGCTCCTTCTCGGCGCTCTGGATGTCCTCGTCGAACTTCGTGATGCCGGATATGTCGTCGAGTATCCTCCTGCGCTCCAGGTTGCTCATCTCGACTATCCTCGTGATGTCCCCCTGCTGGACGAAGTTGTACCCGTCCGCGCTGATCCTCGCGTTGGCCAGCAGGTTGTCGAACTCTCCCAGAGAGGACTTCCTGTCGTTGACGTAGAAGTATGAGTAGTACCCCTCGGTGTTGTCGGATATCCTCACGAGCCTCGTGAGCTTGACGGTGTTCGAGTCGATCGGTATGAGCCTGTCGGCGTTGTCGAACAGTAGGCTGACCCTGCACTCCGAAGCAGGCTTCCTCTCCTTCCCGCCGTTGAATATGAGGTCAGTGAGCTTGCCCGCCCTGATGACCCTCGAGCTCTTCGGTCCGAGCACGAACAGGATCGCGTCGGCGATGTTGGACTTCCCCGCTCCGTTCGGGCCAGTGACAGCGGTGTATCCCTCGAGCAGTGGGAGCCTCGTCTTCTTCGCGAATGACTTGAAGTTCTCTAGTTCGATCTCCTTTAGGTACATCGTACTCGACCCCATCCAGGATGCGAAAACGGGCCCTGATTGAGTCGCAGCTCGCGAGCTGTTATCTGCATCCCATCCATACGAGTCCGACATATGTCGGACAGACAATAAAATGGGCTAGCGAGTATATAATACTTCGTTCAGGTCGGATCCGACAGGGCCCTGTACACAGCCAGGAGTTCCTCCCTGCTGCGCTCCCAGGAGAGCTCCCGGTCGTAGTACTCCCTGCCCTTGGCCCCCATTTCGTCGAGGAGCTTCGGCGTCTTGGCGGCCTCGAGGACCGTCTTCCTGAACGCCTGAGCATCGTACGGGATCACGAACCCGCAGCCGGCCTCCTTCACCCTGGCGGCCATGTCCAGCCCTTCGGAAGTGACGACCGGCCTGCAGGACGCCATCGCGTCGAGTATCTTGACCGGGGTACAGGCCTTGTGATTGGGATTGGTCGGATCGAGCATGCAGACGACTAGGTCGCTCGCCCAGGTGACCCTGAGCGCCTCGTCGGTCGGGATCGTGCCCAGGAACCTGACGGCCCCGTTCTCGCTGGCGGCCTTCTCGGGGACCGGCCTGAGCGTGCCGTTCCCGCCGAGGACGACCGTGACCCCGTCCTCAGGGCCGAAGGCTGTAGAGAGCTCCTGGACGAACCTCCCGGGCTCCAGCGAGCCGAGGTAGGATATCACGAACCCCCTGAGGCCGTACCTCTCCCTGACCGCGGCCTTCGTGGTCCCCTCGAGCACCGACGGGTCAGGGCTGTTGGTGACTATCCTGACCTTGACCTTCCCTCCGCTCGATAGCTGCTCCGAGAAGGCCTCGTTGGTGGTGATGATGGCGTCAGCCTTCCCTGACATGCATCTCTCGACCTTCCAGACCGCGCCCGACAGGCTCCCGACATCCTTCTCGATCATCCTCGCGTAGAGGTCGTGCGCGTCGTACAGCAGGGGCTTTCCCGTCAGCTTCGAAAGGGCCATCCCGAGCGGCAAGGTGTCGAAATCGTTCGCGTGGATGAAGTCGAACTCCATCCGTCTGGCCTGACCGAGCGCCTTGAGCCAGAACAGGGGCAGGCGGGACATGACCTTGCCCGCGGACCTGAAGGGGCATCGGGGGCCCACCCTGCGGATATCGATGCCGTCCTCCGCCGCCTTCGCCGGGAAGGTGCCTTCCCTGTCCCAGGCGATCAACGTCACCGGGATGCCGGCCTTCAACAAGGCCCTCGACTCCCTGAGCACACGAGGGTCGGGCCTGTACGGGTTCGAGAGCAGCATCAGTGTGGATGGCATCGCCTGGTGAATCCTCTCAGGTGGTATAAAAGGGATTCAAGGGGCCGCTCAGAGCCTGATAGACTTCTTCTCCGCCATGGAGCGCTTGGCCGCTTCGATGAGCTCGACCGTCTTCACGCCCACGGATCCGCTGTTCCTGGTCTCCGTCATCGGGTCCCCGATGGACTTCACGAAGTGCACGAGCTCGTCCCTGATGGTGTTGTTCCGCTCTATCCCGAGCTTGTACGTGTACCCGCTCTCGTGGACCGTGACTTCCTGGGCGACGGCGTCTATGATCGCGGACCGGTTCTCCCCGACCAGCATGACCTGCCTGGTCTTCTTGGGTATGAGCCAGCTCACGTTGGACATGGCGATCATGCCGTCCTTGTACTTGGACAGCACGTAGGCGGTCTCCTCGCCCTCCTTCCTCCTGTACGGCCCGCCCATGCAGCTAATCTCCTCCGGCCACTGGTTCAGGAGGTAGTTCTGAATGTCGAACATGTGCGGGGCCAGGTCGTACAGCACGTCCCTGTCCCCCCAGGGCTTCTCGAGGTTGGTCCAGGTGAGCTCCATCAGGAACAGCTTCCCGAAGAACTTCTCCTCCTTGATCAGCCTCCTGACCTCGGCCAGGGCGTTGTTGAACCTGAATATGTGGCCAACAGAGAGCGTCAGCCCCTTCCTCTGTGCCAGCTCGACCAGCTCCTTGCCCTCCTTCGATGTGAGGGTTATGGGCTTCTCCACGAGCACGTGCTTGCCCATCTCGAGGGCGTCCTTGCATATCTGGTAGTGCAGCTGGTTGGGCGTGGATATGCTCACCGCGTGAAGGTCCTTCTGCGCGAGGAGGTCCTTGTAGCTCGCGAAGCCCGTGGCGACGCCGTACCGCTCCCTGCAGAACGCCATGTTCTTCTCGTCCAGGTCGGACACGCCCATCAGGCTGATGTTCTCTATCTTCGAGAACTCGTCGACGATCTTCTTGCCCCAGTATCCTACACCTATCACACCGACGTTGAACTTGGCCATGTGCTCACCATCCTACTTGAAGAACTCCTTGATGCTGTCGCAGACGTACTTGACCTGCTCGTCCTTGATATCCGCGAACATGGGAAGAGAGAGCTCCTCGGCGAAGCACCTCTCGCTGATCGGAAGCATGCCCTCCCTGAACCCGAACATCTGCTTGTATATCGGCTGCAGGT
>Ga0315287_10003227_pt1 | contig 15702 bp, 6 predicted proteins | sample YL17G11_0_MG_FD_205037 | JGI IMG/M metagenome (GOLD analysis project Ga0315287, IMG submission 205037) | Sediment microbial communities from Yellowstone Lake, YNP, Wyoming, USA - YL17G11_0 | ecosystem: Environmental > Aquatic > Freshwater > Lake > Sediment | place: USA: Wyoming | collected... | reverse complement strand
ATAAAGAAACAAAGAAGATTTTCCTCTTTTCCTTACCGTAAACTTTCAATCCTCGCCTTTTTTCCCCACTTCCCCCCCCAAAAAAAAAACAAAAACAAAAACAGTCCGAGCGCTACCTCGACGCGGCCAAGGGGATCACAGAGACGTGCTACCACATGTACAAGCTGATGCCGAGCGGTAAGAGAGGATGATATTGTTTTTAACATTTCTTTGTTTCCGTTTTTTTTCTTCGTCCGCAATTTATTCTCCTTCTTCTTCGTCTTTCTTCTCCTTCTCCTTCTCCTTTTTCTTCTTTCTCACCTCGTTCCACCTCTCTCTCTCCCCCCTCAATTAAAACTCAAAAAATCCCAAAATCGCAGGCCTCGCCCCCGAGTACGTCCGCTTCGACACCGCCCCCGCCGGCGCCGCCGCGGGCGCGCCCTCGATGGTCTCAGCCGACAACGCCCCCTACAACCTCCTGAGGCCCGAGGCCGTCGAGTCCCTCTTCATGCTCTGGCGCGCAACCGGGGAGCAAAGGTACCGCGAGTGGGGCTGGGAGATGTTCCAGAGCTTCGAGCGGCACTGCCGCGTCCCGGGGGGGGGCTACTCGGGCGTCTCCGACGTCCGCGAGGCCAACCCGAGGAAGAACGACAAGCAGGAGTCGTTCTGGCTGGCCGAGACTCTCAAGTACTTTTACCTGTTGTTCTCCGATGAAAGTGTCTTGCCGCTCGACGCCTTTGTGCTCAACACCGAGGCGCACCCTCTCAGGGTGCTCTCGTCCGCGGACGTCGGCGCTCTGACGAGCGACTTTGGTGCCAGCCCGGCGGGGCTCGGGCAGTACGTCAGCGGGGTCAGGGGAGGAGGAAGTGGGGGGAGCGGAGGGAGAGATACGCTCCTCGCGGACGTCGCCGCCAAACTAGCCTCCTCTTCCACAAAGTCCGTCGCCTGATTGATTCTTCGTCGGCGACGTTCTTTTTTCTCGTTGCTTCTTTGGCTCTCTCTGTGTTATTGAAACCAAGCGATTCCCCCGCGCTGTGTGCGTGGCGAGCTTATCAGGGGGGGGGGAGAGAAGAGGAGGAGAAGAAGAAGAGGAGAAGAAGGGAGGAGACGAGGTGGAGAGGAAAGAGCGAAAAACGAAAACAAAAGTCCAGAAAAAACAGCCACCCACTTTTTTGCTTCCGTTTTCATAGAGACATTTGGAAGAGTGACGCCGTGCTCTTTAGAACGCCGCTCTTCTTCTTATTCTTCTTCTTCGTCTCGAGCGGGATCTCCTCGACGTACGGCTCTCCGTTTGTTCCGCGCTTTTAGCTTTTTCCGTTGCTTCCCTCCTCCCCCGGCGGAGAACAAAGATGAGGTCGTCGACGCTCTTCTCCATCGCCGCGCTGCTTCTCGCCGCACTTTCCTCGTTGACCGGCGCCCTCGCCGCCGACGATGACCAGTCTGCTCCGCTCGCCGCGGCGGGCACGACGCCCAATAATCTTACCGGAGCAGGAGCCATGTTCGGGAACAAGTATCAGGGAGACGTGAGTCGGTTAGAGAGAGAGAAAGAGAGAGAGAACAACGGTTTTCGATGCGCGGCGACGCGCGACAAAAGAAAACGACGACGACCAAGGAGCGGAAAAAGAACTCAACCTCGTTCCTCTTTCTTTTTCCTTTCTCTCTCTCTCTCTCTCTCTCTCTCTCTCTCTCTCTCTCTCTCTCTCTCTCTCTCTCTCTCTCTCTCTCTCTCTCTCTCTCTCTCTCTCTCTCTCTCTCTCTCTCTCTGAAAACCTTCTCTCAGGGCACCTACTACGGCGACAACCGCGGCGCCGGAGCCTGCTCCTACCAGTTCTCCGGGGTCAACGGCGAGCCGTGGGTCGACGGCGTCGCTTATAGGGTGGCCCTGAACTCGAGACAGGTGAGAAAAAGAGAGGGGGGAGAGAGGAGAAAAAAGACCCTGACCGACGGCGGAAAAAAAGACCCGAAACTGACCTCTCACTTTCTCCACTTTCGACGCCGGAAAAAAAAACAGTGGCTCAACTCCGAGCCCTGCGGCATGTGCCTCAAGTTCCGCGGCTTCAGCAAGGGCGCCGGGGCCAACCCCGTCACGAACGTGACGAGGTACGTGATGGTCACTAACCTCTGCCCCGAGTGCTACTCGGGCGATTTGGACCAGGAGCTCCCCGGGGACGGGCGGTGGATCGTCGAGTGGGAGCCCGTGCAGTGCAACGTGGGGTACACGCCCTTCGTCTACTCGTTCCAGGGGTCCAACGGGTACTTTATGAAGTTCCAGGTGAGTTGAGATTTCCCCCTTTTTTTTCTTTTTGAAGTCTTTTCCGGGGGAGGGAGAGAGGGAACCAAGAGGAAAAACAAGACTTTCACGCCCTTTTTTCCGTCTCTTTTTTCGCACGTTTCACCCCCCCCCCCCCTCTCCACAGGTCGCCAATCACCGCGTGCCCGTGCGGGCCGTCTGGTGGGGCGCCCGCGGCCAGTGGTTCCCCATGGCCAGGACCGCGGACAACTACTTCAGCCTCAGCAGCCCCGACGGCCAGGCGTTCGAGATGCCCGCCCGCGTCGCGATCCGCTCCGTCTTCGGCGACACCGTCTACGACACCGTCGCCCTGTCCCGCCCCTCGGGGCGCGTCAAGGGCGCGGTGCAGTTCCCGTACAGGGCAGAGGTCGCGCGGGTCCCTGGCCAGGCGAGGTTCGACGGCCCCGGCGCGCTGCCGCCGACGCTGGGCGGGTCGGTCTCCGGCGCGCCGCAGGGGGGCGGCGGGGCCTCCTCGCCGGCCTCGTCCCCCCCGCCGTCGGTCGCTCCGGCCTCGGCTCCCGTCGCGGAGCCCCTGCCGACGGAGGCCCCGCCGGGCACCAAGGCGCCGGCGGCCACTCCCGCGGCGGCGACGCCCACCGCCACGCCCGCCGCCACGCCCCCGCCCTCGGCGCCGGGGCTTTGGCCGTTTGGCAAGCTCTCGTGGCCCAAGGGATGGGGCGCGTCCAAGGCCGCGTCCGCCGAGTCCGACGGGGGCCCTCGTCCTTCGGGCTCGTCCTCCTTCTTCTCCGCCGCCGGCGGCTCCTTCTGGCCGGGTCCCGCGGGGCCGGGGTACAGGAGCGGCTCCCCCTCCGGGGCCTCGGCAGAGTCCGACGCCTCTTCGAACGTCGATGCCTGCTCCGTCGCGGTTGAGACGTCCAACCAGTGCGGCGGCAAGGGCGGGTGGTGCCGCGGGCCGCAGTGCGGCGACTCCGTGTGGAGCGGCGCGTGCTGCCTGCAGCCCGGCGCGAGGTGCGTGAGGTACGACGCGCAGTACTGGGAGTGCAGGATGAACCCGTTCCCGGCCGAGGGGGCCGACGGGGAGCTGTGATTTTTTTTTTCGAGCCGAAACGTGACAAAAAAAAACTTTGCTCGACAAAAAATATATCTCCTTTCGATTTTGTCACTGCGTGACTTCAAATGATTTTTTTAGACATACTTCATTCGTTTTTGGTTTTCTTTTTACAGATGGGGTTCAAGTGCGTGTGTTGTCAAGAAAAAAGAAAAGGAGGAGAGGGAAACTAAAAAAAAAAAAGGAACAACGCTAGAGTTCAGAGCCCCGCCCTCCTCTTCAGAGCCCGCCCCCCGCGGCCCGCTGCATCGCCGCAGTCAGCGCCGCCGAGGCGTCCCTCTCCGCCTCGAACTCGCCCAGGGAGGCGAGAAGGGGAGCGGCAGCAGCGGAGCTGCCGCCGTTCGAGGCCTTGTTGGCGTACGAGTAGATCGCGATCGAGGAGAGACCCAGCGGGTCGTCGGGGGCGTTTCCATCGATTCGGTCGCTTCCTCCTCTGATTCCGCCGCCGCCAGCCGCGCGCTCGAGCCAGGCAGAGAACGCCCCGCCGGCGGCCCTCGCTTCCGACAGCGCCCGCGAGAGCGCCCCCATCGCCGCCGCCGCCGCCGCAACCGCGGGGGGAGGAGCCTCCCGAGAGGTTCGCTGCCTGCGGGAGGAGGGGGAGAGCGCGGGAGCAGCGGCGGCGGCGGCGGCAATCCCACCGCCGCCGCTCGAGACCCTCGGACGCTTGAGGCCGGTGACGGCCGCGACGGCGGCGGAGCAGTAGGGCGCCGCGGTCGACTGCCGAGGCGCCCCGCGCCAGAGGGTCCAGCGCTGCCTCTTCATTTGTTGAGGCTGCTGCTGCTGCTGGAGAACAACCAGGGCGCCGCCGTTGGCGGAGGGAGAAGAAGAGGGAGGAGGAGCGAGCGCGAGGGAGGGCGGGGCCTCGGCCACCGCCGCCGCCGCCGCCGCCGCGATCCGCCCCACCTCGCTCTCTTCTCCTCCTCCGCTCCCGTCTCCGCTTCCGGCCTTGAGCAGTGCCTCCACGCCCACGACCACCGCGATCCCGCTCGCGTCCAGGGCGCTCCCGAGCCTCGAGAACATGGCCTCCTCGAGCTCCTCCCTCCACTCGCCAAGAGCGGGAGGGTCCGAGAAAGAAGAAGATGCCGAGCAGCAGATCTGGCGGCAGTAGGCAGAGACTGCCGCGGCGACGTCTCGCTCGTCTCCCGTCGCCAGCGCCGCCACGGGGAACGTGCGCGGCGGGGCCGCCGCCTCGAGGGCGCGCGAGACGGTCTCGAGGGCTTGAGTAGAAGCCCACCCGGGGAACGGGCCGCAAACGGCGGGAGGAGACGGGGGAGGCGAAGAAGGAAGCGCCGCCGCCGCCGCCGACGGGACGACGAAGACTGCGCCGGCGTCGGCCGGCGGCCACGAAGCGCCGTCGCCCGCCGCCCCCGCTCCCGCGGCCGCCGCAGCCCTCTCAGCCTCTCCCCTGACCCAGTCGAGCGCCGACGAGAAGGAGCCGATGAGCGAGAGCGGGGAGACGACTCCCTCGGAGGGGGTGGAGGACGAGAGCGCCGCGGAGGAGAGCGCGGCCCGCGCCGCCCGGCGGGCGAGCGCCGCGAGCGGCACCGCCGCGACGGCCGGGCCGCCCTCCACTCCGCCCGCCTCCGCGGTCGCCGCCAGCCACTCGAGCCCGCGCTCTAGGGGCTCGCACGGCGCCGAGGAGGGCGGCGCGGAGGCGTCCACGGTGATGGCCCTCAGGGCGGAGACCGGGGAGTCGGAAGCGGGGAAGGCGGCTCTCAGCTCCGCCGAGGCCCAGGCCGCGACGTCCTCCGCCGGCGGCGGCGGCGGCGGCGGGGGCCGCGCTCCCTTCCCTTCGGCCCCTCCCCCGGCGACTCCGCTGGCGAGTCCCCCGGGAGGACAGGAGGCTGCGACGACGATCAGCAGAGGGAGCCGCCTCCGCGGCGCGCTTGCGGAGGCTGAGGGGGCGACCAGCGCCCGCAGCCTCGGCGCGACCGCGGGCGGCGTCTCGTCGGCGGCGAGCAGCAGCACGAGCGCCGAGGAGGCTCCCTCGGCGGCCTCGGCGTTCTTCCCCACGCCCGACTCCGAGACCTCCCGGGCGCACGCGCGGAGGACGCGGTTCCCCGCGGCGGCGGCGCCCGCCGCTCCAGATTCCACGGCGAAGGAGAACAGGACGCCGCCGGCCCTGCGCCCGGCCGAAGGGAGCGCGCGCCGGAGCCACGCCGCCGCCGCGGCCGCGGCGGCCGGCGACGGCGGCGAGGAGGAAGCAGCAGCAGCCGAGGAGGAGGAGGGAGGAGGGGCGGAGACGAGCAGCTTGAACCAGAGGTCGTCTCCCGCCGTCGCGGCCTCCGCCGCCTCCGCGAGCCGAGAAGATCGGGCCGAGAGCGCCCGGAGGCGGCGCCGCCGCGCCGCGAGGATCCCGGGCGCGACGAGCCGCGCAAAGCCCGCAGCCCGGGCGTGTGCCGGGAGCGGCGGCGGCGGCGGCGAGAGCCATGGGGAGGCCGGGCGCGGCCCGCGGCGGGGCGGCTGCTGCCGCTGCTGCGCCCTCTGCGCCGCAACGAGGGGAGGCGTCGAAGCAGGAGCAGAAACACCGGGAGCGGCAGCCGCGAGCCTGGGCCCGACGCGCGTTCCCCTCAGTGCCGCCTCCCTCCTCCCGGCGGCCGCGCGCCGCTCGCGCGAGGCGGTGGCAAAGGACCTCCACCGCAAGGCAGCGCGCCGGGCCCTCCGAAGCGCAGCGCGCTCCATCAGGTTGCGCACCGCGGCATCGTGGGCCGACTGGGCTGCTGCGGCGGCGGCGGCGACTGCGGCCTCCGCGGCGACGCGGGCGAGCTCTCGCTGCCGCGCCGCCCCTTCCTCCTCCTCGCGCCGGCGTCGCACTTCTTCCTCTTCGAGCGTGCGCCGGCGGCGGACCTCTTCGTCCGCGGCAGCCCTTGCTGCTGCCGCTTCGGCGGCGGAACGGAGCCTCCCTTCCTCTTCGAGCCTGCGCCGCTGCTGCTGCTGCTCTTCCAGGGCGCGGCGGTGCTCTTCTTCTGCGCGGGCAGCGGCCTCGGCGGCGGCCTTCGCTGCGGCGGCGGCTTGTTCTTGCCACGCTCGCTCCGCTTCTGCTGCCGCCGCCGCCGCGGCGGCCTCTTCGGCAGCCCTGCGCTCCGCTGCTTCCTTTTCCGCTGCTGCTGCTGCAGAGGCAGCGGCGGCAGCTTGCTGCTCCTGTCGCGCTCGCTCCGCCTCCCCTGCCGCGAAAGCGGCAGCATTGTCCGGAGCCTGCTGCTGCTGCTGCTGCTGTTGGGGCACCCCGAACGCGAACGATGCCGGCGGGTAAGAGGGCGGCAGGGGAGCAGCAGCGGGAGCAGCGGGAGCTGCGGGAGAAGCAGCAGCAGCCCCTCCGCCGCCAAAGCCCCCCCCGAAAAAAGGGGCAGGGGCGGGGGCAGCAGGGGAAGCGGAGGCGGGAGCGGCGGCAGGCGGGAGCGAAGAAGTTAAAACTCCGCCGCCGGTCGCGTCGACGCTTCGCCTCGGGTTTCCTTTCCGGGAGACGCCCGGCGACCTCCACTTGGGGACGTCGTCGGCCTCGAAGGTCGCGCCCCTCGGCAGCGTGACGGTGGGGCCCTCGCTGCTGGCTAGAGGGGATGCGGCGGGAACGGAGGAGGCCCCGGCGGCAGCGCCGCCGTCGTCGACCTCGAGCCCGGCCGCCTTGAGCAGCTCCGCGCACGCCTCCTCGCCGCTGCGCCTCCCGCCCTCCCCGGCCTCGAGGCCCAGGCCCCGGGCCAGGTCCGCGACGGGAAGCGCCTGCCCGCCCTCGGCCGCGGCCAGCGTGGTCAGAGCCCTCGCGCGGACGCCGCGGACGAACATGTGGGCCAGGCACGCGTCGAGGTACGGCGCCGCGCGGAGCTCGGCGAAGAAGCCGGCCCAGTCCCCCGAGGACAGCGCGCGCGCGAACCGCAGCGCGCGCCCGACGGGCTCCGACGCGAGCACGGGCGCGCGCAGGCTCGCGAGCGCGTCCCTGAGCGTCGACGCCGAGAAGCGGTAGCGCCCGTGCGTGCCCGCCAGCGTCAGCAGGTGGTACCCGCGGAACTCGGCCTCGGACCTCAAAGGGGTCCCGGCCGCGGCGAGGCGGTCGTACATCGTCCCGAGCGAGATCAGGCTCTTGTTGATCTGCTCCAGGTTGAGGTGCGAGTCGAACGTCTCGGCCTCGCCCGCCTGCGGCCGCAGCTCGCAGAGCTCGTGCTCCGCGAGGACCATGAAGCGCACGTGCTCCTCGTAGAGGGCGGCGGCCCACGCGTCCTCTATCCCCTGCACGAAGAGGTCCTGGCGCACGCCGCGGTAGCGGTCCCAGAGGAAGCGGTGGACGAGGGAGAGCGGCGGGGCGGAAGAGGAGGAGCGGGAGGAGGGGAAGGCGGCGGGAGCGGCGGCGGGAGACGAAGAAGCGGCGGCGCCGCTGTCCATGATGGCTCGGAGGTGGGCCTGCGTCCTCTCCAGGGCCGCGCGCGTGCGGAAGTTGTCGGCGCGCTGCTCGATGTTGCGCGCAAACTTCTTGACCGCGAGCTCGCGGCTGGTGCGGGCCAGTGAGGGCTCCACGCGCTCGAAGACGGCGACGTCCTCGATGCGGTGCCTGCGCTCGATCTCGGAGTCGGGGCACATGAACTCGCACGTGCCCACGATCGGGGCTCCGCGCGCGAGCTGCTGCTGCTGGAGCGCTCCGAAGTCTTCCTCGTCGTTGGCGTTGCTTTGGAAAGGAAGCGGGGTCGCGGCGGCGGCGGCGAAGACGCTGTTCGAGGGAGGCTGGGAGGGGGCGGCGGTGTCGCCGAAGCGGGCGTTGCGGCGCGCCCGCGCCGCGCGCTCCTCTGCGTCGTCGGCGGTGATGGGCCCTTTCCCGCTCCCGCTTCCGCTTCCGAGGAACGGGGGCATCTGGGAGAGAGCGCGGGACTTGGTCGCGGCGTCGTCGTCGGCGGCGGCGGGGGCGCCGAAGGCCCCGAAGCCGGGGGAGCCCGAGCCGGCGCCCCCGAAAGCCATCGCCGCCGTCTTCCTCATCCCTCCTCCCGTCCCTCTTCCGAAGGCTAGGCTGGAAGAGGAGCCGCCTCCTCCTCCGGCAGCTGTGCCGAAGGGGGCAGAGGGCGGGCGGGCGGAGGCGAAGGGAGCGGAGGCCGGGGGAACCTGGGCACCAAACCCGAAGGACGGAGTCGCTGCCGCTGCCGCTGTTGGCGCTGCCGCTGTTGGTGCTGCTGCTGCTGCTGCTGCTGCCGCCCCGCCTCCGAAGCCTCCAAAACTAATGGCCGGGACTGCTGACGCTGCTGCTGCATTTCCTCCGCCGCCGCCAAAGCCTGCCGGTGAGCCAAAGGCGAACGTCGAAGAAGCGGGCTGCCCGAAGGTCGAGGTTGTCGGCGGCGGCGCTGCCGGTGCCGGCGTCGCCGTTGACGCGCCGTTGCCGCCGAATGCGAATCCTGGAGCTGGCGCTGCTGCTGCTCCGCCAAACGCCAGGCCAGCGGAGCCTCCTCCAAAGGCACCGAAGCCGCCTCCTCCCCCTGAAGGAGCTCCGAAGGGCGATGCGGCAGCCGGCGGAGCAGCAGAGGAAGAGCCAAAGGCGAACGCTCCTGGAGTCGGCGATGGTGCCGTCGATTGGCTCGTGCCGAAGACGAAGCCGCCCTGCCCGCCAAAGCCCGCCATTTCGAGAGAGAGGGCTCGCGGGCGTACGAGCGGGTTCTTCTCTTTCTCTCTCTCTCTCTCTCTCCCCCCGAGAAGCAACAGCAGAAGAGAAGGGAGGCTTCTGCTGTGCCTTTTGTCTCGGGGATTGAATTCAGAAAAAAGAAAAAGAGAAAAAACGGGAAAATGACTTTGAATCAGACATCGAAAAAAGGTTCACTCTGAAAAACACCATGTTCGACTCGGACATCTACCTCCCCGTGGCGCAGCCCAGCTCCCTGCCGCCGCCGCGGGAGGAACGGCCTCGAGTTCCTCCACGCCCACGAGGGGTCAGCCTGGTGAGAAGAGGGAGAGAGAGATGGGAGGAAGGAAGAAGAAAAGTCGTTTTTTTCAATGTTGACGAGGGGCGATCGATCGTCGGGGAAAAAAACGCGCCCTCAACCTCAACTCGAAACTGAAACCAAAACTCTCTCTCTCTCCCTCTTTCTCAAGGCTGCGACGTGGGACACCCTTGCCCCGCTCGACGACGACGACGAGGCCGCCGTCGCCGCGGTCGCCGAGGCGCTCCAACCGTTAGAGAGAGAAAACAGCCCCTTGAGGATCTCGACAAAAGCGGCAGCGGCAGCTGCAGCAGCAGCAGCAGCAGCAGCAGCAGCAGCGGCTGCGGCTGCCGCCCCGTCGGCGGCGGCGGCGCCGCTGCTCGCCCCCTCGACCCCTCCCGCCGCCGCCTCCCCCGCCCGCGCCCCCCCCTCCCCGTCCACCCCGCGCAGGGCCCCCTCCCTCGCCGACCTCGGCCGGCACCAGCCCCTGACGACCGTCGCGGAGTTTGACGCCTGGTGGGCCGACCTCTCGTCGGCCGCGGCCGCGGCTGCGGCCGAGCGCCACTCGCGGGCGTCCGAGCAGCTCGCCGCCAGGGCGTCCGCCGTCGCGGCGCTGGCGCGGGAGGCGGACGACGCGTCGCGCCTCCTGGACGGGCTCGTCGCGGCGCACGCGTCGGTGCGCAGGAGGGCCGCGGCGCTGCGCGGGGGCGCCGGGGACGGCGTCGCTCGGCGTGAGGCGCTGAGGGCCAAGGCGGCCGCGCTCCGAGCCCGCCTCGCGCCCTTCGACGAGCTCGACAGGGCCGAGGTGGAGCTGCACGCGATCCTGTCAAGGGCGCAGCAGAGCGGGGGAGGAGCGGCGGGGGCGGGAGGAGCGTGGGGGGGCGCGGGCACCGTATCGAACGACGACGCCCTCCTCCTCTCGCTGCTCTGCCGCGTCGACGCCGCGCTGCGCTCCCTGCGGTCGACGCCGCACTACGCCGAGGCCCCGGCGGCCGCCGCGAGGGCCCGGGCGCTCTCAGCGAGGGCGGGCGCGGCGCTGAGGAGCCGGGCCGCCTCGGTGCTCAGGGCCGCCGTCGCCGCGTCCTCTGGCTCCGGCGCGCTCCCCTCCTCCTCCTCCGTCCTCGCGGCGATGCCCCGCTCGGCGGCGCCCGACGCCGGCAGGCTCGCCGACGTGCGGTTCCGCGCCGTCGCCGAGCCGGCACTGCGGCCGCTGCTGAGCGCCCTGGCGGCGAGGGTCGACGAGAGCGAGGCCGCCGCGGCGGCGCTCGCCCGTGCCATCGGCGGGGGGGGGGCCGGCGGCGGGAACTCCTCCGCTTCCCCCTCGGCGGCCGCTGCTGCCGCGGCGAGCGCCGCCAACGCGGCCCACGGCCGCCCCGCGGTGGCCCTGCTCCTCGAGGACTGCAAGGTGGAGTACTGCTCCGCGCGGGCGGGGGCGCTGCGGCCGCGGGTCAGGGCGAGGCTCGACGCGGCGCTCGCTTCGGCCGCCGCCGCGTCCTCTTCCTCCTCGAACTCTTCGTCGTCGTCCCCCGCCGCGCTCGCCGCGGCGGCTGGGGCCGCGGCCCTGAGGGAGGTCGCCGCCTCCGAGGCGTCGCTGGCCGCCGCCGTCTTCGGGACCGGCGGGGGCGGCGTCGGGAGCGGGGGCGGGAGCGGCGGGAGCGCGGGGGGGGGAGGCTCCCCCTCCTCCTCCGCCGCTGCCCTCGACCTCGCGCCGCTGCTGGAGCCGCTCGCCGCCGAGCTCCGCGACTCGCTGCGCCCTCTCGTGCTGCGGCTCGCGACCGTCGACGACCTCGTGGACGCCATCGCGGCCCTGCGCAAGTGCTGCTCCTCCTCGGCGGGCTCCTCCTCCTCTTCGTCCGCCGCCGCCGCTGCCTCGGCGGCCGACGAGGCGCTGCGCCCGGCACTCACGCGCGCGCTGGGCGACGCGAGGGAGCGGCTCGCGTTCCGCGTGCAGGCGCACATCCAGTCTGCCGCCGTCGCCGGGTTCTCGCCGGCCGGGGAGGACCTGGACTACCCGGGCCTGCTGCGGAGGGCGGCGGAGAGCTCCGAAGGGAGCGACGACGACGGCGACGCAGCAGCCGCTCTCGAGGACCCGGCGACGACGGCGACGGCGGCGGCGGCGGCCGCCGCCCTCCTCGCGGCCTCGCCCTCGCGCTGGGCCCGCCAGCCCCGCAGGCACCCGCTGTATCCGCCCATCTCCGCCGCGGCTGACCTCCTCGACGCCGTCGCCGGGTCGCTGAGCGAGGGCACGTTCGGGGGGCTCGCCGCCGACGCGGTGGGCGCGGCGACGGCCGGCGTGCGCGCGGCCGCGGCGACGATCGCCTCGAGCGCGTCGACGCTCGACGGCCACCTCTTCGCCGCGAGGAACCTGTTGGCGCTACGGGCCAGGCTGGACGCGCTGGGGGATGCCGTCGCCGTCGCTGGGCCGCCGGACGTCGACGTCTTCTTCGGCGGGAGCGGGAGCGGGGGAGCGGGCGGGGCGAGCGCCGCCTCCGCCTCCAGCCCCTCGTCGGCGGCGGCGGCCGCCTCGGCGCCGCCGTTCTCGCTCTCGTCCGCCGGCTCCGCGCTCGCCGCGGCCGCCGCCCCGCACGCCACCTCCCGCGCGGCCCCGGACGCCCGCGCGGCCCTCGAGCGCTCCTCGCGCGCAGCGGCCTCCGCGGCCGTGGGCGCCGCCGCGCGCGCGGCGGTCGGGCCGCTGCTCTCGTTCTTGACCAAGGTCGCCGCCGTCCGCCTGTCGGCGTCCTCCTCCCCGTCGCACGCCGCGCAGCCCCTGGCCTCGCACGCGTTCGCGTCGAGGTCCCGCGTGGCCGAGGTCGCCGCCTCGGTCCGCGAGAGGCTCGGGATGACCGAGGCGGCGGCGGCGAGCGGGGGAGGCGCGGGAGGGGACCCGGCAGCGTCACTCCCGGCGGCGGCGGCGCTCGCAAGGCTCTACGTCCCCGACCCCGTCGCGCGCTCTGGGCTCTGGGAGCCCGTCAAGGCCGCGGTCCGCGACGCCGTCTCGCAGGCTCGCGGGCTGATCGACGCAGAGTACGGGAGCAGCGGGGGCGGAGGGGGCGGAGAGGGCGAGGAGGAAGAGAACGTCAGCATCGACCTTCCGAGCGACGCCGAGGTCGCCGCGGCACTCGCGCGCGTCCTCGTTTGAAAGCAATGGCAAAAAGAGAGAGACAAGAACGAAAAAGCACCACAATACTAGAGTATATAAGTAAGCCCCATCTTATCATCTCCCCGCTTTATTCTCGGTGTCTTTTTACAACGGTCGAAGAAGTCATTCAGTGGGGGTCTGGAGAAAAACGGGGTGAAAAGGGAACAGAAAAAAGAGGAGGAAAAAGAAGGTCGAGGTTGAGGTCGAGATCGATCGCTCTCCCTCTCTCTCGGTCTATCCTCAACTCATCTTTTCCCTCCTCTCCCTCTCTCCCTCTGAGCTTTCGTCGTCTCATCCCCCTTCGCGTGTCCTAAGAGACAGTCGGCAATCGCTTAGCGCTTGACCGAATCGCGGAGGCACATCTTGGCCGTGGGCGTGCGCGCGCAGACGGCGTTCTTGACGGCGTCCTCGGCTGCGAACACGGGCGCGGCCGAGATGAGCACGGCGGCGGCGACGGCGGCGAACTTCGCGGCGACATTCTTGGCGGGCGCGGCGACGGCCTGGGTTTTGATCGAAGGTGGAGTGGATGATTTCGTTAGGGAATGGTGAGCGCGAAAGAGGCTAGGAAGGCCGGAGAGAGAGAGAGAGAGAAAGAGAGAGGCGAAAAGAAGAAGGAAGAAGCCATGGCGACGCAGCAGCAAAGCGAGAGCAGCAAGCGAAAGGATAGATCATTCATGTCCCCGCGCGGGGTCGTTCTTCCGCTCTGCATGCCTCACGCAATGCATCAGCGACAGCGACACGTTCGCGGCCATGCTGTGGCCCAAGTGTAACCAGAACCAAGCACCGCAGGAGGCACAATTCCACGGGCAAAGATGGCCGAGTTTTGAGTTTTTTGGGCTTGCCTCTCTCCCTCGCCTTCCTCTTGTTGACAGAGAGAGAGAGAAGGAGAGAAGGGTCAAACGCATCGATCCGGAACTTTGTCCCCCCCGCTCCAAGCCCTTCTGCTCTCTGCTTGCTCTCTGCAGTACCTTGGAGGGCGCGGGCTTGGCGGCAGAGGCCATGCACATGGTCGGGCGGGTGCGAGCGGCGATCATTGTGGAAGAGAAAAGGGAGGGTGGAAAAGTTGAAAGAGGGTCGAGAGTTTCGAAGAAGGCTGGATTGGAACTTGTGGAGGCCACCAGAGAGAGGAGCCAAGCAAAAAAAAAAAAAAAATCAACCTCGACCTCCGCTTCACGCCTCCCCGCCTTTCCCTCGCTGCCTCTCCTTGTTTTCTTTTTACAGTTTCCTCTCTCTCTCTCTTCTCGCCCTGCTTCCTCATCGCCACCTCCAGTCGAACCCGCACGGCCTCTCCCCAAACTCCACCCTGAAGGAGGAAGAAGAAGAGGAGGAAGAGGAGGAGATGAAGGACAGCCCGCCGCCCAGGCGCGGCCTCGCGGCGACCACCGCCGCGAAGACGGCTCCGAGCCTCGAGCCGCCGACGCCGGCCTGCGCGTCGCCGCCGTCGGGAGGGGAATAGGTTATGCCGTCCTTCCGGCAGATCGAGGCGTGGGCGTGCTGCTCCTGCGTCGAATTGAGTCGGGGGGAAAAGAAGAGGGAGGGGGGGAGCAAGTGAGCGCGAGTGGCTTCTTTTTGTTTTTTTCCGTCGTTGTTGAAGCTCGAAAAAGAAGGAAAACCTTCGAAAGACGCACCGTCGTCCTCGCCCCGGCCCCGACTGCGACCCGCAGCGGTTCCACCCTGAGCAGCGCCGCGTACGCCCGCGCGAACGCGGCCTCGGCGAGCGCGTTGGCCGCGGCCGAGAGCCGCGCCTTGGCGATCATCAGGCTCGTGTTATCGGCGTCGCCGATGGGCACCGAGGTGAGGGCCTCCTCGAGCGCCAGCTTCTCTTCGCGTTCCCGCTCCTCGTCCTCGGCTCGCTCTCGCTGTTCCAGCGTGCTCTCGTCGCCGACGACGTGGACGTGGTGGTGGTGGTGGTGGTGGTGATGGTGATGGTGGTGGTGAAAGTGCCGGCTCCCGTGGGACGAGGAGGAGCGCTTTCGCAGCAGCGCCGCCGCCGACGGCGACGGCTTGATCTCGCCGCCGCAGCCGTCGCCGCTCGGGCTCCTCCCTCGCTGCAGCTGCCCCCCGTCCCCCTTCGACCCGGCCCCCTTCCTCGCGGCCTCCCCGAGCCTCCTCGTCGCCGCGGCCCACCCAAGCTCCTCGAGCTCCTCCTCGCTCAGGGGGCTCGGCTCCTCCGAGAGCGCCCTGCGGAGGCCGGCGGCGAACCCGGCGGCGTCGTCGTAGACCAGACAGTTGGTAAAGGTCGCGGCAAAGTCGTTGCAGGGGTGGCGGGCGCAGACGAGCCACTTCCCCATCGCCAGAGCCTCGAGGGAGGTCGTGGCGACGACGTCCGAGGTCGAGGCGTTGACGAAGGCGCGGTAGGGGCGGAGCTGGCGGTGGAGGTGGTCCGTCTTGGGGTGGAAGGTGACGGGCGCGCGCGCAAGCGCGGCGGCCTCGACGACGGCCTCGAGCGCCGCACCGTCGCCAAAGGCGTCGACCGAGAGGCGGGGGGCGCCCTCTCCTCCCTCGCTCGCGACCTTCCCCATGAGCTCCACCAGCTCCTCCCACCCCTTGCCCCAGACGACCTTCCCCAGAGCGTAGGCCCCCTTTGAGAAGGGCGAGGAGGAATGCGAGGGCGGAGGAGGAGGGCTCGAGGCGCCGCCGTCGCCGCCGCCGCCGCCCGGCCCCGGCCCCCGCCGCCGCCCCTCGAGCGCCCCCTTGACCTCCCTCCCGATCTCGGCGAACCTCGGCGCGACCCCGTGCACGCACGCCGTCGCCTGCCGCGGCAGCCTGGCCGTCGCCCCGCTCAGCCGCACCAGGCCGTGGCAGTGCGAGGCCGCCAGCCACCGCGCCAGCGCGCCCGCGAGCGCGCCCATGACGGGGCCCGCGTTGCGGCCGCCGAGCTCGCGGTAGTTGGTGTGCACGACGCCGACGACCCAGGGCGCGACACCCGTCCACCTACTGCCCGTGTGGTGCCAGGTCAGGTGCTCGGGCTCCTCGAGGATGATGCCGTCGAGGAGGGTGGCCGCGGCGGCGCGTCTCTTGCCGCCCAGGGCGCCGCGGGAGGGGGAGCGGGAGAGCAGCAGGGAGGAGAAGGACGAGGCGGCGCGGGAGAGGGCCGGGCGCGGCTGCTTGCCCCCCGCCGCCTCCCCTCGCTCCTCCTCCTTCTCCGCCTCCGCGCCCGCTGCTTTGCTGGACTCTTCTTCTTCGCGATCGCTGCTTTCCGACGGGCCGCAGAGCTCGTCCCTGACGCGGGCGGCGAGGTCGCCGACGGGGAAGACCTTTTTTTCGTTTTTTTGTTTGCGAGGGGGAAGAGAGAGAGAGAGAGAGAGAGAGAGAGAGAGAGAGAGAGAGAGAGAGA
>Ga0315287_10003226_pt1 | contig 15711 bp, 12 predicted proteins | sample YL17G11_0_MG_FD_205037 | JGI IMG/M metagenome (GOLD analysis project Ga0315287, IMG submission 205037) | Sediment microbial communities from Yellowstone Lake, YNP, Wyoming, USA - YL17G11_0 | ecosystem: Environmental > Aquatic > Freshwater > Lake > Sediment | place: USA: Wyoming | collected... | reverse complement strand
TCGGTGAAATCGGCGGCGCTTATTCCCAGATGACCGAGGCGTTCGGAACCTTGGCCTGGGTCTTCGCCCTGGCCCTTCTTCTCGTCTACATGGTCATGGCCTCGCAGTTCGAGTCGTTCCGGGATCCGTTCATCATCATGTTCACGATCCCCCTTTGTTTCATCGGGATCGTCCTCGGGCTTCTCATCACCGGCCGGCCGATCAACCTCCCCGTCTGGATCGGGATCATCCTCCTGGCGGGCGTGGCCGTCAACAACGCCATCGTCATGATCGACTACACCAACCAGCTCCGTCGGGAAGGCCTGGACAAGAGGGAAGCGATCCTCCGGGGTTCCGTGACTCGTCTGCGCCCGGTCCTTCTCACCGCCCTGACGACCGTTCTTGGCGTCCTCCCCATGGCCGTCACCGGCGGCGACGGCTCGGAAATGCGCATCCCTCTGGGCATTACCCTTCTCGGCGGTTTGACGACGACGACCTTCCTGACGCTGTTCGTCATTCCGGTTATGTACAGTGTTTTTGAACGAGTGAAATTTGGAAAGAAGGCCGCGAAGGCCTGAGATCGACTCCGTTCGCTTCGTGGCCGGGACTAGCCGCCGTTTGCCCGGGAGATCAACGACATCCAATTGTGGTTTAATCCCATCCCCGAGCGGATCCGTCAACGGCGGCCGGGGCCCCGGGCTTTGCCCGGGGGTCAACTTCCGCCGCACTCGCCCGTGGTTACAAGCCACGGGCGAGTGGCGAGCCGAAGGCTCGTCCCTTGACCGCCGGGCCGGTAAGCGCCTTCCGGCCCCCTCCGCTCAGGAGGGGGCTTTGTATCTCAAGAAAGCCCCGATCTTTCCGTAGTGGTCGAGTCTGGAGGGGGCGGTGACGTATTTCACTTCGCCGTGGCGATGGAGGGCCGATTCGATGGCCTCGTCGATGATGTCGGGCCGGGATTCCGTTTTTCGTTCACAGGAGGGGCAGCGGAGTTCCTGGACATAGAGAAGCCGGCACCGCGGACAGAATTTGCCCGGCACGGCGAAGGACCGAGTCACGACGAGTGTCTGGACTTCGCTTTTGTTGAGGCTGTCGAGACAGTCGGCGAGTCTCGACCGGGCCCGGCCGCCTTTCTCGATTTCGCCGATAAGTTTTTTAAGAAGAATGTCCTCGGCTTCGGTCCGAATCCGCTGTTCGAGGACCGCCCCTTCCTTGAGGACTTTGTCGAGGGGGTCGGAGGGTTTGGCCTTGAGCCGGCCCTTGATCCGTTCCTTGACGGACGGATGGAGAATCGCCTCAAATTCCCGGTAGATGCCGTCGGCGCAACCGATCCAGAGTCCGGCGAAACCGTTTTTCTTGAGGATGTCGAACGTCACCTGGGCGGACCGTTTGAAGTGTCCGTGGACGAGGGCTTGGACATGGCGTTCGGCGCGGGTCATTTCCTGCCCCTCCAGCCCGGTTTTCACTTTTTTCGGGATTTCGGAGGATACGCTCGCCAGCGGGCCGATCCGGCCCATGAACATTTCATACCAGCGGGCTTCCCGGCGGTCGAGGATCAGGACCAGAAAACGGCGGGATCCTTCGAGAATCCTGTTGACGGGACGGATATAGGGATTGAGATCGAAGATGATTTGGTTGCGGGGCGCCTCGGGAAGGTCGAAGACCTCCCAGAAGCCGGCGCCGGAGCAGGAATAAACCGCCAGACCGTCCGCTTCTGTCGTCAGGTTGAGATTGCCGAAGGCTTCGACGGCGGCCAAGTCCTTTTCGAGCGAGGCCTTTTTTTCTTTGGAGGCGTCGAGGGCGGCGATCTCCGCCCGGGCGCTATTCAGAAGGTTCTTGAGATCCAGGAAGATTTCTTTTCGGGTTCGGCGGGATTTGTCGGTGTCGAGAAAGACCGACGTCGTCAGGAAGGCGTCGCTGTGAAAGCGACTGAGGGCGGTCATCCGTTCGCGGTAAAGAGAGGGCATGAAACCTCCTTATGGTGGATGAGGATGAAAGGCGGCGAAGGGTCGGATTCCAACGACGCTGAACGAAGCGGGAAAGCGTCATGTGTTTTAAAGATAACGGCCGGACCGGGGAATGTCAAGTCGGTCGGCCCGGGCGGCTCCGAGACGAATCGCCCGGTTTTCCCTTCAGTGACTGGAAATTCTATGTTCGGTGGCGAAATCGGTGGCGAAATCGGCCTTTACAGGGGCAGCCCAAGTCTTTATAATAGGTCACTCCCTGAGCGCGGAAGTGGCGGAATTGGCAGACGCGTAAGCCTCAGGAGCTTATGGCCGAAAGGCTATGGGGGTTCAAATCCCCCCTTCCGCACCAGATCTTCATCCCCCCCCTTGGAAGTGTCCCGTCTCCTCGAAAACTAGGACTAGAAATTTATGAGACGGGACACTAGATGGCCCCGAACGTGAAGGCCATCACGAAGAGGGCGACCGTCTCGCACAAACCGACGATGGTGATGTACTGCCCGAAACCCTTGCCGGTCTCGCCGAAGGCGTCGCAGCTCGAGGCCGAGGCTTTGCCTTGGGCGATTGCCGACATGCCGATGCCCGCCCCCGACATGATCCCGACGGCCAGCAGAAGGAGGGGATCCTTCGTCGAAGCGAGCATCCGGGTCATGAGGATGAAGCCGTAAATCGTCTGGGTGAGCGGGGCGCCGGCGAAGGCGACCAGGAGGAAGGAGGCCGGTTTGTTCTGGAGATAATTTCTTTTCCAGGCTCCGATGGCGGCCTGGCCGGCGATGCCGGCTCCGATCCCCGATCCGAGAGCCGAAAGCCCGAGGACACTGGCAACGCCGATCATTCCGATATTCATGGCTTTTCTCCTTTGGGGGTGGTGGTGTCGCGGAAGGGCGCGTATTTATAGCCGGACCACTCCATGCCCAAGTGGCCCGAAAATTCGAGCATATTGAGACGAACGCCGTGGACGACGACGCCGAGCACGCTCATGATCAGATTGAGCCCGTGCCCGAAGACGATCAGGATCATCCCCAGGAGGAAGAAGGCCAGATGCCCCAAAAGAGGTCCGGCCATGCTGTTGATCGTTTGGCTGATGGCCAGTCCGGCCAAACCGACCGCCCAGAGACGGATATATGAGACGATGTCGGCGAAGATATTGACGACGCCCAGGAAGACCGAGACGATATTCCCGAAGCTCCCGAGAACGCTCCGGCCCAGGGCTTTGAAAAATCCCCGGCCCGAGGGATAGTTCGCGAAAATAAAATTGACCCCGAACCCGGCGGCGATCAGCATCGGTGCCCAGCCGGGGATCGGGAAACGTCCGGCGTTGATGACGAGATTGAGGGCCAGAACATACATCCCGGCCAGCATGGCCAATTGGCCGAACTGGGCGAGGAATTTGAGGGAGCCGAGGTCGCGTTTGATGTTTTTCAAATGGGCCACGACCAACTGGACCAGGCCGATCGAAAAACAGAGGACCTTGACGTTTTCGCCGGACAAAGGATTCGCGTTGGAAAACCACGGGATGGCGATGGTCCGGAGAATCCCCGGAAGACGGGCCGGGTCGAGGCCGAACCAGCTGGCGGTCAAAATCCCCCAGAGGATGGTCGATCCGGCCAGGAGGAGGAGGAGCCGGATGGGGTCGGGAACAGCCTTTCCGGCGGCCTTCGCTTTGACGGCGGCCGCCAGCCCCGCAAGCAGGAGGAGGGACCCATAGCCGCCGTCTCCGAAGATCATGGCGAAAAAGAAACAGAAGAAAAACAGAAACCATCCCGAAATGTCGTATTCCCGATAATGGGGTGTCGTCCCCAGAAAGTCGAAGACGGGTTGGACCAGGCGGATGATCGCGGGATTTTCGATTTTGGTGGGCGGGAGTTCGTCCTCGGCGGGATCGTCGAGCAGAAGCCCCCAGTCCCGCTCACCCGCCCGGACGGTCAGCCGCTCCGCTTCTCTTTCCGGCACCCAGGCGGCAAACCAGGATACGGCCCCTTCGCCCGGCAGGCCGCTGCGGATCGCCTCGAAGGCCAAATCCCGATCGGCGACGGCGGCCGCTCGTTGCAGGGCGGAGGTTCCGGACGCCGCGCGGACCATCTCCGCTCCGGCGGCCTTCCCGGCGGCGCGGACCCGATCGAGCTCGGCTTCCAGGCCGGACAACCGGGTGGAGGGGATTTCAAACCGCCGGAAATCCGACGAGGCCGGCGTCGCGCCGATCACGGCGATCCGGACGACACCCCTCGCTTCCGAAAGACGAAGATATTCGATCGAGGGATCGAGAGCCGCCAATCGCTTGGCCGGCACTTCCGCTAGGGTCAGGACGAGTTTCTCGGCGGCGAGAGCGCGAATCAATTCCGGATCGAAATCGCCCCAGGGCCGGAGCCGATCGATCTCCGCGTTCAAATCCGCGGCCCGATCGCGGGAATTCTTGATTTCATCCGACAGGGCGTTGATCCGCCCGGCGAAAGCGCGTCCATCATCAAGGGAGAACGCTTCGCCGGATTGTTCGACCCGGATAAAAGACAAGGACGCCAGGGCCTTCTCGAAGCAGGCCTTGTCGGCCGTCCGCCGATCAAAGCTTTCGCCCGAGCCGGCGATGGGTTCGAGATGAAGAAGGCCCATCGCCCGGAGTTCGGCGAGCGAGGCGGTCTTGTCCTTTTCGAACAGGACAAGGAAGGCCCTTTTCATCCTCGCGATCATGCCGCGCTCCTTTCCACGACCTTGCGTTTGGCGATCTTGCCCCGGACGACTTGGGCCGTCTGCTGATCGCCGAGGGAAATGCGGATCTTCCGGATATTTTCCTGGGTCTCAGGGATTTTCACTTTTTCGAACAGATTGACGCGCTGGGTCGTGATCCGGAGCTCGGAGGCCAGGCGAACGATCTGTTCCCGAAGCACGAGGATCTCCAGGTCGAGCAGGAGCTTGGCCCGGATCCGGTCGACGGCTTTGTCGATCCAGAGAGGTTTGATGAAGAGGTCATAGTCCTGGACGGAGAATTCGGCCCCTTCGAAAACGGGGATCTCGACGCCGGCAATATTGCCGAGACCGGTGCGGATCCTCGTTACGGAGACCAGGGTCGACCCGTCCGGCCCGCGGATTTCCTCTTCCTCCCCGAAGACCGCGATCCAAGCCCGGATCTCCGTGAGAAGGACGTCCCGGGCCGCGTCCAATTCTCGGGCCTTGGCTTCGACGGCCCGGATCTCGGTCTGAAGCTGCAGTTTTTTGAGCTGCAAGGTCGGCAGGTAGCGCTCGAACATTTTGAGCGCGTCCCTCTGCTTCTTGAGCTCGTTCTTGGTCAGCTTGATCTTGGGCATGAAGGTCTAAGCGGTTCGGGAAGGCCAGAACGCGTCGAGCAGTTCCGACCGCAGTCCGGTCTCCCGGGGTTCGAAACACGCCGCCAAAATTTCCCAACCCTTGTCGAGGGCGCCTTCGAGGGGGATGTTGACGGACAGGTCCATCATTTCCTTCTCGAACAGGAGGCCGTAGCGGAGCAGCTTGAGATCCCAGGGGGACATCTGGAATCCCATGGCCCTTTTCTCCAGGGTGTCCTTGTACGCGGCGTACAGCTTGATCATGCCGTCCATGATGGCCCGATGATCCGGGCGCGTTTTGCAGTTGACGAGCTGCTTGAGCCGGGAGAGCGAGCCGAAGGGTTCGATCCGCCCGCCCTTTAGATAGAACTGGCCTTCGGTGATGTAACCCGTGTTGTCGGGGACAGGATGGGTGACGTCGTCGCCGGGCATCGTCGTGACGGCCAGGATCGTGATCGACCCCGAATCCTCGAAGTCGACCGCCTTTTCATAGCGGGCGGCCAGCTGGCTGTAGAGGTCGCCGGGATACCCGCGGTTCGACGGGACCTGCTCCTGGGTGATGGCAATCTCTTTAAGCGCGTCGGAGAAGTTCGTCATGTCGGAGAGGAGGACCAGGACGTTCTTTCCCTTCAGGGCGAAGCGTTCAGCGACCGCGAGGGAGAGGTCCGGGACCATGAGACATTCGACGACCGGGTCCGCGGCGGTGTGGACGAACATGATCGTCTTGGCCAGAGCGCCGCCCTCCTCCAGGGTATCCCGGAAATAAAGATAATCGTCATAGGTGAGGCCCATGCCTCCGAGGATGATGACGTCCACTTCGGCCTGCATGGCGATGCGCGCCAGGAGCGGGTTATAGGGTTCCCCCGACACGGAAAAAATCGGAAGCTTCTGGCTTTTCACGAGGGTGTTGAAGAGGTCGATCATGGGGATGCCCGTCCGGACCATTTCCCGCGGGATGATCCGCTTGACGGGATTGACCGCCGGGCCGCCGATCCGAATCAGGTGGCCCGAGAGCTTGGGGCCTTTGTCCCGGGGTTCCCCCGCGCCGTCGAAAACGCGGCCGAGGAGGGCGTCGGAAAAGCTCACTTGCATCGGGTGGCCGAGGAAGCGGACCTCGTCGCCCGTGGAGATCCCGCGGCCGCCGGCGAAGACCTGGAGGCTGACGGTATCGCCGGCCAGACGGATGACTTCAGCCAGGGACACTCCGAACCGGGTGGAGACTTCAGCCAGTTCGCCGTATTTCACGCCTTCGGCTCGGACAGTGATGACGTTTCCGATGATGGAATCGATGTGGGCGTAGACCTTCTTCATGACTTACTCCAGAGCCCCGAGGGAACGGGCCGCGGCCGCGTCGAGGCCTTCGGCCTTTTCGGCGAGCAGGACTCCGAGGGCCGCCTCCAGATCCCGGAAGCGGGGGCTGCTTCCTTCCGCGCCGTTCAGGTCCAGAAACTTCTGCCGGAGCGCGGCGAACCAGCTTCGGGCCTCGTCCTTGTTTCTGAACTTCAGATGGGACCCGAGGATCCGAACGACCAGGCCGAACGTCCGGCGCTGCCGTCCGGGACTCACGGACGCGTCGACCGGGTCGAAGGAGTTCTGCTGGAGGTAAACCGCATCGAGAAATTCGCCTTTCAGGTAGATCACGTAATCGTCCAGGCTTGTGCCTTCCTCGCCGACGACCTTCATCATTTGCCCGACCTCGCTTGATCGGGCCAGAAAGCCGTGGGCGTATTTCACCGCGCCCGCGTCGATGCAGCCGGCGTATTTCGACCAGGATTCGAGGGGATGGATGGCCGGATACTTGCGGGCGTCCGACCGCTCCCGGGAAAGCCCGTGAAAGGCCCCGACGACCTTGAGGGTAGCCTGGGTGACGGGTTCCTCGAAGTTTCCGCCCGCCGGCGAAACCGTGCCGCCGATCGTGACCGTGCCTTTCGATCCGTCCTTGAGCCTGACGCATCCCGCCCGCTCGTAGAAGTTGGCGATCACGGATTCCAGATAGGCGGGGAAAGCTTCTTCGCCCGGGATCTCCTCGAGCCGGCCGGACATTTCCCGCATCGCCTGGGCCCAGCGGCTGGTCGAATCGGCGAGAAGAAGAACGTCGAGACCCATCTGGCGGTAATATCCGGCCAGGGTCACCGCCGTGTAAACGGACGCTTCCCGCGCGGCCACGGGCATCGACGAGGTGTTGCAGATGATGATCGTCCGTTCCATGAGCTTCCGGCCTGTCCGCGGATCGGGCAGGACGGGAAATTCCTTGAGCGTCTCGACGACCTCGCCGGCCCGCTCACCGCAGGCGGCGATGATGACGATGTCGACGTCGGCGTGGCGGCTGGTGACCTGCTGGAGGACCGTCTTTCCGGCCCCGAACGGGCCCGGAATGCAGAACGTGCCGCCTTTGGCCACGGGGAAGAACGTGTCGATGATGCGGGTTTTCGTGATCATCGGATCGACGGGCTTGAGCCGTTCGAGATAGCAATCGATCGCCCGCTTGACCGGCCAGAAAAAGCTCATCGTGACGGGAACGATCGTCCCGTCCGGAGCTTCGAGCTTGGCGATGGTCTCGTCGATCGTGTAGGTCCCGGCCGGTTTGAGGCTGAGGAGGGTATAGCTTCCCGGCAGATGAAAGGGAACCATGATCCGGTGGATGAAGGCGCCCTCAGGCACCGTGCCCAGGGTATCAGCCCGCTCCACCCGATCGCCGGGTCGGGCGGTTGGGGTAAAGGCCCAGCTTCGGTCGCGGGGGAGCGGTTCGAGGTAGACGCCCGATTCCAGAAAGTATCCGGTCTTTTCCGCGATGCGCGGCAAGGGATTCTGAAGACCGTCGTAGATCTGGCCCAGAAGCCCCGGTCCGAGCTCGACGGCCAGAAGCCCGCCCGAAAATTCCACGTCGTCCCCCACGAGGAGGCCCTTGGTCATTTCGAAAACCTGCAGCTGGGCGATATCGCCGCGGATGCGGATGACTTCGCTTTTGAGACGCTTGCCTTCGGTCCGGATATAAGCGACTTCGTTCATGGACACCGCGCCTTCCACACGCACGCTGACCATGTTTCCGTTGACTCCCGTGACTTGGCCTTTCGTCGTCGTCATGGCTTACTCCGCAATCGGTTTCGTGTTCAGACGTCCTCGGCGTGTTCCGGCGACGCGCTTTCCAAAATCGAATCGTAGGCGGCCGAGAACGCGCGGGCGCCCCTCTCCGCCTCGAAGCGGGCGCGCCGCTCCAATGATTGGAGCTTGAGAGCGTAGGCGACGAGGCGCTCGAGGTCGAAGTAGTGCCCTGTTTCGAGCCGGTCGATATAGGCCCAGCGCTCCCGTTCGATCAACAGTTCGCCCTCGAGGGGATTGTCCATCGCCGCCGCGGAATGGGCGATCCGCGCGACTTCCCGGTGAATCTCCCCCGGGCGGATAAAGCGTTCGGGAGCCTTCCCCATCCGTTCGGCCCGCAGGCGGGCCAACTCGTTCCGGAGGGAGAGCTCCCAGGCATAATACGCCCGAAGCAGGGGGGAATCGCCGGCGAACGCGGGAATCATCCCGTCTTCGGGAATATTCAAACGGGCGCTTTCCAGAACGGCATAATCGGCCGGGGGAAGGAGGTCGGCGGCCTTCTTCAGGAAATCCCGGTAACGCATCGGCGGCGGCGTCCCGGGCAGGAGGCTGGGGAGCGTCGCGCAGAAATAATAATGTTCGGACAAGGGACTCAGTCTTTCTTGAAGGCGCCGGTCATGAGGCCGGCCAGCCGGTCGTTGAGGTATTGGCTCATAAGCGCGGCGACCGTTTCCGCCGAAAAATCGTAGTAGGCCGCGCCGTTCTTCTCGGCGATCCGAAAGCCGGCCTTGAGCCCCGGAAAAGGCTTGAGCTCCAGCCCTCGGCGGAGTTCGGCGGCCAATTTGTCGGCGAAGAACGATTCCAGCTTTTTCAATTCAGCCGGCGGGAGAAGGACGGCCAGATCGTCCGTGCCCTTGTCCTTCCAGCCGGCCAGGATGGCCGGAAGGGCGTTTTTCAGGACCGTTTCGTCGAACGCGGTCTCGGTCTCCCTCCGGATCACCGCCGCGAACAACTTTTGGATTTCGTCCTTGAAGGACAGCACAAGATCGCGGGAGGCCTGACCGAGAGCGGAGACCGCGGACGCTTCATAGCGTTCGGCCTCCGTCTTCGCTTTGTCGACGAGGGCTTTCGCTTCGCGCTCCGCCTGGGCGAGGATGGTTATCCGCGCGGCTTCGGCCTCCGTCAAGAGTGCTTGGGCGCCGGCTTTGGCTTCGTCGAGGCCTTCTTTTTTAATCCGTTCGAGAAGTTCCTGGAGTCGAATATCCATTTCCGCCTCTTAAAGAAAAACTCGGGTGTTTTCCGGCCCGGTTCAATCGTATAAAACAGGACAGTTTAGCACAAGATCGACCAATTTATACTGGGAAGAATCGTTTTCGTCAACGGCACGTCGGCTCTACTTCGAACAGGGCGTTTGAATTTGTCTTCCCCCGGGAAATTTGATATGTAATACCCCGTTCGGATCGCACCCTAGGTGCGGCCGCGAGAGGAGAATCCGCCGATGAAAAAGATACCCGTGGTTTTGGCGTTTAGCGTCCTCTGCGCGTTGATCGGGCTCAGCCTGTCGGCTTGCCAAAAAGCCGGCTCCCCGCGATCCGAAAAAGCGGGGGCCGCGAAAGGAACCATCTCCGTGAATATCGTTAAATCTCCCTTCGGGACGCTTCCGGACGGCTCGCCGATCGAGCTCTATACGCTGACCAATAAAAACGGTTTGAAAGCCCGGCTGATGACCTACGGCGCGACTCTCGTGTCGTTGGAGTTGCCGGATCGCGCCGGTGTCTTCGCCGATTGCGTGATCGGTTACGATGCCCTCGACGGATACGTTAAGAACAGCCCTTATTTCGGGGCGATCGTCGGCCGCTACGGCAATCGCATCGCCAAGGGGAAGTTCGTCCTGGACGGAAAAACATATACGCTGGCGACCAACAACGGCGCCAACCATCTTCACGGCGGAGTCCGGGGATTCGACAAGGTCGTCTGGGCGGCCGCGCCGGTGAACGAGGCGGGCGCCGTCGGCGTCCAGTTTTCTTATTTGAGCAAGGACGGCGAGGAAGGGTATCCCGGAAATCTCGACGTCACCGTCGTTTATACTCTGACCGACGCCGATGAATTGACCATCTCCTACGAGGCGACGTCCGACAAGCCCACGGTCGTCAACCTGACCCATCACAGCTATTTCAATTTTTCCGGCGGCCGGCGCGACATCCTCGGCCATGAGCTGATGCTGGCCGCCGACCGGTATACGCCGGTCGACGAGGGCTTGATCCCGACGGGGGTTCTAGCCCCGGTCGCGGGGACGGCCATGGGATTCATGTCCCCGACAGCGATCGGCGCCCGGATCGCCGACGTCCCGGGCGGCTATGACCACAATTACGTCCTGACCGGAGGCGGAGGGACGATGACGCTCGCGGCCCGGGTTTACGAGCCCGAGAGCGGCCGGATCATGGAAATCATGACGGTCGAGCCGGGCATCCAATTCTATTCGGGGAATTTTCTGGACGGGACTATCGCCGGAAAGGGCGGTCGGGTCTACGGCAAACACTGGGGCTTTTGTCTCGAGACTCAGCATTTTCCGGATTCCCCCAACCGGCCGAGCTTTCCTTCGACGGTCCTGAAGCCGGGAGAGATTTATAAAACCTCGACGATTCATAAGTTTTCGACGAAATAATAAGGAGGAGGGAAGATCATGTTTAACAAAGACAAAGGAAGATTCGCTCTCATCGTCCTGCTCGCCCTGATCGTCGGGACGGCCGCCGCGGCCGGGGCTCAGGACCGGCTTAAAACGTACCCGGGATACGAGCAATATACGAGGATGATCGGTCCGATGAGGGACGCGGTCAAGACCGGCGCCCTCCAGGTGACGTGGAAGGACGACGGCAAGTCCTTCGAATACACGCGGGACGGGAAGGTTTTGCGCTTCGACGTCGCCTCGAAGAAAACGATCGAAGTCGGAGCCACACCGGCCGCGGGGGCGGAAGGGGCGGGCCGCCGGGCCGGCGGACCGGAGCGCGGTCGCCAGTTCACCGAGGCCGTCTCGCCGGACAAGAAGTTGAAAGTGTTCTACCGTGACCGCAACGTCTGGCTGAGCGACGCCGACGGCAAGAACGAAGCCGCGGTCACGACTGAAGGCAACGAGAAAGCCAGGATCAAGTACGGGTCGGCCAGCTGGGTCTACGGCGAGGAATTGGGACAGAACACGGCCCTCTGGTGGTCGCCCGATTCCACGAAGTTCGCCTACTACCGTTTCGACGAGAGCAAAGTTCCCGACTACATCCTTCAGATGGATCAGACCAAACTCTATACCAAGGCCGATATCGAGGCCTATCCCAAAGCGGGCGAACCGAACCCTATCGCCGAGATCTTCGTCTACGACGTCGCGACGAAGAAAATCACTCCGGTCGATATCCGCGACGGGAAGCCGTTCGAAAACGACGTCCTCGGCCATTACGCATACCGGGTCTCCTGGTCGAAGAATTCCAAGGAGCTCCTGTTCAACCGGACGAACCGCCGCCAGAACATCCTCGAATTCACGGCCGCCGACCCGGTCACGGGCAAATGCCGGACCATCATCCGCGAGGAATGGCCGACCGGCTGGGTGGAGAATTCCCCGGCCATCGATTGGTTCGAGGACGGGAAGCGGTTCATCTGGACCTCGGAACGGACCGGTTTCAAGAACTTCTTCCTGTATGACCTCAGCGGAAAGCTTCTCGCGACTCTGACCAACCATCCTTTCGAGGTGGCCAATATCGTCCGGCTTGACGAGAAGGCCGGCAACCTCTATTACCTGGCCCGCGACGGGGCGAATCACATGATGATGCAGTTCCATCGGGTCAAGCTCGACGGCAAGAACGACATCCGCCTGACCGACCCGGCGTATAACCATACCGTCAACCGGGCCGGGCTTTCGGCCGACGGCAAGTATTTCGTCGACGTGTGTCAGACCCACGACGTCCCGCCGTTTACCCGGCTCGTCGACGCCAAAGGCAAAATCGTGGCCGAGTTGGCTAAAAGCGATCTGACCAAATGGGATCAGCTCGGACTGAAGAAGACCGAGCTGTTCAAATTCAAAGCCGCCGACGGGACGACGGATCTCTACGGCATCCTCCAGTTCCCCTCGAATTTCGATCCGTCCAAAAAGTATCCTCTTCTGGTGAGCGTCTACGGCGGACCGGGCTGGAACGGGGCGCGCGAGACCTTCGGGACGGCCAACGCCACAGCCGAGTACGGGTTCCTCGTTGCCTCCTTCGATTTCCGCGGATCGTCCGGACGCGGGAAAAAAGCCATGGATTCCATTTATCAACGCCTCGGCATCATCGAGATCGACGACCAGGCGGCCGGCGTGAAATCACTGTGGGACCGCCCTTATGTGAACAAGGATCGGGTGGGGGTCTACGGGACGTCCTATGGCGGCTACGCGTCCGCTCTCTGTCTGCTCCGCTATCCCGACGTTTTCGCCGCCGCGTCCGCATCCTCGGCCGTCACCTCCTGGTATCAATACGATTCGATCTACACGGAACGCTACATGTGGATTCCCCAGGAGAACAAGGACGGGTATGAAGCCGGCAATGCCATGAAATACGCCAGAAACTTGAAAGGCCGGCTGATGATCTATTACGGTACGGCGGATAACAACGTCCATCCGACCAACGCCATGCAGCTTATCCAGGCTCTGCAGCCGGAACCGGGTTTTCGGGGCGGGGCTCCCCAACGGGGAGCGGAGGCGCCGCCGCGGTGGGAAGGACGAAGTTTTGAAGTCCAAGTCGGCCCCGACCTGGGTCATACCGGGGTCAACCCGGACCGGATGATGGAATTCTTCATCGAAAATCTCGTTCTTCGCTGACCCGGGCGGTGAACTTTTTCCCCGATTTTTCGTTTATCATATCGGGAGAACGAACATGAAATCATCTTCGGCTCAAGTCCTGGGCGTCGTCCTCGTCGTCCTTTTAATTCTGCTGGCCGTCGGGGCCCTCCGATTCCTCGTCCTGATTCCCCTGGGGATCGTCGACGGAGTCGACCACGGCCTGCGGATCGGGAATTGGGAGCGAGCGGGGTCTTGGTTCTGGCCCTGGGCGAGCTTCGCCGGGTTGTTCGGGGTGATCTTCCTGGTTATCTGGATCGCCGTTATCGTCTGGGTTTACCGGGACGCCAAAGAGAGGGGGTTGGAAGGGGCGCTCTGGGCCCTGCTCGTTTTCTTCACCCACCTGCTCGGTTTAATCATTTATCTGCTCGTCCGGTCCGGTCACCCGGTCCTCGCGCGCAAGGCGCCCGGACCGAGCGCAGCGGCGGCCGCGTCGCCGACTCCGGTGACGCCCGGTCCGATAGGGCCGGCCTGCCGGAATTGTGGAAAACCGACCGAGAAGGACCACCTGTACTGTCACGCCTGCGGCGATCGGTTGAAAAACATTTGTCCGAAATGCGGAAAAGACACCCGCTCCGATTGGCAAGTGTGTCCGTACTGCGGGGACAAACTCTGAGGCGTATTATCACGGCGGTCGGGGCACCGGGCTTGCCGCCCTCTTCGCTTCGCGAACGAGGACTGCAAAGCCCGGGGGAATTTCCGCAGTACGCACCCGTGGTTTCAAGCCTCGGGTGAGTGGCGAGCCGAAGGCTCGTCCCTTGACCGCGGAGCTTTGATTTCAGCCGTTGTCCGCTGGGCCTGAGGGTCAGGTTTTCGCCGCCGGGTTCTCCGCCCCTCCGGAAACGCCATGGGATCGGATTTCAGGCCGGCCTCAGGCCCGGCCGCGCTTCCAGTCTTCGGCCATTTTGCGGAAGACCGGGTCGGCGTGGAGCAGAAATATTTTCGTCCCGCGGCAGAAATGATTCAGCCCTTTGTCCCGGGGATCCCGGTCCCGGTCCTTGGGACATCCGCCCCGGCAAAAACGGACCCATTCGCAGGCCCGGCACGGGGCCGGGAGTTCCGCCTTCCGGCGGCCGAACCCGTTCTGCCGGGCCGAGTTCAGCATATGGACCAGCCGGCCGTCCATGACGTGGCCGAGTTTCCAACGGTCCTCGACGAAGAAATCGCAGGCGAAAACGCTTCCGTCGTGCTCGATGACAAGATAATTCCCGCATTCGGGACAGAGCGTGCAGTCGGGAGGTTCCCGGTCGACGTACAGATGAAAAAGGGAGTCGAAATAGCGGATGAACGTCGTCGGCTCGCCGTCGTGGAAATCGGCCCTCCACAAATCGAAAATCGTGATGAGAAAATCGCCATAGGCGAGGTCCGGGGCGCAGAACTGTGCGCCGCGCGACGGATCGTCCGGATCGGTTTCGACGCAGGGGATGAACTGCATATGGACGAGTCCCAGGTGCTTATGAAATTCGTAGATATCCTTAGGCCGGCGGACCGTTTCAGCGTTGACGACGACCAGAGCATTCGTCTCGACGTGTTCCTCCAGGAGCATCCGGGCCCGCTCGACGACTTCGGCCCACGTCGGCTGTCCGCCCGCCTTCACCCGGTAGCGGTCGTGGACATCTTCCGGCCCGTCGAGCGATAGTCCGACGAGAAAATGATATTCATGGAGGAAGCGGGCCCACTCCCGGTCGAGCAGAAGCCCGTTCGTCTGGAGGCCGTTGCCGACGGACTTGCCCCGCCCGAATTTTTTCTGGAATTCGACGGCTTTTCGGAAGAAATCCAGGCCCATCAGGGTCGGTTCGCCGCCCTGCCAGCCGATCGAGACGGCCGGAATCCGCTGATCGAGAATTTGCCGGGTCGTTTCTTCGAGGACCTCTTCGCTCATCCGGTGGACCGTCGTCGCTGGAAAGATCCCGGACTTCTCCCGGTAGAAACAATATGCGCAAGCCAGGTTGCAGTCCGGCCCGGCCGGTTTGATAAGGACAGACGGGAGCGTTTTGCGGGCCCGGATGCGGTTTCGAGTCATCGCGGGTCTCTCCGGACCGGGCAAAAAAATTTTCGTTGCGGGGTGGGAGTCGCCTGTTGGGAAGCGCTTCCGTTGGAAAGCCGACGATCGGCGGAGCGTGAGGATCGCGGAACCGCGGCAAACCCGTCGAGAGCGTTCACCGGCATTTGTCGATCAGGGCCTGAAGGCGTCCGCGTTCGGCCTCGTCGATCCGGTCGCCTTTGAGGGTGAGAATCCGCTCGAAACACCGTCGGGCCCGGAATTTATCGCCCTTGGCGAGATACCCCAGGCCCAAGTTGAGGATCGAGAAGTCGTCGGCCGGATCGCTGATGACGGCTTTTTCCCAGGCGGCCAAGGCCTCGTCGGGCTGACCCGCTTCCTGATAGGCCGTGGCCAGGCCGCGGAAGGCGAGATTCATCGACGGGTCCAGCTCAGTCGCTTTTTTCAGATGTCCGATCGCCTCGGCCAGACGCGCCGGTTGGGGGGACGAAAAATGCATTTCCATTAAGGCCGCCCCGACGTTCAGATGGGCGAGGGCGAAATTCGGGTCGAGAGCCAGGGCTTTTTGGAACGCTTCGA
>Ga0315287_10003225_pt1 | contig 15712 bp, 8 predicted proteins | sample YL17G11_0_MG_FD_205037 | JGI IMG/M metagenome (GOLD analysis project Ga0315287, IMG submission 205037) | Sediment microbial communities from Yellowstone Lake, YNP, Wyoming, USA - YL17G11_0 | ecosystem: Environmental > Aquatic > Freshwater > Lake > Sediment | place: USA: Wyoming | collected... | reverse complement strand
GAGCTGTCGACGAACCGCACTTCTATACCCAGCTTCGGCAAGGTGTAGTGGAACAGGTTATACGTGCCGCCGTAGAGGTAGCAGGTCGAGACGATGTTCTGGCCCGCGCGGGCGATGTTGAGGATCGCAAGCGTGGTCGCCGCCTGCCCGGACGCCACGGCGAGAGCCCCCGAGCCGCCGTCCAGCGCTGCAAGCCGCTTCTCCAGCACGTCCGTGGTCGGGTTCATGATACGGGTATAGATATTGCCGAACTCCTTGAGCCCGAACAGGTTGGCCGCGTGTTCCGTCGAGTTGAACACGTAGGAAGTAGTCTGGTAGATCGGCACCGCGCGAGCGTTGGTCGCGGGATCGGGGATCTGCCCTGCATGGAGGGCTAGTGTCTGATCTTTGGGCGTTCTCGCCTCACTCATTTGTTCCAGCTCCATTCCAGCCGCCTATTCCGGGCGACATACTCAACTATATCTAACCCGAGCGGATTAGTCAAGTATTTTGCCGAAGAAAGTGTCTCCCGGTTTCGAGACGTGCTATAATTAATAAGTGAGTTTCTGATACTGACTCAGCATTTGGGCATGTCATTCCGACCGGAGCGAAGGTCTCATAACTTGTCATTGCGAGCGGAGGCAAACGAAGCCCCCAAAGTATGTCATCCCGAGCTGTAACTCGAATCACTGCACTACTGTTGCACTCATTGGTAGCAGTATTTCGAGTTAGTCGAGGGATCTGCTTTTCGCTGAGAACCTAATGCCGTGATCGGAAAAGCAGATTCCTCACATTCGTTCTCCAATGACAGTATGCGGCAGATGAGAGGTTTCTTTAGGCAATGAAGTTGTCGACAAGATCGAGATACGGGCTGAGGGCGATGCTTGTGCTGGCGATGCACATCGGCGATGAGCCCGTGATGACCAGGGAGATCGCCGAGAAGCAAAACCTGCCCGCGACATACCTGGAGCAGCTCATGTTGACCCTGCGCAAGGCGGGGCTCGTGCACGCCACCCGGGGCGCCAAGGGCGGCTACGCTATCTCCCGAAATCCCGATACCATATCGCTCGCGGAGATCATCGAAGCCCTCGAAGGCCCGCTGGACATCGCCGACTGCGCGGATGTCCCGAACTGTTGCCTGTCTCCCGACGCGTGCGCGCTCAAGGACGTGTTCGCCGAAGCGAACCAGGCCCTGTATGATATCTTCGCCCGGGTCTCCCTTGCCGAACTGGCCGAGCGCCAGCGCCTGAAAGAACCGGCCTCACCCTCCATGTATTTCATATAGAGTCATGAACCTGATAGAAAAAATGCATCGATTCCGGGCTCGTTTGCTCAAGGCCGGTGACGCCGTTCGCCGCGAATACTGCGGGGCCGCGGTCCAGATAAGGGGGCTGGTGGAGTTCTCGAACGTCTGTGCGCGCCACTGCAACTATTGTGGCCTGCGCGCCCCGAACGCGAACATCGAGCGTTTACACCCCGCTCAAGTATCGCGAATTATACGAGATCTATCCCAACAAACGCTGCATCAGCGAGGACCCCGAACTCTGCGACGGGTGCATGAGAATGCGCATCAAGTCAGTCGGCCGCACGGTCTCCAACGACGCTGGCCACTCGCACAAGACCGATCGGGTCCGGCAGGATTAGCGAGTTGATTCGCTGCACCACCTATTCATCCAGCAACCCGTGAAGCAGGCCCATGGGCAGCGGAGCCGGACGCTCGCACGTGCTTTGGAGTTCGATGTGCCTGCCCTGGTCGGATGCGTCGTGAAACGCGTGCATGATATCCAGGACGTGATACGCAAGCTCCCCGCTGGCCCTGTGCTTCCTGCCCGAGCGAAGCGCATAGGCCATGTCCGCGGGGCCTATTCCCCGCGAGTTCTCGGCGTAGCCGTGGCTCAATGGCGCTTCCCGCAATCCTCCCGAACCCGGCCGCATTACCCGAACCGGCCCGCCGAAGCCATTGGGGTCCGGGACGCTGAGCGTGCCCTCGGTCCCATAGACCTCGATGCAAGGCAGTTCGGCGGTCCAGACATCGAACGATGTGATGATCGTGCCGACCGCGCCGTTCGCGAAGTCCATAATGCCGGCCACGTGCGTGGGGACATCGACTTTGATCTTCGCGCCGTATTTCGGTTTGCTGGTGATGGTGCGCTCGGGGAATGTGATCCTGGTCGAGCCCGTTACTCGTTTGACCGGCCCGAGCATCGCGACAAGGGCGGTCAGGTAATATGGCCCCATGTCGAACATCGGCCCTCCGCCGGCTTTGTAGTAGAACTCCGGGTCCGGGTGCCAGCCTTCGTGGCCGTGGCAGGTCATGAATGCGGTCGCGCCGATGGGCTCGCCTATCCAGCCGTCGTCAATGAGCTTGATGCAGGTCTGGATTCCGCCGCCCATGAACGTATCCGGCGCGCATCCGACCCTGACGCCCTTCGCCTTCGCCATTTCGAGCAGCTTCCTGCCATCTTCGCGTGTAATCGTAAGCGGCTTTTCATTATGGACCGATTTTCCGGCCTCGACCGCCTTGAACGCCACTTGGGCGTGGGCGATGGGGATGGTGAGGTTGATGATGATCTCGATGGATGGGTCCGCGAGGACTTCATCGACACTCAATGCCTTGCATTCATACTGCTCGGCCTTTGCCTTCGCTCTTTCGGGTACGAGATCGGCACAAGCCGTTATGTTCAGTATCTCGAACACCTTGCCATTTTGAAAGTAGATATCGCATATGTTGCCGCAGCCGATGATGGCGGCCTTTGTTGTTGATGTGGTCATTTCGTATCCCTTTCCTCTAGAATAACAGCAGAAAAAGCAGATTCCTCACATTCGTTCGGAATGACAAAGTGTGAGGCTGCGATCAGGTGTGGGCACTATCGTGCTGCCCACAGCAAGCCGCGCGTCGCAATCTCGCGCACTTCGGGGACGTCGAAATCCGCCCGAACATGTCCCAGCGACGTAAAGAACACCCGGCCCAGGCCGTAGATTCGCTTCCACACCACGGGCATCACGCAGCCCTTGATCCAATGGACGCCATCGTGCTTGCCGGAGAGTGTGGTGGTCGCGAGGACTTCGTTCGAGGGGTCCACGTGCATGTAATACTGTTCGGAATGCATCTTGAAGTCGGGGATTCCCGCGGTGATGGGGTCTTTGTGGTCGATGATGTTGACTTCGTAGTCCACAATACCGCCGGGGTGGGCCACCCACTGCCCGCCGACCATGAACTGATACTCGGTGTTGTTGCGGAACGAATCGCCCATCCCGCCATGCCAGCCGCCTATACCCACGCCGCTTTTCACGGCATCAAGAAGGCCCTGCTCCTGTTCCCAGGTGATCGTGCCCATTGTCCACACGGGGACTATTAGGCTGAGTGACTGCATTTTCTCGATATCCAGATAGGAATCCAGCGTATCCGATACGTCAACCTGGAATCCATTTTTCTGAAGTATCGAGGCGAAAAGCTCGGCGGTCTGCCGGGGTTCGTGACCGTCCCAGCCGCCCCAAACGATTAGTGCTGATTTCATGCGGATCTCCATTTCCCAAAGAATCGCGCGGCCCATGCCGCAAGCGTCCTGATTAGATTAGCATTCACGGCGCTCAAATGCAACAGAGGGGAGCGCTGGGGACAGGGCCTACGCATGGATGATCAAGATGTAATCTTGTGCATAAACACGATCAATGCAGGGTTGCATCGGTAGCATGCTGCCGATGCCGCCGCCGAAGGTGGCGAGTCCTTCGGGCTCGGCTTGCTATGCTGCGGGAACGGTTTTGACAACCGGCCTATCGTATTCGCACTGTCAAGAGTTCCCGCAGCTTCTAAGTATAGCAAGTGCTCACTCTTCGTGAGGATCCGAAAAATAAGTTTGCATGTGATGAAAAAACCACTTGACAAGCACCCATTCATGAGCTAAACTTCAATTAGGCTTGGGGCAACCAAGCTGAAGCGGTATACTGGGCTGCAGTCATGAATCACTTTTGGACGCGTGGTTATTCACTGGCAGACCGCAGTTCTTTCCGCAGACTACCACATTCTATAAGGAGGAATGAGAAGATGACCAAGAAAATGTTTGTTTTTGTCGCCGCCATGGCGCTGGTACTTTGTATCGCCGGCGTTGCTCAGGCCGAACCGCCAGTAACATGCGACAGAACGGGCAATGTGCTCTGGAACTCGAGTTTCGAGGATGTTTCCGCTGGGACTGGTCCGCCCGCTTCCCCGCTCAACTACTGGTACCTCGCTGATCGCGGAGGTACCGGCCAATTCAGCACCGATTATGCTCATACGGGCGACTACTCAGCCAAGATCGTCGGTGGCAATCCGAACAGCATGAAGCAGGACAAGACGTCCAGGGGCGGCATCGCGATAGATCTGGATCCGTTGCTCATGTATCACCAGTGCGTGTGGGTATACCTCACGGACCTGGCTGACCCGGTGCTCGGGACCGCGATTTTATTCAGAGCCGGATGGGGACTTAATGGGTATGACGCGGGCAAGACATACTATGTTAAGGAGACCAATAAGTGGGTGCAGGTTATTGACGATCGCGTCTTTACTGGTAATACAGAATGTAGTATGTGGAGTGTCCGAGCGTTCTCAGGCGCCGTTCCCGTCTATTTTGACGACGCTTGCCTCGCGGTACCCGAGCCGGCTTCGATTGCTGGTCTTCTGACCGGCGGACTCGGCCTACTCGGATTCGCAATCAGACGCCGCAAGTAATCGATCCAAAATCGCGTCCAAAAGTCGACAAGCCCCGGGGCGATAAGTCCCGGGGCTTTTGGTGTCAGGATTCAGGCAGGGTCGAATGCCGGCGCGATCTCTACAGCGACCTCACGTAGGCCACCAGATCATCCATCTGCTTCGCGCTCAAATGCGATGTCTTGCCGTGTTTGTCGCCCTTGTTGTGAGTGGTCAAGACGTCACGGAGCGTGGCGGCGGAGCCATCGTGCATATACGGGGCCGTGCGCCAGACTTCGACCAGGGTCGGAGTGTCGAAACTATAGCTCTCGCGATCATACTCGCCGTGAGTGCCGACATCATAAGACTTCAGATTGGTGTAGAGCCCCGGCGGGTGGCAGCTTGCGCAGCCGACTTTGCCATTCATAAATATCTTCTTGCCTCGAACAGCCGCAGCCGAGAGCCGGCCGTTGGCCAGAGCGGGACTCGGGAACGGGGTTAGCGACTTGAGATAGGTGTCTATCGCCTGCGCGTCGGATTCGGGCCGGACCGCGAACTGGATGAATCGGATGCCTGACCGCACCGCCGTTTCGGCCTTGTCGCGCACGGCCAGGCTCATGACCGGAGGAGTGCGGTGCGAAAGAAGCATGCTCTTGGAGTTCTTGGGGTTGCCGATGCCATCGTTGAGCAAGTCCCAGTTGAGCCCGTCGCTCCGGGCGTCCGGATGGCAGCTCGTGCAGCTCTGCCAGCCCTGGAAGCACATCGTGGCGTCCGCGTAGAGCATTTCGCCCTTGCGGCGCCCGGTCAGGGGAAGCTTCGGGCCCAGCGCGACCGACGAGCGCACGACGGCGTCCTTGAGATCGACCACACTCATCGAATCAGTGAAATACTCAGCCGCATAAGCCGTGTCGCCGATCACCGCGACCGCCCTCGGGCCGTTGCCGCCAAGATGGACCCTCTGGCGAATGCCTGACATGAAGGCCAGGTCATTGGGCGCATCATCGGGGTTCTCCTTGGCGAGCTTGTCCATCATCGCCTGCGCATCGATCACGCTCAGTTCGTGAGTGCCCGAGTGGGTGACGCAGAGGTACTTGCCATCGGCGGAGCAGGTCACGGCCCACGGGTTCGCCGCGCCGGCATCGATGTCGTCCAGCAGCATGGTGTTCACCAGCTTGCCCGCGGTGACATCCACGATGCTCAGCGCGTTCGTGTTCATCCAGCCGCGCTCGAGCTGTGTGGTGGGCAGGCTGTAGCGGCCCAGAATGTGGGTTATGTAGGCGTATTTGCCGTCGGGCGAGACGCACACCCCCCTCAGGCTGGTGCTGCCGTTGGGGAGTTTGATGGTCTGGGTGACTCTGTTGGCGGCGGCGTCTATTATGTTGACACTGGCCGACACGACATCGGCATCGGCTGTCCCATCGATAAGATGGTTCGCGACAACAAGCCGCTTGCCGTCGGGAGTGATCGCGGCGGCGATGGGCTCGCGCTCGACCGGAATGACGGCGAGAACCTTGCTCGTGATCGGGTCGATGGCGGCTACCTCGTTCGCGAACCGATTGCACACGAAGAGCTTCCTGCCGTCAGGGGTCGGCACAGGCGCGCATGCGCCGGAGCCCGCCGCGAATTCTTTCGCCAATTTGCCCGAAGCCAGGTCGATAACACACACTCGGCCACTGGGCCTGTCGCAGGTTACGTAGAGCTTGGACCCGGACACAGCCAAGCCGGTGAGTTCGCCCGATACGGCGATGCTCTTGGTAACTTTGTTGGCGGCGGTATCGAAGCAGAGGACTTTCCCGCCAGTCGCGCACGCCACATATAGCATCTTGCCGGACTGCGCAAGCGCGCACGGCGACAGGTACTTCTCCGTGGGCGGCGGGGTCTTAGCCATCGCGACCAGCGCGAATACGGCGGACGCAACCATGACACTCCAGACAATAATCTTCTTCACTGAACCCTAACCCCCAAGCACATCCGATGGCGATTGACGATCCGCCATCAATATAGGACTTAGCCACCAGGCCGATAACTCCTGCGCACGCCGGGCGGGTGTTTAGCTCCTGATCTCCTTGAGAAGCTCCTCGACCTTCTCCTCTATCATTTGCCTCGTTTTCGCTTCCAGGGTGAGCCTAATCAAGGCCTCGGTATTGGAGGCCCTGACATTGAACCACCAATCATCGAATTCAACCTTGTAGCCATCAATCTCCGTTATGCGCTTAGCCATCGGGCCATATTTGGCCTTGAGGCGGGCGAGGACGGCCGGGATGTCGTGGACCTCGGAATTGATCTCACCGCTGTGGAAATACTTGTGAAGCGGGGCGACGATCTCGGAGACGGGTTTGCCTTCGGCAAGGACCAGCTTGATAATGTTGAGCATGGCCAGGTCACCGTTATCGGTGATGTAGAAGTTGCTGAAATAGTAATGGCTGGAGAGTTCGCCGGCAAAATAGCCGCCCTCTTCGCGCATCTGCCTCTTGATGAGGCCGTGTCCCACCCGGCACTCGACCGGCACGCCGCCGGCCTTCTCGATCTCCTCGGGCACAATCCAGCTCGACCGCAGATCATAGAGAATAGTCGCGCCGGGCTGTTCTATCAGCATCTCGCGGGCGATCAGCGCGGTAACGAAATCGCCGGGGATGATCTGTCCCTTTTCATCGACAAATGCCACCCGGTCGCCATCTCCATCAAACGCGACTCCGATATCGGCGCATTCGTCAACGACCCGATCGCGCAGGGCAAGCAGAGTCTCGGTCTTGAGCGGGTTGGCCTCGTGGTTCGGGAAGCTGCCGTCCAGCCGCCAATAGAGCCTTACGGGCTTGCTGGCAACCTTCTCGAAGAGCCTGGGCAGGATATATCCGCCCATGCCGTTCGCGCAGTCAACCACCAACTTGAGGTCTCCGAAGCTGTGGATATCGGCAGTATTGAGGACAGCGTCGCAATATGTGTCCAGCAAGTCGACGGTAGGATGCAGCGCGCCCTTCTTTTCGGGATCGGGGAAATCGCCCGCCGAGGCCATCTCGTAGAGCTTGTCGTTACTCACCTTGGCTATGCTCGGCACGGCGCCCCTGCCGGTCATCTTGTAGCCGTTATATTCAGCCGGGTTGTGGGAAGCCGTACACATGACGCCCGCGTCGCCATCCAGATAGTTCACGGCGAAGTAATACATGGGAGTGGATGTGAGGCCGATCCCCACGACATCCGCGCCCTGGTCCAACAGACCACGGACAGTAGCGGCCTCGAATGTGGCGGCTGATTCCCGCATGTCGTGGCCGACGACCACCCTCTTGCAGCCCATTGCCGTCACGAACGCGCGCCCTATTCGGTAGGCGTCATCATCGTCGATCTCCTGTGGATACAGGCCCCTAATATCGTAAGCTTTGAATATGGAGCGGATAATGTCCTTATGCCCCAACTGCATATTGCTTCCTCCTCGATGAAAAAACCAAGCGATTATACCACATCGGGAGGCAGTCGTGAATGCCAGCAAAACGTCGGAATGTCACCCCTGTCCAGCTTTCCATCGCTTGCGCGCCATGTGCCAAAGAATCAACGGCCCGCACTCCCCGTGGAATGCGGGCCGTCCGTTTTGTCGAATAATCAGGCATTGCCTGATCGGTTAGTCTACTTGGCGGGGATGATATCCCACCCATCGTCACCGAAGCTCGCCGCGCCAGAGCCACCCCCATAGAGGGTGCTGATCTCGGTGCCACTCAGAGCTCTGTTGTAGATTCTGAAGCCGTCCAGTATGCCGTCCAGATAAGGATCAGCATACTGAGAGCGTCCTATCCACGTCTGGGTTGTGCTGCCCAGAATCGAAGGATTGACAGTAATACCCGTGTTCTGGGCTACCTGAGCGCCATCTACATAGATGGTGACGGTGTTGCCGGACTGAGTAACCGCTAGGTGCTTCCAGACACCTGTAGGTATTGCAGTCGCATAGTCACAGGTCTGCTCTCCTTGACCACTCGGCTTGATAGCATATCTGAGGCCGTCAGTCAGACAGAGGAACATGTAGCTGTCAGTGCCAGAACCGAAGTCGAATACTCTTGACCAATAGTTGGTCGCATCGAGCTTCGCCCATGTCACAATAGAGAAGTTAGTAAGCGTCGAGACAAGACCATTCGGCAAACTCACGTAGCCGGTAGCCCCGTCCAGATTGATGCCGTTGTTGGTCTTGCCCGCAACCCACGTGCAGCCGCCGTTGAGCGTGCCGGTCTTACCATTGCCCGAGGAATCAGAAGCGGATGTGCCGCTGGTCTCATCGAACTTGTAGTAAGCAATCATCGTTGGGTCATTGGGACTGTAGAGCGCACTGATCTCAGCAGTAGTCAGCGCTCTGTTGTAGAACCTGAAGTCGTCAACCCTGCCATCCAGATGAGGATGACTGCTGGTCTGGGAGTCGCCAATGCGGTTAATCGTGGTGCTTCCCAGGCTGTTCGGGTTGATGGTGCAGTTGGTTATCTGACCCACCTGTGCGCCGTTGAGATAGAGCGTCAGTGTCTGGCTGGACAAGGTGACTGTCACGAACTGCCAGCTTCCGGTAGGTAGAGCAGCCGTGCCGGAGACCGTCTTGGTGGTAGTGCCGGCCTTGATCACGAACTGGTACTTGCCGCTCGAATTGGCGTGCTTCGGAGTCATCTCCATATAGTAGCTGGTGCTGCGTCCGAAGTCGAAGATCCTCATATTCGTCGTAACGGTGTCCAGGTAAACCCATGCTGAGACGCTGAAGTTAGTGACACCGGAAGTGATGCTGTTCGGCACGGTCACATAGCTCGTGCCACCGGGGATGTCCACGGCGTTGTTGATCTTGCCCGCGACCCACGCGCAACTGCCTACCAATGTCCCGTTCCTGCCGTTGCCCGATGAATCGGCGGCGGTTGTGCCGCTGGTCTCATCGAACTTCCACCAGGCTACCTGATCACCGGTTCTCAGCGTGAATGTTGCCGAGATCGTATGATTCGCCTGAACGTTGGTGAACGTGTAGGTGCTGATTGCCCCCTGGTTCACGGTGTCCACCGTCACCTGCGTGATCTGGTAGAACGGATCAGCGGTGATTGTGAACGTCTGGTTCGAACCCTGATCCACAAGCACAGCGCCGGACGGGGTGATGTATCCACCACTCCCCGCGCTCGCGGTGATCGTGAACTGAGGAACTACAGCCTTGGTTACCGTGGCGTAGTTGACCACTTTGCCTGTTGACGTATACGTCCACATGCAGCCCTTCACATCCACGTTCTTGTTGAGCAGAGTCGCGTCCGTCGCCTTGTTGTAGGTGTTCGGATAGACCCTGATAGTAGTCGAGTCGACCAGGGAGGTGACTATGTAGTTGTCGGCGTTGACAGTGGTCACCTTGCCCGCAAACGACACCAGCGTCTCATTGGCAAGAGCAGCCAGAGCGCTCATCGCATAGCTGCGATAGACTCTACTGTTGGTCACGGCCACGGTCAGCGTGCCCGTGTAGGCCGTCTCGTTGGCCTGCGCGGACTTGTCTCTGGCCTTGAACTGATAGGTGTAGCTCCCATTGGCGAGGGCAGTGGTTGTATAGCTTGCACTATCCTGCCATCCGGAACTCGAACCGCCACCCGATGAACAGTTGAAGTAATACTGCACTCCGGCGGGATCGCTTGCGGTCCTGGCTGTCATGTAGATAGTGCCGTTAGTCTTGACAATGGGCCTGGTGAACCACGGGGAAGTCGAAGTATAAGTCGACCCCGGAATCGTGGGAGGCGTGTTGTCCCTGACAATCGTCGCGGCCGATGCCGCCGAGACAGTGCCCGTGTTGCCCTTGCCGTCTCTCATCTGGACAGTGTATGTGTAGCTGTTGCCGGATGTAAGACCGGTGTTGGTCCACTTGGGCGATGCCTGCCAGCCACTGGTGACGGCGTCGTTTCTGGTGAACTTATACTCGACCAGAGCATTGGCATCCGTGCCCTTGGTGGAGGTCATCGTGATGGACGTAGTGTCGACACCCTTCGGAGCCACGGCAAACGTGGCCGGGTTGGGCGTGGGCGCCGCGGCATCACTGGCGGTGGTTGTCGCGCTCTTGGATGTCGAGACAGTGCCCGTATTCCCTATGCTGTCTCTCGTCTGGACGGTGTATGTATACGACGTGCCGGCGGTGAGGCCGTTGTCGGTATACTGGTTGGATGTGATCCAGCCGGAACTGTGTCCACCACCAGCCGTGCAGACGAAGCTATACTCCACACCGCTCGCGTCGGCGGCCTTGGTCGCCGCCATGGTGATGCTGCTCTCGCTTGCGGCCGTCGGATTCACAATCCACGTGGCCGGGTTCGGCGTGGGAGCAGAGGTATCGGCAGGCGGATACTTGGCTTGGTTGTAGAGAGTGGTGATCTGCGTCGAGTCGAGCGCCGCGTCGTAGACCTGCACCAGGGACAGCGACCCGCTGAAGTATAGATCCTGGCTCGTGCCGTCGGCGTTCCAATAGGAACATCCGAGATAGACCGGCTGACCCGTCCAGAGGTTGAGGGTCTTGGCTTCCTGTGCATTCAGCACACTGTCGACGTAGACCTTCTCCGTGGCGCCGTCGAAGGTGACCACGATCTGATGCCACTTGCCTGCCGTGGGTACACCGCCGTCAAAGCCCATATCGGGGGAATCCCAGTGAGTAACCGCGCCCCAATCGGTAGCATTGCCGTAGTTGAACTGCATGCACCTGGGGCTGGTGCCTCTCTGTGCCCAGCACATCATGCATTCTTCGGCGCTGATGCCGGGATTGTAGGCCCATATGACGGTCGAGTAGTGATGGTTGCCGGTGATTCCCGACGGGGCGGTGAACGTGGCCTTCATCCGGTCGCTGCCGCTGAACGTCACGGCGGCCCGGCCGCCGATTCCTCCAGCCTGCGGGGCCGTTGTGTCATTGCCGAAGCTGCCACCCAGCGAACCGGTGTTGGTCCATGTCGTGAGAGTGCCGGGGGTCAGCCCATAAGCATCCACACTGACAAGCGGAGTGATGCCTATGCCGCCGCCGCCGCCACTGCCGATGCCGGCGTTCCTGTCGGTGAACTGCGCCGCTACTCCGGAGATTACCGTCGAGTTCTGAGCCGATGAGTAGACTCTGAAATCATCGAGGAAACCGGCGAAGTAGTTGCCCGAGTTGCCCTTGGCAATGTAGTTGCAGTTGCCGCCGGAGAGCACATTGACGCCGCTGCAGTCGTCAGGGTTCAGCGTGATGCCTGTATCAGTGTCGACAGCCGTGCCGTTGACATACAGAGTGCCGGTATTGCCGCTGAAACTGACAGCCACATGCGTCCAGGAGTTAGCCGGCATAACGGCTGTGCCATCAAGGTACTGAGTCGTGGTACCGTTGGTGATGACGAACCTGAGTTTGGCGGTGGATGCGTCCTTCGGCGTCAAGTACATGTACTTGTTGGAGCCGTTGCCGAAGGAGAATATCCGCTGATCGTTTGCGGTGCCGGTCCATTTGACCCAGGCCATGATCGTCGTGTCCTTGATGTCATTGAGGTTACCCGGACACTCGATATACTGGCTGGTGCCATTGAGCTGCAGTGAATAGCTCCGGTAGTTATCCGTGATAATCACGGTCTGAGGACTGCCAAACAGATAACCCCAGACCATGCCGTAGGTGTCGGTGGCGTAGGCGGGGTTGGGCCTCTCGAAGTTGTATTGGCAGAAGATGCCACCCGTGTCGGGCAGAGCGTCGTTGTAAGCCTGATTGGGCCCCCAGCTCCATCCGTTGGATGTGCCGTGGTCGAGGTTGGAGCCGTCGGCAGCGTCTCCCTCGCCTATCGCATAGCCGTTGAGCGTGCCGCCATACCACCAGGCATAGCCTCTCACACAGGCATTGTCATAGACAACGGTGCTGTCACTTGCGGTTCCATGCTCCAGGATTCTGGCGTTGCCGTAGGCTGATGCGCTGTTCTGAACTCTGCCCCAATCGCGCACTTTTGCATAGCCATAGACCTGAGCGCCATCCCACACCGTCCCGTGGCCGGAAACAACAGCGTTGTCTCTGACCTGAGCGCTGCCGCCGACCTGCGCGTAGTCCTCGATCCTCGCGTAGTTCCTAACCTGCGCGGTGTCCTGGACTCTTGCATTGGGCCCGACGTAGGCAGTGGAATCAATGGTTGTCGTGTCCTGAACCCAACCGCCGCCGTTCGAGTGCTGATGCCAACCACTGCCGGGAGTGGAATTGACAACCTCCGTGGGTGTCGCGTTGGTGAGCGAGACCTCATAAGCACACGGCTCCTTGGCCGCATTGCAGTAGATGTCTCGATCAAATGTGAATGACTGGAAATCCGGAGTGGCCGCGACCACAAGATAGAGCTTGGTTTCGTCGGCCGACAGAGTGATCGAGTTGATGCCGGCGTTCCAGAAGCTGGAGTATCTCGCGTCGCCATTGGTGCTGACAGCAACCAGGCAAGCTCTCCAGTCAGCGCCTCGGGCCGAATCGGGGACGCCCTTGAAGTTGACCGTGACCGTCGTGCCGGTCGAGGCCGTGAGCGGGACTATGTTGAAACCGCCCTGGCTGGGGGCCTGCTCCCAGGGACATCTATACTGGGTGGTGCTGCCGGCTTCCTTGACCAGGTAAACGTAACGGTACCTGGGATCCTGGCTGTCATTGGCCCTGAAGAACTCGCCTCGCTCGAAATCATACCTGACACACTTGGCTGCCATCAGGCCGAGCACGTTCTTGATGTCGTTGTAGCCGTCGGCGCCGCCCTTCTGTATGGCCATTGCATTGAACATATAGTTGTTCTGGCCGGTCTCGAAGAACGTGGAGATGAAACTCGGGCCATAGCCCGGAAGCTCCCTCAGGGTCTCCTGAAAGACCCAGCTATCGTAGTAGTCCCTGCCGTGAGGCAGCGGGAACCAACTGGCCCCATTGGGCAGCGAAGGCCCGTAGTCATCGTAGTCCTGCAGGGACAGCCAGTTTGCTGAGCCTTCGTGCCACTCGCCGCTCATGGTATTGATGCCACCAGCGCCTATGATACAGCCGTGGCCATACTCATGGCTCGTGACGTTGGACGGCGGGTCCAACGGGTTGAGACCCTCGGCGCAAATCGCGAACTCGGACAGGTTCCTGCCGTCGGTCCAGCCATAAGCGAATCCCTCGCCATCAACACCATGAGTATTCATGATGTAGAGGTTCGCCTTGTAGTTATAGCCGTCGGGCGGATTCGGCACGGACGAGCAATGGAAGCCGAGCGACGGAGGCGCCGTCGGGTGATACTTGTTGAAGATATACTCCAGATTCTGGAGGTTGACCTGGATGAAGTCCTCGGTCAACGATATCCCGGACATCGGCTGGGTTCCCCAGCATATCCTGTAGTGGTCCGAACGCCGGACGTTCTCCAATGGATCGTCGTTCGATTTGTTGGTGGTGTTGTCCGCCCACGTCTGCGCAAAACATGCGCCCATCGAGATGAGCAACACAAGGATCAGCAAGACGCTCACCAATGCAATCTTGCAGGTACTACTTCCCTTCATTTCCCTACTCCATTTCATGTAATGCATTACTGCATGTAATCTGGTGACAGCCATTCCAGACTGCCCATTCATTACCAAGAAGCAAAGTCCGAAGCAGAAGCCTCCATGTATTAGCGAGGCAGCAATGACTATAGGCATTTCTCCTTTCCCTGCAGGTAGCTAACTCATTATTGCTCAGTTATATGCAATGTGCAATATGAAAATGGGGACACCATGTTGGACTGTTTGCACTGTGGCGGGGGAGATTGTGCGAGATTGGGGCATTTAGCGGTGGATTGGCTAGAACGCGTATGCTCTGGAGTGCATTCTTCGATACGTGCGCGGGGACATGCCTTCGTGTTTATGAAACGCTCGACTGAAGTAAGCATAGTCCGCAAAGCCACAGACCTGCGCAATCTGCTTGAGTGACAAATCGCCTTCGATCACCAGGTTGCGCGCGTTGTGGAAACGGCTCATGGCGATAAATTCCCTGACAGAGTACCCGGCAGCCCGGCGGAAGACCTTGCCGAAGTAGCGCGGGCTTACCTCGAGTGCCTCGGCAATGCCCGACGTGCTCATGGACTGGTTCACATGCCGGCGGATATACGCCTTCCCTCTCTGCATCAGCACGTTGTCCGAAGTTGCCGGCAGTACCTCAGTCTTCCCGAAATCACCGACCTCTGCAAGTATCTGCGCGAATATCAGCTTTGAAGCCGGAGAGTCGGACGCCAGGACTCCGCCCATCTGATCGTCGAGCATCAGATGGATTATCGCGACAAGCCTGTCCGGACGCAGGACCGTTGTCTTTCTCATCAGGCGCAGAGGGCTATCGATCTTCCTGGCTTTCATTTGGGAAATGTCGAAGTGGAGGAAGTAGAACTTCAAGCGGCCGGAACCTGGTCTGGTTCCGCCATACAGTTCGTTGGGCCACACAAGCAAGACTTCACCCTTGTGCACGTCATACTTGACATTTTCCACGTGCATGTGAAGCGTGCCTTCCCGTACGAACAGCAGTTCATACAGGGGCACCCGCTGCTCGACGTGCTGATATCCCCCTTCCGACTGCACCATCCCGACGGCGTCGGGACGGATCGGTAACCCAAACGCCAATCCCAGCATATCGTTCGCTGATATAGGTGGTTCCAACAGACTAGTCTCCCGCTTAAGCACAGACCACGAAATGCGTCCTGACCCTGAACTTGATTCAGGGGACAAATGGTGGAATACCGGGGGCGAATCACCAACTAAATGGCCTGCATGCAGAGGGCATAAGCAACCCGCCTGGGGACAATATACCTGAAAGAGCGCCTTTTGTAAATGTTCACAAGCGCAAAGGAGTTCAGTCTCCCATACTCGGCAGCCAGCTTGACAGGGGCGACACGTCTTTCATATAATGACCCCAGTAAGACAACGAATTACCTGTGGTCAGGGCATCGATCAATAGTAATGACTGCCAATAACCGTGTGGATAGTCCCCCGACAACCGACGAGGCCCCCGTTCTCTCGTGGACGGTGCATCTTGTGCGCGAGCAGCCTGGCAGGCTCGTAGTTGTCGTGCCAGTGGTCCTGGTGGCCGCTTTCTGCGCATACTCGCTGATGAATATCATAGGCGTGATCGCGGTC
>Ga0315287_10003224_pt1 | contig 15714 bp, 15 predicted proteins | sample YL17G11_0_MG_FD_205037 | JGI IMG/M metagenome (GOLD analysis project Ga0315287, IMG submission 205037) | Sediment microbial communities from Yellowstone Lake, YNP, Wyoming, USA - YL17G11_0 | ecosystem: Environmental > Aquatic > Freshwater > Lake > Sediment | place: USA: Wyoming | collected... | reverse complement strand
TCTGTCCTCCCCCTAAGAGGGGGAGGATTTTTTTCTACATTCTATATTCTGCATTCTAAATCCTTTATTCTATATTCTAAACCCTCTCTTCCCACCTCTTATCCGTTTCCACTTCCAGTTCAAGAAAAACTTTTTTATTCAGCGCTGTTTCCAGTTCTTTGCGCGCGGCAATGCCGATTTCTTTTATCGCCCGTCCGCGGGCGCCGATAATCATTTTTTTGTAGCGGCTGTCATTGGTGTAAACAGTCGCCCGAATAATGAACAGGGCGGGCTTTTCTTCAATCTCGGCCACTTCCACGTGGGTGGTGTAGGGCACTTCTTTGCGCAAAGCCAAAAATATTTTTTCGCGAATCAATTCGGCTGTCCAGAATTTCGGGTCGGCGTTGGTCAGTTGCTCGGGCGGATAAAGCGGCTCGCCCTCGGGCAAAAGTTCCATCACTTTATCGCGCAGGGGCTGGACATGGCGATTTTTCAGAGCGGACAATTCAAAAACAGCGGTGAAGTCGTCGGCCAGGGCTCGGTAGTCCTCCAAAAATGGTTTTTCTTCTTCCGTCAAATCGGATTTATTAATCACCAGAATTTTTGGCGCGGACGATTTTCGGACAAGGGAAAAAATATAGCGCTCCTCGGCGCCCATTTCCCGCGTCGGGTCAACGACGTAAATAAGCAGGTCAATGCCGTGGAGCGATTCCTGCGCCCGCTCGGTCAGCTTTCCGGCTAAAACGTTTTTGCTCTCTTTAAAAATTCCGGGCGTGTCAACAAAAACCGCCTGCCCTTGGGGCGCGTTATAAACCCCGTGAATGACATCGCGGGTGGTTTGCGGTTTGTGGGTGACGATGGCCACCTTGGTGCCGACAATCGTGTTCAAGAGGGTGGATTTGCCGACATTGGAGCGGCCGATTAGCGTGACTAGGCCGGATTTGGGCATAAAAGACGAATTTTAGAAATTAGAAATTAGAAATTAGAAATTTTCCCCACGCGGGTAAATCGTACTGAGGGCGGGGAAAAAGGTGCAAATGGGGTAGTTGCGTTAATTCCGGTTTATGATATAATATCCCCGATAATTTTTCAAGCTATGAAGGTTGTTCTGTTGGAAAAGGTCCCCGGACTGGGGGATATGGACGACGTCAAAGATGTGGCCGAGGGGCACGCCGTTAATTTTTTATTTCCCCGCCATCTGGCCGTGCTCGCTTCGCCGGCGGCCTTGGACAAGATTGAAAAACAGAAACAAAAAAAGAAACGCGACGAGGAAAAGGATTTGCGTGAACAGCAATCATTGGCCGGCAAGCTGGAAGGGCTGGCTCTGGTCATCCGCGAGAAGGCGAGCGAAGAAGGGTCGCTCTATGCCGCCATCGGGCCGCAAAAAATTTCCGATGAGCTGGCCAAACTCGGTTTTCAGATTGCCAAAGATAAAATCATAATTAAACAGCCAATCAAGGAGGCGGGCGAATACGAGGTTTTAGTCAAACTGCGTCATCGTTTGGAGGCAAAAGTAAGTGTTGTTGTTAATCCGCCGGAGGAGAAAAAATAATTTTATGCCAAAGAACGGAAAAAAGAACGGCAAGAAAAAAGTGAAATATATTTTTGTCATCGGCGGGGTGATGAGCGGCGTGGGCAAGGGCGTCACCGTCGCCTCCATCGGCCGGATTTTAACTGACCGCGGGGTTAAGGTCTCGGCCGTGAAAATCGACCCCTATGTCAACGTTGACGCCGGCACGATGAACCCGGTTGAACATGGCGAGGTTTTCGTCACCGAAGACGGCGACGAGACAGACCAGGACATCGGCAATTACGAACGCTTTTTAAACTCAAACATTTATTCCATCAATTACATGACCACCGGCCGGGTCTACAGCTCGGTCATCAGTCGCGAGCGCGCCATGGCGTACAAGGGCCGTTGCGTGCAGGTCGTGCCCCACATCCCGATGGAGGTCGTCAGCCGGATAGAAGCGGCGGCGGAAAAAACCGGCGCTGAAGTGATGATTATTGAAATCGGCGGCACAGTCGGTGAATACGAAAACATTTTATTTTTGGAAGCGGCCAGAATGATGAAACTTCGCGACCCCCAGGGTGTGATTTTTGTTTTAGTCAGTTATCTGCCCATCCCGGGCCATTTGGGCGAAATGAAAACCAAGCCGACCCAGCACGCCTCGCGCACCCTGAACAACAGCGGTTTGCAGGCCGATTTCATCATCGCCCGGGGCCGCGAACTTTTGGATGAGCCGCGCCGCGAAAAACTGGCTTTTTTCTGTTCGCTCCGTTCCAAAGACGACATTATCCCTGCGCCCGATGTCACGAATATTTACGACATCCCGGACAATTTTGAAAATTATCATTTCAGCAATTTGATTGGCGCCAAACTCGGTCTGAAATTACGGCGTAAAAAAGACAAACGCTGGACCAAGTTTATTTCCAACATGCGGCACGCGAAAAAGACGCTGAAAATCGCCGTCATTGGAAAATATTTTACCACCGGCAAATTTACTCTGGCCGATTCTTACATTTCCGTGATTGAAGCGATTAAGCACGCGGCCTGGAGTTGCCACGCCAAACCGGAAATGCGCTGGCTGAATTCCGAGGTTTATGAAAAAAATCCGGCCAAGACGGCCGAACTGGACAATTACGACGCCATTATCGTGCCTGGCGGATTCGGCAAACGCGGGGTTGAGGGTTTGTTGCGCGCCATCCGGCGGGCGCGGGAAAAGAAAATTCCGTATCTCGGGCTTTGCTATGGCATGCAGTTGGCGGCGATTGAATTCGCCCGCGACGTGCTCGGGTTGAAAGACGCGGACACGGCCGAGCGCAATCGCGAGTCGTCAAATATTATCATTCACGCCAATCCGAATCAGGCGCGCAATATTTTGGAGAAAAAATACGGCGGCACGATGCGCCTCGGCGCTTATGGCTGTGTTTTGAAAAAGGGGAGTATGGCCCGCCGGCTTTACGGACTGCCGCGCGTCAGTGAACGACATCGCCACCGTTTTGAATTTAATAATGATTTCCGCGCGCCGCTGGAAAAGGCCGGGCTGAAAGTCGCTGGCGTCAATCGAGAAAGCGGGCTGGTGGAAATTTTGGAATTGGAAAACCATCCGTTTTTCGTCGGCGTTCAGTTTCATCCTGAATTAAAATCCCGCCCCCTGGCGCCGCATCCGTTGTTTGTCGGTTTGATAAAAGCGGCGTTGAAGAGAAAGGTGTAGTGAATAAACTATTTTTAACAAAAGGCGTTCTTTTTAATAACCAATAAACCGCAAGGCGGTTTCAAAGAAAAGGAGGACAAAATGTGTCGAGTAATGCTGGCAGTGGTTTTGTGCGCCATGTTTTTGTTCGGGTGTTCGGGAGAAGACAGAGATGGCTTGAAGTATCGCGCGCTGTATGTTATTCATCATACATCGGATAACAAAACGATATTTTTTCGGGACATCAATGATAGCGCGAAGAATGTCTCTATACCCCAGTGGTGTCTTGAAACCAAGCCGTCTCAAGAAGAAGTGTCATATGTTTTCCTGAGCAAAGATTTTGACCAGTGCTTTTGGCTGAAGTACGTAAGTACGGGAGCCAGTGCCGTAAAAGAAGAGGGGGCAAGGAAATGAGCGAGGAAACCAGAACCAGGAAATTTCCCCAGATACACAACCGAGGCCGTTCAGTACATCGGCCGACCCGATTCCCGGAGTGAAGCGCAAAGCCGCCGACCAAATCTGTCGAAGGCGGCTCTCCTGAAGACAAAGGCCGCGGTTAAGGGCGGCCAGGGATGTTCCTTCTTGATGATAGACAATAGCGCAACCCCCGTTCGTTCACGTTCAACGTGACGGCGGGGGTTATTTTTTATAAGAAATACCCGATTAAAGTCGGGGATTTTTTTGTGCTGTCATTCCCGCGAAAGCGGGAATCCATGAATAATGAAACGGGAAAAGATCCCGAAATGGGAATAGATCCTGAAACGAGTTCAGGATGACGCTACGCGTCAGTTCGGGATGACATGGTTCAGGGTGACGAATACGTGGATCCCCGTTTTCACGGGGATGACACATAAGCCCGGCCCCTCGGCCGGATTCGTTGCTCCCTCCCCATTTAGGGGAGGGGCGAGGGGTGGGGTATTATACCCCCTCCTTTGTCCTCCCCCTAAGAGGGGGAGGAAGTTTTTCTTACCGTCCCCCCATCCTCCCGACAATATTAAACGTCCTAAGAAAAATAATCATGTCCAGAATCGGGCCGCGGCGTTTGAGATAATACAAATCATATTCCAGCTTGCGCAAATTTTCTTCCAAACTGCCGTAATATGACTTTTGCAGTTGGGCCCAGCCAGTCAGCCCGGGTTTGACCAAGTGGCGCAGGGCGTAAAACGGCATTTTTTCCGTCAAGGCGGCGACGAATTCGGGCCGTTCGGGCCGCGGGCCAATCAGCGCCATTTCGCCTTTGAGTATGTTAACGAATTGAGGCAGTTCATCCAGCCGCGTTTTGCGCAGGAAGCGGCCGACGCCCGTGATGCGGCTGTCATTGGCGTCAGCCCAGCGCGGGCCGTCAATTTCCGCGCCGCCGTTTTTATCCAGCGCTTTCATTGTCCGGTATTTTCGCAATTTGAAAATTTTTCCATTGCGGCCGACCCGTTCCTGAACGAAAAAAATCGGGCCAATTGAATTTATTTTTATCACCAAAGCGATAAGCGGAAAAGTTAAGCAGAAAAACAAGCCCATCAAAATAGCGCAGAGATAATCAAAAATAATCCGGCCGCGGTCGTAAATTTTCTTTTCTTGCTCCTGAAGATTAGACAAAAACCACGACTCGGAAAAAATGAAAGGCGGGATGCGGCCGAGAATTCGCTCGTAGAATTTTTCCAAACCAATTACGCCGACCTGCCGGAAAAGTCCAGCGTAGAGTTCTTTTATCAGCGCCAGATTATGTGAAGAGCTTGGCGCGATGACGATTATTTCAGCGGACGATTTGCCTTCGTTTGAAACAAGGCTATTCTTATCCATGGCGTATTTTTTCAAGCCGGCAAATTTTTCTGCGCTTAACATCTCCGGATTCTCAACCACCAATCCGGCCACGGTATATCCGCGCTCAGGTTCGCTTTCCAAAATTTTAATCAATTCAGCAGTTTCATCGGTCAGGCCGACAAAAGCGACGCGAGTCGTCAGCATGGTGGCGGAGAGAAAATGATTGTGCAGCCAGCGCCAGATGGATATTAAGCCAAAGCCGCAAACCGCGCAGAGGGCGAGAATGGTTTTTGGGCTGGTGTCGTTTCTCGGTTTTAAATAAAAATAAATTATGCCCAGGGCGACCCAGATGCCGGCGGTGATGATTATTTTTTGGAAAAAAGACCAAGAGTTTCTCGCCTGGCCCAAGTCATAAAGGCCGACGATAAAAGCGACGACAACGGCGAGCAGAAAAAGCCCGGTCATTGGCGCGAGCAGTTTGTCCAGCGACGGCGCGCCACAATTCCAGTAACGCAAAACCAAGGCCAAATAAAGGCCGAGATAGAGGCAAACCAAATCGCCGAGCAGCAGGGTGAATTGTTTGAAACGATAGTACATAGGTGGTTGGCGGACAGTTTCGTCTTTTCGCAACCGGCGTCGGCTCGCCCAGCGGCGAGCCGCGCCTACCGCGCGCCGCGCGCCACCTTGGGGCGTAAACGCCCCCTCGGCGACCGTGCTCGCGCGGCTTATGCGAGTTTGCTCAAAAACGAAACTGTCCGCCAGCATGACTTAGCCGAATTTTTGGTGTATAATTAAACCGTCTTCTATGTCTGGATTTTACTCCAAAACCCTGAAAATTTCAATACCGGCGGCGCTGGCGGCTATTTTTTTGTTTTTGGCATTGCCGGCCGAGGCTAAAGAGCCGAATGACCCGAATTACGCCTTGCAATCAGCAATGTGGCGGCAAATCAACGCGCCGGCGGCCTGGGATGTTTCAACCGGTTCGGACGAAGTTATCGTCGCCATGATTGACACTGGCCCGGACACAAAGCATCCTGATTTGGCGGCGAACATTTGGGTGAATACAGATGAAATCCCCGGCAATGACAGAGACGACGACAATAACGGATACGTTGATGATGTTAATGGCTGGAATTTTGTTGAGAATAATAATAATCCGCGGCCGAAAATCGTGCTTGGCTCGGACGATGACGAAGAAGCGGTTAATCATGGCACCTTGGTCGCCGGTTTGGTCGGCGCGCTTGGTGATAATGGCCGCAATGGCGTCGGTCTGAACTGGAAAATAAAAATAATGCCTTTGCGGGCGATGAATAATCTCGGTTCGGGTTCTTATGGCGACATTGTCAAAGCAATAAATTACGCCATTGCCAACGGCGCCTCGGTGATTTCTTTGAGCGTGGTCGGTGAAAACACGGATGCTGAAGTTAAGGTCGCCCTGCGCCGCGCTTATGACAAGGGCATTGTTGTTGTCGCGGCCGCCGGCAATGAAGGAAAAAATGACGAAGGCGATTTAGATTCCTTTCCGCTTTATCCGATTTGTCTTGACCGAGGCGACAAAGAAAATTGGCTGCTTGGCGCGACGGCTGTGGACGCGACTGACCGCTTGGCCAGTTTCGCCGGCTATGGTTCATGCGTTGATTTGGCCGCGCCCGGGAAAAATATTTTCAGCATTCAATATTCCGACCCGTTTACCGGTTATTTAGATGATTTCGGCGGGGGCTGGCAGGGGACATCATTTGCCGCGCCGATTATCGCCGGCGCCGCCGCTTTAGTGAAAAGCGTTAACCCCGAATGGCAAGCGCCGGAAATTATCAAAGCGCTTTTGTCCACGGCTGATGATTTGGAGCCGCTCAATCCGTTTTTTGTCGGCCGGCTTGGTTATGGCCGCTTAAATGTCGGGCGGGCGGTGGAAAAAGCGCTGGCTGAAAAAATAGCGCGCGAAAATGTTCATCAATTTTATTTTTCCGGCTCGCGGGTTTATCTTGATTATCCTTTGGCGAAAAAAACAGTTTATTTGGGCGATGCCGGCGGGTTGATTTCATTTTTGAGCAAGGGCGATGTTAACGCCGACGGCCGCGATGAGGTGGCGGTTTTGTCGCGCCTGAAAAGCGGCTATGGGATTGTTGTTCTGACCGATAACGGCCAGACACTGGCTGAATTTGTTTTGCCGCGACTGGCTCCGCGTTTTGTCCCGTCCGGAATTCAGCTGGCGGATAATGAAATTAAGGTGATGACAAAGGAGAAAAATAAAAAACAGGTGGTGAGTTATTACTTTGATTTATCCGGACAGGCTATAAGCCATTTTGTCATTCCGAGCGGACCCTGAGCGAGCGAAGCGAGTCGAAGGGGTAGCCGAGGAATCCCTTAAACATTGTTTCAACTACTATGCCTGCGTTAAGGGATCCCTCCGCTCGTCCCGACGTAAAGTCGGGACTCGGTCGGGATGACAACACACTCCGCCCGGGCTCGCATTTTCGGATAGGGTTTGCTATTTTTATCTATTTTTGTTAAAATATCCCAAGATAGCTTTAATAAAGTTAAGCGTTTTTTCAGCTATGGAAACCCAAATTTTTGAAAAAAAGAACGTGTTGGTTACCGGCGGCGCTGGTTTTATCGGCTCGCATTTGTGCGAGCGTTTGCTCAAAGAAGCCAAGGTCATCTGCCTTGACGATTTTTCCAATTCCGACCCGCAGAACATCAATCATCTTTTGCAATATCCGGATTTTGAATTTATAAATTGCGACGTGGCCCAACCGTTGGACCTGGACAAATACGCCGAGTTGGATAAATTCAAAGTTAAATTTCAGGGCATTCAGGAAATTTATCATCTTGCTTGTCCGACCAGCCCGAAGGATTTTGAAAAATTGAAAATGAAATCACTGACGGCAAACTCGGCGGCCATGCTTAACACGCTGGATTTGGCGACCAAACATCACGCCAAATATGTTTTCGCTTCCAGCTCGGTCGTTTACGGCGAAGCGAAAAAAGAAAAGGTTTCTTTCCGCGAGACAGACCAGGGAGTGGTTGACCATCTGACGCCGCGCGCCTGCTATGATGAAGGCAAGCGTTTTGCCGAGACATGCGTCGAAACATATCGGCAGGTGCATGGCTTGGACGCGAAAATCGCCCGTATTTTTACGACCTACGGCGCGCGCATGCGTTTGTTCCAGGGTTTGCTTATCCCTGATTTTATTGTCAGCGCGCTTGAGGGCAAGGATTTGGTAATCTATGGTGATGAAAATTTATCCACTTCGCTTTGCTACATTTCCGATGTCGTGACCGGTTTGATTCAATTGATGGCGGCCGAACCGGAAGTGAAAGTGGTTAATCTCGGCGGCGAGGAAATTTATCGCTTTAAGGAAGTGGCGGAAAAAATAATTTCTTTGACCAATTCATCTTCGCGCGTTGTTTTTGAAGCGCCGCTGTTATTTTTATCCAGAAAGGGCGCGGCTGATTTGACCTATGTCAAGGATGTTCTCGGCTGGATGCCGCTGACGCGTTTGGAAGACGGGCTGGAAAAGACGATTGAATACGTCACGGCCAACAAAGAAGCGTTGTTGTTTAATCATCATGGCCAATAATTTTATTGGTTAAAGCGCGGCAGGTGAAAGTGGACTAAAATGGTATGATTTTTATCGTGATTCCGGCCCGCGACGAGGAGGGAAGAATTGGCCGCGTCGTGCGCGGCCTTTTTGAACGCGGCTGGAACAAAACAGTAGTGGTGGATGATGGGTCAGCCGACCGGACGGCGGCCGAGGCCGAGGCGGCCGGCGCGATTGTTTTGCGTCATCCGTTTAACCGCGGGCAGGGGGCGGCCTTGCAGACCGGCGATGAATACGCCCTGGCCCAGGGCGCCGAAGCGGTGGTCCATTTTGACGGCGACGGACAATTCAATCCGGATGATGTCGCGCCGGCCCTGGCCAAGCTGAAAGAAAAAAATCTTGACGCTGTGCTTGGTTCGCGTTTTTTAGACGGCCGGTCGCGCGTTCCTTTTTTCAAAAAATATTTTTTACTGCCCCTGGCGCGATTTGTTAACCGCCTGCTGACCGGCGTTCGGCTGACCGACGCGCACAATGGCTTTCGCGTTTTGTCGCGGCGGGCGTTGGAAAAAATAAAAATCACCCAGGACGGCATGGCCCATAATTCTGAAATCGTGGAAAAATTGAAACGCGCCGGCCTGGCTTTCGCCGAGTTTCCGGTCGAGGTGACTTACAGCGAATACGGCCAGGGGGCGGCCGGCGGTTTAAAAATTTTACGCGATTGGTTTTTTGGAAAAATAATCGGATAAAATATGCTTTTGGTTTTTCAGATAATTTTAGTCGGTTTTTTCGCTTTGGCCGCGCTTAAAGCCGCTTTTCGTTTTCGCGCCGGCGAATTGACATTGTTTGGTTTTATCGGCTGGCTGTTTTTTTGGGCCGCGGCCGCCTTTATCGTGCTTTGGCCTGATTCCACTTTTTATCTGGCCAAACAGTTGGGCGTCGGGCGGGGGGCGGACGCGGTCGTTTACGCTTCCATCGCCGCGCTTTTCTTTTTGGTTTTTCGTTTGTCAATCAAGGTTGAGCGGCTGAAGCGCGAAACGACCAAATTGGCCAGGCGCGAGGCGTTGGATGGAAAAAATGAGCGGCTATGAAAATCGCCCACGTTATTTCAACTTTTCCGCCGCGGCACGGCGGCATGGGCCAGGTCTGTTTTGAAGAAGCAAGGCGGCTGGCTGAACGCGGTCACGAAGTGACCGTTTTTACTTTGGCTTATTCGGGCGATTCCTTAGTTTCTAATTTCCAGTTTCCAGTTTCTCGTCTTCGTCCGCTTTTTAAGTTCGGCGACGCCGGTTTCACGCCGCGACTTTTTTTCAAATTGAAAAATTTTGATTTGGTTCATCTCCATTATCCTTTTTACGGCGGGGCGCAGTGCGTTTGGTTGGCCAAGTTTTTTCGCGGCCAAAAATATGTTGTCACTTATCACATGGACGCCCACCCGGTCGGTTTTTTGAAAAAACTTTTTCAGGGCGTTTATGATTTTGTCTGGGCGAAAAGGATTTTAGCCGGCGCGGAAAAAGTCGCGGTCGTGGACGAAGATTTTTTTATTGCCTCGCGCCACGGCAGGTTTATCAAAAAAGAAAAAGTCGCGTTTTTGCCAAATGGCGTTGACTTGGAAATTTTTCAGCCGCGGCCAAAGGACTTGTCAGCCGTCGGGTTGACTGAATTGGCGGGCAAAAAAATAATTTTGTTTGTTGGCAATCTTTTGCCGCTAAAACGATTGGATTTGGCGATTGAAGCCATGAAAATCCTATCCAGACTACGGACTACGGACTACGGCTCCGGAATCGGCGGCGGTTCCTCGCTAGCGCTGGTCGTGGTCGGCGGCGGCTATGCCGAAGAAAAGTTTAAAAAAATGGCCGTTGGCGCGAATGTTGTTTTTGCCGGTTCTTGTCTCGGGGTACAAAAATTGGCCGCCTATTATAATGTCGCCGATTGTCTGGTCGCGCCATCGGATTTTGAGTCGTTTTCTTTGGCCGCTTTGTATGGTTTGGCTTCTGGCGTGCCGGTTATTGCCAGCGACATTCCGGGCTTGCGCCGCCGCGTCGCTGACGGTCATGACGGATTTTTATTCAAAGCCGGTTCAGTTGAATCACTCGCCCTCGCGCTGAAAAAGCTTTTCGCTTTAAGTGATGAAGAAAGAAAAAAAATGGGAGAAGCAGGACGGGCCAAGGCGGCCGTGTATAGTTGGAACGTCCATCTAGAAAAGTTGTTAGGAATTTATAGCGGCGTTTAATGTCTAATATCTAATTTTTAATGCCTAATAAAATGCCCAATGTCTAATGACCAATTTTTTAAAATTGGGATTTGGATATTCATTAGAAACCTGCCTGCCGGCAGGCAGGTTAGGAATTAGGAATTAGAAATTTGTTTGCTTGCTTCTTTATGTCTTTCAATTACGAAACAAATCTTTGGGGGCAAGGGACGGCTGATTCTAAATTGACCGACCCCGCTTCTTTCCGTTTGCGTCAATGCTTCCGCGCTTTCGCTAATTTACCGGCGAACTCGAAAATTTTGGAAGTCGGCTGCGGCGGCGGGCAATTCATCCGGGCGCTCAAGAAAAAATCCCCGGCTTTTTCCTGTTTTGGCTGTGATATTTCCGAAAAGGCGATTACCGCGGCCAAACAGGCCAATGACAACGTCGCCTATGAAATCTGCGCTGAAAAATTGCCTTATGCCGACAATTCTTTTGACGGCTTGATGGCGCTGGATGTTTTGGAACATGTCGCTTCGCCGACGGCGCTGGTTGAAGAAATTCATCGCGTTTTAAAGCCGGGCGGAATTTTTTATCTTTTCGTTCCCTGCGAGGGCGATGGCCTGTCGCTTTGGTTTTGGCTGGAAGAATTCGGTCTAAAAAATGATTTAACAAAAAAATTCGCCGGCCATGTGAATTATTTTAGCCGGGCCGAGGTGGAAAAACTTTTTCCCAAAGACAAATTTTCCTTTGTTCGCAAGCGTTATGGCGAGCATATCGTCGGCCAGTTATCTGGCGTGGCCGCTTTTTGGATGATGTCGCGGGCTGAAAAACGCGGCCTTGGCGCGCTTAACAACGAGGCCTATTTCAACCGGTTGGAAGAAAAAGGCGGTCGGCCGGTGCGAGTTTTGAAAAAAATATTCAATTTGGCGATTAATCTGGAATCAACGCTTTTCGCCCGTCTGCCTTCGCCGAACATGCATCTCGTTTTGAAAAAAATATGAAAATCGTTCATCTAGTGCCGGCCGCTTGGGATTATTTTGACGATATCCGCGACGCGGTGTTTAATTTGGTTAGCGGCGAGATTCGGCGGGGGATTGAATCAGAAGTTATTACTTTACAGTATCGCAAAACAACGCCGCAAGCGGCGCAAGAAATTTCGGTCAAATCATCGGGTCTGTCTTTTCGCGGCGATTTATCCGGCGCCGGCCTGGCCGATGTTTTAGATGAATTTGATTTAGTTCATCTTCATTGTCCTTTTTTGGGGGCGGCTAAAGATATTTTGGCTTGGAAAAAGAAAAATCCGAAAAAGCCTCTGCTGATTTCCATTCATCGGCCGGTTAGGATCGTCGATTTTTTTTCTTTGATTATCGCCGCTTATAATACTTTTTATCAGCCCAAAATTTTTTCCCTGGCCGACAGACGCTTGACTTTTCCGGCCAATGGGGTAAAATTAAGCCAAGCTGAAGCCACGGCTTCGGTTTATTCGCGAATTTATCAAGATTTATTAAATAATTAATTTATGGAAGAAAATAGCGGAAAGAAAGGTTTTTTCTCTTTACTTGAGCCGCGCAGCGCCGCTTTGGTTGGCGCCATAACCGGCGTGCTGGCGCTCTGCACTATTGGTTTTGTCGTGATGATTATTATGGCTCTGTCCGGCGGCTTGAATTGTTCCAGCTCGGCCAAAGCCAGTGATTTATCCACACTAACAGACAACGGAGCCGCGGCAACTGGTCAGGCGGCTGAACAGGCAGCCGCTGAACCGGCTCCTCAAACCGACAAGCCAAAAGCCGAACTTTTTGTCATGGCTTATTGCCCTTATGGTTTGCAGATGGAAAAAGCATTTTTGCCTGTAATGGAATTGCTTAAGGGCAAAGCCGATATGACCATCCGTTTTGTTTCTTACGCCATGCACGGAAAAAATGAAATTGATGAAAACACGCGCCAGTATTGCATCCAAAAAGAACAAAACGCCAAACTTATTTCTTATCTGAAATGTTTTGCTGAAAGCGCCAGCGGTGATTCAGCCGGCTGTATCACCAAGGCCGGGGTTAATCAAAATACCCTGAACGCTTGTGTCGCTAACGCCGATAAACAATTTGGCATCACTGCTAAATTTGATGACCAGAGTTCTTGGCTTAGCGGCCGCTATCCGATTTTTCCGGTTGATCTGGGTTTGAATTCGCAATATAAAATTGAGGGCTCGCCGACGCTGGTTATTAACGGAGTGGTATCAGAAGCGGCCCGCAATCCAGAGGCGGTAAAGCAGGCGATTTGCGCCGCGTTTAAAACACAGCCAGCCGCTTGTAAGCAGGGCTTAAGCACGGCTTCGGCCACGGCAGGTTTTGGCGCCGGAACTGGGGCTGACACCGGTTCAGCCGACTGCGGGAGTTAATTGTAGCGCGCAGGTGCTTTCATACTAAATACTAGATACTAAATTCTAACTACTAATTTTATGGGCAGATTCAAAAAAGGACTTTTTTTCGGCAGCTTGCTCGGCGCTGGTTTGATGTGGCTCAACGGCACGACTCGGGGCAGGGAATATCGCGCTAAAATGATTGAGCATCTGACGCCGCTTTACGCCCAGTTGAAAGAGAGCGTAAAAAAACTGGAAGGCCCGACTAAGGAAATGTATTGCGCTTTGGTTGAGCGGGCGGTTGAAGAATACGCCTCGAGAAAAGAAATGGCCGAAGACATGAAAGTTTCTCTGATTAAAGAATTGAAGAAAAAGTGGGACGGGTTGATTGAAGAGATTAGGAAGAAATAAATTCACCCTGTTAAATAATTCGCCTTCGGCGAATTGCCCCTTTGGGGCATTTAACAGGGCAAGCAGACAACAGTAAAAAGACAACAGGACTCCATCTGTATCCCACTCTTAACAAGAGAGGGACGAAGGGGGGAGTTAAAAAGCCCCTCCTTTGACGCGATGTCAGAGGAGGGGCTTTGTTTTCCTCGCTGGTTCAAGGCCAGATTGCCTTGAAGCACGGTTCAAATGCGACGTAAAGGACTATTACTCCTACCATAATGAAAACGAAACAGCCCGCCAGTTCTTCCCAATCCCGAATCGGTACCGGTATGCCGGCTTTATCTTTTTTGCCGATTTCGTAACCAATGTGGCCGAGAAGCACCATAAAAACAATGGTGACTGCCAGGACAGCCAGCGCGATAGCTATTTTCCAGAACATGTTCTTTCTCCTTTGTTAAAGAGCGAAAGTTCGCCCTCCGTTTGTTTACCCCGTTTTTCTTATATCCTCAACCGCCAGTTCCAGCTCGCGGTTGCCGTTCCACTCGTTCACGCTGACGGTGAAAACCATGTCAATTTTGTCTCCGGGTTGAAGAATTTTTTTCCAGTCCATCGGATGTTTTTCCACGTCGCCGAAACCAAAGGCGATTGTTTTTTTAATCGTGTGTGAATTATGTTTAACCATTAAACGGAGATGGCGGCCATCCTGTCCGACCGGCGAGATTTCAGTCACGGTCAGACCGCTGGCCAGATAGCGCGGTTCCTCGTTGCCCTGTCCGAAGGGTTCAAATTTTTGTAAGAGGTCGTAGAGTTTCCAATCCACTTCTTCTAAATCAACCTCGGCGTCAATGGCGAGTTTTGGTTGCGTGTCAACACCGGTTAGGGCGCTGGCCACTTTTTTTGTCAGTGTTTTTTTAAATTCATCAAGTTGTTCGGCTGATTTTAAAGAAAAGCCGCAGGCCTGCGGGTGGCCGCCGAATTTTGAAAAATAATCGGACATTTCTTGCAACGCGGCGATTATATTGAATTCAAGCACGCTTCGCCCAGAGCCGGAAATTTCGCCATCCTCGTTTTTGTTCATGGCAATGGCCGGCTTGTTGTAAATATCTTTGAGTTTGCCCGAGACCAGACCAATCACTCCGCTCGGCCATTTTTCGTTGAAGACAAAAATAATCGGCGCTTCTTCCTGTTTTGTTTCTTTGATTTGCGCTTTGGCTTCGTCAACCATTTGCTCGGTCAGGCGTTGGCGGTCGGAATTGTTTTTATTTAATTGCAGGGCGAGTTCCTTGGCGATTTTTTCATCATCGGCCATGAGCAGGGCAAAGGCGCTGTTGGCATGGTCCATTCGGCCGGCGGCATTGAGGCGGGGGACGATGCTGTAACCAACGGCGCGGGCATCCAGAGCGCCGCGGCGCGGGTGGCCGGCTTCATCAGTCAGGCCGGCGGCCAAAAGCAATTCGCGCAGGCCGAGGTTGCGGGTTTTGTTGAGCACGGTCAGGCCATAGCGGGCCAATGTGCGCGATTCGCCGAAAAGCGGCACCATGTCGCCGATGGTGGCGATGGCGACCAAATCCAAAAGCCATTTTTCAAAACCTTCGTGCGTTTGGCCGTCAGGCAGGTTGGCGGTTTTTTCCTGATGTTTTTTCAAAAGCGCCTGGGCGAGTTTAAAAGCGACGGCCGCGCCGGCCAGGCCTTTGTCCGGATATTTGCTGTCAGGTAAATTCACATGAATAATCGCGTCAGCCGGCGGCAATTCGGCCGGCACGCTGTGGTGGTCGGTTATAATCACGGTCAGGCCGGCTTTTTTTGCCGCCCGCGTTTCCTCGGCGTTGCTCACGCCGCAATCGCAGGTGATGAGCAAATCGGTTTTTTGTTCCTTGAGGGTTTTAATCGTGTTCGGATTCAGTCCATAGCCGTCAATTTCGCGATGGGGGATGAAAACGCCCACATTTTTCGCGCCGAGTTTTTTCAGGGCGCTGACCAGAATGGCGCTGGCGCAAACGCCGTCAGCGTCATAGTCGCCGTGAACGACGATATTTTTTTCTTCGGCGATGTTTTTAAAAATCAAATCAACCGCTTTTTTCATGTCGCGGAAAAGAAATGGGTCGTGGATGTCGGCCGAATAATCCGGGTTGAGAAACTCGTCGATTTTTTTCTGTTCCCGCAGGCCGCGGTTCCAAAGCAAACGCGCCACCAGCGGAGGCAATTCCGGATGGGCGTTAAGAAATTCCTGCGGCGGATTTTCACAGACAAGCCATTTCGGCATAGTATTGTTTAACGCGACAGAGAGAGTAAGATGTCGTAAAA
>Ga0315287_10003223_pt1 | contig 15714 bp, 24 predicted proteins | sample YL17G11_0_MG_FD_205037 | JGI IMG/M metagenome (GOLD analysis project Ga0315287, IMG submission 205037) | Sediment microbial communities from Yellowstone Lake, YNP, Wyoming, USA - YL17G11_0 | ecosystem: Environmental > Aquatic > Freshwater > Lake > Sediment | place: USA: Wyoming | collected... | reverse complement strand
CTGCCCACCGTCCAATCGTCTGCGAGATCACGCAGGCGGGAATACTTTTTCATCAGTCTTTCAATGTCGTCGGGGGATAAGATCATTTTATCTTTTTTTCCAAATCGTTGACACGCCACATAAGCGACGCGATGTTAATTATTATAGCCACACCAAATATAATTTCCCATATATTCATTCTTTCACCTCATACTATATTATATCATACTGCGTTTATAAAACATCAAACGACACGCTCAAGATCATTCAGATTTACGACATAACTGCATGCCGCATTTCCGCCTTGCCCCCTGATGGCGGCAACCCCCATTGCTTCGGCGAGACGCGGTTCGAACTTCTTTAGTGTCTGTGCAAAATTTATATTCGGTTCGTAATCTTTCTCGCGCCGATAATACCAATGGATCGGATAATTTTGGCGGAGTTTTTCGAGTTTGTTATATGCTATACTCCACACCCCCTGAAGCGGTTTGACCTGATATATTCTTTCACCCATAACCATTTTTACCGCAACCCAATGAACCCAGAAGAAGATTTGAATATCAGCGTAATTCTTGCCCCAGGGGCCATAATTCAAAGCGTCTTTCAGATTGAATGTAACGGCATACTGGGGATCGGTTTTATAACGACTCTGCGCCGTGAAAAGGGGCGTCATTTGGCACTTTAACTCTGCGGGGTGGCCTTTCCATAAAAGATCAAGTGCGCATGGATTTGTGTCTTTACTGGGGTTGATCTCAACATTGAGTTTGGCCCCGAATTTTTTTACGAAAACGTTTTCCCCCGATACACCACTTTCATACCAAGCGGCGCGGTTTTCCAGATTGCCCAAATCGATCTTTTTGTTTTCAGCGTCGTAAAGGTCGTAATTGGATGCCATTGTTTCTTTATACCCCCAAATGGCGATCTTTATGACACTCTTTACATAACATTCTACAATTTTTCTGAATTGTTTTCCCCCCATTACGCCAAGGATTTATATGATCGGCTTCCATTTCTCCAATTTCCCATTTCTTTTTCTTGTTCTTATCTTTACATAACGGGCAAATTCCTTTTTGTTTTTCATATACCTCACGCTTGTCATTATCCTCAAAAGCGCGAATACTTAAGACCTTTTCAATTCTAGTTAAAACATATTCGTAAATACCTGGCTTGTTTGTTACGGCATTATTCTCCATTAATTTGGATATTTCTTTTTCTAGTTTTTTTGAATCATGTTTTCCGTTTTTGAATTGATTATACAGCTCTCCCCACGGAACATTTTTCATTTCATATCGATAATTTGGAAAAATTTTCCTTACCCATTCAATCACCTTTTGGAAGTAGTTCCACAATTCATCAGCATTTTTATCGTGTTGATGTTTTGCCATATAATCCTTGATTTCTCCGGCGCTTATCCATGAAATTGTAGTTTCCAAATACTTTTGTCGAATGGGTTCTCCACTTACTAATTGTCCGCCGTTATTTGCCAAAAGATATGCTGCGCAACCTGTTTTGCTAAATTTCAATTTAGCATTGGAAAGCCAGGGGCCAGTATAACACGAATTGAGTATCTCTTGGGGAGTCAGTTTTTCACCTGCGATGTTGATGGTCGTGAACCAGGCCTTTCGCTCTTCGGCTGTACCTTTACAGAAATAAATCATCAATTCATAATCAAGAATTTTATCCCTTTGCGTGTCGGATAGGTTATTAAAAAAATAATTGTTCAACGAAAAGTCGCCATTTATATATTGGCCGATACTGATCGTTCGTTGTTGACCGTCCAGCACTTCGTAACTGCCGCCATCTCTAATCACCCAATACATTATGTTAAGTGGAAATCCCTTGTTGATGGTTTCAATAACAGCGTCCCGTTGTTTGTCTTTGTATACAAACTCTCGTTGGTATTCTGGGCGAATGTCAAGTTTTCCACCATACGCAACTACACCTTTTTCGGCGCTGTCTTTGTACCCAATAATCATTTTGCGAATTGAAATTCGTTTTAATTCAATTTTCATTTTCATGTTGTTTTTTCCTTTTAATTAAAATTCTTGCATATATCTTTTTTCCGTTTATGAACGGGTAACCATAATTAAATTTATCTACTTTTGTAGTAACCATTTCTCCAACGATTTTAAATTGTTCCGGGTTAAATTTATCTAAGAAAGTTATTGGCACTCCCATTACACCATTATAGTCCTTTGGAATATCCGAAACTTTATCAATATTTATTGCGTTGTAATTATCGTACTTCGGGTATTCTTTGGGTGAATATTTTTTATATAAGGTTATTTTTTCATGGCGTTTTGTGGTATCTAGATTGGTGAACCAACGAACGCCTTTTATACGTAAATATTTCTTACCTTCTTTATCAATTCGCTGACCAATTGCTGTCATTGAATAATCGTCAGGGACTTGAAATTCTCGATCTCCACTGCTGATACTTGGCCCAAACCACAGTTTGTTTTCTTTGATTTTTGGAAATATTTCCTTATAAGTAATTGCATTGACGTTACCGAGGATCAAAAACTTTTTCTTATATTCCATAAGTTGTGCAATATATTCACGGAATAAAGAAAATGGCGGGTTGGTAACAACTATATCTGCTTGTTTCAGCAGTTCTACGCATTCTTCGCTGCGGAAATCGCCGTTACCTTTGAGTGGGCTTACCGTGTTTTTGTCATGCTTTAATAAATGCTTTACGTCATTTAAATCTATTGCGCCATCTTTATTACTATCGGGAATTCCGATAATTTCAATTTTAAATGGTTTTTTATTTGATGTTTTTATCCCTTCTACTTCAAATGTTTTTAATTGTAAACCGACGATTGGTGATTTAATATGACTTGTGGTGATAAGTTTTTTTAATCCGAGATATTGAAAATTGAGCACAAAATACTTGAAAAAATTACTTTCATACGGATCATCACAATTACAATAAACTATCTTCCCACGAAATTGATCTTTATAGTGTTTCAATTCTTTTTCGATATCGGTAAGTTGAGTATAGAATTCGTCTTTCTTTGCTGACTTTGCTTTTTGTAAATTTTTATTTTTGTTCAAAGATTTTCTTGGAATTTCACGTAAAGAATTTAACTTTTCTTTCATAGTTTATCCCCAAACGTGGTAAATTTTCTCCATACCCCTATTATACAATATTATTTATCCCTTGTCAAGCCTATTTTATAAATTCCGGACTTAAAAAATCATACGCGTTTACAAATCCCAAAACCTTCCCCTTGCCGTTGCAACAGTCGTCCTGATTCGCCCATAAGTATTTGAATGCGGTGTATGCGTCGTCGCCATCATAGCATACCGAAAAATCAACGCCATTCTTGTCGCACATCTTTTTGATCCGTTCGTAGTAATACCGTTTCTCTTCCGTCGAAAAATGCAGCGCCGTATTACTCTGTTTTTGGGGAGTGAACAACCATCGCAAATCGTCGCCTGTTGCGTCTTTGATCCAGCGAATATTCCACGTCGATAATCTCAAGAATCCCGCGATCAATGTTTTCGCCTTCGCGGCGCCGATCATATCGACCAACGACCAGTCGAAATACCGATAAGAATCAGTCACCAAAGTATTCCCCAAAGAGTAATACCCATCTTTATGTATCGGGAATAATGGGTTGATCCTTACTGCCGTCCAGAATCCTTCAGCTGATAAAGTCTTGACCGCCGCCAATCGTTCAGACGAACTACTTGCGCCCGGTTCGAACAATTTCGCGCGATCATCATAAGGCGTGGTAATCGTGAATTGCGGATAGCACAAATCTTTTCTCAAAATGTCAAGATATTCGACGATCAGTTTATTCTTGGTCAAAATCAAATACGGATAATCGTATTCGTTCAGCATTTTGATCACTTCGCGGGTTCGGCCGAAAGTTTTTTCCGCATCGCTGAAGCAGTCAGTCATTCCGCCCAATCGCGCAGGAATTTTAGCGGTCAATATTTCCGTGAATTTCGTCTGCTTGTTTTTATCGAATACGTCGGAGAATATTTTGCGAATATCTGCGACATCGGCGGGTCGGGGGTTGTCTGCGTCCCAAAGTTTTCGGAACGATAATACCGACCGCGCGTAACAATACGAACAATTATTCACGCAACCACAACCGTAGGTATCCAATTTAAACGGGTAAAAACATCGCTTCGTCTCGCCGCCGCCGGGCAATTTCACAGGGCTATTGAATTTTTTAGTCATTAGTATTCAATCGGCTTGACATCTGCGACTTCATCGGGCGCCAATGCGTCGCTAAGTATGTCGGTTCTTAAATGTTGTTTCTGCAATCGCGCCAATTCGATATTATCTTCCCGAATTTTATTACCGAATACAGTCAGCTGAAAATTGGCGATTTCCTTTGTTTTTATCATCGAAATGATTTGTCGGTTTGCTTCGAATTTTTGTAAAAATTCGTGGTTGCTTTCGTGCGCTAAAGCAAAGAAAAACATACAAAGAAGAGCAATACCTATTGCTGTCACACCATAACCTTGCAAAAATCCTATTTCTTGTGCTACACCTATATTTAACACCGCTATGCCGACAATGACTAATACGAGCAATAATATATATATCATTCTTTCTCCTCTTTGAATTCTTCGTCTGCTTTTTTCTGCGCAATATCACGAATGTGCTGAATTTCTTCAACAGGCATGATGAGTGCATACGGGCCAAGTATACTCATAAGTGCTTTGCGCCAATGCTCAATTTGTTCTTTTGTTAATTCGTCCATTCTTACCTCACACCTATATTATACCACAGGTTGTTATAAAGGATACGCGAATTTTTCCCCTTTATAATTGCGAAAGATATACTCCTTATCGAACTTCCCGACGAAATATTGAGGCGTGATGGGTGTTTTCCCTTTTCCGCCTGGCCCGTCAATCACGCAATGAGGGATCGCCAGACCTGATATAAATCCCCGAAGCCCGTCCATTATTTCCAATATTTTTGGAATCGGCACACGAAAGTGGCTTGTCCCTGGCACGAGGTCGCCTGCATATAGATAATATGGTCTTACAGATATCCGTAGCAAGGATTTGAATAGGGTTCCCAGTATCTCAGCGGAATCGTTTATTCCCGCCAGGCATACAGTTTGACTGCCCAGGAGCGCATGACCTCGCCTGGACAGCGCCAGACACGCCTGAGCGGCTTCTGGTGTGATTTCTGCAGGGTGAGTGGCATGTATGTTTATATAAAGTGGACTGTATTTTTCCAGAACGTTTATCAGCCCGTCGGTAATACGCATCGGCAAAACCATTGGCACCTTCGTCCCAATTCGCACCATTTCAACTGTCGGGATTGCGTATAGATTTTTCAGTAAATAATCCAGCGATTGATCGGAAAGCATCAGCGGGTCGCCCCCTGAAAGTAAAACATCTCGAATTTCTGGATGTTTGCGAATATATTCAAAACTCTCGTCCCAGTTACTGGTAGTTATTTTTTCGCTGTTCGCAACTATTCGGGCGCGTGTGCAGTAACGACAGTTGCTTGCGCAGACATTTGTCGTCAGGAATAATACTCTGTCGGGATATCGGTGAATTATATTTTCAGTCTTGCGGTCTTTTTCTTCTGCGAGTGAGTCCGCCTGTTCGCACGGCTGAACGGTCAGTTCTGCGATAGTGGGAACGACGCACTTGCGAATTGCTGACACATTCAGTAGCTGCGCATAATACGGCGTAATCTTGATGGGCAGAGCGCCAGATTTCTTTTCATCATCGGTAAGGGTAATATATTTCGACAACCCATTAAGAGTTGTTATTGAATGCCTGACCTGCCACTTCCAATCGTTCGTATCTGCCGCCACAAGGGGCGGCTCGTCCATTGCGGACGCTTCCTCCTGGGTAAATATCATTTTATTTTTAGTGCTCCTCGTTGCCTATTTATGATTTGTTGCTGTTTTCTTTACGCAGTTCTTTTTCGTATTTGCTGGCGGCTTTGTGGGCCTTATCATAATCACCACCGTTCTTTTGCATCGCACCCAGTTCGAAAATTTCGTGGGCGAGGATATACTTTCTTTCTTTCGGTGCAACATCGTTGTCAATCCATATCTCTTTGCGGGGAATGAAATCATACCGTAATGAATGTCCGCCTTCGGTAAAATCGACATTCAGTTGATCGCGGACTGCTTCACCATCGACGACATAAATCTTCAATCCCGATTTTGGCAGTTTCTTCCAGAGCTTGATACGAACATCATCCTTCTTTAGCATTTTTTTCTCCCTTTGGTTTTTTTCGACTTCGGTTGCTTGTATATGTGCTTTTCCATAATTTTCGCCTGCTGCCATTTTATCATACTCCGTTGAAGCGGCGGTTATAAAATAATTCAATTCGCCTGGTTCTTTTTCTTCGTCCACCCAAATTTCTTTTTCGGGGATCAATTCAGGAAAGCGGAAGTGCTGTGCCCAATTCGTAAATTCAGCGTTCAAATGTGTTCTTATGAATTCACCGTCAACGATATAGATATTCTTGCCGCCTATCTCTTTATAGAATTGTTTACGGAATGCGGCTTCAAGAATATGGAATTTCATTTCAAAAATGCTTTCTCTTCGGCGGTTGCAAATTTATCGATGTCTTCTTTTGTAACCTTTTCATGATCGCGCTCCATATCCTTGTCCCACTTTTTCATCATTTTATCGACATCTTCTTTTTTATGAATATTGATCTCGACTTTTTCTTTCTTTTTCTTTTTGGGTTCTTCTTTTTCCTCACGCACGGCGCTTTTGGTTTTCAGGAAAGAAATCAATTTCTGGAATTCATAACCTTCAAACTCTTTGTTGGAAATTATTTGTCCATCGACGACCAAAGACCAAGAAAGTGTTTCATCAACGCCCTCTTCGACGTATTCCACTCTGTCGCCATCTGCTTTTTCCCAAACACCGTAATCGTCCTGAGTGAAACCCAACGATTTCAAATCTATTTTTTCGTCGATTGACCAGTCCATTATAAGCGCCGCCCATAATCAATATATTTCAATAATCCCCCCATCGTCTTGAAATGTTCTGTTCTCACTTCTGGTTCTTGCCAAAAATCATCGGGATAAGGAATAGTATCATCATTTACGTCATCTTCTTTTTTCCAAAAATAACCCTCGTCCTTTACAAATCCAGCGGTTTTGGTGACACCGGGATTAGACGTGCTATCGAAAAAAGAAATCTCATCCTGGTCATCCGCAAGAATTTCCCAATCTCTTTTCTTCATTTCGCTTTTGAATTTTTGATCCAACAATCTGCTCGTCAATGGGTTTGCCATTTTACACCTCACTTGTTGTCAAGAAAATCGAGAAGCTCTTGCATCGTGCCGAAATATTGCGTATCTATTTTCATGTTTTCATCATTATAATCATCGGGATCAATTCCCGGTTCATTATTATCTACTAACATTTCCCAATAATAACCTTTTCGGTGCTTATAACCAGCAGATTCCTGTATATTATCGACTGATGATTTTGTATTGAAAAAAGAAATTTCGGTGGAATCGTCGATGAATAATTTCCATTTCCGCTTTTTCATTTCGCTTTTGAATTTTTGATCCAACAACCTACTCGTCAACGGGTTTGCCATTTTATACCTCCAAGACTGCCACTACTTTTTCTGGCATCATTTCCATAACATATTTATCTATTTCTTTACCGACATCCTTCGATCCTTTACCGAATAAGTCGAGCATCCGAAACATCGCCGAAGGTAAGGTCGTTTTCTTTGCAAACTCTGCAAATTGTTTTCGAGAAACAAACTCCGGCCCGAATGCTGAATATAAATCCTTCCAGTCCAAAATCAGTTTGTCAACATATTTTTGGATTTTCCCACGGATTTCATCGACTTTTCCAGTATATTCCGGGAAGGCAGAAAGAAATTCAGCGGTTTCATTCGCCTGAATCATTTCAACAAAATGCTTCAGAGTCAATTCCCCGTTCGCTTTTAGGTAATGCATTTTTAGATACAACGGCGATTTTATTTTGACCCTGCGGAATTCGCTATCCCTGACGACGAACCCTTCCTGATCCGCGGACAATTCGTTTGCCGCCGCAATAATCTCTTCTGGTGTCGCCAATGAAAAAATTTTCGGTTGTTTTATTCCCAATGCGACGACTTTTGCGACCTGCTCGTTTTTCTCGTCAAAAGTATCGATCTCTTTACCCGTTTTATTGTTTCTTATACCGATGAGATATACGCCTGGCTTTTCATATTTGACGACAATTCTGGTAATCGGGTGCACCAATTCAAAAATATAAGTGAATTCTGGGTTCAAGACTTTCGTCAAGTCGGGAAAAATCACGCCTTGTTCTTCGAGTCCATCGTGGAATAAATCGTAAAAGTTATATTTCTTCCCCGTTAGCAAGTCCGTCGTCTCTGCCGTGTGTGCGTCAATTGTCCCGTTCGTCGCAATCTGCCATTTATCATTATAGTTATAGACTTTGATAATCGAACCGTCGACTTTTTCCTGAACCGACGCAGTAGCGAAATCCACTTTGTCGGCGTTCGGTTCGCTGAGATTAAAAAATTTTGAAAAAGGAAAACAGACGACTTTGTTCGTCCCTTTTTCGAGAATAATCCCGCGACATTCACGCACGATCTTATAAGTGAAATCGCTGTCGATTTGTGAATACTTGCAAATATAGAGATTCCCCCGGTCGCGGACATTGATGTTGAACGGTTCGCCTTCCAATTCGGTTTTGATTTGGTCGTAGGATTTCCCTTCAATGAATGCGAGCAGGGGAGTGTCGGGAGAATAATCGATTTTCAATTGCTCCAATAATGCGAATTTCATCTGCTATTATTTATCTTTTGTGAAATATTTGTCGCAGAGGTAGAGTCTCACTTCGCGAACTGTTTTTGATGGCAGCAAGTTCATTGACCAGCTATTTGATGAGTTATAATATAATGCATAAAAATCAAGAGTCGTTTCCCGTTTACATGCGTAGCGAACTCCGTCAGGTGCACGAGGTTGCCTACAAGTGAGACAACAAGGAACATACTGATGGAATTTTGCCCATAACTGAGCTTTATCCCAAAGTTTTCTCTGCGCTTTATTTAGCTTTTTCAAAGTATTTCTCGCAGAGCGGGAACGTCCAAAAATCATAATCGGGATTTATTGGTAAAAGTTTATAATTCCATTCTTTGTTTTCCGTTTTTAAGCAAATATGGATCATTTCGCCTTTTTTCAATTTGCAACCGTCTTTTCTGCTATATTCTTTTGCACCATTACCCATAATATGACAGGTCAAACAGCAGGCAAATTTCTTATTCAATAACTGATAAAGTTTCGCTTTATCCCAAAGTTTGCGTTGTGCTTTAGTCATTTTCGACGATGTTATGTTTTTCATTATACCATTTCATAAATGACTGTTTCCTTTGCTCATAGCGTAGACGCTCGGTCAACGATAGTTCTTTCAATTCGTCAGCCGTTCTGACCGGCTTATTGATTACCATATATTCGTACGAATCGATTGAACGATAAACATATTTTTTGACCCAATCCCACTGCATATTGCTCAAATATCCTTTCTGCTTGAATTGTTCGATTACGGAAGGGATGAATTTTTTTTCAAAACCATTTTCAAATTGATCGGGATTTTTCGTAAATTTTTCGTTCAATATCCGCAGGAGGCGAAGGTTTTGAATGTATTTACTGCCGACTGCTTCCCAAATTTTATTCCTTGTTTTTATTTTGACAATATCGGGATGGGCTTGCAGGCGAACTTTTTTGTATTCGTTTTTCAAAGACAAAAATTCAGTCTCGGTGATCGCCTGATTTGACTCTGCGTAATCGTCGGTATAACGAGTCTGTTCTTCACTGGGGAAAATTTTGTTTTGTAATTCCATCGGTTTTGCCGATTCCAATATTTCCAAATAATAAATACAACATTTGTCGTGAATGTAATAAACTTTGGCGGTAATATCATCCTTGACGACGATTATATTATTTGTCTTTTTGATTTTGTCTTGACAGGCACGACAAATATTATTCGCCATGCAGAACCTCTTTCAGTCTGTCTTTATCGACCTTTGCTTGTAATTCGGAAAACGCTTTGGCGTATTTTTCCGCCAATACATCCAATACAATTTGCCTTGTTTTGTATTTCCCCATTTTCTTTTCGTCGACAATTCGTTCCCGTTCCTTTATTTCATTATCCATTTTCAAATATTCTTTTACGTGATAGGTGATTGTTTTTTTGTCGATTTCGATTTTGGTTACTATTGTCATCGCGGGAACGGCTATATAATTGTTGAATTCTCTTTTTTCCGGCTCGGCATAAGTGAACGCATCATACAAAACATCGCCGACATTGAATTTCGGTTCTTTCATAATACTATTATAACACAAAAGAAAGCGGCTGTCAAGCCTTTTTATACGTGGGGCGAGTCCGCCCCGTATGGTTTTCCCTGATAAAAATATTCGTCCTCTGCCTTTTCCGCTTGCTTATAAGAATTTCCCTTCTGCATACAGAGATCGGAATCTTGGGTTGATTTTTGCACTTTTGGGTGCTTGGGGCGTTTTCTTTTTTTCCAGTCGGAATTGGCGTTTGTCAGGATTTTGAATTTCATCACTATTATTTAGGGGATCAGTTTCGATTCAACCAATAATTCCCGCACCTTCTCGGTATTGGTAATATGCATAGTATCCCGCGGGTTTATTACGTCTAGCATTCCTGCTTCATTTTTGTATTTTGAATAAATGTCTAAAAATAGCCAATTTTTTTCTTGACATTTTTTTAAAAATAATTCATTGATTTTTTGAGTATAAAGAACCCGTTCTTCGTCTGATCCCATAACTGGATATGATGAATGATGTATTCCGGGGGCGTCTTTTTTCACTGGAGGAACTACACTGGAAATTATTCGTAATGACCCGTTCATGTTTAGAGTTTCAATTTTATGGATATAATTATCTACCCATTCGGTTAATAAAGATTCTAAAGTGATACTCGAACGATGGTCTAAAAGGGGTTTTACGTGGCATCTGATATCAATCTCGCCAAAACAGAAAATAACTATATCGTTTGGTTGCGGATTAAGTTTCTCGATTATTTTTAACAATTCATTGTCTTCGGCGTTCCCTACTCTTTTAAGAGTTAAGGCCCCCGTAGCTTTTCTTGATATTTCTGGAATATTTCGAAAACTAAATTCAGCATGACTATCTCCAATAGAATAAATCATACTTTTATTTATGGCAGCAGTTCTTCGATGTTCGTTATTACGATTACACCATTTCCGACTGGAAACGGGGTTGCATATTTATAATCATAAAAATTTGGCTTATTTACCACCCAATTATTATCGATGTCCAATCGGCCGACAGTAATGACATTTCCAATGGTTACACCAGTTACGACATTGCGCGCGTAATAATCTAAAAGAGTGTTGTGTCCAATTGGCCACGTTATGAGATAATACTTCGCTTCGAGCATCATATTCAGAACGGTTAGCGCACGATAAGGATTTATGGGAAATCCGTAATCTGGTTTGCCAATGTGTTCAATAGTCGAAATTGACACGACTATTTTTCCGGAATACTTTAGATTTTCGGCAAACTCATTAATGACATATCGTTCGGACGCATCGTAAATTTTGTGATTAACAGGGAAATGCCAATTGCTTACCGCGCCGACTTCCATCAAATCGTCGTGATCTTTAAATTTATCAATGAAATATTTTAGTAAGGGAATTTCAAAACGCCTTTCGGTGTCTTGGAAGGGTTCCCAATAAGCGAACTTTATCTTACCAAAATCGAAAAATTCATTTCGCAATTATTTCTTCCCCATCAATTTCATCGGCACGACAAAATAGGTGAAATGTTCAAGCAAATTGCTAAGGATTCTGTCTTCCATTTGTATGTCGACAAGATCATTTGTGATGTTCTTCAAATCGACCAACATCGCTGAATTGTCTTCAGCCAATTTCTTCATCACTTCTTCCCTGCCCTGCTTCCGTGAAAAACGGTCAAGCTTCGGATGGACGGTTGCTACTTCAAACCGAGCGATTTTTGTTTCCCGATTGTAAAACACCAAAGTCGTATATTCACGAGCCTTTGGCATTCCCTCGAAATTCAAAATCTTTTGACGCGGAACGTGGATAATCTTTTGTAAATAATTTCCATTACTTATATTCATTTTATACCTCAATACTATTATATCACACCTTGTTATAAAAAGATGTGATTATTTTCAAAACACGGTCGGATGTGTTGTATACAGAATATTCAGGCGGGACGACCCAATCCATCGAAGGGATGAGAGCTATCTCAACACCCTTCAGAATGTCCTCCACGTTTGCGCCTGACACAAATGCTGACCCGCATTCCACCACTTCGGGACGTTCGGTGGTATCACGGAGAATAACATTAGGGACACCGAATATTGCCGCTTCTTCCTGAACTGTGCCTGAATCGGTCAAAATACATTTAGCGTTTTGTTCAAGTTTGACGAAATCGAAAAATCCGAATGGTTCGAGAAATTGGACTTTTGTACAACTATAATCGAAACAACTATCCAATATTTTTCTGGTGTGTGGGTGCGTGGATACGATTACGGGAATTGAATATTTTCCTTCGAGTGCCGCCAGCGCGTGGATAAACTTCATCAATCTGTCGGAATTATCGACATTTTCCGCACGGTGTAAAGTTACGAGAAAATAATTCCCGCGATGTAATCCCAATTTGGTAAGAATTTTAGACGCATTTATTCTATCACCATTATAATTCAGGACTTCCCGAATAGGATTGCCGATGACGAATATTTTTTCACCTGCGATGCCTTCCCGTATAAGGTTCTGGCGTGATCGTTCGGTATACGGGAGAAATATGTCGGAGCAATGGTCGATAATCCGCCGATTGACTTCTTCGGGAACGCGATCATCGTAGCACCTATTACCCGCTTCGAGATGCATCACCGTCACCCCCATCCGTTTGGCGACAATTGCCGATAACGCAGAATTGGTATCGCCTAACACAACAAATTTATCGGGTTTTTCTTTCTCAATCAAAGTTTCCGTGCCGGTCAGGATTTCCGCCTGTTGCGCGGCAAATGTTCCTGCGGCGGAAAAATGATAATCGGGTTGACGAATATTCAGTTCCTTGAAAAAGATATCCTTCAATAATTCGTCGTAATTCTGACCGGTATAAACAAATATATGTTTGCTGAATTTGTCAAGTTTCGGGATAATCCTACTCAGTCTTATCAGTTCGGGGCGGGTGCCGGCGACTGTCATTATTGTTTGCATACTACTATTATATCACACTTCGTTGTACATTTCCTGCAGTAATTGCACAATCGGCGGAATTTCACTATAACCCATCTTTTGCCACAAGTATTCATTCAGCGCTTTATGAACAGTCGTCAGGGATCGGTCAATAGTTTCAGGGGCTTCGACGAATTTGATACTGGGGTAATGCTTGTAAATAATCGAAAGTTGCGTAAGTAAATCTGCCTTGGAAATAGCTTCCAACGGGACGAAATGATGAATGTGCGGGAGATCGAAATCGTTTGTAATAACAGCATGGCACAATTTCGCAAATGTTCTGGTAGTAACGCCGTTCCAAAAATGATTTGTAAATGCATTTACCAAATCACCGCGTTGTTGTGACATAAACCATTCAAACAGTCCGTATTTTGTGTCCAATTCAGGCCCGATGATCGAACAGCGGATGATTTTCATATTCTCGTTTTCTGATTCACCTTCTGATTTGGTTTTGCCGTAAATATCAGTTGCGTCGTGTTTGTCAAGTTCGCCATAGCCGCCGCGTTTGCCTGAATATACGCAATCAGTCGAAATATGCAGAATTTTCGTATTGGTCAATTCGCCTGCTGCCGCTAACCAATTGGGAAAAGATGTATTAATTAATTTTGCCCGTCGCACGGAATCTTCATTATTCTCATCAATCAGTTTGTTTATCATGCCGATACAATTGATCGCATAATCATGCCCACGAAGGACGGGGATAGTTAAATCTATTGCTACATTGAATGGTATTATGTTTGCTTCCTGCCATTTATTCTGGAATTTTTCCTGTTTTTCTTCCTTGACGGTAAATGTCAATTTACTGTATTCCTGTCGGTGTTTGTAAAGAAAGTCAGCAACTGTGTGCCCCAACATTCCCGATGCGCCGAATAGGATTACGTTCATTTTATAAATCTCCAAGATTCGGAAAGACTTCCTTGTGTGATTAAAACATTTAATTTTTTCTCTTTTGCAAATTTCATAACCGCGTTTCCTATTTCGGGATAAGCATAAAAATCATGGCCCGCCATAATTCCGTCTGGTTTTAATTTAGGATACCAGGAAGATATTTCTTCAGAAACATGGGGTTCCCTGTGGTCATCGTCAATATAAATAAAAGAAACACTATTATCTTCGAAGTTTTTTACGAAATTTAAACTGTCTTCTTTAAATGTAATTACTAAATCATCAACTTTTTGTTTTTTGAGATTCTCTATAAATTCATCATAAAAATTTTTCATATATTCTTTGGGAATAAATGGGGCAATAGACCCGTCAAAAATGTCACAAGCATAAATTTTCGCTTTTTTTCCACTTTCTTTTAATCGTTGAGCAAGATAACAAGTTGATTTACCCAGAAAAGTTCCAAGTTCGATTGCTATATCACCATCTTTTAAATGATCTATTGCAAGATCATACGTGCTCTCAAAATCAAACCACCCAAATATAGTTTTCCAATGTTCATTTTGCATTAGTTTAATAACCCATTATCTTGAAATAGTTTTCTTGTTTCTTCTTTTGTCATCAGGAAGTCGCTGGATGAATATTCCTTGTTTAACAATTCACCATCTGACGGTGATACGACTTCGGGGAGCATTGATGAAATTGCATAATAATCGCCACGAATATATGTACGGAATGATTCTTCTTCTGATACGAGAATTTCGTGAATTTTCTCACCTGGTCGAATGCCGATTTCTTTTATCTCAATAAATTTATTACCGATCATTACTTTAGCAACATCAATCATTCGTGCCGCAGGCACTTTAGGAATAAAAATTTCGCCTGCTCGGCCGACGTTGATAGCCTCGAAAATAGTATCGACACCTTTATCAAGGGGTAAAAGAAAACGGGTCATTTCTTTAGTAGTGATTGTAATCGGCCCACCTGCTTTTATTTGTTCTTGAAATAAAGGGATAACCGATCCTCTCGATGCGAGAACATTACCGTATCGCACCCCGACAAATCGAGTCTTTGGTGATGCGATATTAGCGGTAATGAATATTCGTTCCTGGATCGCCTTGGTCATACCCATTACATTAACAGGTTTGACTGCTTTGTCCGTGGATACGCCTATTACCGTTTGAACAGGAAGATCATTCTCCCTGATAGCGGTTACAATATTTTGCGCACCGATAATGTTGGTCTGAACTGCTTCGAATGGGAAATATTCACAACTTGGCACTTGTTTCAACGCTGCGGCATTGATGACGATATCAGCCTCGCGTAATACCGAACAAACTGAATGATAATCACGCACATCGCCGATGCGAAATTGCACCAAATTTTTGAACCCCTGATAAATGACTTCATCGGTCGCCGCTTTCTGCGTTTCATAATACATGCGCATGTCGTGTTGTTTTGCTTCGTCACGGGAAAATATGATAATTTTTTTTGGATAACCATTTTCATTTCCAAGAATACGGCGAACTAATACTTTTCCTAATGATCCTGTGCCACCTGTTATAACTACTTTTTTATCTGTAAATAATTTATTCATTTTTCCTCTTTATTTATATTTTAAAC
>Ga0315287_10003222_pt1 | contig 15716 bp, 17 predicted proteins | sample YL17G11_0_MG_FD_205037 | JGI IMG/M metagenome (GOLD analysis project Ga0315287, IMG submission 205037) | Sediment microbial communities from Yellowstone Lake, YNP, Wyoming, USA - YL17G11_0 | ecosystem: Environmental > Aquatic > Freshwater > Lake > Sediment | place: USA: Wyoming | collected... | reverse complement strand
TCTGTATTAGAAAATCCTACAACTAAATTCTCAACTCCCGGAAACTACAATGTCAGTTTAAGAGTTACAGATACGGATGGACACGCTTGTACTGATGCTCAATCCGTAATTGTTGACTATCCTATGCCTAAATGGAAAGAGATTAGGCCGTGGTAATTTATTTGTGATATAATTTGTGATATAATTAAAACATGATATTTTTTAGCAGCAAACCGAAATCAATTTTAGGCATTGACATTGGAACTTCTTCCATAAAGGTGGTACAATTAAAGAAGACAGAAGATAAATTTAAATTAGAGACGTATGGAGAAATTTCTACTGTTGGATATGTAGAAAAATTAAATGAATCTTTTCAATCAACTTCCTTAAAAACATTGGAAACAATTACTCGCGAGATGGTTAGATTGGTTTTGGGCAAAGCTAAAATTAGTACCAAAAATGTAGTAATGGCAATTCCGATTTTTTCCAGCTTTACCAGTATAATTGAAATGCCCGAAATGGCAGATAAAGAATTGGGCCGAGCAGTTGAATTTGAGGCGAGAAAATATATCCCGATATCTCCTGCCGAGGTTGTGCTTGATTGGAAGGTTATAGATTCGGGAATAATTAAAGATGATATTTCTTCGAAACCATTTAATGGTAAAAGAATTTTGTTGGTAGCGGTGCCGAAAGAAGTTGTCAATAAATATATCAGAGTCGCTGATGCGTTAAATTTAAAAATTAATGCATTAGAATTGGAAAGTTTTAGTTTTGCGAGATCATTAACACAAAAAGAAACTGGGCTGGTTTGTATTTTGGACATCGGAGCACGAGCAACATCTTTTACCATCGTTGACGAAGGAGCCGTGCAGATGAGTCACGGATTAGATATTGCCGGCGCAGAAATGACAAGAATTTTAGCATCAAATTTGGGGGTTGCGTTTAAGCGCGCAGAAGACTTTAAATTAACGCATGGCATCGATCATTCTAATTCTAGTGAGACGGTCAACAAAAAGGAAATTAAGGAGGCTCTGATAACCTTGATAGACGAAATTCTTGTTGAGAGCGAAAGAATGATCAATAGTTATCAATCTAAAACCGGTAAAAAAATAGAGAAGTTAATTTTAAATGGTGGATCGGCGCAAATGGAGGGATTACAAGAATATACGGAAAAAAGATTAAATATTAAAACCTTCATAGCTGATCCATGGTCAAAAATTATATATCCTTCAAGCATTGAAAAAGTCCTTAAAGAATTAGGACCAGAATTCTCGGTTGCTATCGGAGCAGCCATGCGAGAAAAATAAAATGACTGATATAAATTTAGTTCCAGCTGAATATAGAAAGAAAAGAATGGGATTGGGGGCAATCTTTTCCAAAACGGTAGGGATAATTTTGGTATTGTTAATTTTGAGTCTGCTTGTTTATGGCGGACTTTTAATTTACAAAAAAAGCCTAACCCAAGAAAGAAATAATTTAGACAAAAAAATATCCGACCTAGAATCGAAGCGGGACAGTAAATTGGAAAATGCTATCTATAAATCAGATAAAAAATTAATATCTGTAGAAAATTTATTCAAAAACCATTTTTATTGGTCAAATGTGTTTGTCAAAATAGAACAACTGGTTGTGCCCAGGGCCTATTTTACAGATGCAAAAACAAACATCGTTGATGCTAGCGTTAGTTTAATTTTGACCGGGAAATCCAATACTTATACCGACCTGGCCAAACAAATGGTTAGCCTAGAAGAAGACACAATGGTTGAAAAAATTGAACTTTCAGATATTAAGTCAAATGAGGGCGGGGGAATTGAATTTGTGTTGACGATTTTGGTATCTAAGCCAATTTTAATAAATCAGATCACAACCAAATAATGACCAAAAATTTAATTTTTATTGTAATAACGTTGGGTTTAATAGCGAGCATTATCTTTTTGGACGTGCCAATAGTTCAGGGCGTTTTAAATATGCGAAAAGAAATTACGAATAAGCAAGAAACATTGATAAAAAAAGAAGCGCTTATAAAAACGATAGAGAAATTGATAGATAAATATAAAAACAGCGAAGGGGTTTTAAAGAAATTAGACGATATTTTGCCAGGAGACAGCGATGTGCCGAATTTAATAGTTCAGATAGAAGCCATAGCAAAAGAAAGCGGAATGAGTATGAGCGATGTTGGTATTGCGGTTTCCGATCAAACGGAAGCTTCAAAGGCCGAGGCGGTTAGGAGTGGAGGAAGCGCCAATCAGGAGAAAGTGTCAGTTGATTATCAGGCCGTTGCAATTGATTTGAGAATGAGTGGTGATTATGCCGCATTAAAAAGATTTTTGCAGGCAGTTGAAGAAAATATGCGTTTGATGGATATTGAATCAATAACCTTTTCGACCAAATCTCGAGAAGGAGCGGGTTCCACCTTTGAATTTGAGGTGGTTTTAAACACTTATTATTACATAAATTAAATTCATGGCGATTAAAACACTTGAAGAAAAAAAGAAACAACAAAAACTAATGATAGTATTGGGGATTTTAGTATTGGCTACATTTTTGGTTTTGTATTTCGGGGTATTAAACAAAGGAGCCGGAGTAGAGGTAACAAATGTTACACAGCCCGTTACCGAAGAAGGAATTCAGTCCATTGATTCAGGACAAATCACCACCAAAACAGCGACGTCGAAACAACCAAGCGCCTTGCTGTTGGAAGAAAGGTTAAAAAAAATTGATTTGAATACAGATTTTTTGGTGAACAATATTTTACCAACGTTAAGGGTGTACGGCGCAATCCCGGTTGAAAAAGGAGTTACGGGCAGGCCCAATCCGTTTGTTGCTCAATAACAATGACAAAACAAAAAAGTTTTTTAGATTTCTTGGTCGGCAAGAACCTGATTGATGCTATTACCTTAGATGGTTTGAATCGCGAAGCCGAGGAAACAAATAAAAATATTGAAGAATTAATCTTGGAAAAAGAATTAATAAAGGAGGCCGAATTTTATAATTTAAAAAGCCAATTTTTAAAGGTACCCTTTAAAGATTTATCCGATTTAAAAATTGAACCAGAGGTTTTTCGGTTGATTCCATTGGAGGCGGCTCAGCATTATCGATTTGTGCCCCTGGTTTTAGATCAAAAGAGAAAGGTTTTGGAGGCCGGAATGCTTGATCCAAACGATATTAGCGCCAGAGAGGCACTAAATTTTATTGCGCATCGAAATAATTTAACGCCCAAAATTTTTATTATAGGGCTAACCGATTTCAAAGACACCATTAAAGAATATTCAAGCTTAAAAGGAGAGGTCAAGCAGGCTCTGGAGGAATTAAAAAAGGAAATAGATACAGAAAAAGGAAAGGGCGCTCCGGTAACCGAAAAGGAAAAAATAGAAAAAATTGCCGAGGAGGCGCCAATTTCAAAAGTAGTAGCATTGATAATCAAGCACGCCATAGAACAAAGGGCTTCCGATATTCATATTGAGCCAGGAGAAAAATCTACGAGAGTTCGTTTTAGAGTTGATGGAATTTTGAAGATCAATTTAACTTTGCCGCTTAGAATTCATCCTGCAATTATTTCGAGAATAAAAATTCTTTCCAATTTAAAAATTGATGAAACCAGGAAACCGCAAGACGGAAGATTTTTTACCAACATTGGTAGCAAAAAAATTGATTTTCGTATTTCAACCCTACCCACTTATTCTGGAGAGAAGATTGTAATGAGAATTCTGGATCCGACCGTGGGATTAAAGAGTTTATCAGACCTCGGCCTGGAGGGAAGGAATTTGGATGTTTTGGATCGGGCAATCACAAAACCCAATGGTATGATTCTTGTTACTGGGCCCACAGGTTCCGGTAAAACCACAACACTCTATAGTATTTTACATATTTTGAATCAAGAGGGGGTAAACATTATCAGCTTGGAAGACCCGATTGAATATTATATTGATGGTATTAGCCAATCACAGGTTAGGCCGGAAATTGGTTATACCTTTGCCAATGGCCTTAGGTCAATTTTGCGCCAGGATCCCGATAAAATCATGGTTGGCGAAATCCGCGACAGCGAAACCGCTTCCCTGGCAGTACATGCAGCTTTAACCGGACACCTGGTATTGGCTACACTGCATACCAATGATGCCATTGGAGTTATTCCGCGTTTAATTGATATGGGTGTTGATAGATACTTGATTCCTTCGACTTTAATTTTGGCAATTGCTCAAAGATTGGTGCAGCGTCTTTGCCCGGAAAGCAAAAAACAAATGAAGCCGTCTCAGGAAATTATTGATTTGATTGATAACCAGCTTAAAGAAGTTAATCCGGAAACCTTAAAGCGATTCGACATCGCAAAACCCTATACGCTTTATGAACCGGAGATTTCCAAAGAATGCCCAAAGGGAGCAAGAGGCAGGATTGGTGTTTTTGAAATTTTGGAAATGAATCCGCAGTTAGAAGAAATCATATTGAAAGAACCATCAGAATCAAAAATTAGAGAAGAGGCAAAAAGGCAGGGCGCGACTTCAATGCTTCAAGATGGAGTTTTAAAGGCCTTACGAGGATTTGTAGGCCTGGAGGAAGTGAGAAAAGAAGTTGAAGATTAATAACAAGTAACAAAATAATGTATGTATAAAAATAAAAACAAAAAAGGCTTTACCTTGGTCGAACTTTTGGTTGTGGTTGCCATTATTGGTTTGTTAAGCGGAATGGTGGTTATCAGCATCAAAAACGTAAAGGCAAAAGCCAGGGATAGCCAGCGCGTATCTGATATGAATACAATCGTTACTGCTTTGAATATGTATCATAACGACAATAACGCTTATCCCATTACTGTTGAGGAGGGCATATACATCACTGGCTCCGATACTCTTTCCGTTGCGTTAAAAAATAATGGTGCAATCCCGACCATGCCAACCGACCCTACCAACACGGGCGATTATAGATATTATTATCAAAGCACCGATGGCGAAGATTTTTATTTACAATATTACTTAGAAACAAATTCAATGAGTGGTAAGGGCCAGGGACTTAATTACGTTGTTCCGTAGTATTATAATTTTAATTTTATGGCAAATTATCAATCACAACTCGAAGAATTATTAGAAGCAGCCGCAAAACACAGCGCTTCAGATATTCATATTTCAGTGGGCAGATATCCAACTCTTAGAATCGACGACAGGTTAGTTGCCCTGTCCAAGCATCCAATAGTTACCAGTGAAAACGCAGAGGGTTTAATTGATATTTTGCTTACCAAAGAACAAAAAGAAAAGCTTGCAATAAAAAGAGAAGTGGACTTTTCTTATAACTTTCAAGATAAGGCGCGATTTAGAGTAAATGTTTTTTATCAAAGAGGATATTTATCGGCCGCATTGCGTTTGTTTCCGCCCAAAATAAAAACAATTAAAGAATTAAATCTGCCGGAAATTTTAGAAACTTTTGTTAAGCCGTCACAGGGCTTTTATTTGATTACGGGTCCGTCCGGTCACGGCAAAACCACAACTTTAGCTGCTTTAATTGATTTAATAAATCATACTCAAACTAAACACATTATTACCATCGAAGACCCGATTGAATATATGTTTGATCAAGATAAGTGTATTATTGATCAGCGCGAAATCGGGAGCGATACAATAAGCTTTAGAAGGGCTCTGCGCTCTGCATTAAGGCAAGACCCCGATGTAATTATGGTCGGAGAAATGAGAGACCTGGAAACTATTTCTACTGCGCTTAGTGCTGCCGAAACAGGGCATTTGGTTTTTGCAACCCTGCATACCAATAATGCCGCGCAAACCATAGACAGAATTATTGATAGTTTTCCAACCGGTGCCAAAAATCAAGTTAGAACCCAATTGGCATCCACGCTTTTGGGAGTATTTTCTCAAAGATTAATACCGAAAGTTGGCGGAGGAAGAATTCCGGCATTTGAGCTGATGTTGGCCAATTCCGCCATTAGAAACTTAATTCGTGAAGATAAGATTTTTCAAGTGGATTTAGTAATTGAAACAAGCACCGAAGAAAACATGATTTCTTTAAATAGATCTTTGGCAGATTTGGTTCGCCGAGGATTAATTACCACAGAGGATGCCGAAACCTATTCTTTAAATCGTTCCGATTTAAAGATGTTAATGGGTAAATAGATATATGAAGTTTAATTATCAAGCAAGAACAAAAGAAGGAGAAATCCAGACTGGAACGATTGAGGCCGGCAGCAAGGAATCTGCTATAGAAATTTTACAGCAGCATGGCTTGGTTGTTGTTTTTCTTGAAGAAACCTCTGCTGTTCCGTTTTATGCGCGTTCTTTGAGAATCTTTCAAAAAATAAAACTTAAAGAATTAACTTTATTTTATAGGCAATTGGCGATTCTTTTTGAGTCGGATGTTTCTCCTTTGGATTCTTTGCGAATTTTGGGCGAGCAGACAAAAACCCAAGCTTTTAAAGAAATAATATTTGAAATAGAAAAAGACGTTAAGGGCGGAGAACCATTGTCTTCGGCCATGAGTAAACATCCCAAAGTTTTTTCGCCGTTTTATGTAAATGTGGTGAGGTCTGGAGAAGCGACCGGTAATTTGCATGAAATTTTAAAATACTTGGCAGATCATGCCGAAAGAGAATATAATTTAACCGCCAAAGTAAAGGGGGCCTTTACATACCCTGTTGTTATTTTTTCACTTTTTATAGTTATTGGTACTTTAATGATGATATTTGTGGTTCCTCAACTTACTTCGGTATTAATAGAAATGGGAGGAACTCTTCCTATCACAACCAGAGCATTGATTGCTACCAGTAATTTTCTTCGCTCGTGGTTTTGGTTGGTTGGCCTGGTTATAATCGCTATAGTTGTACTTATAAGAAGGTATACAAAAACTCCAAAAGGAAAATTGATTTTTGATACTTTTAAATTAAAAATCCCGGTTTTTAAAGATTTATTTAAAAAAATATATTTAGCCAGGCTTGCAGAAAATTTAAGAACGCTTTTAAAGGGAGGGGTTTCCATTTTAAAGGCGCTGGAAATTACCGCATCGGTTATTGGCAACAAGGTTTACGAAAATATAATTTTAGAAGCCAGAGAAAAAGTGAGAATTGGAGAAACCATGAGTTCTTCTTTTGCCAATCATCCGAAGGAAATTGCCCCGCTGGTAACGCAAATGGTGGGAGTGGGCGAAAAAACCGCACAAATCGACAACATTTTAGATAAAGTATCTACTTTTTATCAGCAAGACGTGGATAGAATGGTCGGCAATATGACACAATTAATTGAACCAATGATGATTTTGGTTTTGGGAGGTGCGGTTGGTTTGTTGGTGGCCTCTATTTTAATGCCAATATATAACATTTCTTCGGGAATGTGATATAATGAAATAGGGGATAGAAAATAATAAAAAAATAGCCCCGCAATACGGGGAAAGGTCGATTAAAAACGCAATGTAAATGTAAAATAATTATTTTATGAAAAAATCAAAAGGTTTTACTTTAATCGAGCTTTTGGTGGTTATTGCCATTATCGGTATTTTGGCAACAATCGTTTTGGTGTCGTTAAATTCTGCTCGACAGAAAGCTCGAGACGTACGTAGAATTGGAGATATCAGGCAAGTTGCTTTAGCACTCGAAATGTATTATGATGATACTCCTGCTGGTTATCCTGTGGCCGCTGCTTGTGCTACTGGTTGGGCAACATTGACAACCGCAATCGAGGGTGGTGGCTATATGACCAAAGTTCCAGTCGATCCAACAAATAATACAACGTATTATTATGCATATGGTGGAACAGCAACAGATTATGTGTTAAGAGCAACCCTTGAAAATATTAGCAATACCGCCTTTAATACTGATGTTGATGGTACTACTACGGTGGGCAGTTGTAACTGTGCCGACGGTGCATCGGCTTTTTATTGCATAGAACCGTAACTTAGCTTAATACTCAGATTCTCTCCGACCTAAGTCGGAGAGAGTAGAGTGCGAAGTTAAATAATAATTAATAATCTTAAAAGATTTATGAAAAAATCAAAAGGCCATGCCAGCCGGCAGGCAGGTTTTACCTTGATAGAGCTTTTGGTGGTTATTGCCATTATTGGTTTATTGGCGACAATCGTTTTGGTGTCGCTAAATACTGCCCGACAAAAAGCTCGAGATGTGCGCAGGGTTGGTGATTTGAGGCAAGTCGCTTTAGCGCTTGAAATGTATTATGATGACCACAGCGCTTATCCGGCAGTTATCGGTTGCACTACTGCCAATTGGGCAACAATGGGGACAACATATATTGAAGCTGATGGCTATATGACCAAAGTTCCAGTCGATCCAACGGGTGGTGCAACGTATTATTATGCATATGGCGGAACAGGAAGCGATTATACATTAAAAGCAACTCTGGAAAATAATGTTCAAACTGGTCCATTGGGATCCGATGTTGATGGTACTACTATAGCGGGCGCCGGTGCTTGTACTTGTAATGATCCAATTTATTGCATTCAACCGTAATTTAGTTTAATTTTAGCCTAACAATTATTCTGCCATTTCAATTTTGCATTGGGAGGTAAGATTGTTGGGCTAATTTTGTAGCATGATAATTTTTTATGTATTTATTTTTATTTTGGGCCTGGTGGTGGGTAGTTTTTTGAATGTGGTTATATTTCGACTAAAAAAGGGACAATCTATTTTCAAAAAGCGCTCCCACTGTTTGTTTTGCAAAAGACAGCTTACTTGGCGGGAATTATTTCCTATTTTCAGTTTTATTTTTCAGAAAAGAAAATGCCTTGGTTGCGGCAAAAAGATTTCTTGGCAATATCCCCTGGTTGAATTTTTCACTGGGTTATTGTTTTTGCTGGGATTTATTTTTTCCAATCCGGATGGTCTGGCCTTAAGTTGGCAATTTCCGTATTTAATTTATAATCTTTTTCTCTGGATTGTTTTTTGTTTTTTGATTGTTATTTTCGTATATGATTTAAAACATTATTTGGTTGCCGATGAAGTGGTTTATCCGGCAATAATCATTACCTTAATTTTTGATGCTTATGTTTGGATTGCTAGTGGGCAATTTTCGTTTTTTTACTCCGCGATTATTGCGGGGTTGATTGCCGGAGGATTCTTTTTGGCGATTATCTTGATTTCAAAAGGGAAATGGATGGGAATGGGAGATGTAAAAATCGGAATTTTAATGGGTTTAATTCTTGGTTTGCCGCAGATTTTTATTGCTTTATTTTTGGCGTTTCTATTCGGAGCCATGGTCTCGATAGTATTATTGGCCCTAAAAAAGAAAAAATTAAAATCAGAAATTCCCTTTGGTCCTTTTTTGGTATTTGCAACCATGATTTCATTATTTTTCGGCGACGTTTTAATAAATTGGTATTTAGAATTAATGTGATATGAAAAAATCAAGAGGCTTCACAATGGTTGAGATGCTGGTGGTGATTTCTATTATCGGCATTATTTCGGTCATGTTGGTAGTAAATTGGCGCAAAAACGAAAAAAGATATCAGTTGCAGAGGACGGCACAAGAAATTGCCCAATTGATTAGAAGAGCACAAGGATTTGCCCTAAATGGCAAAGAAAGATTATGGGAGCCCACGGGGGAAAATATTGTTCCGGATTATTATGGCGTTCATTTTGAGAAACAATCGCCGACATTTTATTTTGTTTATAGCAATGCAATTGGTAATTATGGATATCAATCCCCAGAAGAACTTCAGGAAACATATACTTATACAGAAACGGGCGTAGTGATCGATTCCATCGGAGGAGGAGGCGCCCTGGATATAATTTTTAATGTTCCTGATGGATTTACTGATTTTTATCCCAATGGTACATCCGCCACGATTACCATTAAAAGAGTCGGAAAAACGTGTCCTTCTTCTGATTGCAAAAACATAGAAATAAGAAATACCGGAGAAATTAGCATACAATGAAAAGTCAAAATTCAAAATTCAACCCGCCTGCCGGCGAGGCAAGAAATCAAAATAAGGGTTTCACGTTAATGGAGGTAATTATTGCAATTGCAATAATTATAACTGCTTTGATTTCCACGATTGCTCTGATTAGTTTCAGTACCACAAGTATAAGGCTCAACAAATCTAAAATTATTGCTACTGGCTTGGCTCAAGAGGGCCTTGAGATTGTTAAAAATATCAGAGATAATAACTGGCTTAATTATAGAAGAACTGTTGCCAATTGGCGTATTGGTTTAGAAACTGGTGATTGGAGGGTGCAATATAATATGGGAAATTTGCTTTCTTTTCAATCTATTCCGTTAAAATTAGACAGTAATAGTTTTTATCAATATAATAGCGGCTCAAATACTCCTTTTGGTAGGAGAATTAATATTGAGCACATAAATGATGACCAAATTAAGGTAACGGCAGTAGTTACCTGGATAGAGGGTGGTAGAAATCAATCCGTTAGTGCCGAAACCAGATATTATAATTGGTTGAAGGAAGAATAATTATGAAAAACCACAAAAATTTATTTATTAATAAAAAAAGCTCACTTGCCAATAAGCGAGGATATACTTTATTGGAACTTTTGGTGGCAATGTCTATGTTTACCATTGTTTTGGTTGTGGTTTTGGGATTGTTTTCTATGGCCATAAAGAGCCAAAGAAGAGTTATTGCTCAGCAGAACGTTCAAGAAAACGCCAGATTTTTATTGGAATTTATGGCCAAGGAAATTAGAATGAGTACCATAACCAGTACCAATAGTATCGATGGCCCGTCTCCCAGCTTAGCGCTCACACGCTCTGACAGCGATAGCGTCACCTATAGTATTTCTGGCGGTAAGATTTTTAGAAATGATAGTCCGGTGAGCTCCGAGCAAGTTATAGTTAATGGTTATTTTTACATTAAAGGAAGAGATCCGAATCCTTTAATAAATGATTATTTGCAGCCTCAAGTAACCATTGCATTAGAGGTTGAGGGCGTTGGCGTCAAAATAGAAGAAAAAACTAAAATAAATATTCAAACCACTCTTTCGCAAAGAAACCTTGATTTATGGTAAAAAACAATCAAAAAGGAATCTCTTTACTTATAACGCTTTTAATTATGTCGGCTCTTTTGAGTATCGCCTTTGGCTTGTCTGTATTGAGCCTGGGAGAAGTAAAGCTTTCTCGTGAGGATACAAAATCATTAACAGCTTATTATGCGGCAGAGGCCGGCGTAGAATGCCAAATGTTTAACGATAGATTATCTGGAGAGGCGGTTTGTGGAGGAGATCCGGATGGAAATGGAGAAGGCGAAAAGGTTTGTTTGGATACGGGGCAAATAATTTGTTATAAGGTTCAGGTTTCGGGAAGCTATTTTGGTGGTAATCCCCCAAGAACGATAAAGTCGGACGGGTCTTATCGTAGTGTAAGAAGGGCGATTGAATTGACGTATTAGTAAACATATGAAAACGTTTAAATTTTACAATCCAGATTTTAATTTGGATTTTAAAAAAATCCTAGAATTTTTTAAAAAAATATTTTCTGGGATATTTAATTTTATTCGAGGATTTTTTAACGGCTGTTTAAAATTTATCAAAAAACCTGTTGTAGCAATGTTGTTAGTTTCTTTATTGTCGGGATTTATTGGTGGAATTATCGGAACGAAAATTCGTTTCAGTGATCAGTTGGACACTCTTTTAAACGGTAATCTTGTTTCAAGCGATATTCAACAAGAAAATAATGTTAAAACCATAAAAACAATTCCCGAGGTGGTAAGAGAGGCCTCGCCAGCGGTGGTAAGTGTAATTGTAAGTAAATATGTACCGATTTTAGAGCAAGAATATTATAATCCGTTTGGAGAAAATAGTCCGTTTAAAATCCTGGTTCCCAGAATAGTTGAAAAGGGCAAAGAGTTAAAAGAAGTGGGTGGCGGGAGTGGATTTATTGTTTCGGCAGACGGATTGATAGCAACTAATAAGCACGTAGTTTTGGACGAAAAGGCAGAATATACGGTTTTAACCAACGATGGTAATAAATACCCTGCTACGGTTTTATCCAGAGATCCAGCGTTGGATATCGCAATTTTAAAAATAGACGCAACCGCACTGCCGATTGTAAAAATTGGTAATTCCGACAATATTGAAATCGGAGAAACGGTAATTGCCATTGGAAATGCTTTGGGAGAATTCAGGAACACCGTAAGCTCGGGAATTATTTCCGGATTGATGCGTAGTATTACTGCCGGAGGAGGCAGTTTTAGCGAACGACTAGATCAGGTTATTCAGACCGACGCAGCAATCAACTCGGGGAATTCCGGCGGGCCATTGTTAAATCTTTATGGCGAAGTAATCGGAATTAATACCGCCGTTGCCGCCAATGCCGAGAATATCGGATTTGCGATTCCCATAAATCAGATTAAGTCAACCATTCCTACGGGGATTTGACAAAGAAGATTTATTTGTTATGCTTAAATTAGCACTCTCTTATTGAGACTGCTAATTAAATATATGCCCCGGTACTGAATTTTCGACTGGTCCCGCATTGCGGGACCACACTCGGGACATAATTAAAAAAAATAATAGATTATTATAAACAACAAACATTAATTGATTTTTGGCAAATTTAGTATAAATATGTCGAAAATCTAGTACGGGGTATGAGGTTAGATAAATTTACAACCAAAGCGCAAGAAGCAATGCAAGATGCTCATGGCATTGCCTCCGAAAAAAATCAACAGCAAGTTGATGCGCTTCATTTATTAAGGGCTTTAATTGTGCAAGAAGAGTCCTTGGTTTTAGCTGTGTTTCATAAGTTGGGGGTTGATGTAAATAAACTGGATAAAGATATTGACGCAGGGCTGGCCAAACTTCCCCATATCGGAGCCGTGCCAAGTGGAATATTTCAGGCATATTTGACACAGGATTTGGGAAAATCCTTGGAGCAATCTTTTAGAGAAGCAGACAAATTAAAAGATGAGTTTGTTTCAACCGAGCATTTCTTACTGGGAATGCTTTCTGTTCCCTCAAAGGCCAGGGAAATATTGGAGAATAATGGCGTAAATTATGATAAAGTTTTAAAAGTTTTGGCGGATTTACGCGGGGGTGAGCAGGTTACCGATATGGAACCAGAAGCCAAATATCAGGTTTTAGAAAAATATACCAGAAATTTAACCGAGTTGGCACGCCAAGAAAAATTGGATCCGGTTATCGGCAGAGATAATGAAATTCGCAGATTGATGCAGGTTTTATCCAGAAGAACCAAAAATAATCCGGTTTTAATCGGTGAAGCAGGTACTGGTAAAACCGCGATTGTCGAGGGATTAGCACAAAGGATTGTTAGTTCCGATGTCCCCGAAACATTAAAAGAAAAAGAAATTATTGCCCTGGATTTGGGTGGCATGGTTGCCGGCACAAAATTCAGAGGTGAATTTGAAAATCGATTAAAGGCAGTACTTCGAGAAATTGATAGAGCAAAAGGTAAGTTTATTTTATTTATCGATGAGCTACATACTTTAATTGGCGCCGGAGCAGCAGAGGGGGCAATTGATGCTTCAAATATGTTAAAACCGGCCCTTGCTCGAGGCGAACTTCATGCAATTGGCGCAACTACCCTAAAAGAATATCAAAAGTATATTGAAAGAGACCCGGCTCTCGAGAGAAGATTTCAACCGATTTATGTTAAAGAGCCATCAATAGAAGATGCCATTGCCATGCTTCGCGGGATTAAAGAAAAATACGAAGTTCACCACGGGGTCCGCATTACCGATCCGGCAATAGTTGCGGCAGTAAATTTATCATCAAGATATATTTCAGACAGGTTTTTGCCGGACAAAGGAGTTGATTTGATGGATGAGGCCGCTTCCGCCTTAAGAATGGAAATTGATTCTATGCCCATAGAATTGGACCAGATGAAGCGAAAGCAAATGAAATTGGAAATTGAGGTTCGAGCCCTTAAATCAGAAACTGATGCCGACTCAAAAGAAAGGTTAAGAGTTATTAAAAAAGAAATTGCCGAACTTAAAGAACAAAGCCAAGAAATGGAAATTCAATGGACAGCAGAAAAAGATATTATTTCAAAAATCCGTAAAAATCAAAAACAAATAGAGTCTTTTAAACAAGAGGCGGAAATTGCGGAAAGAAAAAGTGATTTGCAAAAAGCAGCAGAATTTAGATATGGCAAAATCCCGCAGCTAATAAAAGAAATTAAAGATCAGCAAAAGAATTTATCGGAAATTCAAAAGAAAAGAAAAATTTTAAAAGAGGAAGTTGGAGTGGAGGATGTAGCAATGGTCGTTTCGCGCTGGACAGGGATTCCTGTTTTTAAGATGCTGGAAGAAGAAACCTCCAAATTGTCGCACATGGAGGAGGAATTAAAAAAGAGGGTAATTGGCCAGGACGAGGCGATATCTATCGTCTCAAACGCAATTAGGCGCAGCAGGGCTGGAATTTCAGAGGAAAACAAGCCAATTGGTTCATTTATGTTTCTCGGCCCGACCGGAGTTGGAAAAACCGAATTAGCTCTAGCATTATCTGAATTTATGTTTAATTCCGAAGATGCGATTGTGAGGTTGGATATGTCCGAATATATGGAACGCCATACGGTTTCAAAAATTATCGGTTCGCCTCCGGGTTATATTGGCTATGAAGAGGGCGGGCAATTAACCGAGATTATTAGGCGCAGGCCATACAGCGTTATTCTTTTTGATGAAATTGAAAAAGCCCATCCAGAAGTATTTAATATTTTACTGCAAATTTTGGATAGAGGAAGACTAACCGATGCCAAGGGCAGATTGGTTAATTTTAAAAATACAATCATAATTCTAACCTCTAACGTCGGTAGCGAATATTTACAACAAATGGCAGAATTCGGTTTTTCTCATTCGGGCGAAGCCAAACAGAAAAAACAGGAAGAGACCAAGTCCAGAATTATGGATTCATTGAAACAGCAATTTAGGCCGGAATTTTTAAACCGCTTGGATGAAATTGTCATTTTTAATGGTTTGGGCATTGAAGAGGTGAGAAAGATTGTTGATTTACAATTAAATTTGGTTGAAGAAAGGTTGGAGCACAAAAAAATAAAAATCAGCGTTTCGGTTGCCGCAAGGGCCTTTTTGGCCGAAAAGGGTTTTGATCCTGATTTCGGAGTAAGGCCGCTTAAAAGAAAAATTCAACAATTGGTTTTAGATCCCCTGGCCAAAATGATCGTTGATGGAAAAATTGAAGACAAAGATAGGGTTAAGGTTGATGTTGAAAAGGGAGAAATCAAAATTGAATTAAACGACTCAAAAAACAAAAAATCTTTGGTAAAAACCGCCGTTTAAATTAACGAGGATTATCCCGTCATTTGGGATATTGACAAGTTGTTATTTTAAGAATATAGTAGAAAGGAGAATAAGATGCTCTCTAAAAGCACATTTACATATATGAATCTTATACGAGATTCGAAAAATCGGCAAATTCAGCAAATGGAGGTTATAATATGTCCAAAAAAACGCAACTGAGGGCAAAAAAAAGACTGGGGAAGTACAACTATTGGAGGGGGCATTTGGGGCTGCCTACAAAGAAAAAGGGTTTTCCCAGACATTTTTCTTCGGTCGCTTGCAGTTGCAACATGGAACCCTGCAAAGCGTGTATTGGGTATTGAATTGTGCAACGACAAAGGGGGGTATTTAACGCCCCCCTATTTTTTAAAACGGAGGGTAAAATGAAAAAACCAATATTTGCTCTTCAATGGCACATTACTTCTGAATGTGATCAGAGGTGTAGACATTGTTACATATTTAATTCCAAAGAAATCCATGAGAAGAAAAAAGATTTAGACCTTGATGATATCGTAAGTGTACTAAAAAACCTCATG
>Ga0315287_10003221_pt1 | contig 15716 bp, 13 predicted proteins | sample YL17G11_0_MG_FD_205037 | JGI IMG/M metagenome (GOLD analysis project Ga0315287, IMG submission 205037) | Sediment microbial communities from Yellowstone Lake, YNP, Wyoming, USA - YL17G11_0 | ecosystem: Environmental > Aquatic > Freshwater > Lake > Sediment | place: USA: Wyoming | collected... | reverse complement strand
TTGAATGGTTCTGCCAACCCGGCGTAAACGCCGGGCCTAATACCGCTGCGCGGGAACGCCCGTGAACGGGCGTGAGGTCTTGTTGCCCCCAAAACCAGCAGCACCTTGTGTGCAACAACGAGGGCATCGCCCTGGGGAACGATAACGCTCACGCAGATTTTCGGCCCAACGGGCCAACGGTTCGCCGAACGATTGGCCCGTTGGGCCGACAGCGACGTACCCCCGCCGCCGTTTGCCATCCAAGTTGACATTGACCGAAACCCCCATTCCTTTACAATGCCCCGGCCATATTCCATGCACTATGCCTGGGTCCACGCTAAACTTAGCGGCCGTAAAAAGAATAAATTGTGCAATCTTGTAGGACGGATTTCCTAATCCGTCCAAAAAAATGGACCGGATTTCCTAATCCGTCCCAAAAAACTGTACGGATTTCCTATTCCGTACCCAAAAACTGGACGGATTTCCTATTCCGTCCCCAAAAACTGGACGGATTAGGAAATCCGTCCTACGTGTAAACCTCCAACTTATTGCTTTGACCCTTAAGCATGAGCGAACACGATCCGCAACAGCCGGTCAGCAGCGAGGCGATGCTCGAAGCGGCCCGCCGCGACAAGCTGCGCAAAATACGCGATCTGGGAATCGACCCGTGGGGCTCTCGCTTCGATAATCACCAGCCGATCGGCGAAGTCCGCGCCCGCGAGAGCGAGATTGCCGTCGAACCGGCCGGCGAGTGCCAGACGGGGCAACCGCCCGAACAGCACGGCCCCAAGGTTCGCGTGGCGGGTCGCATCGTGTTGCGTCGTCCGTCGGGCAAGGTCCATTGGCTCCAGATTCGCGACTGGACCGGCACGATTCAGGCGATGATCGGCAAGGCCCAGGTGGGCGACGAGAACTTCGCCCTGGCCCAATGCCTCGACCTGGGCGACATCATCGGCGTCGACGGCGAGATGAAGCGCACCCGCACCGGCGAGTTGACCATCTTTGTCGAGGACCTCAAGTTCCTCACAAAATCCATTGCCACGCCGCCGGAAAAGCACAAAGGGCTTGCCGACCCCGAGCTGCGGCAGCGGATGCGCTACCTCGATCTGATCCACACCGACGGCGTGTTGGAGCGGTTTCTGCGGCGGACGAAGATCGTGCAGTCGATTCGCAACACGCTGGGCTCGCGGGGCTTCGTCGAGGTGGAGGGCCCGACGCTGCACGCCATCGCCGGCGGGGCCGCCGCCCGGCCGTTCACCACGCATCACAACGCCCTGGATATCGACCTCTTCCTGCGGATCGCCTTGGAATTGCACCTCAAGCGGCTGCTGGTCGGCGGGATCGAACGGGTCTACGAACTGGGCCGCGTGTATCGCAACGAGGGGATCAGCCCGCGGCACAACCCCGAGTTCACCATGCTCGAAGTCTACCAGGCCTACGGCAACTACGAGACGATGATGGAGTTGACCGAGGCGGCGATCGTCGAGGCGATCCAAGCCACGGGCCAAGGCCTGAAGCTGCCGTGGGGCGAAAAGGAAATCGACTTCACCCCGCCGTTCGCCCGCCGAACCTACGACGAATTGTTTGCCGAACACACGGGCGTCTCGGCCGACGACGCGGCGGGCGTCAGGAAGCTGGCCGAACAGATCGGCTTCAACGCGGCCGGCAAGCACCCGGACGTGGTGAAGAGCTTTGTGTTCGAGCAGAAGGTGGAAGACGCACTGGCCGGGCCGATCTTCGTGACCGATTACCCGGCGAGCATCTGCCCGCTGACCAAGCGGAAGGCCGGCAATGCGGCGGTGGCCGAGCGGTTCGAGTTGTTCATCCAGGGCATGGAAGTGGCCAACGCCTACACCGAACTGAACGACCCCGACCTGCAAGAGGAGCTTCTTGCCGGTCAATTGGCCGGTCAGCCGGAAGAGGACTCGATGGCCAAGATGGACCGCGATTTCGTCCGCGCCCTGCGGCACGGAATGCCCCCGGCCGGCGGCCTGGGCATCGGCATCGACCGGCTGGTGATGCTGCTGACCGACTCGCAGACCATTCGCGAAGTGATTCTGTTCCCCTTGTTGCGGCCGGAAAAGGAAATGGAAAATGACGAAGCACGAATGACGAATGACGAAGGAAAACCGAAATCCGAATGACGCAAGGCTGTCTCCGCGGCCTTCGTCATTCGTCATTCGTGCTTCGTCATTTGGTCTTCGTCATTCCTTCGACATTTAGATTTCGCCATTCGCCATTATGTACAAACTCCTCCTCTGCTGGCGCTACCTCCGCACGCGGTACATCGCGTTGGCGTCGATCGTCAGCGTCACGCTGGGCGTGGCCACGATGATCGTTGTCAACAGCGTCATGGAGGGCTTTACCAGCGAGATGCAGAATCGGATCCACGGGATCGTCTCGGATCTGGTGTTCGAGGCGCGGAGCCTCGACGGCATGCCCAATTTCGCCTGGCACGCCGAGCAGATTCGCAAGGTGGCCGGCGACGACATCGAAGGCTTGACGGCCACGGTCGTCGTGCCCGCCATGCTCAACTTCCAATACAACGGCAACTGGATCACGCGCCAGGTGCAGTTGATCGGCATCGACGAGAAGACGCAGAGCAGCGTGAGCGATTTCAGCCGCTACTTGCAGCACCCGGCCAACCGGGAGGCGATGAGCTTTGAGTTGCGGCCGGACGGCTACGACACCCGCGACCACCAGGCCGGCCCCGATGCGCGCGAGCGCACGCAAATGGCCGAGGCCGGCTGGAAGCACCGCCGCCAATCGGCGCGGCTCCAGGCGTTTCAGCGCGACTACTTGAAATCAGAGAATCCGGCCGCGCCGTTGCCCGGCGAATCGCCCAGTGCGCCGTCGCCGTCGGCCGATCCGTTTGCCGGGCGTCTGCCGGCGGGCGCCGAGCCCGAGGGCAGCCAATTCAACCCCGAAAAGCAGCAGCATACCGGCCTGGTGCCGGGCATCGCCATGACCAGCTTCCGCACGCCCGAGGGCGAGGATAAGTTCCTGGCCATCCCCGGCGACGACGTGAAGCTCACCTTTCCCACGGCCGGCCAGCCGCCCAAGGCCACCAGCGACAACTTCACAATCGTCGATTTTTACGAGAGCAAGATGAGCGAATACGACGCGAGCTTCGTGTTCGCGCCGATCCGCAAGGTGCAGGAGCTGCGCGGCATGATCGACCCGAGCACGGGCATCGGGCTGATCAACGCCATCCAGATCAAGCTCAAGCCGGGCGCCGACGGCGAGGCGGTGCGCGACAAGCTGCGGGCGGCCTTTGCTCCGGAACTCTACGGCATCTATACGTGGCGCGACAAGCAGGGCGCCCTGCTGGCCGCCGTGCAAATGGAAACCGCCATCCTCAACGTGCTGCTGTTTCTGATCATCGCCGTGGCCGGGTTCGGCATCCTGGCCATCTTCTACATGATCGTCGTCGAGAAGACCCGCGACATCGGCATCCTCAAGTCCTTGGGCGCGCCGGGCCGCGGCGTGATGGGCATCTTCCTCGCCTATGGGTTGTCGCTCGGGCTGGTCGGTTCCGGCGTGGGCATGGCCATCGGGTTGCTCTTCGTCCGCTACATCAACCAGATCGCCGACGGGCTGGCTTGGATCACCGGCCGGCCCGTGTTCGATCCGTCGATCTACTACTTCTACAAGATTCCCGCGGTCATCGTTCCGCGGACGCTCGCCTGGATCGTGATCGGCGCGTTGAGCATCGCCGTGGCGGCGAGTATTCTGCCGGCGCGTCGCGCGGCGCGGTTGCACCCCGTGGAGGCCCTGCGCTATGAGTAACCACGTCGAAGAGACGCTCCAGGGGACCATCGGCTGTTTAGCAGCCGCCGTGCCAGCGGCTGCTAAACGGCTTCGTCACCCGAGCATCATCGGGCAAGTCGAGCACCGCGATCAACTGGCCGCCGTCGATCTCTACAAGAGCTATCGGAAAGGGCCGGTCGAGGTTCCCGTGCTGCGGGGCGTAACCATGGAGGTCCGCCGCGGCGAGTTTCTGGCGATCGTCGGCCAGAGCGGCTCGGGCAAGAGCACGCTCTTGCATCTGCTGGGCACGCTGGACGCCCCCGACCAGGGCGAAATCCACTACGCCGGCCGGCGGATCGACAATCTCCCGGCCCGCGGCCGCGATACGCTGCGAAACCGGCAATTCGGCATGATTTTCCAGTTTTACCACCTGCTGCCCGAACTGAGCACCCTGGAAAACGTGCTCGCGCCGCTGATGATCCGCCACGGCGTATGGAGCTACCTCCGCCGCCGCCGCGAGCATCGCGCCCGGGCCGAGCAACTGCTGCAAACCGTGGGCCTAAGCCACCGGCTGAAGCACAAGCCGCGGGAGCTATCCGGGGGGGAGATGCAGCGGGCGGCCATCGCCCGGGCGCTCGTGGCCCAGCCCGACCTCCTCTTGGCCGACGAGCCCACCGGCAACCTCGATCAGGCCACCGGCCAGGAGATCATCCGCATCCTGCGCACCTTGAACCGGCACCAGAACCTGACTATAGTAATGGTTACCCATGATCGGGCCATCGCCGATCAGGCCGACCGGATTGTCCGATTGGCCGGCGGACGGATCGAGTCGTAAATGACGAATGTCAAATATCGAAGGTGCGCCGCTACGCCGTTTCGTCATTCGTCATTTTGATTTTGTCATTCATTCGTCATTTTGATTTCGTCATTCCGCGCCCCCTGACCCCTGACCCGAATGGCACTGATATTTCTTTAACGTGTTATGGCTTCTTGTTTTCGAGCTTGTGGTCGTGGTTTGGTCATAAGTTTGTAGGGTTTTGGTCTGCGTTTGCGTTGTCGCGGTTTTCGGCGGTTCGGACGATTGGCGATTTCATGAGACGCTATGGCTTCCAACATCGGTTCGTAAAGTACGGCAAGCTGTCGGCTCGATACGTGCGCGAGAGGAAGGCGAAATGCCTCCAAAGTCCGCATGGTACGGGTAAAGCTGATTTGCCGTGGATGTTTGTCGTGCTTGGCCGCCCAGCGGCGTACTCCCAAGTTCAGCACGGTTCCCACCGACAGCGAAAACAGCACCCCGATGCGCGCCAATGGAAAGCCCACGCCCTCGGCTTGGGCGCGGCTCTGTGGATAGGCCGCTTGATTCTCCGGGGTATCGGGCATCGAGACCGTCGAGCCGTCGAACAGCTTGACGGTTCGCCCCATCCATCGCCAAGGAGCGAGGGCGGCCCGATCCGCCGCGGCCCCCGTATGTCGAACGAGCATGGCCAGCAAGTCTTCGGGCAGCCGCTGCCGAGCGCGGGCGTAGCCGCCCGTGTCGGTCGAACAGGACGGCATTCCCTGCGCCAACCGCCAAGCCAGAAAATTCTCCACGGTCGCAGCCAAGGTTGGATTGGGGGGGATCACCTGGCTGAGAAACAACCACAACACCGTGACGGGGTTGTAGAGCGAGTCGTAGCAACGCATGCACAGCGTCTCCAACGCCGATGTCACCACTTGCGTTGGCAACACCTCGGAAAACGGCAGGCTGGCATGTTGTGCAAACTGGCATCGCAACCAATCGATCTTTCGCTGAAACGACAATCGAGTACAATCACGCATGGCGGCCTCCTTGCTGCTTGGGGTGAGTTGACAACACCCTTGTAAGCAAGGTAGGCCGTTCTTGTTAAGATCAATTCACTAAACGATTTAAGAATATATCAGTGTCATTCACCCCTGACCACTATGTCTCTCAAAATCTACATCGACGGCAAGCTCTACGACAAGGAAGACGCCAAGATCAGCGTCTACGACCACGGTTTCCTTTACGGCGACGGGGTCTTCGAGGGCATTCGCAGCTACGGCGGCAAGGTGTTCCGCCTGGCCGAGCATCTCGACCGGCTGTGGGATTCGGCCAAGGCGATCTGGCTGGAAATCCCCATCTCGAAGCAGCAGATGGCCAAGGCGATCGAAGACACGCTGGCCATCAACGGCATCGGGGACGGCTACATCCGCGTCATCGTGACCCGCGGCGCCGGCACGCTCGGCCTCGACCCGAACCGGTGCAGCCATCCGCAGGTGATCGTTATCGCCGACCTTATTTCGCTTTACCCTGAGGAGCTTTACCAAGAAGGCTTGGAGATCGTCACCGTGAGCGTGATGCGCAACCACCCGGCCGCGCTCAGCCCGCGGATCAAGTCGCTGAACTACCTGAACAACATTCTGGCGAAGATCGAGGGCCTTCAGGCGGGCTGCATGGAGGCGCTGATGCTCAACCACAAGGGCGAAGTGGCCGAATGCACCGGCGACAACATCTTCCTCGTCCGCCGGCAACGCCTGCTGACGCCGCCCAACGAGGCCGGCATCCTCGAAGGCATCACCCGCGATGCGGTGATCGGCCTGGCCCGCGGCATGGACATCGACGTGGTCGAAACGCCGCTGACCAAGCACGACGTGTACATTGCCGACGAGTGTTTTCTGACGGGCACGGCGGCCGAGGTGGTGCCGGTGGTGAAGGTCGACAGCCGCACGATCGGCGAGGGCGTGCCCGGCCCGCTGACGCGGGAACTTATGGCCCGGTTCAAAAAACTCACGCGAAACACATAAGTTTCGATGGTTCGCGGGCTAAACGTCTTTTCCAGTCGCTGCCGGCCGGCAAGATTTCAACGATACTCCCGTGGTTTGATCTTTCCGGCCGCCGCAGCCTGCGCCGACGACGCCAAGGCCCACATCTCCTCCATTTCCGGGTACACCAAGAAAGGGGCGACGAAGCCGGCATACTTGCGGATCATGCCGACCAGCAGGCGCGATTTCGACATCCCGCCGGTAATCACCACCGCCTTCACCCGGCCCGACAGAACCGCGGCCGACGCCCCCACCCACTTGCTGATCTGATACGCCATCGCCTCGTAAACCTCGCGGGCCTTGGCGTCGCCGCCGCGAATCCGCCGCTCGACCTCGCGGCAGTCGTTGGTGCCGAGATAGGCGAAGATGCCGCCGCACCCAACCAACATCTTCTTCACCTCCTCATGCGAGTTCTTGCCCGAAAAACAGTAACTCGCCAGGGGGCCGGTGGGCAACGAGCCGCTGCGCTCGGGGGAGAATGGGCCGTCGCCGTCCAGGGCGTCGTTCACGTCCACCACGCGGCCCTTGCGGTGGGCGCCGATCGTGATGCCCCCGCCCATGTGAACCACGATCAAATTGAGCTTTTCGTAGCGCGTTCCTAGTTCGCGGGCGGCGCACCGAGCGGCGGCGCGCTGCGAAAGGGCGTGAAACCGGCTCTTCCGCACGAACGCCGGATGGCCGGCATACCGCGCCAGCGGCCAGAATTCATCCACCGACACCGAATCGACGATGAAGGCCGGCGCGCCGCACCGCTTGGCGATGTCGTGGGCGATCGGCGCTCCGAGACTCGACGGATGCTCGCCCCACCGGGCGCTTTGCAGGTCGCGGAGCATCCGGGCGTTGATGCGGTACACGCCGCCGGCAATCGGCTTCGTGAGCCCCCCACGCCCCGCGACCACGGCGCAGCGACGGAGATCCACCCGGTTGGCCGCAAGGAACCGCAGAACCGCGTCGCGGCGGAACGCGAATTGATCGGCCACGCGGGCGAATCCCGCCAACTCCTCCTTCTTGTGATCGAGCGTCTCCAGAGCCAAGCACTCCGCGCCCCGGTAAACGGCCAGCTTGGTCGTGGTCGATCCGGGATTCACGACGATCGTGAGGTCTCGCTGCTGCAACTGTCGTTTCATGTCTCGCCGCCTCCCGCCAGCACGACGCTCTTGATGTTTACGTTGCACTTCTTGAACACCGTCACGATCTGTGCTAAGATTCCCATGCCTTTCCAAAATTCGTATCCACTGCCGGGATGTTAGGAGAAGTCAAAACGGCTGTCAAGCAGTAGAAGGCTGCTTTTCTTGGGGGGGCAAAAAACGGCACGGCATTGATCCCCCCGATAATCCCGGCGACTTACCATTCGCCCCGCGAATAGACGCAATCTCACCCATCAAAAAGAAACTCGCATGGACTGGCTCGCGTATCTCTTCGACCTTTTCCTCCATCTCGACAAGCACCTTGGCGAGGTCATCAACCAGTACGGCACGTGGACGTACCTGATTCTGCTGGCGATTATTTTCTGCGAAACGGGGCTGGTGGTCGCGCCGTTTCTGCCGGGCGATTCGCTGCTGTTTGCGGCGGGCACGTTTGCCGCTCGCGGCGATCTCGATCCGTGGTGGCTGTTCGTGCTGCTCAGCGCGGCCGCCATCGCCGGCGACACCCTGAACTATTGGATCGGCGCGTACGTGGGACCGAAAGCGTTCACCGGCCGGAGCCGTTTCTTCCGGAAGGAACACCTCGACCGCACCCATGCGTTTTTTGAGAGGTACGGCGGCAAGACGATCATCATCGCCCGTTTTGTGCCGATCGTCCGCTCCTTTGCCCCATTCGTGGCCGGCATCGGGGCCATGAACTACACCCGGTTCATTATTTACAACGTGGTGGGCGGCATCGCCTGGGTGGCGATCTTCGTGTTCGGTGGCTACTGGTTCGGAGCGTTACCGTTTGTCAAGAACAACTTCTCCCTGGTCGTCCTGGCGATCATCATCATCTCGGTCCTGCCGATGGTGGTCGAGTACCTCCGCGCGCGACGCCGGCCGGGGTAGTTGCCACGCGCAAGCCCTCCCAATATAATGTGCGTTTTCCCATTGTACTCCTCACGCTCCGAGTGAGGACGCCCTCACGCGGAGCGTGAGGAGTACGGGCGCCCTCACTCGGAGCGTGAGGAGTACGGGAGCCCTCACGCGGAGCGTGAGGAGTACAATAATCGGAGCGACCCTGCCATGCCAGATACAATTTCAGTTGCCCAAGCCCGTTGCCGGCAGTCGATCGGCCGTGAAGTGGTGCTGCAAGGTTGGGTCCGCACCCGCCGCGATTCCAAGGCCGGGTTCAGCTTCCTGGAAATCAACGACGGCTCGTGTTTCGGCAACGTGCAAGTGCTGGCCGAGGCGAGCCTGCCCAATTACGAGTCCGAGATCAAGCACCTTTCGCCCGGCTGCAGCGTGAGCGTCACGGGCCTGGTCAAGGCGTCGCCGGGCAAGGGGCAGCCCACCGAGGTGCAGGCCGCCGCGGTGACGCTCCACGGCACGGCCGACGTAGCCGCGTACCCCTTGCAGAAGAAAGGCCACTCCTTCGAGTTCCTCCGCACCATCGCCCACCTGCGGCCGCGGACCAACACTTTCGGGGCCATCGCCCGGGTGCGGAATTGCGCGTGCAACTCGATCCACCAGTTCTTTCAAGAGCAAGGCTTCCTCTACGTTCACACGCCGATCATCACCGCCAGCGATTGCGAAGGGGCGGGCGCGATGTTTCAGGTCACCACGCTCGACCTGAAAAATGTGCCCCGCAAGGAAGGCCAGATCGATTTCTCGCTCGACTTCTTCGACCGCCCGGCCTACTTGACCGTCAGCGGCCAGCTCGAAGGCGAGATTTTCGCCTGCGCGATGGGCAAGGTGTACACGTTTGGCCCCACCTTCCGCGCCGAGAACAGCAACACGCCGCGCCACCTGGCCGAGTTCTGGATGATCGAGCCCGAGGTGGCTTTCTGCGACCTGTGGGGCGATATGGATCTGGCCGAAGGGCTGCTCAAACGCATCATCCGCGACGTGCTGGAGAAATGCCCCGAGGATATGCAATTTTTCAACGAGCGGATCGACAAGACGGTGATCGAGACGCTTCAGCACGTCGCCGGCAGCCAGTTCCTCCGCGTGTCGTACACCGAGGCGATCGACATCCTCAAGGCCTCCGGCCGGCAGTTCGAGTTCCCAACCGCCTGGGGCAACGACCTCCAGGCCGAGCACGAACGGTATCTCACCGAAAAACACTTCAAGTGCCCGGTGATCCTCTACGACTATCCGCGCACCATCAAGCCGTTCTACATGCGGCTGAACGACGACGGCCGCACGGTCCGGGCGATGGACGTGCTGGTGCCGAACGTCGGCGAAATCATCGGCGGCAGCCAGCGCGAAGAGCGGCTCGACGTGCTGGAAATGCGCATGAAGGAGCAAGACCTCAACCCGGCGAGCTACTGGTGGTATCTCGACCTGCGCCGCTACGGTACAGTGCCGCACGCCGGCTTCGGGCTGGGCCTGGAGCGCATACTCCTGTTCATCACCGGCATGTCGAACATCCGCGACGTGATCCCCTTCCCCCGCACGCCGGGCAGTGCGGAGTTCTGAAAAGAATGCCAAACAACGGCGACAGCAATACTTTTACCAGTCCCCCGCCCCCCGCAACATCGCCCGAGTTGTTGGCGCCGGCGGGCGATCGGGAGTGTCTGGAAGCGGCGCTGGACGCCGGGGCCAACGCCGTGTACTTCGGGCTGACCGCCCTGAACGCTCGCCGCCGCGCGACGAACTTTCACTCCGAGGAGTTCGCCGCCGTCGTCGAGGCGGTTCACGCCCGCCGCGCCAGGGCCTATCTCGCACTGAACATCGATCTGGCCGAGCGCGAGTTGGGCCAGGCGGCGCGGATGCTCGAATTGGCGCGGCAATCGGGCGTCGATGCGGTGTTGGTGCGCGACCCGGCGCTGCTGGCGCTGCGGCCGGAATACCCGGAGATCGAGTTCCACTTCAGCACCCAAACCTGCATGGCCAACAGCGCCGACGTGGCCGCCGCCGGCAAGCTGGGGGCGTCCAGGGTGGTGCTGGCGCGGGAAATGTCGCTGTGGGAAATCCGCGCCGCCGCGGCCGTGCCCGGCGTTCAGACCGAGGTCTTCGTCCAAGGCGCGTTGTGCTTTTCGATTTCAGGGCGGTGCCTGCTGTCGAGTTGGGTCGGCGGGCGCAGCGGCAATCGCGGCGCCTGCACCAGTCCTTGCCGCGTGCCCTGGACTGGCGTTGCGGACGGCCCAGCTGCCTACGCAGGCGAGACGCCTGCGCCACAACCGTTGTGTACGCCGCTTTCGATGCGCGACCTGACGGCGATCGAACGGCTCGATGAGCTTCGCCAAGCCGGCGTGGCAGGGCTGAAGATCGAGGGCCGATTGAAGAACGCCGCTTGGGTCCGCCGCGCGGTTGGGCTGTACCGCCGCGCACTCGACGGCGAGGATGTCGCCCGCTTGCTGCCGGATGTCGCCGAGCTGGGGGCATATACCGGGCGGATGCTGACGTGCGGTTACCTCGACGGCCGCCGCGACGAACTGACCGGCTTGGCCGCACGAGAGCCATCCCCGGGACCGCAGTCCCAGGAGGTTGAAAACGCCGATGACGCGGACCGCGACCGCTATGATCTGGAGATCATGGTCACGGACCGAGAGATTGCCTGCCGATGCCATTGCGGCGGCCGGGACTTCCCCTGGTCGATGCCCAAGACGGTGATCCACCGGCCGCAGAAGGCCGTGGCGGTCGGCGAGGTGTTCGCCCGGCTCGCCGGCCAGGAGATTCAGGGCTGCCGGCTCGATCAGGCGACCACGAACGACGACGAGTTTCTGCTGGTCCGCCGCGCGGCCGCCGCACTTATCGAGCGCGTTTCCGCGTCCCTTCGCCAGGCCCGCAAATCGCCGGACGACCAGGTGCGAATCGAGTTGCCGGCGACGGTTCGGGAGTTGCTGGAGAACCGCGAGCCGTCGTCGGCCAATGTTCGCACACTCGGCGAGCAGCCCGATCGCGTGCGGCTTGATGTGGCGGCCGTTGGGACGTTTCTGCAACAGGCGCGGCCGGAAGGCGTGATCGTCGAGGGTGCGACCGCCGCGCGGATCGAGAAGACGCTGGCGGCGTGCAATGGCGTGCCTCTGGTGGTGGCGCTGCCGCCGGTGTTTTTTGAGGACGAGATTGCGGGTGTTCGGCAACTCTTGCAGCAGTGCGCCCACGCCCGGGCGACCGTGGAGGTCAACAGTTGGGGCGGCTGGCAACTGGCGCGGAAGGCGGGCGTGCGCATGGAGAGCGGGCCGGGGTTGCCGGTGCTCAATTCGCTGGCCGCCTCGATGCTTGGCGGCCTGGGCATGCGGTGCGTCGCGCTCTCGCCGGAGGCCGACCGCAAGCAACTGGAGCAGTTGACGGCCCATTGCCCGGCGGCTTGTTCGCTGATAGTCTACGGGCGTCCGGCCCTGTTGACGACGCGCGTGCGGCTGCGAGAGGAAGAACTCCTCGGCAAGGTGCTGGCCGACCGTCGCGGCGCGCGGCTGGTGCCGCGGCTGGAACGAAAGCTCTGGGTGTTCCGCCCGGTCGAGCCGTTCGATCTGCGGGCCTGCCGGAACGAGCGGATTCGCGTGAAGCATTTAGTGGTTGACCTGGTGGGATCGGCAGATCCCGTGGGCGAATGGTTCGACGCGCCCTCGTCGAAGTCCGAGTGTTTTCAATTCAACTACGATCGGGCCCTGACGTAACCATTGCCACGGCTCGTCCCCCGCCGCTCATCCCCTCAAGGATGCTCCGCGCTGGCCATCACCAGCTCGCCCTTATAGATGCCCTTGAGCCCTCGCAATTGGCTGGCAATCTTCTGGAGTTGGGCCGAGGGGCCGCGCAGCACGATCACCTCCAGGCAGAGGTCGTGCGTCAGGTGGGCGTGCAGCGTCGAAACCACCAGGTCGTTGTGGTCGTGCTGCAATTTCGTCAGGTGGTCGCGGAGTTGCGGCCGGTGGTGATCGTAGACCAGCGTCAGCGTGCCGGCGGCGTCGTGCGATTCGCGCGCCCAAGCCTCTTTGGTGAGTGTGTCGCGGAGCAACTGGCGGATCGCCTCGCTGCGGGTGGCGAACTGCTGCTGCTTGCAGTAACGATCGAACTGCTCCAGCAGGTCGTCTTCCAACGATACGGAAAAACGGACGATTTCTGTCATTGTTTACTCTCCACTCTCGACTCTCCACTTACAACCTCGTTCCCACGCTCCGCGTGGGAACGCACGTCTGGACGCTCCGCGTCCCCGCGTCACCACTCCGTGGTCACGGCCAACAAGCCCTGCCGACCAGCGTAGTTCCTGGCACTCGAATACCGCCACTGTGTGGGCTCATCCACATACCCTCGCTCCACGGGGTTGTTGTGGATGTACTCCAGCTTCTGCCACATGGTCTGGTCGTCCATAATGGCCTGAGGGTGGCTTCCTTCCTGCCAGAACTGGTAGTCTCGGTCTGTCTTGTGTTTGGCTTTCTGAAACTTCAACTGCCGCAACAGCGTTTGCACGTTTCTGGCTTCGAGCAGGTCGATGATCTGGCGGGCAGTGAAGGACTTGAACTCGGCAATCATCTTCGCCAGCCCATCGGCGAAAGCGATCATGTGCAGATGGTTCTCTAGGATGACGTAGCCGGATATCACGAGGCCCCGGTTTTCCTGGAGGAATCGCCAAGAATCGAGCACAATCTGCACCGTCTCGGGACGGGTGAACACGGGCGTCCAGCCGACCACCGTGCAGGTCAGGAAGTGGGGCTGCGCGGTTTCGCAAATCCTGTAGCGCGTTCTGGTCATGGCAGCGCATCATGCGACGCGGAGCGTCGCTCAATTGCGTTCCCACGCGGAGCGTGGGAACGAGGGGTACTCTCCACTCTCGACTCTCCACTCTCCACTTTTCTCGCATCAAATGCTTTCTGCGCCGCTTCATACACGGTCCGCAGCGGCACACGCTGTTCCTCGGCAATGCGGCGGCACGACTCGAACTCGGGCGAGAATCGCGGCTGCCCGTCGCGGAGCCAGCCGATCTTGCCCTCGACCGGCCCCCAGGGCGTGACGACGCTGTGCGGCTGCCGCCGGAGTATTGTTCGTGCGGCCATCCAACGCCGCACGCCCAACGTGGTTGTTTCGCCAAAAAGGATGTCCTCGACGGCTGCCGCATCGCTCGGCCGGCAGAGAACCGTCAGCGTCACGCCCGGCCGGCCCTTTTTCATCTGGATGGGCGTGGTGAACACGTCAAGCGCTCCAGCCTCCCACAGCCGCGAGGTGCAATAGCTGATAAGCTCGCCGCTGATGTCATCGAGATTCGTTTCCAACACGCACACTTGATCGGATTGGCCGGCAACGAGGTCTTCGGCCGATTCGCCCACTATCAATCGCAGGATGTTGGGCCGCTCGGCAAAATCCTTCTGGCCGGCCCCGTAGCCGATTCGTTCGATCTTCATGGCCGGCAGCGGGCCGAACGAATCGGCCAGCGTGGCCAGAATGGCGGCGCCGGTGGGCGTGGTCAACTCGCTCTGGATCGACGATTCGGCCAGGGGAATCCCCCGCAGCAGTTCGGCCGTGGCGGGGGCAGGCACGCCGCACTCGCCGTGCGCAATGCGGATCGTGCCCGTGCCGGTCGGCACCGGAGAGGCCGCGATGCGATCCACGCCCAACAGGTCGAAACCCACCGCCGCGCCCACAATGTCGGCGATCGAATCGGCCGCGCCCACCTCGTGAAAGTGAACCTTCTCGATCGGCAGCCCGTGGACCTTGGCCTCAGCCTCGCCGAGCCGGGTGAAGATACGCCGGGCGGTGTCTTTCTGTCGTGCGGTCAACTCCCCGGCGTCGATCATGGCCAGGATCTGGTGGAGGTGGCGATGGGCCTGCTCGGGCTCGTGGTCCACGACGACCTGCCTCGCCCGAAAGCCGTTCTTCTTGACCTCCTCGGCCCGGAGCCGGCAGCCGGGCAGGCCCAGCGAGCGGACGGCCGCGTTGAGCCGGTCCAGGTCCACGCCCGCATCGACCAGCGCTGCCAGGGTCATGTCGCCGCTGATGCCGCTTGCACAATCGAGATAGGCCAGTTTCGTCATGGCGTGGAAATCCCCCGCCCCCGATTATAGTGGGCGGCGGCATGGAAATCCAACCCGAAAACCGGCTCGAGGGACCAGGGGCCGGCAGGGCTTCCTGAGATTCAGATTTTGCACCAAAACTCAGATTCCGCGACGCTTGCGCCAGGTGTATCCCGCGAGACCAAAGGCGGCCATGCCAAGCAGGACGAGCGTGCCGGGCTCGGGAGTCTGGCTGAAGGTCTGGACGAACTCGCTCAGGTGGGCGCCCGGCACTCCCGGTATGCCGGTGCCGCCATAAAGAACAATATCCTTGGCGACCCATACCTTGGAATAGGCGACCGGCAAGTCGTTCGCATCGGAGAAGTCCCGGCTGTCGAGGCGATTTTCCGCCGCCCAGGTCTTATAGACCAACAAGTCGGCAATCGAGTGCATTTGAGGCGGCGGCGCCGAATACACGTTCTCCGAAACGAGCACATAGGAGTTGGTAGACGTGGCGCTGACGGCCGTCAGCGCCAGCATGGTGTCCTTAATCAAGGGCCCGGATGTCTCTGGCGAAACCGAGACGTCGAAGTTGATGACGGTGTCGAGGCTCTGTCCGCTGAACGCCGTCCAATTATCGCTGAACTTCACGCCGTAGTCTCCGTCGGTCGACTGGAAGCCGACGAGCTTGATGGTATCAACGGTCGGCAGATACCAAGCAGTGCCGCTCGACACGACGGTGAAGTCCGCGAAGAGCTTGTCGCCGATCAGCAGGCCGCCCGCTGCATTCACGTCGGCAATGGTAACCCCCGTGGAAGAAGGCCCCCAAATAATCGGCGTGGCCGAAGCGAGGCCGGCAAAGAGAAACGGTGCAAGAATGGCACAAAACGATGAGGCAACAATACCTCGGGACAGACTCGTAGCGAATCTTGTCGATAAGACACCTCTGCGACGGCGCCACGCCAGGCTGCCGCCAATCAGTCCGGCGATGACCAATAGCACGGGGGTGCCCGGCTCGGGAACCGTGTGGATGATCCCGCCATCGATCAACATTCGCTTCGAGATCAGACTGACGGGATAGGCCGCTTCGGCGAAGTTGTAGTTGACG
>Ga0315287_10003220_pt1 | contig 15717 bp, 12 predicted proteins | sample YL17G11_0_MG_FD_205037 | JGI IMG/M metagenome (GOLD analysis project Ga0315287, IMG submission 205037) | Sediment microbial communities from Yellowstone Lake, YNP, Wyoming, USA - YL17G11_0 | ecosystem: Environmental > Aquatic > Freshwater > Lake > Sediment | place: USA: Wyoming | collected... | reverse complement strand
GGACTGACACGCGGGCGCGCTCGGGCAAGTAGATAGCTGGGAGACGGTCAAGGAAGCTGTAAGACCCATCCGTCCCCCACAGTGACGGATCAGAAGGGGGTGTCGCAATCGAGAAGGCAATTACCACCATCATGATTACGGTGGCTGGTGTAATCGCTGTTGTCGCTGTGGTGAACACGGTGTTGCCCGCCGTTCACCGCACAAGCGGCGCCTTGACGTCTACAGCGAGCGTCCTCGACGACCGCCTCAGCAGCCAAGTCGAGATCGTTCACGCGACCGGCGAATCGGGGTCAGAGGACGCCGACATCTGGATAAAGAACATCGGCGCGACCGTCATCAGCCCTCTCGAGAGGATTGATGTCTTCTTCGGGCCCGAGGGCGAATTCGGACGTATCTCTTACGGTGAGGCGAGCTGTTCGGCTCCCTGCTGGGAGTACACGCTGGAGAACGACACCAAGTGGTCTCCTACCGCTACCCTTCACATCACGGTCCATCTGAGCGACGCCCTGGCAAGCGGCACCGTCTACTACGTAAAGATAGTCACGCCGAATGGGTCTACCGACGCGAAGTTCTTCACCGTCTAGCGGGTGAGCGGTAATGGAAACAAGTATCCCGGCTCTCTTGGTGACAGCGATACTGATGATCACTACCGTGGTCCTAGCCCGCAGCGGTTTTACCTCGCTGGACGAACTGGGACAGTCGTGGCAAGTGATGGAGGAGCGCCTGAACGATCAGTCACATACCGAACTGACAGCGGTGGAAACTCGTATAGATGAGAGCTTGGCAAACATCACGGTGCGGCTCCGCAACGACGTGCAGACAAAGATCGCCGATTACGCCCGGATGGATGTCATGGTCCAGTATTTTTCCGAATCCGGGGAGCGCTATGTGCGCTGGATTCCCTACACCTCAGGGGGCCTTCAGTCGAATAGCTGGACAGTGGAGTCGATCTCCAATGACGCGTTCGAGCCAAAGGTGCTGAACCCGGGGGAGGTACTGGAGATGCAAATCAGGGTCAACCCACCATTGGGGATAGGCACCACGGGGTGGGTTATTGTAGCGACCGAAAACGGGGTTACCGTTTCGGCATATGTGAGCGCCTAGGGGAGCGAATATCATGGAAGCTGCGCGACAACTGAATGTCAATCGGGTCGTATCGACGGGCAACCCCGAGATCGACAAGAAGATCGGCGGCGGCATTCCCGAAGGATCGCTTTCGCTCATCGAGGGTCAGTCCGACTCAGGGAAGAGCGTGCTCCTTCAGCAGTTGATCTGGGGAGCGCTGCTCGATGACTTTCGCATCACCTACTACACAACGGAGAACACGACGCGAAGCCTGCTGCGCCAGATGGACAGCCTGGGCATGAACGCCATGGACCACTTTCTCCTGGGCAAGCTCAACATCTATCCCGTGCCTTCCGCAATGACGCCGGAGGAGTCGCTGACCTTCTTCACACGTCTCCTCGGCCATGTGTCGCGACAGGCCGGCTACGACATCATCGCCATGGACTCGCTCACATCCTTCGTCTCCCACGTGCCTGAGCGGGACACGCTTACCTTCTTCACCGCCCTGAAGAACATCTGCGACGAAAACAAGACCATGCTCATTACGCTGCACGCCTACGCCTTCGACGAATCGATGTTCATCCGCATCCGTTCGATTTGCGACGCCCACCTGCGCCTGCGCATCGAAGAAATCGGCGACCAGTTGGTGAAGGTGCTGGAGGTGGCCAAGATACGCGGCGCCGAGAAGAGCACCGGCAACATCGTAAGCTTCGACGTCGAGCCCGGAATGGGAATGAGGATAGTGCCAATCACAAAAGCAAAAGCCTGACATGCCGAACTCGATGCCCTTTCCCTGCGACAACGTCGTCGACGACCACAAGAACGGCGGCGGCAACTGTGCGCTCAAGAAGCTCGTCTCGAAGGAGCTCCTGGAGCGCGCGGAAGCCTCGCCGCATCTCATGGACTATCTCCACATGATCCCAATGGCCGTCGTCGGCGTGCCCGACTTCTACCCGGAGATCAGCCGCAAACTCAGCGAGATAGAGCACCCCAACCTGATCTACCCCGTGAGCGAGGACGTCTTCATTCACATCTTCCCCGACCTGGAAGACCCACGAAACTACTACCTCGCTGTCGAGCCGCCGATCGGCCTGGAATTGGAGGCGCAGCTTCGCGAAGTGGAACGGCGGCTGCTCGACTATGTCGACATCCTGGCGCAGGCCCAAACGACGGAAGAGAGGACCGATGCCCTGTCGCTGGCCGTCGAGCAATGCTGCGTCATAAAGGGCGAATCGCGAGGCAACGGCGAAAAGAAGAAGGGCGGGCATTTCCCCTTCGGCGGCTCCGGAGAAGGCCACATTCCCGTCACCCGACGCGAGATGGACACGATCAAGTACATCGTGCTGCGTGACAAGATCAGCATGGGTGCGTTGGAGCCGCTCATCAAAGACACCAACATCGAAGACATAAGCTGTAGCGGTCTGGGGGCCGTGTTTGTCGAGCATAAGATCTTCAAGGGGCTGAAGAGCAGCATCGTCTTCGACACGCACGAAGAGCTCGACGACTTCGTGCTCCGCCTCTCAGAGAACATCAAGAAGCCGGTCACCTTCAAGAACCCGATTGTCGACGCCGCATTGCAGGACGGCTCCCGTATCAACATCGTCTACGGCGGCGAGGTCTCCAAGCGGGGCAGCAACTTCACCATTCGTAAGTTCGCCGAGACGCCGATCAGCATTCTCGATCTCATCAACTGGGGCAGCATGGACTACAAGATGGCCGCCTACCTCGCCATCGTCGTCGGCGATGGGCTCAACCTCTGGGTGTCCGGCGAGACCGCCTCAGGAAAAACAACCCTGCTCAACGCCATAACGACTTTCATCCGACCCGACGGCAAGATCGTCACCATCGAGGACACGCCCGAGCTTCAAGTGCCGCACACCAACTGGATCCGAGAGGTCGTGCGCATGTCCGGCGACGCCACTCAAGGCGCCTCCGTCGACATGTTCGGCCTCCTCAAAGCCGCCCTGCGCCAACGCCCGAACGCCATCCTCGTCGGCGAGATCCGCGGCGAGGAGGGCGCCGTCGCTTTCCAGGCAATGCAGACAGGGCACCAGGTCATGTCCACCTTCCACGCGTCAACCGTCGAGAAGCTGATCCAGCGTATCACGGGCAACCCGATCAACGTCCCGAAGCCGTACATGGACAACCTCAACCTTGTGGTCATTTGCAGCGCCGTCCGGCTTCCGTCCGGCAAGCTCGGCAGGCGCATTCTCAGCATCAATGAAATCATTGGCTACGACCTCTCATCCGACTCCTTCTCGTTCGTCGAGGCCTTCCGCTGGAACCCGGCGGACGACGTCTTCGAGTTCACGGGGAACCTGAACAGCTATCTCTTGGAGAACCGTGTCGCCCCCCGTCGAGGGCTGACGCAGAAGAACAAGCGACTGATCTACAACGAGCTGGACAAGAAGGCAGCCATCCTGGAGAAGCTGCAGCAACAGAGCGTGACGAACTTCTATGATCTCTATCAACTCCTTGCTAAGGCGCAACGCGAAGGCCTCTTCTAACGCAAAGGAGCGTTCGCAGGCGGAGAAACCGGCCCGGTTCTTCGGGAAGGAGCCGGTGGCGTTCGACCTCGTCACCCAGCTCACGTACATGTCCGCAATCGCCACCGCCGGCATCTCCCGCGCCCAGCTCTTCGAGGAGACCTCCAACCTGGGCTATAGCACCTCGCTCCTGTTCCGTCGCATCCACTGGGCCGCCCAACGCCTGAACTACGACTACGCCCAGGCTTGCGAAGTCGTCGCCGAAACGCTCTCCGACGAGAACATGCGCAGTCTGCTCCTTCGCTTCGCCAGCGCTCTCTCCTCCGGCGAAGGCGAAACGGCGTTCCTGGCCCGAGAAATGGAGGTCCAACTGGAGCTGTACGGCAAAGGCTACGAGCGCGACCTGGAGACGCTGCAACGCTGGACGGACGCCTACGTCGCCCTCATGGTCTCCGCAGCGCTGATCGTGGTCATCTCCCTCGTGTCGATGATGATCTACAGCATGGGGGCTGGCGTAATCATCGGCCTCGCCGCCGTCGTCGTCGGCGTGACCTTCCTCGGCTCGTGGATCGTTTACAGCGTGGCGCCCCTAGAGGTGAAAGCCTGCACTCTCGCCGACTACTCGCACGAACGCCACTTCGCCGCCCTTCTCGCCAGGTACGTGCTTCCGTTGGGGCTCGCCGCCAGCGCCGGTGTCATGCTCCTCGGATTCGGGCTGCCCGTAGCGTTCATAACGATATCAATCTTCCTCTTCCCTATCGGACTGCTGGCGTTTCGAGAGGACATCCAGATCGACCGCCGCGACCGCGATATCTCCAGCGTCCTGCGGGCGATGGGCAGCATGGTGGCGGCGATGGGCAGCACCGTGGGTGAAGCGCTGACGCGGCTCAACCGTCGCTCCCTCGGCTCCCTGGAGCCGCAGGTGAAGCGATTGCACGTGCGCCTTCGCAGCGGCCTGCGCTCCGACCTCTCCTGGACACGTTTCGCCGCCGAATCCGGCAGCGAGATGGTGACGCGCTCCGTGCGCATCTTCTGGGACGGCCTTCGTCTCGGAGGCGACGCCGACCGCATTAGCTTCCTGGCGTCGATGTTCGCGATGAAGATCTCGCTCCTGCGCTCCAGCCGGAAGCTTGTGTCTTCCACGTTCACGTTCATCATGATCCCGCTCCACGTTGCCCTCCTCTCCATCCTCCTCTTCGTGACAGAGGTGCTGGCCATATTCGGGGCGAAAATGATGGAAGTGCAGACCCAGGGGCTGGACACAGGCGTCGCCGCCGAAGCGGACGTATCGACGACCCTCCTTTTCGCCGCGCCCGACATCGGCTTCGTCAAGGCGTTTATCGTCGCCGTCATTTTGATACTCACCGCCGCCAACAGCTTCGCGCCCTACGCAGCCGCAGGCGGTCACATCTACAAGCTCTGCCTTTATGGGGCAGTGATGTGTTTTCTGTCGGGCGTTGCGATGCTGCTGATCCCCGCTGTCGTGCAGGCGCTCTTCGCCAGCGTCGCCGCGCCGATGTAGCAACTGGAGGCTGATATGAAACTGATTCCATTCCTCAGATTCGGGAGCGCTCGAAACGAAGAGGAAGACGACGACGCCATGGACCTGCCGCTGCCCGAACTCATCGAGCCGCCGGCTGACGAGGAAACGGAGCAGGCGGAGGACGAAGAGAAACCAGAAGAGGAGAAGGAAGAAAACGGCGACGATAAACCGGCGCCGAACGACGATGACATGCTCCAGGCCTTCCTATCCGTCAATGAGGCGTTCGTCGACGACTCAGGTCTCGCTTCGAAGATCGAGGACGTGACGGTCGATGAGCTGGTTCAGGAGCTGCGGGTTATGGCATCCGCCTTCGGCATCCGCGTCGCCGTGCCGGAGGACGAAGCAGTCTGACGCGCTGTCAGGAGCCATGAAGATTCGATTCCGCATTCTCGCGCCCTCCGTCTTCGCCGCGCTGACTGCCCTTGTCGCAGGGTCGGTCATGGCCGCGCACCAGGGGCTGCCCCGCCTCGGCGCGCCGGTGATCCCCGTCGTCGGCACTGAAGCGCCGCCCACTGCGACAGCAACGGCGGCCACGACTGCTACGCCTGCGTCATCGTCAAGCCGCGGGGTGCAGGCCATCGACGACGCAGGCGCCGCTGCCCAGAGGAGCATGCCCGTGCCGAAAGAGGCCCAACCTTCCACACGCGCCGCCCTCCTCGAAGGGCCCGGCTCGCTCCTGCAGCGCCCTCCCACACCGCAGCCGCATCGCTTGACGATCATCCTCGACCCTGGACACGGCCGCGGCGATCCCGGTGCCGTCCACCATCTACCCGACGGCGAAGTCGACCTCACGGAGGCGGAGGCGAACCTCGACATCGCCGAGAACCTGCGACGCTTCCTGGAGGCGAAGGGCTACGATGTTTACATAACCCGTTCCGGCTTCGGCAAGCCGCCGGCGCCGGGGCCGCTTTCGCAAGCCCTCATCGTTCGCGATCTCATGCGTCGCGTTCGCTTGGCCGGAGATGTCGACGGCGATGTCTTCATCTCGATCCACAACAATGGCTCGCCGCATCCGACGCAATCGGGCACGGAGATATGGTATTGTGGCGAGCATCGCTACGGAGCGGATAGCGCCCGATTGGCAGAGCTCATCCTCGACGCCGCCGTGCAGGGGCTGGCGGACTACGGCTATCAGACGCTGCGTCGCGGCACACAGGAGGACTCGACGGTGCACGAGTCGGAGGGCTTCTGCCAGTTTCTCGTCACGCGAGAGGTGCAGATGCCCGCCGTCCTCACGGAAATCCTCTTTCTCACCAACGACGCCGACGCCGCGACTCTGAAGGATCCACTCGCAAGGGAAGCCGTCGCCGATCGTATAGCACAGGCAATCGACGCCTTCCTACAGGAACGCGGTCCTACTGGTTAAGCAGGGCTATTCGCAGGGGCGCCAGGGGGTTGTCGTCGGCGCCGCTGAGGTCGACACTGTCGACACTGGTCCGCGCGTGGTCGAAGAACATGCCGTGAATACAAGCGTCGGCCGTGCGGCCACGATCCCAAGACGCAATGTACATCGAGGCCAGGCCGAGGATGCGGACGCTGCCGTTCTCCCCTTCCGGCCTGCTGATTACCGGTACGACCACCAGTCGGCCGGCGCCGCCATCCAACGTCCCGCGCACGCATTCCGATCGAGGCGACTGCACGTAAGGGTCGAAGCCGGTAACGTGGCCGACCCCGGCGCCGCCGTCGTACTCGAAGGTGACGTCGCACCACTGCAGGCCGAGATAGTCGGCGACGCCGTCCCCCGACTCGAAGTTGTAGTGGTCGCTGAGCGCCTGTAGCGTCGCGGGCGCGGTCTCTCCGTCGGACAGGACGCCGACCACGTCGCCGACGGACCAGACGCCCGTCTCTTCCTCTCGGCAGCCGGCGGCAACGGCGCGTTGATAGTCCGCGATGCCGGAGCCCGCCAGATCCAGCGGCAAGAGGCTGCCCTCATCGCGATTCCCCGAAGCCAGGTCAAACGCGTACACGCGCCCGGGTGCCAGCCCGAAATACTCGTCGGCCCCTGCTCCCGGGGCGTCGGCGACAATTCCCCACGGGCACACGGGAGCCCCCGTAGCGCCGACCACCTGCGCCGTCGCCGATCTCTCGACGGAGAAGAGTCTCGGTAGGCCAAAGTAATCGAGGAGTAGAGTGGCATGGCTTGCCTTCGAAGTCGCTGTGACGGTCTCAAGGACTCCGTCGGGGCTTGCCAGCGGACGCCAGTCAGCGAATGCACAGCACTCGACGCGCGAAGGGTCGCGATCGTTGCGGGCCAGCCAGTTCATGGCGGCGCGAGTGGCGTCGGCCTGGTCGCCATTGATGCTTAGCTGTCGCGCCGCGGCCATCGCCACGTTCTCGGCTTCCCATTGCGCCTTTCCGACGCGCGACAGGAACACGGCGAGATCAAGGGCCACCCCGGCGAAGACAATCGTCAGGAAGAGGAGCAAAGCTCCTTTCGCCATGCGCCGGCCGCATTCGGACGTTGGACCCCGGAGAACACGAGGCTAGTCCGCGGGCGCGATGCGAGTGCAAAGCGCCCACAGTATTATCGTCCCAACGGCTGATGATCTGATGGCAGAGTACTGCGACTGGCTCCAGCTACGGCCGCCAAGTAGAATGGGCAGCGCCGGACAATGCGAGCACAACGGTTGAACAGAATCACCTCTTCGGCGTTGATAGCCGCCAGCGTGGGCGTTCGCTGGCTCTTCCTGCTAGCGGCGGCAGCCTGGCTGGGCTACTTCATTTGCAGCGGCATCCCTCAGGGTCAGGCCGAGGTCTTTCGCGCGACGGTGGCGTTCCAGGGCGTCGTACTCGCGCCGGCCGCGCTATTTGGCGTCTATCTCCTGCTGCGTCGGCGCCTTCCCGGCGGATCGCCGCTCGACTGGCCGCTGGCGTTGCTCCTGGCATCCTACCTCGTTGCCACCCGAGCCTCTGACTACTGGCGCATCAGCCTGGAGAGCACGCTCATCCTGCTGATGGCCGTCCTCGTCTTCTACGCCCTGAGCGACCTGCACTTTCTCGACGCGGCCGGCCTCCAGCGTGCCTTCATGCTCGCCGCCGCCGCCGCGGCCGTGTGGGCGCTCTGGAACGTCGCCGGCGACTACGCCGACTGGCTGCGCTTCGCGAAATCGACGACCGGCGGCTTCCACGCCGGCGACCTCGTTCCGCCGACGGTTCCCAAAGTGCGCGGCGTCAGCAATCACCCAAACATCCTGGGCATGGTCCTCGTCCTCGCGATGCCCTTCTACGTCCTCGGCGTCTACCGGTCGACGCTATTGTGGCTGCGCCTCTTCTGGGGCGTATTGCTGCTCGCTGCTCTGTCGGCCATCTTCTTCACCCTGTCGAGAGGGGCCTGGATCGGCGCGGCGGTCGCAATTGCCGTGACTGTGGGCGGCATCGTCGCGACGGGCCGTTCGTGGTCTTTGCGGAGACTGCGTGACCCATTCTCCGCACTATCGCGTACGAAGGCGTTTCTTCTTGCGGGCGCAGTCCTGGCCTTCCTCATCGTTCTTCTTGCGGCAACAGTCGTCGCCGCGCAATCGAGCGCAAGGCCGCAGTGGCTCTTCCGCGAGTCGTTTTCGCCGCGCCGCGACGTTTTCGACGCCGGCGTCAACATCTTCCGCGACCACGCCCTGTTCGGCGGCGGGCCCGGCACGTTCGGCCTGTTCTATCCCGAATACAGCGGCGAGTACCCCATTCACGCCGTCCATGCCCACAACGGCTTTCTGCAAGTGGCCGACGACGCAGGCATCGTCGGCTTGACCGCGCTGGCCGTCCTCCTCGCGACCCTGGCCTGGATGCTCTGGTGGAACTACCGAAAGGGGGACGCGGACCAGCGGTTTCTGGCGATCGCCTGCGCCGGCGCGCTAACCGGCTTTGCCGTCCACAATCTCGCCGACGCGGCCAACATCTGGAAGGCGGCGCTTGTCGGCGTCGCCGCCGTAACGGCGATAGCGGTCAAGAACTACCGTTCTTTACCGGGGGAACCTGTCTACCGGCCATGGGGTGCGAAGGACACGAGCATGTCGGAGGTCGTGAAGACCGGCAAGCGCGGCGCTCTGCTACTGCCCCGCGGGCTGCTGGCGCTGGCGTTCCTCGCGCTGCCGTTTGCCTGGCTGCGTATCGATCTCGCGCACCATCACTACTCTCACAGCGTCAGCCAGCTCGCCCTCTACAACATGACAGACGCCGTCTCGGAGGCGAAGGTGGCGGTCGATCTCGACCCCGATTTCGCCGCGAACCAGATGCAGCTCGGCATCGCGGCGAGCGTCGCCTACATGCGCGGCGATATCGACTCCCCCGTTCTCGCCATCGCGAGCCTGCAGCGGGCCGTAGAGCTGGAGCCTCGCAGCGCCATCGGCTACGCGAACCTGGCGCAGATGCTGGCCCGCATCGATCGCAACGATGAGGCGCGTAGCGCGGCGCTGGAGGCTCGACGCTTCGCCGGCGCCGATTCAACGCTGTTACTCGTCGTCGCGGGCGTCTTCGAAGACGTGGGCGCCGTCGACGAGGCTATCCAAACCTACGCCCTCGCTATTACGCGCACGCCCTCGATTGCCGGCTCGAATTTCTGGCAGGGGAGCGACTTCCGCCGAGAGCGCTACCAGGAGATCATAAGCTACTCGCTCATCTCGCTCAGCCCTTGCGCCACGGGCAATCTGGTCACCCACGTTGTCGGCCCCAGCAGCGAGGATCTGCCGGAACTGAGGGATGCCTGCAAGGCTGTTGTCGAGAGCGACCCCGGCAACCTGGGCGGGCGGATCGAGCTGGCGGAGATATCGATGGCTCTCGGCGACTACCAGTCCGCCTACGATCTCCTCAGCTACGTGATCAGCCGGCAGCCGGACATGGGCCACGCTCATACCGTCCTCGGCGAGTGGCACGTCGCGCTCTACGACACGGAAAGCGCCCGCGAGGAGTGGACGATCGGGGGCCAACTGGACGACGCGGAAGCGCTCTTCCGGCTGGGTGAAAGCTATCCGCCTGAAGAAGTGCCGCCGGAGGTCATCGAGCGGCTGAGCAAGCTCGCGCCGGCAGTCTCCGGAGGTGTCCGGTCGTACGCCATCGGCTACGTGTACTATCGCATGAAGTTCAGCCGCCAGGAGCCGGCGGGCAACGTGCTGCTGCCCGGCGATTGGCTGAACGCGGTCCCCAGCCTGTACGATCAGATACAGGGGGCGCTCGAGCGTTGGCGCAACGCGGAGTAGGCCGTCGTCTCCCATTTGCTGACAACTTCGCCAGACCCTGATCCGCAATGACAGCCGTTGACCACGCATATTGACCTGCCCTATGATCTTGACGAGGGCCGCATGAGGATCTCCTTCGATGGGGTCTGGTTCCTCCCCTTAGCGGCAAACTAGGGAACACGTCCCCACGCTTACTTCCACGCATAAGGAGCGCCTTGTGGAGACCGCAGCAATCACCCAGGACGGCCTGATTGTCCGTGCTTCGGACGTCACTAAGACGTATGATACGGGCCGCATCAAGGTACGCGCCCTCCGCGGCATCAACCTCTCGGTCAAACGCGCCGAGATTATCGCCATCATGGGGCCTTCGGGCTGTGGCAAGACCACCCTGCTGAACTGTCTCAGCGGCCTTGACACCATCGACACCGGTACCATCCTTGTCGACGGCTCCGACATCAATCACCTCTCTGACAACCAGAAGACGGAGTTCCGCGCCCGTCGCATGGGCTTCGTCTTCCAGTTCTACAACCTGTTGCCGGTGCTCTCGTCAATTGAGAACGTCGAGCTGCCCCTGCTCGTCTCCGGCACGGGCGTACGTGAGGCCCGCAAGCGCGCCTACGCGGCTCTGGAGCAGGTCCACCTGACGGAGTGGGCGCATCATCGGCCGGCGGAGCTTTCGGGTGGGCAGCGCCAGCGCGTGACCGTCGCCCGCGCCCTCGTCAACGACCCGGCAATCGTCTGGGGCGACGAGCCGACCGGCGACCTCGATAGCCAGAACGCGCAGGAGATCATGGACCTGATCTGCGATCTCAACCGTAATCGCGGCCAGACGTTCGTCCTCGTGACCCACGATGCCAACATCGCCGCCCGTGCGCACCGCATCGTCTACATGGTAGACGGCCTCATCGTCGACGAGAAGGTCAACATCGAGAACGCTTGCTAGCACGAGAGAAGGCATAGGAGACTCATGGACAGCCTCTTCGGCATCCCCATGAACTCGATAATGGTGGCCATGATCGTGCTGCTGGGCATCGCCATGGCGACGGTAGGTGTCGCGGCGATGCGCAACCGTGTCATGTTCCTCGTCGGCGTTCGCAACATCCCCCGTCGCGTCGCTCAGACCGTGTTGATCGTCATCGGCCTGATGCTGAGCACGCTCATCATTTCCGCCGCCTTCACTACCGGCGACACCGTCGATTACAGCCTCACAAAGATGATGTACGACGCCCTCGGTCATGTCGACGAGATCGTCGAGTACAAGACGGAGAGGGAGGGTAACGGCGTCGGACAGACCGACGTTACAATTCCCGAAGCGGATTTCATCGCGCTGCGCGACGGCCTGGCCGGCGACCCGAACATCGACGGCATCGCGCCCGCGCTGGTCGAACAGATACCCGCCGTCAACGAGCAGAAACGCCTCAGCGCGCCCGGCCTCAACGTCCTGGGCGTCGACCCTGCGACAATGGAAGGATTCCCCGACATCATCAGCCTCGACGGGCAAGTCCTCGACCCGAACAGCCTCGCCGACAACGAAGTCTTCATGAACGAGAGCGCCGCCGATGAGCTGGACATGATTGCCGGCGATACCGTCACCCTCTACTACCACAACGAGCCGTATCGCTTCGTCGTCGCCGACATCGTTCGCGACAAAGTGACGACCGGCGCGCTGGAAATGGGCACCGGCGAAGGAATCGTCGGGCGTCTCTCTGTGTTTCAGAAGAGCTTCGGTCGCAGCGGCGATTTCGACCTGATAGCGATATCCAACACCGGCGGCGTGCGCGATTCCGTCGGCCGTACCGACAGCGTTGTCGACAAGATCGAGCAAGTCGTCGACGACAAAGGGCTGAACCTCTCCGTGAGTGAGTCGAAACAGGACGACCTGCAGGTTGCGGAGCAAGTCGGAAACGCCATGATGACCTTCTTCCTCGTTCTCGGCCTGTTCTCCATTGCCGCGGGCATCCTGCTCATCATCATGATCTTTGTCATGCTCGCGGCCGAGCGGAAAACGGAGATGGGCATCGCCCGCGCCATCGGCACGAAGCGACGGCACCTGATTCAGATGTTCGTGTCGGAGGGCATGGGCTACAACATGATCTCGGCGCTCGTGGGCGTCACTCTCGGGGTCATCGTCTCCTTGATACTGACCGGCATACTCGCCACGCTCTTCTCCCAGTATGGCTTCTCGATCTCGCCCAACGTGACCGGCCGGAGCCTGATAATCTCCTACTCGTTGGGCATCGTGCTTACGTTTGTCACCGTCGTCTTCGCCTCATGGCGAGTGAGCAATCTGAACATCGTCCGCGCCATCCGCGACCTGCCGGAGCCGGAAAAGAAGCCGCGACTGCGCTCCTTCATCATCGGCGTCTGCATCGTCGTCTTCGGCGTCTTCCTCATGTTCGTAGGGATAAACGGCAGCGCTCAGTTCCCCTATACCCTCGGCTTCTCGTTCATCTTTTTCGGAATTGGCCTGGCCGGAAGGTACCTTCGCCTGCCGGAACGGCCATTGTTGACGGTGATAGGGCTTGTCCTGCTGGTCTTCTGGATGCTGGGCGCCGGCGACCGCCTTCCCAGTTGGATGACAGCGAATCGCGAATTGGAGCCCGCCGGCATAGAGATGTTCTTCCTCAGCGGCATTGTCATGGTTGCCTCCGCGACCTTCGTCCTCGTCTACAACGCGGACCTCGCCCTCAACTTCCTCACGCTCATCACTCGTCGCGCCGGACGCATACTGCCGGCTGTGAAGATGGCGATAGCTTACCCGATGGCGAGCAAGTTCCGGACCGGCATGACGATGGCCATGATCTCGCTGGTCCTCTTCGCCCTCACGACGATGTCGACGATGAACTTCAACTTCGCGCGCCTCTATCTCACCGATTCGGCGCGCGGCCAATGGGACGTCGAGATCGTCGAGAACCCGAACAACCCCGTCGGCGACCCCGGCTTGACGCTGGCGGGCAGCGGGGTGGACGTCAGCCAGTTCACGAGCACAGGCACGTTGGAGGTCGCCAAACCGTTCGCCAGTGAGCTTCGTCAGGAAGGACAGGAGGACTTCAAGTTCTACCTTGTCAAGGCGGCGGACGACGGATTCCTGGCGGACCCACGCCTTACCTTCACGGCGCGCGCTCCCGAATACCCAACTGATGAGTCTGTGTGGGAAGCGCTGCGCACGAATACTAACCTGGCCGTTATCGACACGAACGCCGTACCGCAGGATTTCGCATTCGCCGGCATGGATCTCTTCCAGCTCAAAGGCGTCAGCGACACCACGACGGAGATCGATCCGATCAAAGTCGAAGTGCGCGACAGCGCTACCGGCTCGACAGAGCAAGTGCAGATCATAGGCATCCTGAGCTATTCGGCCAGCGGCGGCGGGCCGTTCTCGAACTTCTCCGGCCTGATCACGTCGCCGGCGATGTTCCAGGAAGTGTTCGGCGAGGCCGACTACGCAGTCCACTTCATCCGGCTGGCCGACCCCAGCCAGTCCGAGACCATCGCCAAGAACATCGAATCGGCTCTGTTCACGACAGGCGCCCAGGTGGACTCGATCAAGGCTCAGCGCGAAGATGAGACGGCGATGTTCCGCAACTTCCTCTACCTAATGCAGGGCTTCATGGGGCTTGGTCTTGTCGTCGGCGTCGCCGCCGTGGGCGTCATCGCCTTCCGGACGGTAGTGGAGCGACGCCAGCACATCGGCATGCTGAGGGCCATCGGTTACAAGCGGTCGACGATTGCGCTCAGCTTCCTCATGGAATCATCGTTTATCACGCTGCTGGGGATCTTCTCGGGACTGGGACTGGCGCTGCTGCTGTCCTACTTCCTCGTCACAGCCGGCGAGCTCGGCGGCGGCGAGATCGAAGGTTTCGTCGTTGACTGGGTACAGATCATCTTCATCTCCGTCTTCGCCTACGGGGCCTCCCTGCTAATGACGTTCATTCCGGCGCGACAGGCAGCCCGCATCCCCATCGCTGAAGCACTGCGATACGAGTAAAGCGCAGGCACAAACGCGCCCAATCGTCGCTAAATGGAGTCAGCAGGAATGCACGACATCCGCGAAGCCTCTCCCGACGATAACGACTCCCTGATCGATCTCGAACGCCGGACGCCTCTCGACCTCGGCGACCAGATGATCGTCTTCGACCGCTCTCCGAACTTCTTTGCCCACCAGGAGATGGAGGAGCACGGACGCGTGCTGGTGGCGCAGGAAGACGGGCGAATCGTCGGCATTATTGCGGGCGCCTGGCACGACGTGCTCATCGAAGGGCGTCGGCGACGGTTGCTGTACATACATCAGGGCCGCATCCTGCCCGAGTACAAGCGCCGGCGCGTGGCGACCGATCTCGTAATGCGTCATCTCACACTCGCCAGAGAGTCGAACGTCGACGCCCCGTACTGGCTGATAAGCCCCCACAACAGCACATCGCTCGCCTTTGGGCAGCAGCGGGGCATCGAGAGCTGGCCCGTCGACGGCCGAATCGACGATTTCGACGTGAATGCCCGCCAACCGATCACCAGCAGCGTCGGCGAAGTCGAACAGGTCGACCTGCCGGAGATAGTAGAGCTGGTCAACGGCACCCACGCTGGCCGCGAGATGTTTCTGCCCTACACCGTGGCGTCGCTTCAGGCGCGGCTGGAGCGGTGTCCCAACTACGGCTGGCGACAATGGCGGGCATACCGATCGCAGAACGGACTCGTTGCCGCCGCGGGCCTGTGGGACTTCAATGCGTCCTTGAAGATAACGGAGCGCACCATCTCCGGCGACACTGTACGCGTATCGATGCCTGCCTTCGTTCTCGACTACGGCTATCGCACGGGCGCCGAGGAGGCGATGCTGGAGGTGTTCATGGCGCTCATGGAAGCCGCGGCGCTGGCCGGGCGAAATGAGCTGCGGATATGCCTTCCCGTGGAGCGCCGCCTCTATTCGCTGATGGACGCGGTGCCGCATTCGCCGACGCTGTTTCGCATCCTGACCCCGGGCATCCCGACGCCGAAAGACGTGCGGGGCTCAGTGTACCTCGACCCCGTCTACGTATAGCCTCTAATCCCGCAGCCACGAAGCTCTCCTGCGCGTTCCGACACCGTTCGCCCGCCGGTTGATCCGATGGCGAATGCGGATGGCAAGGAAGCGTAGAGGGAAGGATTCCCCCGGGGTTCAAGGGGTGTCCCCTTGAACCCATTCCACGTCACCTTCCCACATGCTATAATTGCATTCCGAGGTCTAGGTGAAGGTTTCCACTGAGCGCGTTCCCCAGAGCCAAGTTGTGCTGGAGATTGAGGTAGAGCCCGAACGGCTCGAAAAGTCGCTCGAGGCCGCCTACCGACGCATCGTCCAGCACACAAACGTGCCCGGCTTCCGTCGGGGCAAAGCCCCTCGCGCCATGCTTGAGAGGCAGATCGGCCACGATGCCCTCCTCGAGGAAGCGCTCGACCGCCTGATCCCCGAGGTCTACCGCGAGGCCCT
>Ga0315287_10003219_pt1 | contig 15720 bp, 11 predicted proteins | sample YL17G11_0_MG_FD_205037 | JGI IMG/M metagenome (GOLD analysis project Ga0315287, IMG submission 205037) | Sediment microbial communities from Yellowstone Lake, YNP, Wyoming, USA - YL17G11_0 | ecosystem: Environmental > Aquatic > Freshwater > Lake > Sediment | place: USA: Wyoming | collected... | reverse complement strand
AACCTGTCATACCGAATGGGGAGGGCGCTGTGCGCGTAGGTCCCTATCAGAAGAAAGATCTGGAAACACCCCCAGCCCCGGAATCGGAGGGCACAACCCAGCCAGAGTCGGCGGAACAAAAGGAAGAGGACAAGGTCTCTTATGAACTCCTTGAATCCCAGGACAAGCCGGGTTCCATCCGCCAGTATAAGGTCAAGATTCCCATGGAGGAGTATGACAATCGCCAGTCCAAGATGATCAGGGATCTTAAAAAGACCGTGGTCATTGATGGATTCCGCAAAGGCAAAGCCCCGGACCGCTTTATCAAGAACCGCTTTCGCAAGGAACTGCGGCAGGATGTGATGGATGATATCGTTCCCAAGATTACGGACGATCTGCTGAAAAAGGCGGGAGCGGAAAAGTTTACCGATCCTGTGATCGAGGATACGAAGGGAGAGGAAGGCGAGAATATCGAACTCCTTTTTCATGTGGAAATTCTACCCAGGATCGAACTCAAGCCCGCGGATTATACCGGAATGGACATCACGGTGAAAAGGCGGAAACTCACGGACGACCTGGTGACAAAGCAACTGGAAGACCTTCAAAAACGCAACGCGGTGTTCGAACCCAAGGAAGGCCCAGTGGATGAGACTGATGGCGTTGTGCTGAACATCCTTGTAGAAGATGAAAAAGGGAACGAGATCAAGGAGATGGGATATAAGAATGCGCTGATTCAATACCCGGCGCAATATCTGCCCAGGGAGGTTTATCAGATCCTTCTCGGAAAGGAAAAGGGGATCGGATTTGAAGTAAAAGTCCCCAGGGAATCCCCAAAACCCGAGGGTGGGGGCGTCAGCGCGCAGGACACATGGAAAGTGGAGATTGTGGAGGTCAAAAAATGCGTTCTCCCCAAGATGGATGATGAATTCGCCAAGGACCTTGGCAATTTCAAAACCCTGGAAGAGCTCAAGTCCAAAATTCGTTCCGATATGGAGAGCCACGCGGAGAGTCATGCAAGAGAGGATGCGTTTGAAGCCATCATGCAAAAGATCATTGAAAACAAATCCTTCGATCCTCCCGCCTCTCTTGTGGAACATTACAAGAGGGGCATGATCAGCGAGGATTTGAAACGCCTCAGGCAGATAGGGCTTTCATTCAAGGATATGAAACTTGATCCTGAGCAATATATGTCCCGCAAGCACAAGGATGCGGATCTGTCTGTCAAGGCGTCTTTCCTCCTCCGGGAGGTGATCAGCGGGGAAAAACTCGAAGTCGCGGACCAGGATCTGGAGGCGGAACTGGCCAAAATTGCAGAAAAGGAAGGCCGCAAACCCCTGGCCATCCGCGCAAAACTCGAGGCTGATGGCCAGCTCGATTCCTTCAGGGACGACCTCCTCCATGATAAGGTGAAACAATTACTCCTCGAGAAGAACAATGTGAAGTACGAGGAAGCGGATCAGCAGTCATAAGGAATAGAGAGTGGCAGATTATGGGAGAGAAAAATTTTTACACAGTGCCGATTGTGGTGGAGCAGAACGAACGGGGCGAACGCCAGTATGATATCTATTCCCGCCTTCTCAAGGATCGGATCATTTTCCTCGGCATGCCCATCACCGACGAGGTGGCGAATATCATCATCGCCCAGCTCCTGTTCCTGGAGTCCGAAGATCCGGACAAGGATATCAACCTTTACATCAACAGCCCGGGGGGATATGTATCCTCCGGCCTGGCTATTTACGATACCATACGGTTTATCAAGCCGGATGTATCCACCACCTGCGTAGGCCAGGCCGCGAGCATGGCCGCGCTTCTTCTCGGCGCCGGCGCTCGCGACAAGAGGTTCGGCCTGCCCCATTCCCGGCTCATGTTGCATCAGCCCCTGGGCGGATTCCAGGGCCAGGCTGCGGATATCGAAATTCATGCCAGGGAAATGCTCAGGGTCAAAAAGGAGATCAACCAGATTTTTTCCGAGTGTACTGGACAGACTCTGGCAGTCATTGAAAAAGATTCGGAGCGCGAGTTTTTCATGAGCGCGGAACAGGCCCGCGACTACGGCCTTCTCGACAAGATTATTGTGGACAAGGTCTCCATGCTCAAGGAAACCAAAAAGAAAAAATAATCTCTTTCCTTCTTCCCCTATTTCTCCTCAAGTTCAAATCGCACAGGATGCTTGATGATCCCTTTGGGGGATTCTTTTGTTCTGGCGGAGATTTTGAATTCATAAAACCGCATGTGCATGTCATAGGGTTCGTAGGGCTTTCCAGGCGGATTCAGAGCCACGGACAGAAGGCACCGGCAGGCGGTCATGATCACAGGGGAGAAAACAGCCGTAATGACGCCTGTCCGGGGCGCATTCCGGAATTGATCGCCGGAATATTCCAGCAGGATGCCCACCCCGTCGAACCGCGCCATGCCGATCGCAGCCTCCAGGTCCATCCCCGGTCTTTGGGCTGTGTAATGCATCTCGATCCGCATGGTCTCGTCGGTGTAAATGGTGCGCGCCTCATGCCCCTCGCCGTCTGTCACAACCACCTTGTGTATCAAAACCTCTCCTGAACCCAGCCTGCCGGACTGGCACATGGTGGCATACTCCATAGTAAAGGGAATCGGCGGTTCCAGGATCTTCTGGTCATAATAGTCCCGCATATAGCGCAGGAGGGCTTTATCCATCCTGCCGAGCGCCTTGATTTGGCCTCCATTCAGCCACAGAATCTCGTCGCACACCCGCTCAGCGTGATCCAGGTTGTGCGTGACCAGGAGGATGGTCTTCCCCCGCTCCTTGAACTCAAAGATCTTTTTGGCAGACCTTTCCTGGAAATAGGAATCTCCGACAGCCATGACCTCGTCCAGGGCAAGGATGTCCGCATCCACATGAACCGCCACGGAAAACCCCAGCCGCATCAGCATCCCTGAGGAATAGTGTTTCACAGGCAGATGGATGAATTTTTCCATCCCCGCAAAGGAGATAATCTCCTCAAGCACTCCATCGATCTTTCTCTTGGGAAGCCCCAGGATCGAGCCGTTCAGGTAGATATTCTCCAGTCCCGAAAGCTCGGGATGAAATCCGGCCCCGAGTTCCAGGATCGAGGCGACTTTTCCCCGAATCTGAATCTCGCCGGACGTGGGCTGTGTGATGCCCGAAATGATCTTGAGCAGTGTGCTTTTCCCGGATCCATTCGCCCCGATGATTCCGAGAGTTGTCCCCTCCTCAATACGGAAATTGATGTCCTTGAGCGCCCAAACCTCGCCTTTCACCCTGGAGCGGAACCAATCCTGGATTACCATCTCCTTGATGGATTTGGTTTTCTTTTCATAGATCTGGTAACGTTTGGAGAGATTGTGCGCTTCGATAATGGTCATGAGGTTTTTTAAACCCTGGTCATGAGTTTCGTTATTGGAAAAACCAGTAGTGGTACGAATGAAACGAGCCGGACTTGCTCACATCGCGGTCAAATGTGACCTGGATCTGATTTTTTGTCTCTGTGATATGTTCTCCAGGGATCAGAAGGGAGGGTTCCTGCCAGAATCGTCCCGGAGTCCCGGAAACCATCAGTCTCCCGATCCTCGTTCCATTCACAGAAACCTGCGCAACCGCTGTATTCTGGGATTCTGTACGGGCCATCACAAGAACGGGTTTCCCGGGTTTCAGGCGCACGACAAATGTTTCGCAGTCCGTCAGATTGCGCCCTCCGTCTGCAATGATTTTCCCTGTGCCCGGAGCTTTGTAAAAGAAATTGCGCGGGTTGGGATAAGACCAGCCCACAGGACGTTCCGCAGCCTCCCGCCATTGGTATCTGTGAGCCGCCTCGTCCCTCAGATCCGCCACATCCAGCGAATCGGCAAGCTGAAAATCCGGCGGCATCTCCTTTGGAAGATCGCCGGAATGAAGCAGGGACCAATCCTGTTCATACACCACAAAATCGTTGGACATTGTGGTCAGGTTTTTAAGGAGGGGAGCGTTGTGCAGGGGTTTTCCGAGGAAATTGATCTCCCCCCACAGGAAGGGGAAGCTCACGATATAATCAGGGAGATCTTCAGGAGGGAGGTTTTCAAGGCGTTCGAAACAGGACCCCAGGCCCTGTCGCCAGTGAATCCCCTGGTCGGGCGTTGTCAGCCCCACAAGATCGTAGATCCGTCGTTCTCCGAAATACCCGATGATGCCCGCATCCGTGATGCCGATCACCGCATCCTGGGGCGTGGCGTCCTTGATCCACCAGGATGTGCGCCTGTGCTGTTCAAAAATGTCGTTGCCATTCTCGCCGTAGATGTAAGCCCAGTAAAAGGGCGAGGGGATCATCAGAAGAAGCAAAATGATTCCGGAGAGGTTGAAGATTCTTGTGTGACTGGTCTCAAAGAGTTTGGAGAGTTCATTCACACCCAAGGCAACCAGGAGGAAAAAGAGGGGCTGAAAGGGGCTCAGGTACCGGAAATAATGCACCGCCACCACCTCGGAGTTGGTCACACTTAAAAGCCCGATGAAAAGGACAAGAGCCACCACCAGGATGGGGACGTTGCGCCTTTCCCGGGCGCCGGCCAGGATCGTGCCGAGGAGGGCCAGTAAAAAGGCAGCAGGAGGGAAAAGAAGGAAGGGATAAAGCGCACCCAGGGGCGCCAGGGGAAACATGGGCAATACGTGAAAGTAATTGCTCGAAAGATTATGGTAATATCCTCCAAAAATCAGAGAAAGATTGTCCCCCACTTTGGCGATCTTTTCCCACAGGCTGTAGTAAGGGGCTGCTGTCGCACTCTTGGATATAAGCCCGGCGGTTTCAAAACTGCCGGTCTCGAGCTTCACATAGAACATATAGAGGGAAAAGGGGACAAGGGATAAGAAACAAGCCAGAGAGGAGGCTCCATGGATACTATAGGCGCGCCGCACGATAACGACAAGGCAGAGAATAAGAATGGCGATTCCTTCCGGACGTGTGAGGGACGTAAGGGTGAGGCAGAAACAAAGGGCGGCCAGAAGCCAGTCCCGCTTTTCCATCCACCACCGCATGAGGAAATACACGGAGGCTAGAATCAGGGTGGCAAAAAGACCTGTTTCCATTCCCGACAGATAATTCCATGCCAGATTCCCATTCACAAGAAATAGAAGGGCAGCCAGAATCCCTACCCGCTCCTCGGACATTTGCCTGCCGATCAGATGGATCAGAATTGCGGAGAAGCAAAGGCATAAGGATCCGAGGGCATAGCTGACCAGGAGAATCTTCACCCCGTGAAATCCCAGAAGGATAAAAGGGGCAAGCAGAATCGGGTACAGGATGCTTGTCCCGCCTGTGGAGAATCCGCTGCCTTCCGTGTACTCGAAGAAATGTCCTTGCGCCAGACGTCGGGCGTATTGGAAGTGGATATAAGAGTCATCCAGCGGAGCCACAAGGTGGCCCCTGGTGATGGAAATCATGGAGAGCCCAAATAAGAGGGAAATGAATACTACCAACAGGATATACAGGAGCAGGTACTTGAAAGGAATGGTTTTATTCACAGCACAGTTCCCAAAAGCAATTTTCCATTTGAGCGGCCTTCCTGGAAATCAGGAATCTGATTTTCAGGCGGCATTCCGGTTTTTCCCATCCAATACGAATGCAATACAACACATGTGGAATAGGGGATTCCGGGGGTGAAGTCAATCAAATACAAATGTTTTGCCTGAATCAAAATTTATACACGCCCCACATTCCCGGTTCTGGATGCGCTCAAAAAAGTCTTGCATTCTTTGTCCGTCTGAAAGAGAAATAATCCTTATTATTTATCATGAAAAACAAGACTTTTTTGTAGAGATTTAAGGCTTTTTTGCATGAAACAAAAAATGAAAAAAATTATTATCGCCCTTTGTGTTCTTGTCCTCTCATGCGCGGCTGTGTATGCCTGGCGTGAGGCGCCCCGCGCCAATCCTTTCACCCAAATCCCCAGGGAAAAGATCAAAAAGGGCGAGTTCGTCATCTCCATCGAAGAGGTGGGCGTGATCAGGGCGAAAAAAGTGGAGTCCATCTATGCGCCTTATAGCGGGAAAATCACCAAACTTATTGACGAAGGCACCACTGTGACCAAGGGACAGACTGTCGTCTGGCTGGATACGGAAGAGGTGGAAAAGGATCTGGAGGAACAGATTACAAATCTCAAATCCACCAAGGCGGACCTGGAACGGACCATTGAGCAGCTGGTGAACGGCATGAGAAATAATACCCTGAAAGTGGAATCCGCTGTTGCAAACCTCGAGTTTGCACGGCTGAATCTCCAGGATGTCAACCGCAAGCTTGAAACCGTTCAACTCCTTGTGGATAAAAATATCGTGGCGAAAACCCAGGCCGATACCGCACGGCAGGAAGTTCAAAGCGAGACTTATCAGACCCTGAATACCGATCTTATGTTTAAAAGGGACATGAAGCAAAAGGAGGAGGAGGAGTCTTCCCAGAAATCAGAGCTGGGCAAGGTAAAGCTGCGGAGCATTAAGGCCAAAAAAAAGATCCAGGAGGCCCAGGATGATATCTCAGATGCTGAGGTCAAGTCCCCCAGCGACGGCATCTTTTTGCTTACAGAGAGGCATGACTGGCATAATAGTAAAAATACGAAACCCCAGGCCGGAGACCAGGTGTGGGAAGGCCAGGCCCTGGCGGAAATCCCCGATCTCAGCTCCCTTGTGATTCTGTCACAGGTGAGCGAGGAGGATATGTCCCACATGTCGGTAAATCAAAAAGCCCGGATCACCACAGACGCCTTCAAGGATCTCAAACTCAACGCCAGCGTCTCGCGGATCGGCATGGTGGCCATCCCGCGAAACGCCTCTCCAGCAGGCAGCAGTCTCCAAGGCTCCGAAGATACAGGTCAGAAGGTTTTCGAGCTGGATCTTGTGATGGAAAAACATGATGTCCGCCTCAGACCCGGCATGACCGCGAATGTCTCAATCATTCTCGAGACCATGCCGGATGCCCTGACTATTCCCCTTTCCGCCGTATTTCGGAAGGAGGGGCGGAGCGTGGTTTTCACCCTGACAAAGAACGGTTATAAAACACGGTTTGTGACCCTGGGCCGCCGGAATGGGAATCGGGTGGAAATCCTCTCCGGTCTGAACTCCGGAGAAGAGGTCTTTTTGAAGGATCTGGGGGAACTGGATCGGGAATCGTGAAAAGGTTATATCCATCAAGGAGGAGCGGGGAATTATGCGGGATCCTAAAGCGAAAATAAAACAAAAAAGAAAACTTCGCTATAAATTGAAGCGGTCGAGATATGTATTAAAGGCACATGCCAGGCCGTCCCTGCCTGACACCCAAGACCAGGACCTTGTGATCGAGAATTTGAAACAAATCCACGAGAGGGAGATGAAAAACTTTCAGGATCGCCTTCTCCGCGCCCATGCGGATCTGGATAATTTTCGCAAACGCTCCGTCCGGGAACGCCAGGAACTGGTCAAGTTCGCCAATGAATCCCTTATCTCCTACCTTTTGCCTGTTCTGGATAATTTCTCCCACGCCCTTGGCGCAGATCAGAACAGCGAAGATGTAGAGTCTTATCGGAAAGGCGTTGAATTGATCTACCAGCAGATGCTGAAGGTTTTTACAGAATCCGGACTGGAAAAAATCGAGGCCATGAACAAACCCTTTGATCCATCTTTTCACGAGGCCATGGCCACGGAGTACGATGCCAATGCACCGGAAAATCATGTCCTCCAGGTGCTTCGGGACGGTTACATGCTGAGGGGACGCTTGTTGAGGCCTGCCCTGGTGCGTGTGAATAAAAAACCCGAAACGGACACAACGCCCAGGCAGATCCTTATCCCTAATCCTGAGATTCTGCCGGAGCCTTTGGAGCAACACAAGGAGAAAAAGGAGAAGACCTCCAGAAAGAAATCATAAGAATATTGTGCGACGGAGGCGGGGGGATTTCTCTCAATTTCCCTCAAGGCATGAAATCTAAATATTCATCATACATCCTGATTCTCATTATGATTGTGGGGATTATTTTCCGGGTTCTTTTTTTCCTTCAATTTACAAAAACGCCCTTTTCCCGCCATCCCCTTTTGGATGCGCAATATTATCATGATGTCGCGCAGGAAGTCGCGCAGGGCCATATAATCCAAAACCGCGCTTTTTTCATGAGCCCCTTCTATCCTTTTGCCCTCGGCCTCTGGTATGCCCTCCTTGGTCCCAGGCTGTGGATCGCTCCTGTCCTCCAGATGATCCTGGGGATCATCACCTGTTTTTTTTTATACAGGATCGGAACAAGGCTTTTTTCACCTGCCACAGGTCTTCTGGCCGCAGCCTTTTACTCCCTTTATAAACCAGCGCTGTTTTATGAACAAACAATTCTTATGGAGACATCGCTCGGATTTATCTATCTGATTCTTCTTCTCATAATCGTGGAAAAAGGAGAACAGGAGAAACCCGGCTGGTGGATGGTCATCGGACTTATATTAGGCATCGCCAGTCTCTGCCGCGCCAATGTGCTTCTGTTCTTTCCCGTTCTTATCCTCTGGTGTGCCTGGAATAGGAAACTCAAGATCGAGAGATCGGCTCTTCGATCTCTTCTCGTCAGGATGGCGCTTCTCCTGGGTGGAATGCTCCTGTGTATCCTGCCAGCCACTCTCCATAATTACCTTGCGGAAAAAGATTTTGTCTTGATCGGCTCCAATAGCGGAATCAATTTGTTTATAGGAAACAACCCAAACGCCAAAGGATACTTTGATCCTGTGCCTGGTGTGGATTGGATGAGAGACATGTGGGGCGCCCAACAGGCTGAGCGCGCCCTGGGACGTTTTCCCCTCAAATCCTCGGAAATCTCCCGTTATTGGAAATCCCGCGCCTTCACATTTATCCGGGAGTATCCTTTGAGCTTCATCAATCTCCTCTTCGTGAAATTCTATTACTTTTGGGGCACTGTGGAACTGGATCAGATCTTAAGTATGCAGCAGATGTCCTCTCTCATGCCCGTGTTATCCTGGCCCCTTTTCAATTTTCGCATTCTGGGCCCCCTGGCTCTTGCGGGACTCTTTCTCTGTGTTATCTGCCGGGAGAGAAGAAGAGTTATCCTTGCTCTATTCATCATCACCTATGTCCTTTCCCTTCTCCCTTTTTTCATGACTGACCGGTACAGGATTCCCGCAGTTCCCCTCCTTTGCGTGGCCGCTGCATTCACCCTGGTGCATGTCGTTGAATTGGTGAAGAAAAAGGATTGGAGGAGGCTCTCCTATACAGGGGGGGCTGTGGCGTTGCTGGTATTCGTCCTGGATAATTCCTCGGTCCTCTCCAAACGCCAGTCGGCAGAGGCCTTCCACAATTCTCTTGGTGTAATGTATCAGGCAGAGGGACGGCTGGATGATGCCCTCAGGGAATATTACAAAGCCCTTGAGTACAGCAAGGTATCGACCATCTATAACAACCTGGGATCGGTATATTTATTGAAAAAAGATTATCTGTCCGCTGTCAGGAATTATAAAGAGGCCTATGACATGGATCCGGAGAATGCGAAAACCTGTTTTCAACTCGGCCTCTCCTGCGTGTATGCCCACAGGCTCGATGCGGCGCGCCTGTACCTGGAGAAATCCCTCTCCCTGGATCCCCGCATAGATCCCATGGCATATTACAATCTTGCCTTTCTTTACCTGTCAAAAGGGGAGAAGGTCAAGGCGCAGAACGCCATGAAAACATATCTCCGGATGAATCCGCAGGACAAAGAGGTTTGGAATACCTTTCTTCGGTATGGCGGGGATTTGAAAGAATAGCCGGGATTTTCACAGAAATTTCTCCACAAAGGCCTTGCTCCTGGGAACCCCTTCCCAGGCCGGGGCAAGACCTTCATACTCGATGGAGATCATGGCCATGCTCTTTTTCTTCTTGAGCAGTTTGAGGATGCCGTCAATCCCGACCACTCCGTCTCCCAGCGCGCAGCCGGAGTATTTTTTTCCGGACAACGCCCTGTAATGCCTCAGTTCCCCTTCCGGTGTCGGTGCGAAATCCTTGCAGTGCACATGCTTGATGTGGGGAAAAATCCCCTTCACAGCCTCAAGAGGCGCTTCATCCACAAGGAGGAAATTGCCGAAATCCGCAGTGGCGCCGAAGTTGGGGGAATTAACCTTCTTCACTATCTCCACCACCTGTTTCCAGGAACCGGAGAGAGTGCCGTGGTTCTCCATGGCCAGGATGACCTTTCTTTTTTCCGCCAGGGCGGTGCAGGAGCGAAAACCCTCCACTATCCAGGGAAGGGCTTGGCCATAGGGAATCCCCTCCTTGGGCGATCCGCCGAACACCCGCAGGATCGGCGCGCCCAGCTTGGCCGCTGTCTCAATCCCCCTCTGCACATAGTCCGCCTGCTCCTTCCGTTTTGCCTCTTCCGCATAGGCAAAATCGTTTCCAATCGAGTAGCAGCCAATCTTCACGCCCGTATCAAGGGCTATTTCCCTCGCGGTATTGATCTCCTCCTCCGACTCCTTCCAGAAGCAGTCCAGAAGTTCCACCCCGGTATATCCATTGTCCGCAGCATACCGGATGAATTCCATGTAATTCATCTTGCCTGCAAAGGCGTCTTTTTCAAAACTCCACATGCTCAGTCCTGGAAACATGAATGTTATCCTTTCTTTTCTTGAATCGACTTTTTCCCGGAACGTGTAGCATTCCTCCCGGCAAATGCAAGAAAATTCATGGGTGCGGAAAGGTGTTGAACTCTCATCCTCTCCTGGGGGAGAATCCCAGGCTTGAAAGGGATGAAGGAATGTTCGAGACGATTTTTCTTTCTGTTATCATCCTGGTCCTCGCGATTCTGGCTGTGATGGAGCTGGGCTACTGCCGTTCCCAGAAGGTGGCTGGCTGGGAGGCAGTTTATTTCTCCCGGCGGCTGAAGCGCAGGCTCCTGGGCCTCGCGCTCCTGATTGTAATCAGTATCTCGATTTTTTTTGGAAGCCGGGTCCGACTCTTTTTCCACGGACCCCTCTGGAACCTGGTCTATCTTTTGGGATCCCTCGCCCTTGCGTTCGTTGTGTTCCTGCTCCTTGTCCGGGACATCATGGAAACCGCCCGCTATGCGGTTCGGAAGCATTCGGAAATAACTTCACAGTCGCTCCGTCATTTCCCGGAAAACCCTGGAGTCAAGTCTCCTTTAAAGGATGGAAATAAAGAGGCATGAAAACTCCCCGGTTCTCCATCAAAACCAAAACCCTGATCTATTGCGTGGCGTCCTTTGTCCTCACAAGCTTTTTGCTTACCTCCCTTGCGGCTATCCTGGTGAATCACTGGAAACAGCGGCTGGTCGAGGATTCCGTCGCCCTGGCGGAGGAACACGGCCGCACCGTGGTTCGGGAACTGGCCAGCCTTATGGAAGAGGAAAGGACAAATCATGTGGAAAAACTCAGGGCAAATCCCCGCGCCCATTCCTCCATCCAACTCCTCCTCAAACACAATGAGCATATCGTCATGGCTGCATTTGTGGACAGCCGCGGCGCCATGATCCTCGAACATTACCAGGGCGAAGAAACAAGCGGCACAGCAGTGCTCTTGTCCGGCGGACAATACACCGCAAAAATCCCTCCCTCCCGGTTCAACCCGGCCCTCAGCATCACGGTGAAAAATCCCTCGGACAATCTTCGGGAACTTGATTTCCCCGTGATGAAGGGCGACCAGATCCTCGGCCAGCTCAGACTCAGCGTGTCGGAAAACTCCATCCTGAAGAGGATCTCCTATTCCAGCTCCCTCATCAGCAAAAGCCTTGTGATTCTCCACATCGCCCTGTTTCTCCTTCTTCTTCTCACCTACTTTTTTCTCTGGCGATTCTTTTCGCATCACTTGGCTCTGGTTGAGGAACGCGACCGGCTGGATAAACTCGCTGCCATCGGCACCCTCGCCTCCGGGCTGGCGCATGAAATTCGAAACCCCTTGAACGCCATGAATGTCAATCTCGAGGTGATCCAGGAGGAAATGGAGGATCCGCACGAGGATTCCCGCAGAAAAAACATGGAGATACTGATCAATCTTCGCAGGGAGATTGAACAGCTCAACCGCACCCTTTCCAGCTTCATGAAATTCGCCCTGCCCGGGAAAATGGAAATGCAGGATCTCGATTTCGTCACCCTGCTCCGGGAAACGCTCGAGTTCTTCGCAGCCGAATTCGATCGCGAATCCATCGCTGTTCAGACAAATATGCCGGAAAAATGCTCCCTCAAGGCTGATTCCACGTCCCTGAAGCAACTTATCATGAATCTGATCGTTAATGCGGTCCAGGCCATGAAAAAGTCCCGGAAGAAGATGATCCAGATCGAACTTGTCCCCGAAGTGAGAATTTGGCATTTGACCGTGCGGGATACAGGTGCCGGATTCGGGGATCTGGATCCGGAGAAGTGTTTTGAGGTGTTTTTCACGACAAAAAAGGACGGCGTGGGATTCGGACTTCCCATTGCGCGCCAGATCGCTTCCCAGCATCGCGGCCGGCTCTGGGCGGAAAACGCTTCGCCAGAACCCGGCGCTCGGTTCCATCTCACTATTCCCATGGATTAAATCCAGCTGTTCTGTAAACTGTGTGCACCGGGATATTTTTCATGTGTAAAAGGTCCCCGGAAGCGGCAGATACACCGCAAACGTGGTGAAGGAATACGGAATGCTGTCCACAGTGACCGTGCCCTTGTGGGCCTCAATGATGTGTTTCAACACATACAGACCCAGTCCGCTCCCCTCAATCCCCTTGATATTCTTCGACCGTTTGTACCTTTCAAAAATCGCATTCAGCTCGTTTCGCGGAATGCCCGGTCCCGTGTTCGTCACAGTGATCTTCAGAGAGGGACAATGAAGAGGCGAGTCAATGGCTTTGACCTCGCCGGTGTGCACCGTGATCGAGCCGTTGTCCGGTGTGTATTTCATGGCATTATTGAGCACATTCCCCAGCGCGCGAAAGAGAAGATTCTCATCCCCCAGGATACTCGAAAGATTTTCCCCCAGATTCACATCGAGCCGGATGTCCTTCTTTTCAGTCGCCAGTTTCACGATGGTGAGCAGGTCCTCCAGCACCGGGTTCACAGCCACTTCCGTTTCTGAAACATTCAGACGACCGGCATTGATATTGCACGTGGTGAGGAAATTGTCAACCAGAGTCAGCAGCTTCTGGCTGTTCAGATAGATTGCATTCACAAATTCGCGGATCCTGGGGCTGATGTTGTCTTGTTCCCGCTCGATGATCATGTTTGAGAATCCGATGATGGAGGTGAGAGGCATCTTGATATCGTGCGTGATCATGGAAATCATGTCTTCGCGGAGTTTATCCGCCTCGATTTTTATGAACGCCTTTTCCACGGAGGCCTTCAGAAGGTCGAAGTCGAACGGCTTCGTGATGTAATCGAACGCCTTGTAATGCAGCGCCTCAATCGCCGATTCCGTGGATGCGTGCGCTGTGATGATGATCATGAGCGTATCCGGCGTTTGCGAATTGATGTGCTGCATCACATCAAGGCCGTTCACCGCTGCCATGCGGAGATCCGTGATCGCAACATGGTACTTGGTCTTTTTCAATTTTTCGATCCCCTCCGCGCCGGAATAAGCCACATCCACCGCATAATCATAACCCGTAAGAAGTTCCTGCAGACTGTCCGCCATGCGTTTTTCATCGTCAATCACAAGAATTCTTTTTACATCCATAAATCATCTCCCCAAGAAAGAGGCTGGAGCATCCTGGGGAAGGATTGTGAAAAAAATCCTTCAGCCCCTTCCTCGAATTATTTTCTTCAACCGATTACCACGCGAATCTTTTTATCCCTCTATACCATTCCTTTATGCGCGCAAACAAGCAGGCTGCAGCCGAATGAACGCAGCGGCCTCAGGTGGTTCATCCGCATTTCTAATGAGGACAGAATGGGGAAAAATGCCTTTGCGAAACGACCCGGGTCCGGCTTGTGCAGGATCGTGCTTGGAATGATGTTCGTGATCCCGTGAAGCCCCCAGCTTTTATCCACAAACAGCCCCCGGCTTTTCATCGCTTTCCTTATCTCTTTGGATGTGAACAGCTTTAAAGGCATGGACACCGATTCGCCGGATTCAAGCCTGAAGGAATATTGCGTGGAATATCCCTTGTGCCAGGGATGGAACAAATGACCCAGGGACGCCTTCAGGGATTGATCATATCCGAGGAAATTGAATCCGATCGCATTCACAATTTCCCACACAAGATCAAAGTTCCATCGTCCCTCGATCTCCAGAAGAAGTTTCCCGCCTGGCTTCAGGCATCGTGCCATCTCCCTGAGCGCCCTTTTCCAATCCGGCACAAAACTTAACACCGGTCCGCAGCAGTTGATTGCTTCCGCGCTCGCATTGGGGAAGGGGAGAGATTCCGCATTCCCCCGAATAAAATATGCATCCCCAAAACCTGCGTTCCGAAGCTTGATCCGGGCGATCTGGAGGAGATTTTCGGCAATATCCATCCCGATGACCTTGTACCCGAGCGACGCAAGCCGAACCGATTGAATCCCTGTCCCGCACCCGATATCCAGAGAGAGCGGCTTCGGTACCTTGTGCGAATTCAGGCAAAACTCCCGAACCAGAGTTTGATCAATAAATCCAAATGAGTGGCGGTACCACAGATCCTTGAGATTGTCATATTCATCCGACATCCCGTTGAAAATATCCCGGACCTTTTCTACCTGCTTGCTGGAATCTGTTTTCATACCCATCCATATTAAACAAACGGATTTTCCCGGATGTGAATAAGAACTCCTTTGCATGATATTCCCTCGAGATTCAAGTGTTAAGTGTAAGGGAAAACAAAGCACTGATCATCAGATAGAATATCTCACACAGAGGGAAAGGATTTTCAAATTGTTAGCCAATATAAATGGGGGCTTGAAGGGCTTTTTTATTTCCCAACAAATCCCCCCCTTTACCCGGATTTCGCTAGTGGTAATATTATTGATATTTTTCTTTAGTTATTCAGAGTAAACCCGCCCGTCTCTACCCAGCTGCTCTTGTCAAAGTCTGTATCCGACGCCCGCAGATGCAGTTTGACGCCTGAGCCATTATATCCAAGCAGGTCCGTAGCGCTATTCCAGGTGAAATCAATGCCTGTCCCAGGCGCCACATTCGTCTTTGGAGTTCCGGTTGCCGTGAACCAGGTCAAACTGTCTGTCGTATATTCCGCTTCGATCGAGAGCAGTGCAGTATCAGGATCTGTCAAAGTATATGAGGTGATCACATCCCCGGATTGTGTACCTGAGGGAGTTGTCAGGGTGCTGATCGATGGCGCCACATTGTTATCGAGCATGAACGCGCCTGTGGCTTGCCATCCGCCCATATCTCCGTCCGTATCCACAGGCCGCAAGTGCAGTTGAACGGTTGTTCCATAATATCCTGCCAGGTCTGTAGCGCTGTTCCATGTAAATGCAATCCCGGATCCCGGGGCGATGTTCGCCTTCGGGGTCCCGTTCGCCGTATTCCAGGTCGAACCGTCTGTCGTGTATTCCACCTGGATGGAGAGAAGGGCTGTATCAGGATCGGTTAATGTATAAGTCACTCCCACATTGCCGGATTGCTCCCCGGAGGGAGTGGTGAGTGCGCTGATCGAAGGCGCAACATTGTTATCGAGTGTAAACTGGCCAGTCGCCTGCCAGCCGCCCATGTCCCCGTCCGTATCCACAGGACGCAAGCGGATCTGAACCGTTGTGCCGTAATATCCGGCAATGTCCGTTCCGCTGTTCCAGGTAAACGTAATGCCCAAGGCTGGCGCTACATTCACCTTGAGCGAGCCCGTGGCAGTCAGCCAGGTTACTGTATCTGTCGT
>Ga0315287_10003215_pt1 | contig 15725 bp, 11 predicted proteins | sample YL17G11_0_MG_FD_205037 | JGI IMG/M metagenome (GOLD analysis project Ga0315287, IMG submission 205037) | Sediment microbial communities from Yellowstone Lake, YNP, Wyoming, USA - YL17G11_0 | ecosystem: Environmental > Aquatic > Freshwater > Lake > Sediment | place: USA: Wyoming | collected... | reverse complement strand
GACGCGGTGCGGCGCATCGCGCACAAGTACAAGGACGCGACCAGCTTCCTGTACCTCGGCCGCGGCATCATGTACCCGATCGCACTCGAGGGCGCGCTGAAGCTCAAGGAGATCTCCTACATCCACGCCGAAGGCTACGCGGCGGGCGAGATGAAGCACGGCCCGATCGCGCTGATCGACGAGGACATGCCGGTCGTGGTGATCGCCGAGAAGAGCGCGGTCTACGACAAGGTGATCTCGAATCTCGAGGTGGTACGCGCGCGCGACGGCCAGATCATCGCGATCGCCACCGAGGGCGATACGGAGATCGCCGCGAAGGCCAACGACGTGCTCTACATCCCGGATCTCGGTGAACACCTGACCGCGCTGCTCGCGGTGGTGCCGCTCCAGCTACTCGCGTACCACGTGGCGATGCTGAAGGGCACCGACGTCGACCAGCCGCGCAACCTCGCGAAGAGCGTGACGGTCGAGTAGGGCGCGGAGGCGCGATCCCGGCCACAGCTCGCGAAGAATGGCGGCAACGACCTCGATTCCGCTCCATGCAGACGCGCCGAGGGTCGGGGCATTCGCCCGCTATCCGCCGGATTCTTCGGCTGTGGACTCCTCGCTACGGGTCGCCATTCCGTCAGCCGGGCCAACCGGGACTCTCGTGCAGTCACTCCCGTGCTCGCCGCGCCAGGCGGCGAGTGCAGTCGTCGCGACCGCGAACAGCACCCACAGTCCCGAGAGGGCCGTGAACACGACATCCTTGGTTCCGGTGATCACATCGGCGATCCCGAGGCTCGCGGCGGAGAGCAGCAGCAAGCCGATCCCGACCGCTTCGATCGAGGCGGCGAGCAGTCCGTAGCCGAGCAAGAGTGCGTAGTAGTACGAGCCGATCTGCGCGCAGACAACCACGAGCCCGATGCCGAGGAGCGGTGCCGTCCCGAGCGAGGTGCGCGCGAGCGCGGCGGCGAGCAATGCGACGAACGCCGCAATGCCAGCCCAGTACACGGACTGCCGTCGCTCGAAGTTCGTGCGCATGGCCTCGTGCCAGGGCGTGAAGGGATCATCGAGCGCGGGGTCACGCAGCGCGGCCGATGTGGTCGCAGGATCGAAGGCGACGACGGTCTTCCATCCGACGAAGTTGAGAAGTGGCGTCGCCAGGTGCTTGCGACTGTTCGCAACGAAGTCCGGCCAGGCGCTGCGCCCCGAGACGGCGATCGAGAGCGGAACCAGCGTCGCAAGCGCCAGCAGGCACCCGATCGCGAAGCGCCGGTGCGGCGCGGAGAGTGCGAGGGAGCGGCGGCGCGCGAGGTCGATCGCGGCGTGCATGACGACCGCGGCCACCAGGAAGCCGGGGAAGATGCGCAGCAGCGTGGCCCAGGTGAGCGCAAAGCCGCCGGCGACCAGACGCCCGCGCTTCACCAGCGCTGCACCGATCACCGAGGCGACGAGCCAGTCGTAGCGGAGGAAGCTGCCGCCGATCCAGGAGAAGCTGCCGAGGTAGTGGGTACCGAAGAAGATCAGCGCCGTGCATGCGGCACGGAGCCCAAAGCCCCAGAACGCCGCTGCCCACATCACGGCGAGTAGCGCGAGATCGATCCGGACGAGAGCGCGCAAGCGCGGCGCGGTGAGAGGAACCTGCGGGACGAGCGCCGAGCCCGTGATCATCCACACCGGTGACGCGTTGAAGCCGTGGTCGGTGAGAATGCTCCCCCAGCGCCGTTCGGGGAACGCTCCGCGGAACGATTCGAGATCGCGCTCGAATGCGAGCCAACGCTCGGGGCTGAAGTTGCGTTTGCAGGCGTCGGGATCGGCGGCGGTGGCCGAGCTCTTCGCGACGCGGTTGGTGGTCAGGTTCCGCAGCGGCCGCCGCTCGGGCGGAACCGGGAAGCCAGCCTCCGCATCCGCGATCACGGTGCAGTCGTAGAGACGCGTGTAGCCGAGTTCGCGAAAGTACTTGGCGCCGAGTGTGTGGTGGTAGAGATCCCAGGGGTGGCCATAACTGAGCATCGCGACCGGTGCGAAGCGGACCCAGGCGAGTGCGGCTGCCGCGGCGGTCGCGAGGAGTGAGATGTCGCATACGCGGCGCGACCCATTCCCGGCACCCACGCGCCGCAGTGCTGCGTCGATCACGAGGATTGCGGCGCCGATCAGCGCGATCGCCGCCTTTGCCGTGATGAACGCGCCGGATGACCACGTCGAGAGGTCCAAGGCGTCGTTCACGAGGGCCTCAAGCTCCGCGCCTGCAATCCGAACTGCACACCTGCACGAAACCGACCATCGACACGAGCATACCGAGGAACGATGGCCATCCCACCAGCAGCGGGAGCGGGCGGCGTCGCGGCGGCTCGCGCGCGATGCAGATTCATGCCGCCGTCGCTTCCGATCGTCGCGCGGCGCCGCTACGATGACGGTCTTCTTGCCCCATTTGGCCATTGGTCCACGGAGAAAACGGCGCCCGTGCTCGCCGAGACGATCCTCGACGGACTGAACCCGGAGCAGCGCCGCGCGGTCGAGATCACCGAGGGGCCGCTGCTGATTCTCGCGGGCGCGGGCAGTGGCAAGACGCGCGTGCTCGTGCACCGCATCGCCTATCTGATCGGCGCGTGCGGCATTCCTGCCGAACAGATCCTCGCGGTGACCTTCACCAACAAGGCCGCTGGCGAGATGCGCGAGCGTGTCGAGAAGCTGCTCGGCCCCGCCGCGCAGGGTCTCTGGGTCACCACGTTCCATTCCGCATGCGTGCGCATCCTGCGCCGCGATGCCGGCCACCTCGGCTTCTCGCGCGGCTTCGTGATCTACGACGAGGCCGATTCGCTATCGCTGGTGAAGGAAGCGCTGCGGCGCCACAGCCTGGATCCAAAGGTCCACGATCCGCGCCGGCTGCGCTGGCGGATCGACCAGTTCAAGAACAAGGGCTGGCTGCCGGCGCGCGCCGCCGAAGCGGCCCATGACCTCGACTCGGAGCAGGCCGCCGAACTCTACGCGACGTATCAGCGCCTGCTCGCCGAGGCGAATGCGCTCGACTTCGGCGACCTGATCCTGCAGACCGCGCAGCTCTTCGAGCGCTTCCCCGAGGTGCTCGCGCACTACCGCCGGCGCTGGCACTACGTGCTCGTCGACGAGTACCAGGACACCAACCGCGTCCAGTACCAGCTGGTGACGCAGCTGGCGGCCGAACACAAGAATCTGTGCGTCGTTGGCGATGGCGACCAATCGATCTATGGCTGGCGCGGCGCCGACGTGCGCAACATCCTCGACTTCGAGCGCGATTACCCCGACACGCAGGTGGTGAAGCTCGAGAGCAACTACCGCTCGACGCGCGCGATTCTCGAAGGCGCGTCCCACGTGGTGGCGCACAACGAGACGTCGAAGGGCTTGAAGTTGCGCGCCGAACGCGGCGACGGCGAGCTGCTGCGCTTCTTCGAAGCGGGCGACGAGCGTGCCGAAGCCGCGTTCGTGGTGCGCCAGATCCTGGGTGCCGCCCGTGAAGGCCGCTCGCCGCGCGACTTCGCGATCTTCTACCGCACCAACGCGCAGTCGCGGCCATTCGAAGAAGAGCTGCTCCGCTACAACGTCCCGTACTCGATCATCGGCGGCGTGCGTTTCTACGAGCGCGCCGAGGTGAAGGACGCGCTCGCGTATCTGCGCATCGCGCTGAATCCCGCCGACGCCGCGGCGCTGCGCCGGATCGTGAACGCGCCCCCGCGCGGCATCGGCAAGACCACCCTCGATCGCGCCGACGCGATCGCGCAGCGCGACGGCGTGACGCTGCTCGCCGCTTTGCAACAGCTCGCCGCGGAAGGCGGCGCCGGTCGGGCCGCAGGACCGATTCGCGAGTTCGCGATGCTGCACGAGGAACTCGGCCGCGACGTACGGACGCGTCCGCTCGCCGAGACGATCGCGAATCTGCTCCAGCGCAGCGGCTACTTGCGACACCTCGAAGCCGAGGCTTCGCCCGAGGCGCAGACGCGGCTCGAGAACCTGCGCGAACTGATCTCTGCGGCGGAAGACTTCAGCGTCGAAAGCTCGTCGCCCGGCGACGAAGATCGCTCCGCGGTGGAGCTGTTCCTCGATCAGGTGGCGCTGGTTGCCGACGTCGACGGCTGGGACCGCCGCGCCGAGCGCGTCTCGCTGATGACGGTGCATTCCGCGAAGGGTCTCGAGTTCCCGACGGTTTTTCTGGTCGGTCTCGAGGAGGGCATCTTCCCGCACGCAGTGTCGTCACGCGACGCAAATGGGATCGAGGAGGAGCGCCGCCTGTTCTACGTCGGCATGACACGTGCGATGGAGCGGCTCTACCTGACCTGCGCGCGCGAGCGACGCCGCTACGGGTCGCGCACCTTCGGCGTTCCGTCGCGCTTCCTGCGTGAGATTCCCGAATCGCTGATCACGGGTGCCGGTCCCGCGACGCCGCGCCAGGCCAAGCCGGAACTCGATTTCGAGTACGCACACGCCGAGTATGACGACGGCGGCGGCGAGATTCCGCGCGGCATGCGCGTGCGCCATCCGGTGTTCGGGTACGGAACCGTGCTCGATGTGGCAGGCAACGGACCGGCGCAGAAACTGCGCATCAAGTTCGACCGCGTCGGCGTGAAGACGCTGCTGACGCGCTTCGCAAACCTGGAGCCTGGCTAGTGCCGTCGATCTTCGAGAACGCCCGCCACGGTCGCGCGTTGGCGCAGGCGCTCGACGCGTTCGCGCAGGTTCCGCTGCTGCGCACGGGTCTGCGCCTCGGCCTCTTCGAAGCGCTGCGCACGCCGCAGGATGCGCAGTCGCTCGCCGATCGGCTGGGCCTCGCGCCCGATCTGGTCGCAGCCTGGGCGCGCAACCTCCAGGCGCAGGGATGGCTGCAGAAGGCCGGGCGCAGTGCGGCTGGCGCATCGGGTTCCGAGAAGGGCGAGGTCTACCGGCTGGCGGCCGGCACGGTGTGGCTACTCGATGCGCCGGAGGCGCAATCGCTGCACGCGCTGCTCGAGTACGCGATCGACACGATGGCCGGTCGCCTCGGCGCGCTGCCGGACCTGATGAAGGGCGCCGAACGACCGCTCTTCGGGAGCGGCGATGAGGCGCGCCGGATGGCCGCGATCACGCGACTGGTCGAGCCCCGCGCGCTGCGCGCGATCGAGTCGATCCCCGGCGCGCGCCATCCGCAGCGCGTGCTCGACATCGGCTGCGGTCGCGGCGACTACCTCGCCGAACTGCTGACGCGCTATCGCGACGCGTTGGGCCTCGGCATCGAAATCGACGCGGGCGTCGCCGAGCAGGCGCGGCGGCGACTCGCCGAGGCCGACGTCACACGCCGCGCCGAGGTGCGGGTCGGGGACTTCCGGACGATGGAACTTCCGCGCGGCAACTTCGATCTGATCCTGCTGAATCACAACCTCCACTACTTTGCGCCGGCCGAACGGCCCGCGCTGCTGCGCCGCGCGAGGGGCCGGCTGAACGAGGGCGGTGTGCTGGCCGTGCAGACGCTGGTGCTGACCGAAGGCATCCTGCCGTCGGTGCTCGGCCTGCAGGCGGGCGCCGCACTCTTCGACTTGCTGCTGCGGGCGCACCGCAATCTGCACGGGCTCCCGAGCGCGGCCGACGTGCATCAGGCGCTTCGCGACGCGGGTTTCACTTCGACCGGAGAAGTTTCAGTGATGCCGGGCGGCGCGGTGCGGTATGTCTTCGGCACGGTCGCGCCGATGGCCGAGCCTCGGAGCGGCGCCTAGACTGCGCCTCCTTTGCGCACCCCACCGAGCCCAACGGGCCTCCCGCGTAGCGAGGCGAAGCCGAGCGGCGAGATTGATGAGGACGGCGATGAAGCCGAGCGTTCGTCCCCAACGACCCCATTTTTCTTCGGGGCCCTGCGCGAAGCGACCGGGCTGGTCGCTCGACGCGTTGTCCGGCGCATTGCTCGGTCGCTCGCATCGCGCGAAGGCGCCGAAGCAGCGGCTGCAAGCAGTGATCGAGCGCTCCAAGGCGCTACTCGGCATGCCGGCGGACTGGAGGCTCGGCATCGTGCCCGCGTCCGACACCGGCGCGATCGAGATGGCGATGTGGTCGCTGCTCGGCCAGCGGCCGGTCGACGTGCTCGCCTGGGAGAGCTTCGGCCAGGAGTGGGTGACGGACGTCACCAAGCAGTTGAAGCTCGATGCGCGCGTGCTCGCGGCGCCGTACGGCGCGCTGCCGGATCTCGCCAGCGTCGACTTCGAGCGCGACGTGATCTTCACCTGGAATGGCACCACGTCCGGTGTGCGCGTCCCGAACGGCGACTGGATTCGCGCCGACCGCGAAGGGCTCGTGCTTTGCGACGCCACATCGGCGGTCTTCGCGATGGACGTCGCGTGGAACAAGCTCGACGTCGTCACCTGGTCGTGGCAGAAGGTGCTCGGCGGCGAAGCGGCGCACGGCATGCTCGCGCTGTCGCCGCGCGCAGTCGCGCGGCTGGAGTCGTTCACGCCGGAGCGTCCGCTGCCGAAGATCTTCCGGCTCACCAAGAAGGGCAAGCTCGACGGCTCGATCTTCGAGGGCTCGACGATCAACACGCCGTCGATGCTGTGCGTCGAAGACGCCATCGATGGACTCGCCTGGGCGGAAGGAGCCGGCGGTCTCGCCGGACTCGTTGCGCGCTCGGAATCGAATCTCGCGGCGATTCGCAGCTGGGTCGAACGCACGCCGTGGGCCGCGTTCCTCGCACGGGACGCAGCCACGCGCTCGTGCACCTCGATCTGCCTGCAGATCACCGACGACTGGTTCGCCGCACAGGCGCCCGAGGCGCAGAGCAAGACGATCGCCGCACTGGTCGCGCTGCTCGAGAAGGAAGGCGTCGCCTACGACATCGCCTCGTACCGCGACGCGCCGCCGGGCCTGCGAATCTGGGGCGGTGCCACCGTCGAGCGCACCGACATCGAGTCGCTGCTGCCGTGGCTCGACTGGGCCTGGAGCCAAGTGCGGCAGGCGTAATCGGATCCGACGCCAACGCAGGCAGCGCCGGCATCCGCCGAACGCGAGTCCGCGTGCGTCCCCGCGGCTCCCGCTCCGGACGCTGACCCCCTACGCTGTGTCGCCGCAGCAAGGAGGTTTCCGGTGCCGCTCGTGCATACGCATGCTCTGTTCGGACCGCGTTTCGTCCGTCATCTAGGCCGGCTGACGCGGCTCTATTGGACGTCGTCGGACGCACTGAAGGGGGGCCTGTTGCTCGCGGCCACCGTCGCGCTGGAACTCGGCACCGTCTACGGCAACGTGCAACTCGCGAGGACCCAAGGCCGCATCTTCGATGCGTTCGGGGACAAGCAGATGGCGGCCTTCACCTCCGCCATCGCCCTCTTCCTCGGCGTCGCGTTCTTTTTCGTGTTCGCGTCCACGTACCGGATCTACCTGCGGCAAGCGCTCGAGATCCGCTGGAGGCACTGGCTCACGGACCACTTCATCCAGGAGTGGATCACCGCGCACGCCTACTGCCAGATCGAGCTGCATCGCAAGGCGACCGACAACCCGGACCAACGCATCGCCGAGGACGTGCGCGAGTACGTGTCGAGCGCGCTCGGGCTGTCGCTCTCGCTGCTCTCCGCCGTGGCAACGCTGATCTCCTTCGCGTTGATGCTCTGGAAGCTGTCGGAAAGCTGGAAGTTCCAGGTAGACGGAAACCACTTCCAGATTCCCGGTCTGATGCTGTGGGTGGCGATCCTCTACGCCGTCATCGCCACGTGGATCACGAACCGCGTCGGCCGCAAACTCGCCGGCATCCAGTTCGACCGCCAGCGCTTCGAGGCCGACTTCCGCTTCAAGCTGGTGCGCTTCCGCGAGAACGTAGAGCCGATCGCGCTCGCCAACGGAGAGGCCGCCGAGCGGCGCTTCGCACTCGAGCGCTTCCATCGCGTGATCGGAAACTGGTGGCAGCTGATCCGCGCCCAGCGAAACCTGACGCTGGTCACCACGGGCATCGGCCAGGCGAATTCGCTGGTCCCCTTGCTGGTGGCGGCGCCGGCCTTCTTCGCCGGGCACATGACGCTCGGAAGCGTCATGCAGACCCGGATCGCCTATGGCGAAGTGTCGGGCGGGCTCACCTGGTTCGTGAACGCCTATCAGGAGATCGCCCGCTGGCGCGCGAACATCGAGCGCATCGTGACGCTGGCGGAAGAGATCGAGTCGACGCGCGATGAGCTCGAGAGGACCGAGTGCGTGCACGTCGAACGAGCCATCGGCAGCACGCTGCGCCTCGACCACGTGCGCTTGGCGCGACCGGACGGCGCAGTGCTGATCCAGGATGCCAACGCCGAACTGCGACCCGGCGATCGCGTGGCGCTCGTCGGTCCGATGGGATCGGGCAAGCGCACGCTGCTGCGCGCCATCGCGGGCATCTGGCGCTTCGGCAAGGGCGTCATCGAGGTGCCGGATCGCACGCGGACGCTGATTCTGTCGCAGCGGCCGCACCTGCCGATCGGGACACTGCGCGAGGTCATCTCCTATCCGGAGCCGGCCGGTACCTTCCCGGACGACGAGATCCGCGAGGTGATGGGGCTGCTCGATCTCCGCTCGCTCGAGAACCGCCTCGATGAGACCGAGCACTGGCAACAGCACCTTTCGGGCGGCGAGCAGCAGCGCCTGGCGTTGGCGCGCACGTTCCTGATCAAGCCCGACTGGATCTTCCTCGACGAGGCCACCTCGGGTCTCGACGAGGCGACCGAAGCGCGCGTCTACAAACTGTTGCGTGAGCGCCTTCCTTGCGCGGGGATCGTCTCGATCGCGGACCGGCCCGGGCTCGCGCAGTACCACAGCCGTCGTTGGGTACTCGAGCCGGGCGCCGGCGGGGCGGTACTCGAGGCGGCCTGAGTTCCGGCTTCTCAGCGCGATTCGTGCTGCACCCTCCGCGCGCAGCGGAACTCGGCGGCCCCACGGTCGTCGGTCGTTCCTCCGATCGCCTCAGTGGAGCCAGACGTCGAGCGCGCCGAATGCGTCCGGCCAGACGAACTCGCTCCTCGCGTGCCGCAGCTCCCCAACGCCCACGACCGCGGAAAGCTCGAGCGGCCCGTAGAGATGCGGAAACAACTCCCCGGACGCGAGATGCCCGGTGCCGCCGCCGGCAATCGGCGCGGGTGCTTCGAAGCGCAGCTCGGCGGCAAGGCGCGCCGGATCGATTTCCAGCACCAACAGCGGCGGTGTCGCGGCGTCGTAGTAATCGCGCGCGACGGCCAGCAGCGTCGACCGCGTCGCGGTGCAGTGCACGAAGCCCTCGCGCGCGAGCGAGGGCGGTGTGTACCAGTCGCCCACGGAATGTGCGCGCAGCTCGGCGGCTGTCGTGATGTGGTAGATCCGCGCCCGGCCCGGCGGAGTTTCGCCTGCGCGCGCACTCTTCACGATCGCGGTGGCCCCTTCAGTTCGACGACGTTGCCGTCGGGATCACGGATGTACATCGAAGGGCCCATGCCACCCGCGCCATAGCGTTCGCCGACGTCGCCGGGAGCGATGCCGCGAGCGTGCAGATGCGCAGCGACGGCGGCAACATCGAAGTGAACGAGCGCGAGCGCGAAGTGATCGACGTTGCGTCCCTCGGCGGCCGGCCCCGCGCCGCCCTGCTTGCCGAGCGGGCCCGCGACGGGCACGAGGTCGATCAAGCTCCCACCGGCGCGGAGTTGGTGCAGCCCGAGCGCCTCGCTCTCGCGTTCCACCGTACAACCGAGCGCGTCGCAGTAGAAACGCTTCGACGCGGCGACGTCGCGCACGCGCAGCACGACGTGATCGATGCCGCGGATCTCGATCGCTCCCACGCGCAGTCTCCTTCGGGCACGACGCTAGCAGCGCGGGGTGCGCCGCTTCACGACGCTGGCGGCGGCGGCTCGTCGGGCGCCGGCTGGACGCCTTGCGTGCGCAGCTTGTCGATCTTGCGGCGCATCCAAAGCGCATTGGGATGGGCGGGCGCGAGACGCAGCGAAATCTCGAGGTCGTAGAGCGCGAGATCGGGGCGCTGCTCGTCGAGTCGCACGCGGCCGAGCAGGTGGCGCACGTGACCGTCGTCGGGGAACACCGCGAGCGAGTGCAGATACGAGTGCGCGGCGCCTGCAAGGTCATGCTTCTTCTGCAGCTCGGCGCCGAGTCCCGTCCAGCCGGAGCGGCCCAGCGGATACGCGATCGTCGCTTCGCGGTACAGCGATTCGGGGTCGGCCCACTTTTTCGCGCGCCCGTTCGAGAATCCCGCGAAGAGCACGACGACCATCGCGAGTACGCCGAAGACCGCATGCTGCGCACCGGGACCGCGCCGGCGGGCGGTCGTGTCGACCACGTCGGCGATCAGCCACAACGCGCCGGGCAGCGCCGCGTACAGGTAGCGATCGGCGAACAGGTTGATCATCGGGATCACCTGCAGCACCGGCAGCAACATCCCGAAGAACCACGCCGCCATCAACCAGCGCTCGCGCCGCAGCATGCAGGCGCGCACGACGAGCAGCGCCACCGCCACCAGCGCAGCGGCCGGCCACAGCAGGCGCTCGTCGAGCCAACCCGTCACCGCGGCGGGGTGGACGCCGTGCACCAGATCGAACGGTGCGAACACCAGTCGCACATAGCGCCAGGTGATCCACGGCAGGATCTGGATCGTGCCGAGCGGCCCACCGCCGAACCACGGTGAGACGCCGCCCTGCGTAGACTGCGCCGAAAGGCCGAGCGCGAACGCGATCGCGCCGATCGTCGCGAGGGGGATCAATGCGAGGGCCGCACGCCGCATGCCCGCGGGCCGGCCGTGGGTCCACGCGGCGAACAGCAAGAGCGCCGGCAGCGGAATCGCTGCGGGTTTCGCGAGCAGCGCCAACACGCCCAGCATGGTCGCCGCGGCGACGCGGCCCGGACGCGGAGCGTGCAGCCACGCGAGCCAGCGTTCGAGCGCGCAGAGCGAGAAGCCGACCGACAGCAGTGTCTTCGACTGGTTGATCCAACCGACCGGCTCGGCCGCCACGGGGTGGATGAGGAAGAGCGTGCTGGCGGCGAGCGACGCCACGCGCGACAGCCCGATGCGGCGGCCCGCAGCGATCATTGCGAGAGACGCAAATGCGTGTAGAATCGCGTTCACCACTCGATAGGGGAGGGGGCTCGTTCCAAAGGCGCGCCACTCCGCCAGCAGGAAGAGCTGGTGCACCGGCGACCAGTTGCCGACGACGTAGTAGCGATCGAGGGCGACCTTGCCGAACGCGTCGCCGAGCGGCAGGGAAAGGGCTTCGTTGTGCTCGAGGTAGAGCAGATCATCCGAAATGAAGGGACCACCGAAGCCCGGGCTGTGGACCAGCAGCGCGACCGCGACGGCGATCCCCGCGAGCGCGAGGATCGGCGCTGCGCTCGACCTGGCGGTCCCGGCCGGGCCGTTCAACGTCGCCCCATCCCAGCAAGAGAGAAGCACGCGCGCCGGAGGAGCCCTCGCGCTAGGAACGCGCGATGCCGCGCGGCACGCTCGAAACGATCCGGAGGACGCTGCGGCCCGGCGGGCGACTCGTCGTCGCGGAGCCCAAGTTCGGCAGCCCGCAGGCGCATTGGGCGGGTCCGGCCTGGTTGTGCCTCGACCTGCCGCGCCATCGCGATCACTTCCCGCTCCCGGCGTTGCGACGCCTGCTCGAACGCACCGGCTTCGGGATTCGCTCTGAGCACCGTTTCTCCCTGCGCCAGAATCCATTCCGCTGACTGCAAAGCTGGCGGAACCTTCGCCCGGGTTTCCGCGCGACGGACTGTACACGCTGCTCGATCGCCGATCTCCGGGCGAAGCGCCTCCCTTCGATCCCCACACGGCGCGGCTGGCTTGTGCGGTGCTGGTAGAATCGCGCGCCCATGCAACGACTCGCGTCCAGCGCGCAGCGACCCGGCGTCTACGGCGCACTCGCGCTCGGCTACGCGGTGATCGCGCTCGCCGTGCTGTGGCCTGCTCTGCACGGCGACTTCGTCTCCGACGACATCGGCTACGTCGTCGGCAACCCGTGGATCCACGCGCTCGGCATCGACAATCTGCGCGCGATCCTCGACCCGGCCGGTCCCGCCGCGGCGCACACGGCCAACTACGCGCCGGTGCACCTGTTGCTACACGCGGTCTGTTGGCAACTCTTCGGTGCGAATCCGCTGGGGCACCACGTTGCGAACGTGCTGCTGCACGCGGTGACATCGACGCTGCTGGTCGCGCTGTTCGCGCGCGCGGGTGTTCCGTTCGTCGCCGCGGCCCTCGGCGGCGCGCTGTTCCTGTTGCACCCGGCCAACGTCGAGGCGGTCGCGTGGGTGTTTCAGTTGAAGACGATCGTCGCGCTGGCGCTCGCGTCGGGCGCGTTGCTGCTCGAGCCGCGGCGTCCGATCCCTGCCACGCTCCTGTTCGCGCTCGCGTTGCTCACGAAGATCCAGGCAGCCTTCGCGATTCCGGTGGCGGGGATTGCCATCTGGATCGGAGCGCCGGCCGGTGCGCGTTCGCGCGGCGCGCGGGCGGCTGTGCTCGGTGCCTGGATCGCGCTTCTCGTGCTGGCGTTGCTGCCCGAGTTGCTGGCATTCGAGCGCCTCGGGCACGTGGAACTCGCGACGCCGCTCGCGCCGGTCGAGCGCGCCCGCGCGGCCGTGGCGTTCGTCGGGCGCTATCTGGTGATGGCGACGACGTCGGTCGGTGTCTCCGCGTTCCACCAGCCCGAGCTGCCGGCGTCGTGGTCCGACCCGTGGTGCCTGCTGGGTCTCTTCGGCATCGCGGCGATGGCAGCGCGTGCGCTCGTCGTGCTCGCCCGTCGCGATCCGGAAGCGGAATTCTGGGCCTGGACGGTGGGCGGCTTCGGACCCGTGTCGCAGGTGTTGCCGTTCCTGTATCCGATCGCCGACCGCTACCTCTACTACATCCTCCCGGGCTTGATCGGCGCTGGACTCGTCGCGAGCCGTGCACCGCTCGCGAAACTCGCGAATTCGCCGCGCAGCCTGCCGTCGCGCGCGGCACTGCTCGCGACCTTCGCTCTGCTCGGCGCTTCTGGCTGGCGCTCGTTCGAGCGCGCGGGCATCTGGCGTTCGGAGGGGACGCTCGCGCGCGACGCCGCGGTCCACTACCCGGACGGAATTCCCGCGCAGCTGTTGCGCGTGCACAGCGCCGCGCGAAGCGGCGACGTGGCGTCCGCGGTCGCAGCACTGCGCGCAGCGAGTACAATGGGCTACGACCGCTTCATCGATCTCGAACGCGAGCCGATCTACGAGGCGATGCGCAACGACGCGCGCTTCCGCGCCGTCATCGCCGAGATCGCAGGCGTTTGGATCGGTCACGTGGCGACGCGCCGCAATCTGACCGTGCCCGAACTCCGGATGCTCGGCCATGCCCATCTTGCACGCGGCGAATGGGAAGCTGCGATCGCGCGACTCGAAGAAGTCGTGGCGCTCGGTGGACCAGGCAGCGAGGGCATCCGCGTCGATCTGGCCGAGGCACGCGGGCGGAAGGCGCGCGCCGAGCATGAGGCTGCGCGCGACGGCGCGTCGCCAGGCAAGGAGGGCGATGGCGCGCCGACGCCGTAATGGGGCGGTAGCGGCCGCCGCGATTCGCGCGAGCACCGCTGCCAGCGGCGCTGCGCCGCTGCGCGCCCGCGAAGTGGCGATGCTGGCCGCACTCTTTGCGGTGCTGGCGCTCGCCGTCTACTGGCCGTCCCTTCACGGGCCGTTCCTGTCCGACGACCTGCACTACGTCGCCACCAATCCATACGTGCACGAGCTCACGCCGTCCAACGTGCTCGCCGTGCTCGACCCGCGCTCGCCCGCGACCGTCTTCGTCGTCAACTACGCGCCGGTGCACTTGCTGCTGCACGGCGTCGAGTGGCAGGTCTTCGGCGAAACCACGACCGGCTACCACGTCGTCAATGTGCTGCTGCACGCGCTCGGGTCGGCGCTGCTCGCGGCGCTCTTCGTGCGTGTGGGTCTCTCACGCGCCGTCTCGGCCGGTGCCGCGCTGCTCTTCCTGCTGCATCCAGCCAACGTCGAAGCCGTCGCGTGGATCTCGCAGGCGAAGACGCCGTCGGCTTTCGTATTGTCGATCGCGGCGCTGCTCGCGCACCGCCGGCGACCGGCGCTCGGCACGCTGCTGTTCGGGCTCGCGCTGCTCGCGAAGCCGGCGGCGGCGTTTGCATTGCCGGTCGCGGGTCTGCTCGACTGGACGCGCGAGGGCCGCGTGCGTTGGAAGTGGCTCTTGCTGTGGACCGCGTTGCTCGGCGGCTACTTCTTCGCGGAATTCTGGACCCATCAGCGCAGCGGCGCCGCTGAGCCGATCGATGACGATCTGACGGTTCGCATCCGCACCAGCGCGGCGATCGCCGCCCGCTACGTCTGGATGTCGGCGACGTCATCTGGGGTGTCAACCTTCCACGAGCCCGAGCCGGTGCGTTCGTGGTTCGATCCGGCGTGGCTCGCGGGCGCGGCGATGGGGATCGCGGTCGCCGTGCGCAGCGTCATCGTGCTGCGTCGGAAGAGCCCGGAACTGGCGTTCTGGGTCTGGGCAGTTGCGTCGTTCTTGCCGATCTCGCAGCTCTTCCCGTTCTTGTATCCGATGGCGGACCGCTACCTGTATTTCATCCTGCCGGGACTGCTCGGCGCTGCGCTGTTCGTGATGCGCGATGCCCTCCAACGTCTCGCCAAACGCATCGCGGCACCGGTGTGGTTGCCGCAAGCCGCAATCGCCGCGGCGCTTGCGCTTGCGGCCGCATTCGGTGCTCATTCCATCGAGCGCGCGCGGATCTGGTCATCGCCCATTCGTGTGCTGACCGACGCGGCGACGCACTACCCGAACGGGCGTACCGCGCGTCTCGTCGAGGCGCGCCGCGCCGCGCAGGGCGGGGACCCGGACGCGGCGATCGCCGCGCTGCGCCGCGCCTGGCAACTCGGCTTCGATCGCTACGAACAGTTGCAGAGTGATCCGACGCTCGCGTCGCTGCACGGCGATCCTCGCTTCGAGGCGCTGGTGCGCGAGATCGCCACGTCGTGGGTCACGCGATTCGAGGCGAAGCGGGACCCGACGCAGATCGAGCTGCGTACGCTGGCGATGGCCCAGCTCGCCCGCGGTGATCGCGATGCGGCGATCCGCTCGCTCGAGCGCGGTCTCGCGCAGGGTGGCCCGATCGACGCTCGTCTGCGCGACGAGCTTGCCCAGATCCGTGCGCTCCCGCGCTGACACCGGACTCAGGATTGCAGAGCGATGCGCAGAAGCGTCAGTCGCGTCCGCGCTTGGTGGCGTTGGACTTCGCGACGGTCTCGAAGTCGTGCAGCCACGCGTCGCGTTCTTGCGGCGACAGCGACGTTGCGTGTGGCGAGCGCACGAGCGCAATGCCACGCGCGGCTGCGGCCGCGCGACTCTCGCCGGCGTCCGACGTCGCGAGTTCCATCCAGGTCGAGAGCGCCCCCGGGATCGCGCCAGCCGCTTCGGCGAGCTGCGCGCGCAGCCGCAGATCCGCGCGCGTCCGGAACCGTGGCAGCATCTCGTCGAGGATCCGCATGCCCGCACGCGCGCGTGCGGGGGTGCCGCTCGCCAATCGCGAACGCGCGCGCAGCTGCGTGGCTTCGATGGCCAACACCGAGCGCGGATCGATCGCCGCGAGCGGCGCATCGAGCGTGCGCACGGTGTCCCAATCGGGTTCGACGAGCGACGCGGCGCGCCGCGCTTGCAGCAGCGCCTGCGCGTTCGGTCCGTCGGTACCGGCCTCGGCTGCCCGCTCGGCGTCGGGAACGCCGGCGGCGAGCGCGATCTCTCGCGCATCGATTCGGGTCGCATCCGCGGCGCTCGC
>Ga0315287_10003214_pt1 | contig 15727 bp, 14 predicted proteins | sample YL17G11_0_MG_FD_205037 | JGI IMG/M metagenome (GOLD analysis project Ga0315287, IMG submission 205037) | Sediment microbial communities from Yellowstone Lake, YNP, Wyoming, USA - YL17G11_0 | ecosystem: Environmental > Aquatic > Freshwater > Lake > Sediment | place: USA: Wyoming | collected... | reverse complement strand
CCGGCTCCTCCTTGGCATACCTCTCGATGATCGCCGGCGAGAGAGGACGCCACGCCGACCGTCGACGCCTCGCCGAGGAGGGAGCTCAGCTCGTTCGGGAGCACGGACTGGAGTCAGTCGTCGGGGAGGTTCCCCTCGCGCTCGCGGAGTTGAGTCTCGCAGATGGGGAGACGGACGAGGCACTTGGCTTCGTCGAACGGGCGACCGATGTCCTTCGAGGCTGGGGGCAGCCCATCGATCTGGCGGACGCGCTGTTGCACAAGGTCTCGGTACTGCGCGCGCTCGGGGAGTACGAACGGGCAACTGACTCGCTCACGGAGGCCAGGCGCGTGGTCGAGAGCTGCCCTGCCCCGGGCATCCTGGCCGACCGACTCGCAGAGCTGACGCCTAACCCAACCCACCATGAAGAAGCGGGGAGCCCCGACCTCACCGAACGTGAGCTCGTCGTGCTCCGGCTGCTCCGCGGGACGCTGTCTGAACGCGAGATCGGTCAAGAGCTCTTCTTGACGCACAACACCATCCACAGCCACACGCGGTCCATCTACAAGAAGCTGGGCGTCTCATCGCGCACACAGGCGGTCGAGGAAGCCAGGTCGCGGGGACTCCTCTAGCAGGACCCGCTCACTCGTGCGGTTCACCTAGGTGAATCGGGCACGGAGGCGTGTCGACTCACCCATCGAGGAGCCACGCTCACGCTGCGATGGCTAGTAGGGCTGGCGGAAGCTACCGGATCGTGTTCCGGGGGGAACTCGGAGATCAGTTCGAGAAGTCCTTCGTCGGCATGAGCCTAGAACGCGGGGATGGCGTCACCATCCTGACCGGCAAGGTGACCGACCAATCCCAACTCATGGGGCTGCTCGAGCATGGTCAGTCCATCGGGGTCGAACTGGTCTCTGTCGAGCCTGTGGCCGGGCCAGACCTCGAGCCTCGATCGACAGGATAGGGGGCTAGTCATGGATCCGCTGCTCGTCGTGATCATCAGCTTCGGCTTGATCTTCGTTGTCACGGCCTCGCTGGGGCAGGGCCTCGGGATCACCCGCCAATCTGTGTGGGCTCCGCTGCGCGCTCACTCTCAGCTGAACGTGATGATGTTGATCAGCACATTCATCCTGCTCCCGGCCGTGCTCATCGGGCTGGCGGCCCTGCTTCCGTTCACGAACCAGGTCAAGATGGCGATCGTCGTGCTCGCCGTCTGCGGTGGCGCGCCGTTCGTTCCGTGGCTCGTGAGTTTGGCCAAGGGCAACGTCGCCTACAGCGTCGCCGCCACCGACCTGTTGCTCCTAGCCACGTTCATCGTCCTTCCGTTGGCTGTTCCGCCCCTCGTGAACGCGCTCGTCAAGGGGGCCGACATCTCCACATGGAAGGTCCTCTGGCCCCTGCTGCTATTCATGCTCCTACCGCTCGTGGTGGGCATCGTCATCCGTGCGCGGTCCCTCAGTCTGACGATGGCCCTTGGGTCATGGCTCGGGCCGGTCTCTCTGGCGTTCCTGGCGGCGCACATCGTGTTGTTCATCAGCTACTCGTGGGCTGACTTCCTGTCGATAGCCGGCTACGGTCAGATGGCCTTCGCTCTTGTGTTTCCTGTCATCGGGCTGCTGGTCGGGTGGATGCTCAGTCCTCCCTACGTCCTCACTCCGGTTCCCGCAGCCGATCCACACCGGGGCTCGAAGATCGTTTCCATGGTTGCGGTCGCCCAACAGAACACGGGAGCCGTCATCTGTTGCGCGATCTTCGCCTTCGGTAAGTACACGGTCGCCGGGGACATGATGTTGCTCGGTGCGATCGTGACGATCGTCATCGTGATGTTGTTCATGGCCGAGCTCGGCGCTCGGTTCGAGAAGAAGCAGGGACTGGCGCCGGCACCGCCGCAGTCCGGACTCTTGGTCGCGTCGTCGGCACCTGAGACCCCATCGCAGGGCGGCCCCGCGGCCGCTTCAGCGGCACCGGCAGCGGCGTCGAAGGAGCAAACGACCGCTTCCCAGGGTGTGCCGCAGGTGCCTCAGGGTGATCACTAGTCCGGCGAGCAAGGAGCGATGAGATGAGTGATACAGCGACGAAGCAGCCGAACATCGTGGTCTTCCTTTGGGACAACCTGGCCTGGGGCGAGGTCGGCTGTTACGGCGGCGGGATCCTACGCGGCGCGCCCACACCCCGGATCGACGGCCTGGCCGCCGAGGGGATGCAGCTATTGAACTTCAACGTCGAGGCCCAGTGCACGCCGAGTCGCTCGGCGCTGCTGACCGGGCGCCACCCGATCCGCTCCGGGACCCAGACGGTGCCGATCACGGGTGGCCCGGACGGCCTGACCCGATGGGAGAAGACGATCGCGCAACAGCTGTCCGACGCCGGCTATGCAACCGGCATGTGGGGCAAGTGGCACCTGGGAAGCGACCCGGAGCAACGAAGTCCGGTCGACTTCGGCTTCGACGAGGCCGTGTGGTGCCCCCGCACCGCTGACGAGGTCTTCTGGACCATGCAGTCCTACTTCCCTGAGGGCACCGTGGACGCCACACCCTACGCCGAGGGGATGCAGATCCCGCTGAAGCCCCAGCCGATCTACTCGCGCAAGAAGGGGTCCGAAGCTGAAGTGATCTCCGACTACGACGCCGAGTGGCGCGCCGGTTTCGACCGGAAGATCACCGATTGGGCGATCGACTTCATGACGCGGGCGAAGGCGGAGGGAAAGCCCTTCTACACGTACCTCCCCTACACGCAGGTACACATCCCGCCGCTCCCCGACCCTGAGTTCCAGAGCAGTACCAAGCGAGGCAACTGGGCCGACGTGTTGACCCAGATGGACGCATTCACCGGCAAGATCCTCGATGCCCTCGAGGAGCTCGGACTCGCCGAGGACACGATCGTGGTCTGGGCCTCCGACAACGGAGCCGACACCACCTACCGGTTCCCCGCCATCGACCCTGACCCGGCCGGCGGGCAATGGAACGGGTTCTCCGGTCCATGGCGGGGCGGCTACTTCACCTCGCTCGAGGGCTCCAACCGGGCGCCGTGCCTCGTCCGCTGGCCGGGCAAGGTGCCTGCTGGCAAGGTCAGCAATGAGATCGTGCACCTGGTGGATCTGTTCACCACGCTTGTGACGGCGGGTGGGGGAGAGGTGCCCGAGGACCGGCAGATCGACGGCATGGATATGGGTGACTTCCTGCTGGGTGACGCTGAAGAGTCCGGACGCAACACCGTCCTGTGCATCCAAGGGAATCGACTCCAAGCCGTGAAGTGGCGGCAGTGGAAGGCGAACCTGTTCGTCCAAGACGACTTCTACTCGACATGGTCGCCTCTGAACATGCCGCTCCTGTTCAACCTCGAGTGGGACCCGCGGGAAGAGCACGCGGTCGACTTCGCCCACGGCTGGGTTGTGCATCCGATGGCCGCCGCCGCCGGTGCATTCCTCAAGACCCTGGCGATGGAGCCGCCGATCAAGCCTGGCGCGCCGGACCCCTACACGCCGCCCGCCCCGGGTGAGCTGCGGCCTGAGGAGCACATCCAGATCGGTGCGATCACCCAGTTCGTGACGACGCTCGTGAAATCACACGATGAGTTGCCGGATCCGCACCACGGGATCGAGCATCAATCCGGATGAGGGACATGAGCCAACCTCCGGACAGGGAAGCTGATCGGACCCAAGCCGACTCGCCGAAGCGGCCGAAGAACCTCGGCTTCATGGTTGGTTGGCTCGTCTTCCTCGGTCTGTACCAGATCTTCCTCGCTTGGAAGTTCGGCACGTTCTTCGAAGGTACACAGGGGGATCTGCGCCACTACTTCGGTGGTGCCGCGTTGGAACCCCTGTACGCGACGATCGGGGTGATCGCGTTGATCATCGCGTGGGGGGGTTGGCGTCTTCGACCATGGGCCTACCGGGCCTCCTTCGTGCTCCAGGGACTGATCTACGTCGTGGTGATCGGTGGCATCGTGGTTCGGCTCTTGGGCAAGCCCGCTCCTGTCGGCTGGCTGCTGCTCGACGCCGCCTTCGGGGCATACAACCTGTGGTGGTTGTTGCAGCCCGAGACGAAGCGGGCCTTCAGCAAGTCGAAGAGCGTGGAGGATTGAGGAGCTAGTGCTCGCAGCGATGACGGTTGAGAAGCTGTTCAACACCCTGTTCAACGCCGGGATGTTCATCATGGTCACGACCCTGATCATGAGCCTTGGGGTCAGCTTCACGGTTGCGCAGGTCCTTGCCCCGCTGCGAAGGGTCGGAGTGTTCGTCGCGGCGGTCGTGATCAACGTTCTCGTTGTTCCCGCGATCGCCTGGGGGCTAGCCAAGCTCTTCCCGATCACGAGCGAGCAGGTCGTCGGGTTGGTGTTGGTGTGCGTCGCGTCTGCTGGTCCCGCCGGTCTGAAGGCGGCGCAGTTCGCCAAGCGGGCAGATATGGCTTTCGCGCTCTCACTCGTGGTCGTGCTGCAGCTCGTGAACATCATCGCGGCGCCCCTGTGGGCGCAGGCGGTGGTCAGCGGCGCCTCGGTCAGTGTCTGGACCATCATCCAGGACCTTCTCCTGCTCGTGCTGATCCCGCTCGTGTTGGGGCTCGTCGGGCATGCCAGATACAAGGAGCACGCGGCCACGTGGAAGACGGGGTTGGAGAAGATCTCGAACATCGCCCTCGTCATCGCGATCGCTGCCGGGATGGCGGTCTACTGGTCCGACATCGTCGACCTGCTCGGGTCGTGGGTCCTCGTAGCGGCGACGGTGATGATCCTCGTGTTCATGGCGTTGGGTACCCTGATCGGCTTGCGCGACCGTCCAACGGCGATCTCAGGGGCGATGGTTACGGGCATGCGGTTCCAGCCGATCGGGCTGATCATCATCATGACCCAGCTGAACGGCAACGGCGCCTACCTGGCCCCGGCGCTTGTCTTCGCCCTGATCGACACCGTCCTCATGTTCGGGATCGGCCTCGAGCTCGGCCGTCGCCATCCGTCGGGTGCGAAGACACCTGCTGCATCGAGTTGAGAGGTATAGGGAACAGGAGGAAACGATGACCAAGCCATTCAAGGGAGTGATCAACCTCGACGTGCGTGATTCGACGCCCGACTGGGAGCCATACGCCCAACCGAAAGCCCCGGAGGGTTCTCCGAACGTCCTGTTCATCGTCTGGGACGACACCGGCTTCGGAGCCTGGGAGCCGTTCGGCGGCCCGATCGAGATGCCGACCATGAAGCGCCTCGCCGATAACGGCCTGAAGTACACGCAGTTCCACACCACGGCGATCTGCTCGCCCACGCGTGCGTCGCTGCTCACCGGTCGCAACCACACGACGGTCGGGATGGCCTGTATCGCTGAGGCGACCACCGGGTTCCCCGGTTCGAACGGACATATCCCCTTCGAGACAGCCCTCATCCCCGAGGTACTCAGCGAACACGGCTACAACACCTACATGCTCGGCAAGTGGCACTGCGTCGCGGAGGATGAGACGAACATGGCATCCTCCAAGCGCAACTGGCCGACCGGCCGAGGCTTCGAGCGCTACTACGGCTTCCTGGGTGGAGAGACCAACCAGTACTACCCGGACCTGGTGCAGGATCAACAGTTCGTCGATCAGCCCTACGATCCACCCAAGGACGCCAAGGAGTGGGCCGAGGGCATCGGCGACAAGTACCACCTGTCGAAGGACCTCGTCGATCGTGCGATCTCCATGATCGCCGATGCCAAGCAGGTCGCTCCAGAACGGCCGTTCTTCATGTACTTCTGCCCGGGCGCCAACCACGCCCCGCACCAGCCGCCGAAGGAATGGGCCGACAAGTACAAGGGCAAGTTCGATGCGGGCTACGAGAAGATTCGCGAGACCATCCTCGAGAACCAGAAGAAGATGGGGATCGTCCCTCCGAACACCGAGCTCTCGGCGATCAATCCGTTGGCAGGTGTGAAGAGCGTCGACGGCAAGGAGCAGTCCCCGTTCGACCTCGTGCGTCCATGGGATTCACTCTCGGATGACGAGAAGAAGATCATGACTCGCATGGCTGAGGTCTACGCCGGTTACAGCAGCTACACCGACCACGAGATCGGGCGGTTGATCGACTACCTCGAAAGCACCGGCGAGCTCGACAACACCATCATCGTGTGGCTCTCGGACAACGGCGCTTCGGGTGAAGGGGGTCCCAACGGCTCTCTCAACGAGAACAAGTTCTTCAACGGCGTCATGGACGAGATGAAGGACAACCTCAAGATGATCGACGCTCTCGGCTCCCCGGAGACCTACAACCACTACTCGACGGGGTGGGCGATGGCCTTCAACACCCCGTGCAAGATGTTCAAGCGGCACACCTGGGAGGGCGGTGTCGCCGACGCGATGCTGGTGCACTGGCCGAAGGGGATCAAGGCCAAGGGTGAGGTCCGCGATCAGTACGCACATTGCAGCGATGTGGCGCCGACGATCTACGAGTGCATCGGGATCGAGCCGCCCGAGGTCGTCAAGGGTTACACGCAGTGGGATCTCGAAGGGACGAGTTTCAAGTACTCGTTCGATGACGCCGAGGCGAAGACCCAGAAGCCGAGCCAGTTCTACGTCATGCTCGGAACGCGCGCGATCTGGCGCGACGGCTGGAAGGCCGTGGCGACCCACCCCGGTGCCCCCTCGGATTGGAGTCATTTCGCAGAGGACAAGTGGGAGCTCTACCACGTGGAAGAGGATCGTTCCGAGGTGCATGATCTCGCCGACCAGGAGCCGGAGCTACTGCGGGAACTGGTCGCCCTGTGGCACTTCGAAGCCGGGATGTACAACGGCTTGCCACTGGAGGACCGTACAGCCATCGAGGTCCTCACGACCCCGCGTCCGCAGATGAGCCCGCCGCGCGACCGCTACGTCTACTTCCCCGGCACACTCGAGGTACCCGAGGCGGTAGCGGTGAACGTGCGCGGTCGCTCGTTCAAGATCGTCGCGGAGGTCGACCTGACGAAGGACGCGAGCGGGGTGATATTCGCCCACGGAAGCCAGTTCGGCGGCCACGCGCTCTATATCCGAGACGGCAAGCTGAAGTACGTCTACAACTACCTAGGACTGAACGCCCAGGAGCTGGTCTCCGAAGTCGCGCTCCCCGAGGGAGCCTGTGTCGTGGGCGTCGAGTTCGCCAAGGAGAATCAGGTTCCGTCGGAGACGACCGGCACGTTCACCTTGTTCGTGAACGACAAGACGGCGGCGACGCTCAAGGGCGGCAAGATCCAGAACGGGAAGTTCAACCTCTGTGGCGAGGGGTTGAACATCGGCCGCGACGGCGGGGCGCCCGTCACCGAGGACTACCCAGGCGAGCGACCGTGGGGGTTCACGGGCGGGAAGATCGGCCGTGTCATCGTCGACGTCAGCGGCGAGGCCTATCTCGACCTAGAGAAGGAAGCCATAGGGATGATGAAGCGCGATTGATCGTCGGACCGGGGCGGTCGCCCCGGTCGCTTCATCCACATGAAGTAGAAAGGACATGGTGGAGACCACTCTCCAAGTTGGAGAGACGGTCCAACGAGGCAGTCGATCGTCAACTTCATCTCATCGGCTACGCGAGAGGGGCCAGGGTTCGTTCCTCCGGGAGACCGGATCGCCACGTTCGACAACGACGGCACGCTGTGGGTGGAGCAGCCGGCTCCGCCCCAGTTCGACTTCTTGCTCCGCAAGTGGACGAAGGAAGCGGAGCTCGATCCGTCGCTCGCGGATCAGGAACCGTACAGAGCGATCCTCAACAGAGACATGGCGTTCTTCGAGGGTCTCTCGGTGCAAGATCCCGAGGTCGCGATGTCCTTGGAGGCAGCGGTGGCTCGGTCGTGGGCGGGCAAGACTCCGGACGCCTTCGACGCCGAGGTCCGAGAATGGGTTAGCACCGTGAAGCAACCGAAGTTCGGCGTGGGGTACACCGAACTCATCTACAAGCCCATGCTCGAGTTGTTCGAATACCTACGCGAGCACGACTTCCGCGTTTTCGTGTGCTCCGGGGGCGGTCGCGACTTCATGCGGGTGTTCGCCGAGGAGACATGGGGCATCCACAAGGAGAACGTCATCGGTTCCGCGTCCGAGTACGACTACGAAGGCGGCAGACTCCTGCGCACGGATCAGATCCTCGGCGGTCTCGCGCTCGGTCCCGGCAAACCCGGACACATTTTCGCCAGAACCGGTCGGCTGCCGGTGTTCGCCGGGGGGAACGCGGATGTCGATATCGAGATGCTCGACGTCGCATCATTCGCGCTGCTCGTCAGCCACGATGATGACGCCCGCGAGTTCTCCTACACGAAGGGGGCTGAGCGATCTCTCGCCGCCGCAGCCGAACGGGGCTGGACGGTCGTCAGCATGAAGGACGACTGGACGACCGTATTCTGAAGGGAGTGGCCCCATGAGTGAGCTGACCGCGATCGACATCCTCGTGAATCCCGACGAAGCCACCCTAGCGCGCGCTCGTGAGGTCAACGCCAGGATGCGCGAGAGCGTGCCGTCCGGGTTCGCGCTGGACTCGGACCACCAGCCGCACATCACGACGCTTCAGCGCTACGTGCGCACTGCGGAGCTGGTTCATGTGTTTGAGGCCGTCGAGGAAGTGCTCGCGAGAACCGATGGAGACCAGCTCTCGTACCAAGCGGTTTCGATCCGGCACACCGACTGGGGTGTTCCCGGCCAAGGTCTGGCCGTCCTGTTCCTTCAGCCGAGTCCGGGAGTGCTCTCCTTCCAAGCGGGTCTGCTCGAAGCGGTCACACCCTTCGTCGGCTCGGACGGAACGCCCCACGCTTTCGTGACCGACGATGACGAACCCACTATCAGCCAAAGCACGATGGATTGGGTGGAAGGGTTCGTCCCGGCGCAGATCGGAGCTGACAAGTACATCGCTCACGTCACGGTTGGGTTCGCCACTTTCGAAGTCCTCAAGGTGATCGAATCCGACCCGTTCGACGCCTTTCCCGTCCGGCCCATCAGCCTCTCCGCCTACCAGCTCGGCAACAACGGGACAGCGCGCACAGAACTGAAGCGGTGGACGCTGCGAACCTAGGCACACCGGGCAGCTTAGAACGCAAGGAGTGTCCGTCCGGTCCCTGTACGTCCGTCTCGCACGTAGGTGGACCAGGTGGCTGGGTCCTGTGACCTGCGGTTGTGGGAGGTAGCTGCCACGCGACCCAACCAACGGCCTGTTCTGAGAAGTCAGGCCATGACGGACGAGTTGCGCCCGACTACGCTGTTCACCGATCATTCCGCACGTAGAAGGAGAGACCGTGCTCGTTCACCCCTGGGATGCAGCCACAGACGATGAGGAGTGGCGCGCGTGGCTCGGCAAGACGGCTCTGTTCGGCCAACTCGTCGTCAACAACCTCGATCCCTCGCACGCGCCGCTGGTGATCCCCACCCACGCTGCGCTCGAGGGCGAGGAGCTGCTGCTGCATCTGGCGCGCCCGAACCCCGTGTGGCCACATGTCGAGTCGGCGTCGGAGGTGCGATTCACGGTGACGGGTGACTACGCGTACATCCCGAGCACGTGGAGGGCGAAGGCCGGCGGGCCGGACGAGGACGGGGTACCGACCAGCTACTACGCGACGGTCCAGTTCGTCTGCCGTCCCCAGCTGGTGGACGACCCACAGGCCAAGGCGACGCTGCTCACAACCCAGTTCGCCCACCTCCAGCCCGAGGGGGGCTATCCGGCGGTGGAGACCGGAGAACCCCCATACGGACGGATGCTCCCCGGGATCCGCGGGCTGCGGCTCCACATCCTCGAGGTGCTTGCGAAGTTCAAGTACGACGACCACAACCCCGAGGACCATCGGGTCCGCGTGTCGGCGTCGCTGTACGAACGTGGCGAGCTGCACGATCCCGGAGCGGCAGCTCAGCAGCGTCGCCGACTCGAACTGCGGGGCGAGTGGACGGAGGGATAGCGGGCTGCCGCCGCACTGACCTGCGGTGGCGGCAGGGGCGCCTGCGTCCCGAGAACTCCGCTGGCGCGGGCGCCGCCCCCCGGTGCTAGGAATGGGTGAGAAACGACGGGGGCCGTATCGCCGCATCTGTGGAGAGCAGTGGCTCAGACCAACGGTGGAGCGAGATCGAGGCCCGCGATAAGCGGCGAGGGAGGGAAGAGATGAAGGTCATCATCGTCGGTGGAGTTGCGGGAGGCGCGTCCTGTGCGGCCCGCCTGCGCAGGCTGGATGAAACTGCAGAGATTCTGATGGTGGAACGCGGACCGTATGTGTCCTATGCGAACTGCGGACTGCCGTATCACGTAGGGGGTGTGATCGAGAAGGAGTCGAGCCTCTTGGTGGCCGACGAGCAGGTATTCCGTGAGACGTTCGCGATCGACGTGCGCACGCGCTGTGAGGTGGTGGGGATCTCGACGGAGACCAAGACCGTGGAGTTGAAGGACCACACCACCGGGGCGGTGAGCACCGAGCCCTACGACAAGCTCGTCTTGTCACCCGGGGCGGCTCCGATCAGACCACCACTGCCGGGGATCGACCTCCCGGGGATCTTCTCGGTGAGGACGGTTCCCGACGCGAGAGAGATCCGCGCATGGATCGAGCGGAACGATCTGTCGGGGATGCACTCGTACTCGGGGTATCAGACTGCGCCGAAGCCGTGTCATGCAGTTGTCGTCGGCGGAGGATTCATCGGTTTGGAGATGGCCGAGAACCTCGTCCGTCGAGGACGCGATGTGACCATCGTCGAGATGTTGGACCAGGTCATGCCCCCGATCGATCGAGAGATGGCCCTACTCGTGGAGCGCCATCTGGAGAAGAACGGCGTCAATCTCGACCTGGGCAACGCAGTTGCCGGATTCGAGCAGGCTGACGATGGCTCGCTGAGGGTTCTGACGAAGTCAGGTGCGACGCATCACGCCGACATCGTGATCCTCGCGATCGGGGTGCGACCGGAGACGGCGCTGGCGGATATGGCCGGCATCAAGATCGGTGAGCGCGGGGGGATGCAGGTCGATGAGCAGATGCGCACGAGCGACCCGGACATCTTCGCCGTCGGGGATGCGGTCGAAGTCAAGGATTTCGTGACCGGCGAATCGTCCCTAATCGCGCTCGCGGGTCCGGCGAACCGGCAAGGGCGGATCGCTGCAGACGTGATCGCAGGGCGCGACGCTCGCTATCGCGGCACGCAGGGCACATCGATCTGCGGGGTCTTCGGCCTCGCGGTCGCATCGACCGGTGCGAGCGAGAAGCATCTCACCCGGCTCGCGGACAGCGATTTCGAGACTATCTACCTCTATCCCAATTCGCACGCCGGCTACTACCCGGGCGCGAAGATGCTTGTGCTGAAGGTCATCTTCCGCCGGTCCGATGGGCGGCTCCTGGGGGCCCAGGCCGTCGGCGAGGACGGGGTGGACAAGCGGATCGACGACGTTGCGATGGCGATCCAGTTGGGGGCGACCGTCTACGATTTGGAAGAGGCCGAGCTCTGCTACGCACCTCCGTTCGGGAGCGCGAAGGATCCGGTCGACTTCGCCGGTATGGTTGGAGCCGACGTCCTCCGCGGGGATATGCCTCTGTGCCACTGGGATGCCACGGAGGATGGATTCCTCCTGGATGTGCGGCATCCCCAGGAACTCGCCGCGGAAGCGGTACCGGGCGCACTCAACATCCCGCTGGACGAGCTTCGGGCGCGCCTCGACGAGCTTCCCCGTGACCGAGAGATCCTGGTCTTCTGCAGGTCCGGCCAGCGTGCGTACTATGCGACGCGGATCCTCGCGCAGAACGGGTTCTCCGTCCGCAACATCGCCGGTGGGATGCTGTCGCGCTCGATCCTCATGGGGACGTGACCAGTCGCACTCGATCCTAGAAGGAGGAGTCATGAAGGCAGTCACGATCGAGCCGGGCGTCGCGGGATCGGTGCGGTACGAGGAGGTCCCCGAGCCGAACGAGAGCACCGGGTCGATCCTCGTCGATGCGGTGGCGGTCGGCATCTGTGGGACGGACATCGAGATCGCGTCGGGTGCGTACGGCTGGGCGCCGCCGGGGAGGGAGCGTCTGATCCTCGGTCACGAGTCGCTGGGTCGGGTCGTGGACCCGGGCCCGGATCGCAGTCTGCAGCCCGGTGACCTGATCGTCGGGATCGTCCGACGCCCCGACCCGGTCCCCTGCCCCAACTGCGCGGTCGGCGAGTGGGACATGTGCCGTAACGGGCAGTACATCGAGCGGGGCATCAAGGAGATCGACGGGTTCATGTCCGAGCGATGGCGGATAGAGCCGGGCTACTTCACCAAGGTGGATCCTTCGCTCGGTCTCCTGGCGGTGCTGCTCGAGCCGACCACCGTCGTGACGAAGGCCTGGGAGTTGGTCCAGGCCATGCAGGCGCGGGCGTTCTGGGTACCCCGGCAGGTGTTGGTCACCGGTGCCGGCCCGATCGGCATGCTCGCGGCCTTGATAGGCGTCGAGCTCGGGCTCGACGTCCACGTCCTGGACCGAGTCACCGAGGGCCCCAAGCCTCAGCTTGTGCATGACCTAGGCGCTACCTACCACTCGGGAGCTATGGCTGAGGTAGGGCTCGAGCCCGATGTCGTCATCGAGTGCACCGGCGTGGGCTCGGTGATCACCGAGTCGATCCGTCAGGTGGGCTCCGGCGGAGTCGTGTGTCTCACCGGCGTCGGCAGCGGTGGGGGTCCGAGCGACTCGTCTGCGGCCGACATGGGCAAGGAACTGGTCCTGCGGAACAACGTGGTCGTTGGCTCGGTCAACGCCAACCGACGGCACTTCTACCGGGCGGCCGTGGCCTTGGCGGCCGCAGATCGGACGTGGCTGGGGCAACTGATCTCCCGGCGGGTGAAGCCCCAGGACATCGCCGACGCGCTTCAGCGCGGGCCCGACGACATCAAGGTCGTCGTCGACTTCGGAGCCTGACGATGGCAGGGAGGCCTGAGCGAGACGGCGTTGCCATCGCCTGCACGGCCGAGCAGACCCAGCTCGGTGAGGGGGTGAGGTGGGACGACCGTCGTGGTGAGCTGCTGAGGGTGGACATCCTGGCCGGGCGCGTCTACCGCGACCGGGTTCAGGACGACGGTTCGCTCGTCCACGTCCGTGTGTACGAGCTGCCATGGCCCGTCGGTATGATCGCGCCGATCGAGGGGGACGAAGGGTGGCTGCTCGGCGCCGGGCGCGGCTTCGTCTATCTGGCGCCCGACGGCACCCATCGGACCATCGCCGAGGTCGCACCTGCCGCGAGCCGGATGAACGATGGGGCCTCCGATCCGCAGGGCCGGTTCTGGGGCGGGACCTTAGCCGATGATCATCACGCCGGGGGTGGCGCGCTCTACCGACTGGACCAGAGCGGCCGAACCGAGCAGATGCTCGACGGCATGACGATCCCCAACGGAGTGGGCTGGAGCCCCGACGGCCGCACGATGTACCTGGTTGACAGCGGCCCGCGCGTGATCCACGCATTCGTTTTCGACGGAGACCGGGGCACGATCTCAGACGGGCGTGTCTTGGTGACCATTCCTGAGGAGGTAGGCGCGCCGGACGGCATGACGGTGGACGCAGAAGGTGACCTCTGGGTGGCTATCTACGGCGGAGGGCAGGTCCAGCGATACACTCCCGACGGTGTGCTGCGCGAGGTGCTCGCCGTCCCGGCTCAACAGAGCACGTGCTGCGCGTTCGCGGGACCCGGGCTGAACCGGCTCTTCGTTACGACGGCGACCGAAGGCTGGAGCGACGAGCAACGCCGTGCTGAGCCGGCGGCCGGGCTGGTCTACCGGCTGGACACGGACGCGACCGGCCGACCCGCCGCGCCGTTCCGACCGGACCGCGACTGGTGGGCGAAGGTCACTGGGTAAGCGCGTCGAGGATCGCGGTCGCCAGATCGTCCGGCGTCACGCTCTCGACGTCCAGGACCAGGTCGGCCACCTCCAGGTACAGCGGTTCACGTCCGGCGTAGAGTCGTTCGAGTGCCGAGAGAGGGTCCTGACCGAGCCACGGACGTCCAGCATCGTCTCCGACGCGCGCTGCAAGCACCGTGAGTGGAGTCCGGAGGTAGACGACGAACGCACCCGCGCTCATCCGCTTCCGGGCCTCGGGGTTGAGCACGACGCCGGCCGCCACACCCGCCACGAGGGGAGGAGGGGCGGCCAAGGCGTCGTCGAGCGCCGCTATCTCGACGCGCCGTAGGGTTGCTTCGTCGGCTGCGGCGAGCACGTCCGGAGTCGGCATACCCGTAGCTCTCTCCACCAGCTCGTCGTTGTCGAGGAAAGGCCACCCGGTGATGGCGGCAAGTGCTCTTCCGACGGTCGTCTTGCCCGTCCCCATCATCCCGGTCAGGAGAACTCGAGGTGACCCTGCCGGCGTCACGGACGGTCACTCCTCGCCCAGCCCCTGGATGCCACTGCGACAAGACGGTGCTTGTCGGGTCCAGCCATCTCGGTCTCCTCGGGTTCCGGCAAGAACCCCGCTCGCTGCAGATGACCCTAACCACTTCGAGACCAGGTTCTAGGAGGGGTGCCTCACATAGACACACAGGCCGATTTCGGCCTCTTGCTGGCTCTACATCCATCTCAGTGGCATGATGCTCACGTCTACGTTCGCGCTCCGGCGCGGCTACAGAAGGGGGAAGGGTATGGGAGGCGGATCGGTTCTGGGCGCTATCGTTGGTGGCGCTCTCCTGTTGTTCCTGGGGGCCCTGGTCGCGTTCGCGGGCTACCGGCTCTTCCTGATCCTCTTGCCGATCTACGGCTTCTTCCTGGGTCTGGCGATCGGCGCACATTCCTGGCAGGCCCTGTTCGGTGAGGGCTTCCTGGCGACCACCACCAGCTGGGCCGCTGGCTTCTTCCTCGGATTGATCTTCGCGGTCCTGGCCTACCTGTTCTGGGTGGCTGCCGTCGCCATCATGGCGGGATCGCTCGGGTACGGCTTGGTCGCGGCCCTCTTCGGCGCGTTCGGCATCGATCTCGGCCCGCTCGTGTGGATCGTTGCCATGGCCGTTGGAGTCGCCTTCGCGATAGCAGCTCTCGTGCTGAACCTTCAGAAGGTGATCGTGATAGTCGCCACCTCATTGATGGGGTCGTCGGCGATCATCATCACGTTCCTGCTGCTCGGTTCGACTACGCCCGCGGACGTCGCCGAGAGCGGCGCGAAGGTGGTCATCCAAGACCACCCGCTGTGGTGGATCGTCTACGCCGTGGTAGCTCTGCTCGGCATGGCCTTCCAGTTCCGCATCAATCGCGAGTACGAGATCGAGTCCTACAACCGTTGGGCGGATGCCTCGACGGGTGCGGCAGGATAGGGGAGCCGAGTACAGCACGTCGTCCGCCGTCCCGGCGAACTCCCCGAGTATCCTTCTTCGACCCCTGATCCTACGTGTGCCGAGTGACGCAGCCTTCCCCTGTTTGAAAGGCTTGGGGACGGACGACACCCGTTAGGCTGAGTCCTTGCCAGAGAAGATGTAGGGCCTGTCGCACACGGGCTGGAAGACGGGAGAGGTCGACGAGATGGGCAAGAACAAGAAGAAGGCGAAGAAGGCCAAGGAGGCCGAGGAGGCATCCACACTCAAGGTGACGGCGGCCGAGCAGGCGGCGGCGACAGAGAAGCCGAAGATGAAGCGCAAGGAGTACGAGGCGGAGCTGGCGAAGCTGCAAGGTGGCCTCGTCGCGCTGCAGGAGTGGGTCAAGTCCTCGGGAGCCAAGATATGCATCGTCTTCGAGGGACGCGACACCGCCGGCAAGGGAGGGACGATCAAGAGGATCACAGAGCGGGTGAGTCCGCGCGTTTTCCGCGTCGTCGCCCTACCCGCGCCCACCGAACGCGAGAAGTCGCAGATGTACGTGCAGCGCT